>Ga0208158_1000016_pt1 | contig 171285 bp, 160 predicted proteins | sample 8_EtaG_FD_184081 | JGI IMG/M metagenome (GOLD analysis project Ga0208158, IMG submission 184081) | Marine viral communities from the Subarctic Pacific Ocean - 8_ETSP_OMZ_AT15162 metaG (SPAdes) (version 2) | ecosystem: Environmental > Aquatic > Marine > Oceanic | place: Pacific Ocean...
CTGTGGCACACAGCCAATCTTGGGGGCGATAGACTCCACAGCCGCCCACAGCGACGGGTACTCGCCACGATGCTCCTGCACTAGCCGGACAGCACGCTCTTTAACTTCAGGGGAAAACTTGGTTGACATGTTCATGGCTCCATTCTCTCAGATGCTGGAGCCTCCTCAAAACCCGGGGCGGTTCACTTTTTTGGAGTTGACGCCTCTGAATCACGTTTGGGGATAATTGCAAGCAACCCGTCAGGGGTCAATATAAAAATTGAAGGTGACTTCGGAAGCAGGGGAAAAGGGTTTCGGCTCCGGCACGCGTATGGAGAGTACAAGGGCGTCCTTGCCGGTCAGAACTGGTCCAACTACACTAGTCTTGTCGGTGTTACTCCGACTCTCGATCAGACCTTTTTGCCTGGCAGTCCCGGTGTCATGTACCGGGCGGCCCAATTACGCTACACCACGGGCCCGCTCTCCATCTCTGTCGAAGAGGCGTTAAGCTATAGCGGCCTCATTGAAAGCAATGATCCTGATCCCACAACAGGCGGGCGCAGAGTGCGCGAGAATGAAAGTGAAAAGGAAAGCCTGCCACTGCTGGCTGCGCGCTATGAAGACAGTATCGGTGCACTTTCGTACTCAACAGCAGCTTTCTTGAGAAATGTGGGTTATGACGATGGCGTCAACGATGATAATGCAGTCGGCTATGGGGCCTTTGGTGCACTCACATTTGCGGTGACCGACAGTTTTACTCTGCGAGGTGCTATCAACTATGAAATGGGTGCCGGCGCTTATGTGTATCGTTCGGGTGAAAACTTCGCAGCCGTTGACGGTTACGTCGACAATAATGGTGACCTTCAACTAATTGGTGGCTATGGCGGCACTATCGGTATGTCACTCGCTGTCGGTCCGGGCTCGGTCAATGTGGGGTACGGTTTCGCACGAGTCAATTGGGATGATGCTGAAGACGACCTAGGGGCAGAAGCTGTCGCAGATCGCCATGAGACCAACAGCATGTTGTTGGCCAACTACCAGTGGAGCCCGACCAAATCGATCATATTGGGTGTTGAGTATGGTTACTTAAAGGTCAAGGAAGTAGGTGGAAGCGATGGCGATGCCAACAGAATCCAACTTGTTACTCAGTACAACTTCTAACCTGTAAGTGATCAAGTAGGAGGGGGAGTTGCCACCCCCTCCTCCCATTGGTGGGTGGCGAGGTACTTTAATACCGACCACAAGCACCTCAAGGCCAACGCCAACAAAAACAAGCACGACCTGAAGCAAACGGAAGAGAAACTGACGGCTTACCTTGACCGGCTGGATCGCCAGCGTGAACGCTTTGGTTTTGATGTCTGGGGTGTGGGTCTGGACGCGGGGTATTACACCGCTGGCATCTGCAAGGGGCTTGAAGACCGGGGCATTTATGGCGTCATGGGCTATCGGCGACCGAACAAGCCCAAGGGCTATCTACCAAAACGCGCTTTTATGTATGGCCCCACGACGAACACTTATCAGTGCCCACAAGGGCAGTCACTGATCTACGCCACCACCAATCGCTTGGGTTACCGGGAATACAAATCCAACCCGTCGCACTGCAAAGAGTGCGCGTTATTGGATGAACTTATTGTCGCCCTAAAGCAACAAACCTCGGAAAACCGGGGTTTGTCAGCAATCTGACCGGGCAAAGCCCGGTGCGTTATCCCCTACCTATCCGCCAAAGCGGTGTACCAAGGCGTTTAATCGCTCACTGGCCCCTCCTTGATGGCGGAGCGCATGCGCCGGCGCAGCAAGGGCCCGAACAACGGTGGCAACACCAGGCCCAGGCCGGCTACCAGCCATAAACCAATGGCCAAGGGGCTAGACCAGAGTGTTGTCCAGTCGCCATCAGACAGTATCAGCGCATGGCCCAGGTTTTTCTCCATTTCTGGCCCCAACAGCAGGCCCAGAATAATGGGTACCATGGGAATGTCCAGTTTTCGCAGAATGTACCCGCCAACCCCAAAAACGATCATGAAATACAGATCGAAGGTACTGTGGCTGATGGAGTAAATGCCCACAAACGCCACCATAGTCACAATTGGCAGCAGGTACATAGGCGGCACAGACAACAGCCTTACAAACACCCCAATCATCGGAATGTTCAGCACCAGCAGCAATACGTTACCAATCAACAGCGCGGCGATCACACCCCACACAATGTCGGCGTTCTGGGTGAACATCAGCGGCCCTGGCGTGATGTTCAGAGAAATCAACATAGCCAGCAACACCGCTGTGGTGCCGCTACCGGGCACACCCAAGGTCAACATCGGCACCAAGGCGCCAGACGCCGCACCGTTGTTGCCAGCCTCCGGTGCCACTACGCCACGAATGTCGCCTTCGCCAAAGCGGCCTTTTTTGCCCAGCACCGATTTTTCCAGGGTGTAGCTTATAAAGCTGCCCAAAGACGCGCCGGCACCCGGCAGCACGCCGGCAATAAAGCCCAGCACACCGCCACGCAGTTGGGTGGGAATTGTCGACACAATCTCTTTAAAGCTCAGTGTTAGCTTGCCCACTTTCACTTTGCTGCGGCCCTTGCCCATACGCGCTTCTACAAAAAACAGCAGCTCGGATATGGCAAACAGACCCACAATCGCCAAAATGAAGTCGATGCCCTCATACAGCTCCAGCACACCGCCGGTGTAGCGTTGGGTGCCGGTGGATATGTCGATACCCACGGTAGAGATCATAATGCCCAGTGTTGCGGCAATCACCGTCTTCATCGGGTTTTTGCCGGTTATACCGCCGAGCGTGGCGAACGCGAGCAAAAACAGCGCGAAGTATTCCGCCGGCCCAAACGTCAGCGCAAAGCGCGCCAGCACCGGAGCCAGCATGATCAGCCCTATGGTGCCGATCAGACTGCCCGCGAAGGACGCAATCGCTGAAATAGCCAACGCATCTGCGGCACGGCCTTGTTGTGCCATGGGATAGCCGTCCAGGCAGGTCATCATGGCCGGCTCGTCGCCCGGAATATTCAGCAAAATCGACGAAATCCGGCCGCCGTACATGGCGCCGGCGTAAACCGAGGTGAGCAGAATCATCGCAGTTTCAGGTGGCAGCCCCAAGGTGAAGGCCAGCGGAATCAGAATGGCAACGCCATTCGCCGGGCCCAGGCCTGGCAGGCAGCCAATCAAGGTACCCACAAAGGCACCGAATAGCGCAAACATCAGGTTGTACGGTGTCAACGCCACCGCAAACCCATCCATCAGAAAGCCAATGGTTTCCATGGTCAGAAGCCTCCCAGCAAGCCATTGGGCAGGCTCAGCGACAGCCCGTAATTAAACAAGCCAAACACTACAACGGCACTGACCAGCCCCGTCACAAACGACCCTTTTGGCGGCGCGCCCATGCGCCAGCTCAAAACGCCAACGGCCAGGGTAGTGGAGATAATAAAGCCCAATGGCTCCAGCAGCAGTGCGTAAACCACCAGCACAATGATCGAAATCACCAGCTCCAGTGCCGACTTCCCCACGGGCCACCGGGCGTCGGCATCTGGCTTGATCATCAGGTACAGGCTGCCCACCACCAGCACGATCGCCAGCATGGTGGGGAAGGTTTCTGGCCCTACTCCCTCGGCACCGCCGAAAGGTTCAGGCCATTGTTGCGCCACCCAGCCGTAGGCAACCGCCAATACCAGCAGGCACAAACCCAGAATACGGTCACCCATGCCGGTCATTTCAGCAGACCTATTTCCCGGGACAGGTCTTCAATTTCCTGAACCTGATTGGTCACAAAGCCTTCAAACTCGCCGGCTTTGGGGTGGAACGGAATCAGGCCATTGCTCTTCATCACCGCCTTCCACTCTTCGCTGGCGTACAGGGTGTCGATTGCGTCTACCCAATACTGCTGAGCTTCATCCGAGGTATCTTTGGGCATATAAAATCCGCGCCAGTTCGGGCCAAGCGCATCAATCCCCTGCTCGCGGGCGGTAGGAATATTGCTGAACTTGCCCGGCAGACGCTCCTCAGACAACACCGCCAGCACCCGCAAATCACCGGATTCCATAAAGCCGGTGGCTTCCGACACATCACCGGTAAAGGCATCCACCTGGCCGCCCACAACCTGGGTCATGGCTTCGCCGCCGTTGTTGTACGACAGGTAAGGAATGGACGGCAGTTTGTCAGCGCCAGCAGCCTTCGCTGCGATAAGTACTTTCAGATGATCCCAGCCGCCACGAGCACTGCCACCGGCAAATTTGACTGCGCGCGGGTTCTCTTTCAACGCGTCCATCAGCTGGTTCAGGTTTTCATATTTGGAATCTTTGCTTACCGCGATGATGCCGTAATCTGCACCCAGCGCGCCGATCCACTTCACCATGGAGGCATCCATACCGGGAAACTGCTTCTGCGCCAACCGGGTGGTGGTGGCGGTAGACGCCGCGACGATCAGTTTGTCGTCGTTTTTACGCTTGCTCACTGTGTGAGCGTAGGCCACGCCGCCACCTGCGCCGGCCATATTCACGGTTTGTACCGAGCCGTCTACCAAGTCAAGCTGTTGCATGACGTTACCCACGCTGCGGCAGGTGAAATCCCAGCCGCCGCCCGGATCAGCCGGTGCCAGGCACTCTACTTTGCCGCTGGGCTCCCAGGCCATGGCCGACATACTGAACGCGGCCGCAGCCGCAAATGCTATTGTTGTTTTGATGAACATATACATTGCCTCTTTGTTGTTTCAGTAAACAGAGTAGAAGGCAATGCGTAGTTGCTGAAGTTTGCGGGCGTAACGCATTTAAAAAAACTACTGCGCATTGTGTGCATAAAGTTCACGGGCAAACCCAACCGCAGTGTTTTACCCTTTACCCTCTCGCCGACGGACAACTTTGATCAAAGCCTATGCCTGCAAAGCGACGCACAAAACTTAAAACCCGCATGATTCTCACCCTGGGCCTGGTGAGCGCATTGCAAGCGGCGTTTATCGGCGTATTTGCCGGCTATTACCTTAGCGAATCCCTGTACAACGAAATTGGCCAGCGCGCGCTAATGGTAGCCAAAACCGTTGCCGCCAGCCCCGCCATTATTCAGGGGATACAGCAACGGGACATTAGCGCCCTCAACACCCTTACCCGCACACTGGCCACCACCAACGAAGCCCTGTTTATTGTGCTTGGCGACCACAACGCTATCCGCCTGGCCCACCCATCACCCCAGCGGATCGGCCACTCCATGGCAGACGACGACGGCGATGACGGCCACCGTGCACTGATAGAGGGTGAGGGCTATGTGGCCCGTGCGCTAGGCAATCTGGGTGAATCCATGCGTGGTAAAGCGCCGGTGTTCGATCCCGGCAGCGGCGACATTATTGGCATAGTGTCTGTGGGATACAGCGTGCGCCAGGTGGAGGCAACGGTGCAGCGCTATAATTTTGTACTGTACGGCGTTCTGGGTGTGGTGTTGCTGGTTAGTATTCTTGCGGCGGTGGTCATCGCCAGCCGTTTCAAGCGTGCTATTTTTGGCCTGGAACCAGAAGAAATCGCCGGCCTGTTCCAAGAGCGCGACGCCACACTGCAATCGGTACGTGAGGGCATTATTGCCATCAACCGCCACGGCATTATTACCACTGTAAACCGCGCGGCCCTGACCACCCTTGGGCTGAGCACCGACAGCCAGGTGGCAGGGCGCCCCATTCTGGAAGTGCTACCGGAAAGCGACCTGATGTCGGTCCTGACCAGCGGCATACCGGATTTCGATCGCGAGGTATGGCTGCGCAACCGCCAGATGGTGGTCAACCGGCTGCCCATGCGCCAGGGTGACGAGATTATCGGCGTGGTGGCCAGTTTTCGCCTGCGCAACGAGCTGGATCAGGTCAGCCAGCAGCTGACCCGTATCCAGCAATACGCCGACACCCTGCGCAGCCAGACCCACGAATACTCCAACAAGCTGCACACCATTGCCGGACTGATTCAGCTGGGCGCTTACAACGATGCGCTGGGGCTCATCGGCAGCGAAGTCAGCAGCCATCAGGCGCTGATTCACCTGCTGCTTGAGGCGGTGCCAGATCCTATCATTGCCGGTTGCCTGCTGGGCAAACACAACCGGGCACGGGAAATGGGCCTGCACCTGGACATAGACCCAGGCAGCCAGATGGCCAACCTGCCCAACAACCTGCCACGGGATCAGTTGGTGAGCGTGCTGGGCAACCTGATTGATAACGCATTGGAAGCCACTCGCCGACACACCGGGGCAAATGGCCGGGTGCAGCTGTCGATGACCGATCTTGGCCAGGAGCTGATTTTTGAGGTGGAAGATCAGGGCCCAGGTGTGGCGCCAGAAGTGCAAAACCGGATCTTTGAAAAAGGCGTGACCAGCAAAGCCGGCCACGAACACGGTTTTGGGCTGCACCTGGTACGCCAATTTCTGGACAGCTGGGGCGGCTCGGTAACGGTAGAAAATCTGGGCGAGACAGGCGGCAGTCGCTTTACCTTATACTTACCCAAAAACCCCACAGGCAGGAGCCAACCGTGACCCCCATCCGACTGCTGATCGCCGAAGACGACCGCCAGATTGCAGAAATCCAGCGCCGCTTTATTCAGCGCCTGGATCAGGTGGAACTGTGCGGTATTGCACACACCCTGGCCGACGCCCGGGAACAGGCAGAAGTGCTGCAGCCTGACTTGATACTGCTGGACGTGTATTTCCCCGACGGCAGCGGCCTGGATTTATTGCGCGAGCTGCGTGCCAGTAACAACAGCAGCGATGTGATTCTGATTACCGCCGCCAAAGAAGTGGACACGCTGCGCACCGCCCTGCGCGGCGGGGTGTTTGATTACATCCTGAAGCCACTGGTGTTCGAGCGCCTGGAAGAAGCCATCAACCGCTTCTGTGACCACCACGAGCGTTTATCGGCATTAAAACACCTGGGCCAGGAAGAAGTAGACGCCCTGCTCCCGCGCAACGCCAGCGACACGGCCAACGACAGCCACCACCGGCTGCCAAAAGGCATAGATGTCATCACGCTGGACAAGATTCGCGAACTGATTGCCGGTGGCAAACCCTGGAGTGCAGAGGAGGTGGGCAGCGCCATGGGCGCATCGCGCACCACAGCCAGGCGCTACCTGGAATACATGACCGGCACCGGCACGTTGGTGGCTGAAGTCAGCTATGGCAGTATTGGCCGGCCGGAACGGCGCTACCGGATGCAGCGCCTGCCGACCTGAGTGTTAATATCACAGGTTTTATCAATAAATAGTATCCTGATACCGAAGTATTGTAATACCTTCATCAGCCGATGATCTTGCAGTAGTACCGAGCATCGAATAAAACCTAATCAAAATCCGCAAATAACCACAAGCTTCATTTAATGGACACCTATACATGAAAGCACGCCGGTCACAGTCTGTCGCCGCAAAGGCCGATCACGACCCTGTTACGCCCAGTGAGGAAAAGCCTGATTCGAAAGGCTCCAGCCACCAGGTGATCTACCGGGCTATCAGCGATGCAGTGATCGAACACCGGCTCAAGCCAGGCGTGCGTTTGCGTGAGGATGCTCTGGCCGAGGTATTCGGTACCAGTCGTACCGGTATTCGCAAGGTGTTACAGCGGCTGGCTCTGGAGCAGCTGATTACCCTGACCCCGGGCAAGGGCGCGACCGTGGCACGCCCCTCAGCTGAGGAAGCACGGGAGGTTTTTGATGCGCGGCGGATGATCGAGTGTGCCCTCATGGCTCGCCTGGCTGCGGGCATCACCGCCGCACAGGTCAATGAACTCCGCGCTATGGCTCAGGACGAGCAAAAGGCTTTACAAGGGCATGAGCAGAGCGCGGCGATCAAGGTGTCTGCGGCCTTTCATGGACGCCTGGCCGAACTGGCAGGCAATCAGGCGTTGGCGCATTTTGTCGCTCAGCTATGCTCGCGCTCTTCACTGATTCTGGCTGTGTACGGCCATTCAGGCGACCTGGGCTGTGAATGCAATGACCACCACCAACTGGTTGATCTACTTGAGGCGAGAGACAGTGACGCCGCTGTGGCGTTCATGCGGAAACATCTGCACGCCATCGAATCTTCTCTGTCGATTGATGAAGCCGAGAACGAAACGCCGGACCTGGGTGATGTGTTTGCGGCCTATCAGGGCTAGGACGGGCGGGTTGGATAGAGCGTGGGGCCAGTGCCCGCCAGGCGTATTTGCAATGAGGTAATATGCGGCTGACCTCGGGTTTAGTCGAGGCCAGCCAGCGGTAGCCTACTACAGCCAACAGCAATTTACTGTCGGAAACGCTGGCAGGGTGCCCAGTGCTTCATCAATAGATAGTAGGTAACACCGGCCGGTATCAGGCTGGCATACCAGGACACAGTAGAGAACGTCAGCGCCACCACCGCACCTATTGTCGTTGCGATCAGCGCGGCATAGTTAAAGCCTTTGTACGGCCCCAGGGCGTCATACAGCTGGTCCAGATTCAGTGTGCGCTTGCGGATAATGTAGTAATCAACCACCAGAATCGCGAAGATCGGGCCCAGGAAAGCGGAGTAAGTCTGTACGAATACCTGCAGGCCGGCAGCGGACTCTTCGTTCACCAGTTTCCACGGGAAGGTCGCGAACGCCAACAGGCCCACAATGATTGTGGCAGGCTTGAATGGCAGCTTGAATACATCCATCAGGATATAGGTTGGCGGCACCACGTTGTTCAGCACGTTGGTGGTGACCTGGGCAAAAGCGATGAACATCAGCGTGGTCATCAACAGTGGGGTGTTATCGACAGCGTTGGCGAACACCTGGATCGGGTCGGCGACACCGGTTGCTTCCGAGACCATGTAACCGATCAGACCCATAAACAGCGTACAGGGCAGAATCGACATCGAGTAGATTATGGTCAGCAGGCCAGGCCCGGTGCCGTGCTTGTGCTCACGGGAATAGTCGCTAACGTTGAGGATCATGGTGCTGTAAATACCCAGAAACAGCATGGTTGCACCCCAAAAGGGTACGCCCCAGGAACCTTCCATAGTCAGCAGGTTGGTCGAAAGTTCATCCCCGTAGCGCTGAACCGTGCTGTAGAACATGTACACCAGCGACGCGAGAATGAACACACTGCCGATATTTTCCAGCCATTTGATCCCCTGAAAGCCCATCACTGACAGTCCGATTTGCAGGAACTGAAAGGTGATGAAGAAGAACACCAGATTGTCGAAGCCGAACAGCGTCGCAGACACCATGTTGAGTGCACCGGCACCAATCCAGCTTTGAAAACCGTACCAGACAATGGCAGGCACGGCCCGCACCAGGCCCGGTAGCCGGGTGCCGGCAAAACCGAAGGCAGAGCGAGCCTGGACCATAAACGGAATGCCGTATTTGTAGCCCGCCGCGCCGTTAAGTGCCAGGGCAATGCCTATCACAAAGCAGCCAATGGCAATGGCCACGGTGGCCTGAATCAGGTTCAGGGTGCCGACTACACTGGAGCCCATGGTAAAGGTGCCGATAGACACGCAGCCACCAAACCAGGCCAACAAGTAAGACACACGCCCCATGATCCGGGTTTGTTGCGGTGCCAGGGACTCTTCTCCTATGGCTTTCGTTTGCTCGCGCTGACCGTCCAGCGGCCCTGCTTTTGCTGTGGTTGTGTTCATGAGACGCTCTTTTTGTGGATAGTTGTCATTGTTATATCCATTTTTGTTGCGAATGCTGGCAAAGTTTTCAGCCTAGGGTTTATTCCGGTTTCAGGTTCGAGTAACGCTCAAAGCGCCCTACAAACGGCTTGGGCAGGGGGAACGCCAGGTCGCCATGTTTGCTGGTGCCCAGGCCCAGACCAACCAACGCTTCAGCAAGCTTGATGGCGGCGGTGACGCCTTCGATGATCGGCAGCCCGACCGCTTCGCTAATTTGAGGGGTCAGATCGGCCATGCCCCCGCAACCCAGCACGATGGCGCCAATGTTGTCCTCACGCTTGGCTCGCAGACATTCTTCAATGATCATTTGCAGTGCCACGTCCGGGTTGGTTTCCAGATCCAGCACTGGGATATCTGCCGCGCGAATACGCCGGCAATTGTGGCTCAGACCGTAACTTTCCAGCAGATGTTCGGCAATGATCATGGTGCGGGGCAGCGTGGTGACAATGGAAAAACGCGTGCTGATCAGGCCCGCCATGTGGAAGGCGGCTTCGGCAATACCAATCACCGGTGCGCGGGTCAACTCACGCGCGGCATAGATGCCCGGGTCGCCAAAGCAGGCAATCACGTATGCGTCGGTACCCTCGCGCTCACCGGCAAGCACCTCTTCTATTACGCCCATAACACTCACGGCTTCATCGAAATGGCTTTCGATAGAAACTGGGCCGCTCTCCGGTTGGCTGGCAGTAATGCGTGTGCCAGATGAAGCAACACCCCGCGCCGCGACACCTATGGTGTCGGTCATGGCTTGAGTGGTGTTCGGATTAATGACGCGAATGTGCATTTTTTTTGGCCTGTATAAGTATTTGTACACAAAGCCGAGTGTAATTGTATACAATTGATTTTGTCAAAAACTAATAATACAGTTTGGCGCACTGACGTGAACGCACTGAGATGAACGCACTGATATAAATAAGTGCCCTCAATTTTTTGCAGCCACAACGCCCTTCTTTAATACACGTACAAAAGGTTATGCAGTCATGAGCATCAACGCCCCTTACCCGCGGGACCTTGTCGGTTACGGCAACAACCCGCCGCACGCAAATTGGCCGGGAAAGGCCCGTATTGCCGTTCAGTTCGTGCTCAATTACGAAGAAGGTGGCGAGAGCTGCATCCTGCATGGCGACAGTCACTCCGAGCGATTCCTCTCGGAAATCGTCGGTGCCGAAGCGTTCCCGGATCGGCACATGAGTATGGAATCTATCTACGAATACGGCTCGCGGGCCGGGGTTTGGCGGATTCTCAAGGAGTTCGAAAAACGGGATCTGCCGTTGACGGTGTTTGGGGTGGCCATGGCGCTGGAGCGGCATCCCGAAGTGGCCATGGCATTCAAGGAGCTAGGGCATGAAGTTGCCTGCCACGGCTGGCGCTGGCTGCATTACCAGGATATGCCCGAGGCGCGTGAGCGCGAACACATGCAGCATGCTATAGACATTTTTCAACGGCTGTATGGCGAGAAGCCCCAAGGCTGGTATACCGGCCGCGACAGCCCCAATACCCGCCGCTTGCTGCTGGATGAAGGCAGCTTCCTGTACGACAGCGACTATTATGGCGACGACCTGCCATTCTGGACCCATGCTACCGACAGCCAGGGTGATCATCACAACCACCTTGTGGTGCCATATACGCTGGACACCAACGACATGCGCTTTGCCTCGCCGCAGGGTTTCAATACCAGCGATCATTTCTTCAACTATTTGAAGGATGCGTTTGACGTGCTCTATGCCGAAGGCAGCGAGCAGCCAAAAATGCTCTCCGTGGGCCTGCACTGCCGCGTGATAGGCCGCCCGGGAAGATTCCGTGCCCTGCAGCGTTTTCTGGACTATATCGAGACCCACGACCGCGTTTGGGTAACTCGCCGTATCGATATTGCCCATCACTGGGCCGAACATCACCCTATTTAAGGAGTTACTGTGACTCAGCGTCCGAACCAACCAAGAACCTACTATGCGCCCACCGGCGGGCACCCGCCGCAAACGCAACTAACCACAGATCGTGCGGTGTTCACCGAAGCCTACGCGGTGATTCCCAAGGGTGTGATGCGTGACATTGTAAGCAGCCACCTGCCGTTCTGGACCGGCACTCGCTTGTGGGTGTTGTCGCGACCACTCACCGGATTTTCCGAAACCTTCTCCCAGTACATCATGGAAGTACAACCGGGTGGTGGCAGCGACCGGCCAGAAATCGACCCAGGCGCTGAAGCGGTTCTGTTCATTGTCGAAGGTGAGCTGACCCTGACCCTGAACGGCAAAGAGCACACGATGGAGCCGGGTGGTTACGCCTTTATCCCACCAAGCAGTGACTGGGTTGTGCACAACAACTCAGGTGAGGTGGTGCGTTTTCACTGGATACGCAAAGCCTATGAGAAGGTAGAAGGTATTGAGGTGCCGGAGGCCTTCGTAACCAACGAAACCTTGATTGACCCGCTGGTTATGCCCGACACCAATGAATGCTGGACCACGACCCGCTTCGTTGACACTCAAGACATGCGCCATGACATGCATGTAAATATCGTCAATTTTCAGCCCGGTGGCGTGATTCCCTTTGCGGAAACCCACGTGATGGAGCACGGCTTGTATGTGCTTGAAGGCAAAGCTGTGTACCTGCTGAACAAAGACTGGGTAGAAGTTGAGGCCGGCGATTACATGTGGCTGCGCGCCTTCTGCCCGCAAGCTTGTTACGCTGGCGGCCCGGGCCCGTTCCGCTATCTGTTGTACAAGGATGTGAACCGACACATGAAACTGCCGACCTACGGCCGTTAAGCGGAGCATGCAGATGAGTGAGCAGTTATTGCAATTAACGGCTGAGCCGCTGACACCGGAGGCTTTTGTTGCCTTCGGCGAAGTGATCGATCACCGCAGTTCCGAGTTTTTTATGATCAACGGTGGGCGCACCCGCCGCCACCATGATCTGGCCAAGGTCGAAATCTTAGGCGAGGAAGCACGAACGCTGATCAGTATCTTTGTCACCCAACCGATACAAATGCCGTTGGAGCTGACCTTTCTTGAGCGCCATCCGCTGGGCAGTCAGGCTTTTATGCCGTTGCACGGCGAGCGCTTTGTGGTTGTGGTGGCACCGGCTGGGGACGTTATCGATCCAGCCCAGGTGCGCGCTTTCGTTACCGATGGCCGACAGGGCGTCAACTACCGCGCAGGCACCTGGCATGCCATTCAGTCCGTACTCGAATGTGAGGGCGAGTTTCTGGTGGTGGATCGCGGTGGCGCCGGGCACAACTGTGATGAGTATCCGCTGGCACTGCGGGTGACACTGGGGAAGCACCTAAGCTGCAGATAGCGTTACATAACTGAAGCGCTTGCGATACTGCTCCATGGTGCAGCCCGCCATCCTTTTGAAAAGACGCCGGAACGAACTGGCGTCTTCATAACCCACACTCCAGATAATACGCGCAGTTTGCTCACGGCTGGATTCCAGCAAGTGTTTAGCACCCTCAACCCGCAGGTGTTGCAGATAACCAATGGGTGTTTCTCCGGTGGCCTCCTTGAAGCGGCGCTTGAACGTACGGGTGCCAAGACCCGCAACGACAGCAATCTCATCGATGGTCACGGGATCGGCATAATGCCCTTCAAGCCAGGTTTGTGCCTTGCGAATGGCATCATCCTGATGAGCCTTCTGGCTGTAAAACGCCATATAGGGTGTCTGTTCCATTCGACGACCGTCCAGCACCAACATTTTGCTGCAGGCAAGAGCGACCGAAGGCGAAGCAAACCTTTCCACCAGATGAACACACAGATCCACAAACGCCGAAGCCCCGCCAGCACAGATGATCTGGCCGTTATCCACCAGCAATTGGTCCGCATCCATGCGGATATGTGGATAACGGCTGTGGAACATTGGGGCGGCGCGCCAATGGGTGGTGACCACCTGGTCGTCAAGTAAGCCGGCCTCCGCCAGTATAAAACTGCCGGTGCAAACACTCGCAATCACCGTACCCCGTGCCGCGGCCCTCTTAAGCCAACCATGCAGAGGTATCGCCGGGGCCAGCGCTTGATCCAGGCGGTCTGCACCAACAACCGCTTCCACTGAGGATCCCACCACAATCAAATCTGCCTGAAAGGCCCCGCGCGAAATGGTCGGTGTAACCACAGCACCACTGTAGCCACGCACTGGTTCGTCATCCACGGTGATTATCTGGCAATCGAACAGCGGCTGGCGCCTACCCGCCGGTTTATCGCCAACGAAATTGGCAACAGTAAAGAAATCCATTATTCCGTGCACACCGGAGGCATGGCATCCAGGCAAAGCGACAATTGCGACATTAAACATAAGAATGGCCCTTTCCGCATTTTATATGTCGAATATGACACTCCTGCTGACTGCCCGCAAGCTCTAACCTGAAGCTGTAATCAACAAAAGCAGGAAGAAGGACTTTCACTATGAATTCACCACTGAATACTCAAACCTCGATTTCTCAAAAGCCTGGAGTTCGCCATGCCGGTCGTTCAGCCACTCGGTTGGTTTTGCAGCTGTACGCTCGGATGGCACCGAAGAAAGCAGGCCAACTGGTAAATCGCATGGCATTCCGGCCATCACGCCTGCCACTGCCCTTACGCTATGAACATCTGCTGGACAATACAGACAGCTATACCCAACTCCAACATGGTGCCCACAGCATTCCGGTGTATTCCTGGGGCAAGGGGCCCGTCATTCTTGGCGTTCATGGCTGGGCCGGCGCAGGCGTTCAATTTGGTGCCTGGGTGAATCCGTTGGTAAACGCTGGCTATCGCGTGGTTCTGTTTGACGCACCCGCACATGGGCGCGCTCAGGGCAGCAGTACCGACCTCTTTGAGATGGCCGAGGTCACAGCGAAAGTGGCTGACAGTGTTGGCCGGGTTCACGGAATATTGGCGCACTCCATGGGTTGCATAGCGGCTGTAAGAGCAATTAAGGACGGACTTCACTCCCAGCATCTGGTCATGTTGGCGCCCCCACTCAGTTTAACGGCTGTGATGGACAATCTGGGGCGGCAATGGGGGTTAAGTCAGAACGTTCTCGACGTTCATCTTCAGCTAATGGAAGAGCGTTTCGGGAATTCGGTTTGGGATAAGCTGGATCTGGAAGCGCTATCCCAGTCACTGACCCAGCGTGGCATGATCGTTATTGACGACGACGATACTTCGATTGCGCCAGATGAAAGTGAACGAATCTCTACCAACTGGCAAACCGCCCAGGTACTGCGCACGAGTGGCCTGGGGCATCACCGGCTGTTGTGGAGCCCACTGGTCATTGAAACCGTTCTTCGGGATCTGGGCCGGCCGGTCGATGCGGTCGCCTGATCGTTTTTCGCGTAACATTGCACCCTATCGGAGTGTGAAGGCGCTTTCATGCTCAACCAGTCATCATTGAGCTTGAGCGTATGATCAACGCATTTGCCGTATCCAACTATCGCAGCCTGAAGAACGTTGTTTCGCCCCTATCGGGCCTCAACGTAGTTACCGGGCCCAATGGTTGTGGCAAATCAAACCTATACAAATCGCTCCGGTTACTCGCAGAAACCGCGAAAGGGAACCTCATCTCGTCGATTGCTCAGGAAGGCGGCCTGGACTACACATTCTGGGCCGGGCCGGATAACTTCTCCAAGGGCATGAGAGAGGGCTCCGCGCCTATTCAAGGCGCCGCCAAGAAGCAAAATGCCCGTTTGAGGCTGGGTTTTGTAGGTGAGGACTTCAGTTACGGCATATCCTTGGGCATGCCGGCGCCGCAGGGATTTGCCGGCTACCAAGACCCCTCCATGTTTCAGTTCGACCCGGAGATAAAGCGTGAATGCATCTGGGTTGGCGATGTTTACCGACCCAGCAGCTGCCTGATCGACCGGGTTGGTCCAGTGGTAAAAGTGCGCTCCGGCCAAAAATGGGCCGTGTATAACACCCACCTCAATTCCTACGAAAGCATTCTGAACGAAATCAGCGACCCAGTTGCTGTGCCAGAGGTGCATGCGGTTCGACAGACCATCCGCAACTGGCGCTTCTACGATCAGTTCCGAACCGATACTGATTCCATCATTCGCACACCCCAGATAGGCACACGAACCCCAGTGCTTGATCATGACGGCCATAGCTTGGTTGCAGCACTGCGAACCATCTACGAGATTGGCGACCGGCAGGCGCTGTATCACGCAATTGAGGATGCGTTTCCAGGAGCCACGATTAACTTTACCGCCGATTCCGGTAACCGCTTCGTGCTGCAGTTTTTGCAGGACGGACTTTTGCGACCCTTAAACCAGGCCGAGCTTTCAGATGGCACGCTTCGCTACCTGCTGTTGGTGGCGGCGTTGCTCACGCCCAGGCCCCCTTCCCTGCTGGTGCTGAACGAGCCCGAAACCAGCCTGCACCCAGATTTGCTGCCGGCCCTTGGGCGCCTGATTATCCGCGCCTCGCGGGAGACCCAGGTTTGGGTGGTTTCCCATGCACCGCGCCTGGTGGCCACGCTGGAACAAGATGGTGAGTGTAATTCTATTGCGCTGAATAAGGAGCTTGGGGAGACAATCATTCAAGGGCAGGGATTGCTGGATGCACCGCCGTGGCAGTGGGCTGATTAGCCACGCGAGCCACATTCACCGAAACGGCGGCTCATCAAAGCTACGCAGCTTGCGCGAATGCAGGGTGTAACGCTCGCTGCGCATCAGTTCCAGCGCGCGGATGCCAATATGCAAATGCTGGGCAACCGCTCTCTCGTAGAACGCCCCGGCTGCTCCGGGTAGCTTGATTTCACTGTGCAGTGGCTTGTCGGACACACACAGCAAGGTGCCGTAAGGTACACGCAGCCGATAACCCTGGGCGGCGACCGTGCCGCTCTCCATATCAACCGCGATGGCGCGGGCGAGGTTAATCTGCGGGCGCTCCTGCGCCCAGCGCAGCTCCCAGTTACGATCATCGTAGGTTAAAACGGTGCCAGTACGCAGCCGACGCCGGAGCGTGTCACCCTCCTCGCCGGTGATCTCCGCCGCAGCCTGTTGCAGCACTTGCTGTACTTCGGCTAACGCCGGCAATGGAATGTACGGCGGCAGTACCCGATCAAGGATGCCATCTCGGCGCATGTAGGCATGAGCCAGCACATAATCACCAATCACCTGCGACTGCCGCAGCCCACCGCAATGACCAATCATCAGCCAGCAGTGCGGGCGCAGTACGGCCAGGTGGTCGGTAATGTTCTTGGCGTTGGAAGGCCCCACGCCAATGTTCACCAGGGTAATACCCTGGTCGGGCTCATTCGCCTTCAGGTGGTAGGCTGGCATCTGGAACCGGTGCCAGACCACGGAGTCGATAATCGCCTGCATTTCATCTTCGGCCATCCCCCGCTCAACCACCACATTACCGGGCAATACCATGCTCTGAAAGCGTGATTCGCCCAGCAGCATATCCAGCCCGTGCCGAATAAACTGGTCAACATAACGATGGTAGTTAGTCAGCAATATCCACGGCTGTACATGCTGCCAGTCGCTGCCGGTGTAATGCACCAGACGGCGCAATGAAAAATCCGTGCGCGCCGCATCAAACAACGCCAACGGCATTTGCTCCAGCTCTTGCCAGTCGTACAGGCCATCGGCGGTGCCATCATTGGTGGCAGACAAATCCGTGCTGGGAAATACCCGCGCCAGCTCGATGGCGGTAACGCCCGAAGCGCCCAGCTCATCGCCTTCCTCAACAACATAAGGGTAGGGAATGTTGACCTGGCTCAAACCCACTTCCACAACTACGGCGAAATCCCTCATCATGTACCCCAGCTGGCTCTCCAAATAACGCCTGAAGGCCTCTGGCTGAGTTACCGTAATACTGTAAACACCGGGCACCTGCAGCCGCGCGTAGGCGCGTATGCTGCTGGGCACCTCGCCCTGGGATTGATATGTCAGGCGCAGCTCAGGGTAACGGAAGGCGCTTTGGGCATCCTGCGGCAGCTGGCGATCATTAATATACTGCTTCAAAGCCGCGCGCAGTGCGCTGGTTGCTTGCTCATACAAGGTAGCAAGGCGATCAACCGCCGCTTCAGGGGTAGTCACTTCAATAAAATCATCAGCATAAGAAAGTGTCACGACAAGCCTCAGAGTTGTTTAACTGCCTTCATATTGCCTGCTCCAGCGGCTGCCGCCAACCACCTGTGCAGGTGCTGCACATACAAATTACGTGTTCGGCTCAAACATGGACAAATCGAGCTCAACGCTGTCTCCTAACCAGTATGCGTATATTGTATGGTCTTCTAAATCATTGCCGGACAAAGCATGTATTAGAACCGTGAGACCTTCTCTATTTAAGTCGAGCCAGGTTACAAATTCATTAAAATGCTGAGCACCAAATGTGATTTGGCAACTCCACTTTGGGTGAGGCCCAACCATCTTTTGGTGAATTCGACCAACCTTCAGGCCGAATGTCTGACCCGCCTGCTCACACAAAGAGGTCGCAAAAGACAATGTCTCTTTCTCAAAATATATATGGGCGTGGTAAGCCTTATGGGAATTAACAGGGCGCTTAACTTCTTTCATTGAGTTCTCCATTCACCTCAAGGATGCTATCTGCGACAAACAGCTTCGGCACCAGCATAATGCTCAGCATTCGCCACAGGTAGCGCCAGCCAACTGTGCCAGCCTATCACCCAGCCTTACAGGAGCTGATATTGGGTTTTAAAAACGACTCCACCCACTGGGGTACTAAAATCACCCAGGCGAGCCTGACTTTTGCGTTGTTCCCTTTATTTTTCATCGGGGGCCCGGATTGGGCTAACAGCCTGTTTTATGAAGCCGTGTGGAACCTGGGGCACATCCTGTTCTTCTTTCTGATAACGCTGTTACTTCAGCCGCAACGCAAACTTGGTGGCTGGCGATTAGTCACTGTCACCACTGTGGTGGTACTTGTTGCGGGCGGGCTGATTGAACTGGTTCAGAGTGAGATAGGCCGCGACGTAGATTGGCACGATATGCTGCGCAATTTAATAGGTGCCTGGCTGGCGCTGGCGTGCCTCTCATGGCCAGAAAAAAAATCACTTGCCGTGTGGCTGGCCCGCATTGGCGTGGCCATATTGTTGCTATGGGAGCTTTGGCTCGTGGTCGCCATCGGTCACCAACAGTGGCAGATAATCCGGCAGGTGCCGCAACTCTATAACTTCGCTACTGCCAATGCCCAGATATTCTGGGATGGCAACGTACAACGCTCTACGCGCTTTGCCGATTCGGTAGGCAATCCGTTCAGCCTGGAAGTGAACATTACAACCGAAAAGTACTCAGGGGCATCGCTGAACAATTTGGCGAGCGACTGGAGTAACTATCAGAACCTGGCACTGACATTGTTTAATCCCGAGCAAACGCCACTGACCGTGGTGTTACGCATCAACGACCGCACCCATAAGCGAAGTGGCAATGCGTATGAAGACCGTTTCAACACACGGCTTGTTCTCGACCCCGGTGTGAATCGCTTTACCATGAGTTTGGCTAATGTTCAGCAAGCACCCGCAACACGCCTGATGGACATGACCGATATTCGCCGGCTCATTATCTTCGCGTCAAATCAGGCAAAAGCCACCACCGTTTATCTGCTTGAATTGAGTCTTTATTAACGGCGCAGGGTATGCGCTTACACCTCAATAACTCTATCCTCAGCAAACAGTGGCGGCTCATATTCGTTCGGGTAGGCACCGGGATTAGCGAATACGCGCGTGCCTTCAACCTGTATATCAACGGGCTCATGAACGTGGCCGTGAACCCACAGATCCATTTTCCCCATCAGTGCCCGCAAATCCGAAGCAAAGGCCGGCGACAACGAATCCCCTTGGTATTTCGGTGGAATACACTCTGGTAGCGGCGCATGGTGGCTAATCACCACCCGTGGCCCCGAGCAGGGTTCGCTTAACGCCGCCGCAAGCCAGGCCATGGCTTCTGCATGCAACCTCTGGCTCTCTACAGTAGAGAACACCTCGCCTGTTGGTTGCTCGATAATGCGAAAATCGGGCATAAACGCAAGCGCGCGCTTTTCCGTCTGTGATGGATCATAGTCTGGTTGGCCGCTATACAGACCAAAATCTGTCCATAATGTGGAGCCATGAAAGCACACGCCGCCAATGGTCACCGTATCGTTATCAAGCAGGTGGATTCCCAGGCGCTCAGCTTCGGCACGCAATGCCTCACGCGTGTCGGGCATGCTTGTTCCGTAGAACTCATGGTTGCCCGGAACGTAGATAATCTCCTGCCCCGCAAATCGTTCCGCAGCCCAAGCGAGGCCTTCCGTTGTACGATGAATATCTCCGGCCAGGATAACCACATCAGCAGCTACATCAGGCAATTCGCGATCTTCCCGAAAACACTCAACGTGTAAATCGGACAGTATTCGTAAGCGCATAGTTTTATCTCCTTGGCAGAGCAACCTTAACGGTTTTGCCCCCGAACCCAAAGAATGATGATGGCACTGGCATGAACCGAATATCGAACGACGTACTTGCCGAAAACCGTATCTCGAACAGAATCAGGCACCGGAGCCATTTGAACAGGCATGCCCATTTAGGGAAAGTCCGGTAGCAATCGGATTTTGTTAACTAGTTCAATGGCTATCCTGCCTGCCACTGACGAGCTGTGAATCGCAATCAACTCCCTGAGGCGCTTTAGGTCTTCAATGGCTTCGTCCGTATAAACCAGTTTCACTTACCCGATCTCGGTGCACTCTGCTCGACTTCGGTTCCCCAACTATTAAGCCAGCCATGAGCCTCACTGGCATCAACCACTTCACCTTGGGCAGTAGACCCCATTGCCTCCAGCGTTTGCTTCCAAATGCTGTTCGACTTCTGCCTGAAGGCGAACTGTAGTGACGCTCATGGCTGTACCCTAGAATTTGATGACTACAACGTAATACATAATAGTCAACAAGGCCGCGCCAAAAATTTAACGCCCGAATTTGCCGCTGGCTTGGAGCGCAGCGGAATTGACAATTCGAGTTAATGTGATTTTTATGCTGTTACCTTCTTTGCAATCTCTGCTTTGAGGACTTTGCCAACTTCACACCCGCGCCCAAAAGCTTACTTCATGAGTGAGGTGGCATGCTGCTTGACTGTCATTGGATGACGCGGGTGTAGTACGGGGCACTCCCAGCTTTCATACATTTTTTTATGTTTTACATTCTGAACTTTTCCTCTACGTCGATGATGGCTATTCTGCCCTCCTTATTAATAGACAGGGAGCGAAAATTTTGACGGAAACCACATCGACGACTAACAGCAACAGCAAAGTTAAGAACTTTGCCACAAAGATCTTAACCGGCATTTCTGCACTTCTGGCGATTCTTTGGGCCGTTTTAGAGTACATCTTCCCCGACCCATTAATTTACTTCTATAGCATCTGGAAACCGGAGTACGTGATCGTCTTATTCACGATCTTCATCTCCCTTGTCTATTTTTCAGTATTCATTTGGACATACATAAAAAACAAAGTCCTATTTTTCCTGTCCGCATTTTCTCTTTATTTTCTAGTATCATTTTCATTCTTCATTTTGGGTAAAGAGTATCAAGACCCAACCTTTAGTGACGGATTGCCTACGGTTACCGCTGAAAGCGGTAGTGTGTACTATCGCGGCATAGAGTTTGAGCACATCGACTGTAACCGCAAAGGTGAAAGCATCGCATGCACCGTCGACGTGCTTAACGCTCGGTCACAAAAACGAGTTAAAGTCGACTCGTGGCGCCTCGTGATGAAAGACGGGGCAGTTTTCAAGGATGTGGAAATGTTCCGAGGGGGTCAAAAACAACGTTACCGTTCTGTCCATCTAGACCTGCCACAGGGGGCAGAAGCAGAACTTGAAGTGGTTTTTTACGGGGTTCCTCAAAAATACAATGATATTTTGAAGCTAGGATTTGAGGTTCAAAATCAAGAATTTGGATTCAAGTCCATCTCAACCTTATAATATGATTTTGAAATCGTAAGGTATCAGTATTTTAGCGGTGGAATTGCCGAGGCAGCACTTCCCAAACGGCAGCTGCCTATCAAACTATTCTCAGAATGATCTGAATAAGGTGGTGGAAAAGCTGAACAACCGACCAAGAAAAACGTTGGGCTTTCACAGCGAAGCCGATAGGCTGACCGAGGTGTAGTCTTGACTGTCAATAACAGTATCATTTGACCGCTTTTAAACCGGTTCCCAACAAAGGTAGACCAACTGGATTAGTTTCTGGGCGCATCATTTAACTACCGCCACACTGACAAAGCAATTGGGGCAATGTCCAAGCCAGAACGCCTGACTGAGGGTGGGTTGGTGATTCATCATCAGCCTCCTTGGTGAGCAGCTTTGATTCTCGCGAATCTTGGTCACGCGGTTAAGATGCGCTTCATGGAGCGCTGACACTTATTCTAAGTGCCGTTTTATGCTTTCAGCTATTACTTCACCCAGACGCACAGGAACTGCATTGCCTATAAGCCGGCCAATTTTTTTAAATTGCGGGCGCTCTCCAGGCTCCACAAACCTGTAGTCCGTGGGAAAGGACTGAAAAATAGCAGCTTCGCGAAGAGAGATGCCACGGTCAGCCTCAGGATGCCCAAAGCGGCCGTTTCCATAGCCGTAGCAGAGAGTCGTCATTGTTGGAGAGGGCTTATTCCACTCCATTCGGCCATAAACGCCAGAGTAGGAGGTACCGGTGCTCTTTTTATGGCAGTTAGCTACGAGATATTCTGGCCAGTCCCTCCATGTACCACCCGGCTTCGACGCCCTAATTCTTTCCATATTTTTTGACGTAAGCTTTGATGCAGTGTGAAGAGGATCATCCTGGTTCGATTCGCCTGAGCTCAACGGCGGTAATTGGCCTATGGCGTCCTTTACCGTCACTCTCTCAGAAAAATCATGTGTATAAGGGATCAATGATATCGGTTTGATCCTGGACGCAAGTAGCACTAGGCGTTTTCGTTGCTGTGGGAGCCCATACCTAGTGCAGTCAACGATATCGAACCAAACATGGTAGCCTGTAAGATACTGCAAAAAGTTCTTAAAAACCCCATGTTTCAAAAGCTCAGGGACATTCTCCATAGTAATAAGATCAGGTTTAATTTCTTCCGCGAGTGTTCCAAAAGTATTTAGGAGTGACCACTTACCTTCGTTACGCTCACCTCTACCCCTACTATAGTTAGAAAAGGGCTGACAAGGAGCACATCCGGCCAACAAGGTATAATCACGATTTTCGAAAAGATCCCTTACCTCAGATGCGCTTAAATCTTCGATACTTTTTTCTATGAATTTGGTACCAATGTTATTGGCCACGAATGGATATCTGCATGAGGCGTCCACGTCAACTCCTGCCTCAACCGACAAGCCGCCTCTGATAAGGCCATGGGTTAGCCCCCCAACACCACAAAACAAATCTACGCAGCTCACTTGCATCATTACTACCAAAAAATTCTAGAATTAATGTAGCTAAAACATTCGAAAAACAGCTACGGCTCGGGAGATCACCTGGATCTCTTAAGGCTTTCATTCGAAATATGATTCATCATCGATGTATTTTTCGATATTTCCCACTATGCTTTCAAGATAGTTTATCGTTTTCTCTGCTTTAATCTTTAGATCACCAACAGTTTCAAGCTTTGCTGCATTTCCAAAATCAATATTCCCATGTGCAAGATCATTTCTTTTTTTCTTGATATCTGTAAGCGTATCCCCATGTGACGTTATGGAGTAGTCAGAATCAGTGTCAAACCCATATACCTTAGAAATCTTTTTAATTTCATCTCTATCGATATTTCCCGAAAAGATCTTTGTTTTTTCAAAAGTTGTTTTGTGAATAGACTTAGATATTGGATTACAATTTTCTGATATCAAATCATCAATTTTTTTATCTTCTTTTTTTATTCTTTGTAATATCTCTTTCTTTAGCTCATACCTTAGATCGTCAAAACTGGTTAGACTTAAATCCAGCTCATCATGAATAATAACTATACACTCTCTCATCGTTGCCTCTACCGCGTTATACAGCATCAGGTAGATCGAAGATTTTAGTGTATTAATAAGAACCGAAGAAGGCTTAAGCAAAACATTCATTTCGGATAAAAAAATATCATTGCTCTCTAGCTCCTCCAAAAGCGCGAGCACACTATTTATTTGATCTCTTTTTTGCCCGATATCCTCTTCGAGGAAATAAATTGCGTTAGCCATTGAGTATTTTATCTTTTACGAATTCTATTCTCTGAATAACTCTAGGGCGGCTATTTGCACCATCAGAGGTCGTCTGGTATTTAAACTCATCACTAAAAAGCCATTCATCGATATTTTCCGGCCTTACAGAAGGATCCTCTCTCAAAGCCAAGGCGATACCAACAGCCAGGGACTCAAATCTCACTCGAGGTGTTGATTTCGCGTTAGCGCTTTTTTTGAAACCGTTGGGGAGATATCTTTTAGCAAAGTCCATAGTTTTGTTAAACTCACTCATAAGCAAGCCTATTTCCTCTGAAGACATATCTTTTCTAGAACGAAGAAACTCATTCAAAAAATCTCGCACTGAATGATCAAAATCAGTATATTTTTCTAAATATGCAAAGAACCGAAGAGCAAATTCCTGCCTCTCACCTCTTTTGACCTTAGCTTCAGATAGTGGTGCATTTTCTATAAATGTTTCACTTTTTGAGCAAGGAACGATTAGATCTCGATATAAACCTGAATCAGCAGCTTGTGAACCCTTCCTCACCTCCATATCGAGCAATATATCACTGCCTGTATTAATTCTCTCAAACAGATCCCGGCGTGTTGACTCGGTGCAGGTGCCTAGCTCTATAATTCTTATTGGAGATCGATTTAGCCTTCTTTGGCGCTGGCGGGGCAGGACGGAATATGTAAATCCGTTTAACTCAGGGAGCAGTTCTAGATCTTGAAGTTTAAGCCCACCATTAATAAAAGCGTCTAAAGTTCTAACTCGTTGTGAGCCATCAACTATTTCAGTTCTACCACCTAAATCCAGAGCTGCCTCTTCACTTTCATCAACGTCAGCAATAAATATGTAAGGAACAGGTAATCCAATTAGAATAGATTCAATCAGTCGACTTTGCTTTTTCTTATTCCAGACGAAATCTCTTTGATAGTCAGGAACGAAAAGTTCATTCTCATCATCTTCAATACCATCCCGATATTTCGACACCGTCAATTCGACCGTGTACTCCTTTGTCTCAAAATTAACCTCTCGCTGGTGGTTTCGAATAGCCTTTTCCGCGGCCATTTGAAGATCTTCTAGTACGGACCTGGCTTTAACCCTCGCTTCATTCCCAGCGTTGTGGTCACCAAGAATTTTCGTAACTTCGTTTATATTTTCCATATCAGCTAGATCTTCTTTGTCAGTGTCTGTTGGAGTTTCAATGCCTCTACTCTTGGAAGAAAGTATATAAATCCTACCTTGCCGTCCTCAGGACTTAATTCTAAACGCATCCTAGCCTCCCCCTACAAATTCTTGCATCAAGGCTCATTTATTCCCGCAGATAAACCAAACACTATCCCATTTAGATGGTTAATTTTTTTATTTGAGAAGCTCCAAATTTAGGAGAAGGGCTTTGAAAGGGAAAATCACAGCCCCAGGCAGGCGCCCAGGGCTGTTTCACTACAGTCTTACTTAACTTTAGGGTCCAACTCACCAGCCTCATAACGCTCAAACATGCGCTCAAGGTTGATAGGCTTGATCTTGCTGGCTTGGCCGGCACAACCGAAGGCTTCGTAGCGTGCAACACACACTTCGTTCATGGCCTTCATGGTGGCTTTCAGGAATTTGCGCGGGTCAAATTCGGCCGGGTTTTCGGCCAGGAATCGACGCACAGCACCCGTGCTGGCCAGGCGCAGGTCGGTGTCTATGTTTACTTTACGCACACCGTGCTTGATGCCTTCCACGATTTCTTCAACCGGTACGCCGTAGGTTTCGGGAATCTCACCGCCGTATTGGTTAATGATTTTCAGCCAATCCTGGGGTACCGAGCTGGAGCCGTGCATGACCAGGTGGGTATCTGGAATACGCTTGTGGATGGCTTTGATCTGCTCGATGGCCAGGGTGTCGCCTGTGGGTGGGCGGGTGAACTTGTAGGCGCCGTGGCTGGTGCCGATGGCGATGGCCAGGGCGTCTACGTGGGTCTTTTTCACGAAGTCGGCGGCTTCTTCCGGGTCGGTCAGCATCTGGCTCATGTCCAGAGTGCCTTCGGCGCCAATGCCGTCTTCTTCACCGGCCTGGCCGGTTTCGAGGGAGCCCAGGCAGCCCAGCTCGCCTTCTACGGATACACCACAGGCGTGGGCCATTTCTACGGTACGGCGGGTTACGTCTACGTTGTATTCGTACTCGGTAGGCGTTTTGCCGTCTTCGCCCAGGGAGCCGTCCATCATTACGGAGCTAAAGCCCAGTTGAATGGAGCGCTGACACACAGATGGGCTGGTGCCGTGGTCCTGGTGCATTACCACGGGGATATGCGGCCACTCTTCAATAGCGGCGAGAATAAGGTGGCGCAGGAAGGGTGCACCGGCGTATTTGCGGGCGCCGGCAGAGGCCTGAACAATAACCGGAGAATCGGTTTTGTCGGCGGCTTCCATAATGGCGCGCATTTGTTCAAGGTTGTTTACGTTAAAGGCTGGCACACCGTAACCATGCTCGGCGGCGTGGTCCAGCAGTTGCCGCATCGAAATCAGGGCCATTTGGTTGTCTCCTTAGTTGAACACTAGTTACAAAATAATGTGGGGCTATCCAAATTCACAAACTTACTGCGTGCCGCGCTCTTCCAGTACGGCAACGGCTGGCAGTGTTTTACCTTCTACAAATTCCAGGAAGGCGCCACCACCGGTGGAGATATAAGAGATCTTGTCAGCTATGCCGTATTTGTCAACGGCTGCAACTGTGTCACCGCCACCAGCCAGTGAGAATGCGTCGCTTTGGGCGATAGCTTCGGCCAGGGTTTTGGTGCCGTTACCAAACTGCTCAAACTCGAATACGCCTACAGGGCCATTCCACAGAATGGTTTTGGCGTTCTTCAGCAAGTCGGCAAACTGGCCTGCGGTTTCCGGGCCTATGTCCAGAATCATGTCGTCTTCGGTAACGTCGGATATGTTCCGGGTGGTGGCCGTGGCATCTTCTGCAAACTCACTGGCAACCACTACGTCTACCGGCAGCGGGATGTTAACGCGGGAGGCGATGTCTTTGGCGGCGTCTAGCAATTCGTGCTCGCACAGCGACTTGCCCACTGGGTGGCCGGCTGCGGCCAGGAAGGTGTTGGCTATGCCGCCACCTACGATGATCTGATCACACACTTTCTCAAGCGCGTTTAGTACATCCAGCTTGGTAGAGACTTTGGCGCCACCAACGATGGCTACCACTGGCTTGGCCGGGTTATCCAGGGCTTTGCCCAAGGCTTCCAACTCGGCCGCCAGCAGCGGGCCGGCACAGGCTTCGGGTGCAAAGCGGGCAACGCCGTGGGTAGATGCCTGGGCACGGTGGGCTGTGCCGAAGGCATCCATTACATAGATGTCGCACAGGGCAGCGTATTGCTTGGCCAGGGTTTCGTCGTCTTTTTTCTCGCCTTTGTTGAAGCGTACGTTCTCGAACAGCACTACTTCGCCGTCGGCTACCTCAACGCCATTGAGGTAATCTTTAATTAGGCGCACTTCCTGGCCCAGCACGTTGGTGAGGTGCTCAGCTACCGGCTTAAGGGAGGCTTCTTCGCTGTACACGCCTTCTTCCGGGCGGCCCAGGTGGGACATCAGCATGACTTTGGCGCCAGCGTCTCTTGCTGCCTTAATGGTTGGCAGTGAGGCGCGGATGCGGGCATCGCTGGAGATCACGCCGTTTTTTACCGGTACGTTGAGGTCTTCGCGAATCAGAACCCGCTTGCCAGCGAGGTTCAGGTTGGTCATTTTTTTGATGGCCATTATCTGGGTTCCGTTGTTTCGGGTTATTGGCAATGAATCTTGGGGAGGGGATTCGCCCCCTCTCCCCAACCCCTCTCCCGCGAGGGGAGAGGGGCTTTAAGGCATCACTCCCCTTACTGCATTGCAGGGAGTTTTCAATCTACGACTGTGTACCTCCCTCTCCCCTCGCGGGAGAGGGCCGGGGAGAGGGGATTTTGTTTACTTCACCCTCCCCAACCAGCTCTGGCTTACATCCAGCATACGGCTGGCAAATCCCCATTCGTTATCAAACCAGCACAGCACTTTCACCATGGTGCCCCGGGTTACCCGGGTTTGGCCGCCGTCGACTACGCCGGAGTGGGAATCGTGGTTGAAGTCGGAGCTGGCCAGCAGTTCGTCGGTGTAGCCGAGTATGCCTTTTAATGGGCCGTTGGCGGCTTCTTTGAGCACCTGGTTTACCGATGCTGCGTCGGTGGCTTCTCTTACGTTGAACACCATGTCGATGACGGACACGTTCATGGTGGGTACGCGCAAGGCGACCGAGCTGAAGCGACCTTCCATGTGCGGAAGCAGCCGTTCGACGCCCCGCGCCAACCCGGTATCCACTGGCACTATGTTGTGCAGTGCGCTTCGGGTAAGGCGCAGATCCTGGTGGTGGTAGGCATCAATCACCGGCTGGTCGTTCATGGCGGCGTGAATGGTGGTGGTACTGCCCTGCTCCACGCCAAAGGCTTTATCGAGCACGGTGATCACCGGCACCAGGCAGTTAGTGGTGCAGGAGCCTGCGGCCACTATCTGGTCTGTGTCTGCAATTTCTGTGTCGTTAATGCCGTAAACCACGGTGCGGTCCACATCCGATTCCGCCGGCTGGGAAAACAGCAGGCGCTTTGCACCTGCTTGAATGTGCCGTTCGGCAGTCGCCCGGTCTGAATAGGCGCCAGAACATTCCAGCACCAGATCAATATCCAGCTCCCTCCACGGCAGGTCTGCCGGATCTGCATGGCTGAGCACGCGGATGGGATCGCCGTTGATGATCAGGTCTTGCCCCTGCACCGCAAGGCTTCCGGAAAACCGGCCGTGGGTGGAGTCGTAGCGGGTTAGGTGCGCAATTGTGTCGATATCAGAAAGCTCGTTAATCGCGACCACCTTTAGGTGGTCGCGAAAACCGTTTTCGTATAGGGCACGCAACACGCACTGGCCAATACGGCCATACCCGTTGATGGCAATACGAAAGGGCGCGGAGGCTGTCATCAGGCGTCCAGCAGTTCCGAAGCCACTTCCAGCACGTTCTCTACGGTAAAGCCGAACTCCTTGAACAGGTCGCCGGCTGGCGCAGATTCACCGAAGGTGGTCATGCCCACAACGCGGCCGTCCAGGCCCACGTACTTGTACCAGTAGTCGGCAATGGCCGCTTCGATGGCAATGCGGTTGGTGACTTCTATTGGCAGCACCTGTTGCTTGTATTCAGCGCTTTGGGCATCGAATACGTCGGTAGATGGCATGGATACCACACGCACTTTGCTGCCCTGCTCTCGCAACTTTGCAGCGCTGTCCTGTGCCAATCCAACTTCAGAGCCGGTAGCAATCAGGATGAGATCCGGCTCGCCTTCGCTGTCAGAAAGCACGTAGCCGCCTTTGGCAACGTCCACCAACTGCTGCGCATCACGCGCTTGGCCGGGCAAACCCTGGCGGGAGAAGATCAAGGCACTCGGGCCGTCCTTACGCTCCAGTGCGGCTTTCCAGGCCACGGCAGATTCTACCGCGTCGGCCGGGCGCCAGGTGCTCATGTTCGGGGTGGTGCGCAGGCTGGCGAGTTGCTCGACCGGCTGGTGAGTGGGACCGTCTTCGCCCAGGCCAATGGAATCGTGGGTAAACACGAAAATAGAACGCTGCTTCATCAGTGCAGCCATGCGCACGGCGTTGCGGCAGTATTCCATGAAGATCAGGAAAGTGGCGCCGTAAGGTACGAAACCGCCGTGCAGGGCGATGCCGTTCATGATGGCGGCCATGCCGAATTCGCGCACACCGTAATAGATGTAGTTGCCGCTGGCGTCTTCTTTGGTAACGGCCTTGGAGCCGTTCCAAATAGTAAGGTTAGAGCCAGCCAGGTCGGCAGAGCCACCCAGCAGTTCTGGCAACATCGGGCCGTATGCGTTCAGGGTGTTCAGGGAAGCCTTGCGGCTGGCAACGGTCTCGCTCTTGTCCTGACATTCCTGAATGTAAGCCTGGGCTTTTTCAGAGAAGCCGGCGGGCAAATCGCCAGCCATGCGGCGCTTCAGCTCGGCAGCCAGTTCTGGCTCGGCTTTTTCATAGGCTGCGAAGGTCTCGTTCCAGGCATTTTCAGCGCTGGCGCCTTTTTCTTTGGCGTTCCAGGCTTTGTAGATGTCGGTGGGGATTTCAAACGGGCCGTGGCTCCAGCCTAGCGCTTCGCGGGTTAGCACGATTTCGTCTTCGCCCAGTGCGGCACCGTGGCTGCTTTCAGAACCCTGCTTGTTGGGTGAGCCGAAACCAATAATCGTTTTACAGCAGATCAGCGTGGGTTGTTCGGTATTGGCACGGCCTGCTTCAATTGCCGCACGAACAGCATCTGCATCGTGGCCGTCTACATTGGCAATAACCTGCCAGCCATAGGATTCAAAACGCTGAGGGGTATTGTCGGTGAACCAGCCGTCGACTTTGCCATCAATGGAGATGCCATTGTCGTCGTAGAACATGATTAGCTTGCCCAGGCCCAGAGTTCCCGCCAGAGAAGACACTTCGTGGGAAATGCCTTCCATCAGGCAGCCGTCGCCCAGAAAGGCGTAGGTGTAGTGATCAACCACATTATGGCCGGGGCGGTTGAACTGCGCCGCCAATGATTTCTCTGCCAGCGCGAACCCAACCGCGTTGGCCATGCCCTGCCCCAGCGGGCCGGTGGTGGTTTCTACACCCGGGGTGTAACCGTATTCCGGGTGCCCCGGTGTTTTGGAATGCAGCTGCCGGAAGTTCTTGATGTCTTCAATGGAAACGTCGTAACCGCTCAGGTGCAGCAGGGAATACTGCAGCATGGAGCCGTGGCCATTGGAGAGCATGAAACGGTCGCGGTTAGCCCACTGGGGGTTTGCTGGGTTGTGGCTTAGGTAATCATTCCACAGCACCTCGGCGATATCCGCCATGCCCATGGGCGCACCCGGGTGGCCGGATTTGGCTTTCTGAACCGCATCCATGCTCAGCGCGCGAATGGCGTTGGCGAGATCTTTACGAGATGGCATTAACGTTTCTCCAATGTTTTTCAGGAATATAGGGAGTAATCCAGCGCTTTTAACAGGGCAATAAAAAGCTGTTTAAAAATGAGGCGCGTATTTTCGCCGATTACGGTGTGCCGGGGCAAATCGACGTGCCGCTTCTGTGTAAATATCTTTACTCGGACCCCCGAAAGAGATTGATTTCAAAGAATGATAAATCTATATCAAAAAACTTTGATATGCCTATTGATTGAACAACCCAACCCACTTACACTCCGCAACCATGACAAGCTTAAGTGCACACGTTAACCAAATATCCTCCGTGGACGTACTTGCCCCTATTTTCAAGGCAAGCGGCGACCCGTTGCGTTTGGAAATTTTGCGCGTGCTGCGTCGCGATACCTTTGGCGTGCTGGAGCTGAGCCAGCTGTTTAATATGCGCCAGTCTGGCATGAGCCACCACTTGAAGGTGATGCACAAGGCGGGGCTGTTGGAGCCGCAGCGTGAAGGCAACGCTATTTTTTACCGCCGCCCGCTGCACCTGGATAACGAAAAGCCCACAGACCAAACCATTCGCCAGATTTTTGAAGCGGTAGATCGCGCGCCTTTGCCCGGGCACCTGCAGGAGAAGATTGAATCTATCCGCAACCAGCGCGCGAATCAGTCGCAGGCGTTTTTTTCCCGGCATTCAGAGCAGTTCCGGGAGCAGCAGGAATTGATTGCCGCTTTTGATCTGTATGCGGCCCCTGTAGCCGACATGATTCGCAAGCGCACTCGGAAAACACGGTGGCAAACGGCGTTGGAAATTGGCCCAGGCGAAGGTGGTTTTCTGCCAGTGCTGTCTGAGCTTTGCGAGCATGTTGTGGCGCTGGATAACAGCCGGGACATGCTCGCCAAAGCCACCCGCACCTGCATTGATGAGCGCCTGAACAATATTGATTTGATAGAAGGTGTAACCGACACCTTGCTGGCCCGCGGGGATGCATTCGATCTGGTAGTGGCCAATATGGTGCTGCACCACGTACCTAGCCCCGCAGACATTTTTCTGGATGCGGCCGCACTGATGAACAACGGCGGTTGCCTGGTGGTTAGCGACCTGTGCAGCCACGACCAAAACTGGGCGAAAGACAACTGCGGCGATCTGTGGCTTGGCTTTGAGCCAGAAGAGCTGACCGCTTGGGCGGCGGCTGCGGGCCTGAAGGCCGGTGAGCAACTGTTTATCGGCTTGCGTAACGGGTTTCAGATTCAGGTAAGGGAGTTCTGGAAAACTCATTTGCCGCTGAGGTAGCCGAACCCGGATACACCAAGCCCCACAGGGGCATATCAAAAAACTTTGATATTGCGTAGGTAGTAGTACCTACTCACGATCAACTTAAAAAACAATGTCGCCGGTGCCTTTAACACCCAAGCGCTACTGGCAAGATTTTAAAACGCTCACAAAGGAGCAAACCTATGTCTGACTACAGTGTGTTCACCTCCGAATCGGTCTCTGAAGGCCACCCGGATAAACTGGCCGACCAGATCTCTGATGCGGTTCTGGATTCCATTTTGGCAGAAGACCCACACGCCCGCGTGGCCTGTGAAACCATGGTGAAAACCGGTGTTGCCATCGTAGGGGGTGAAATCACCACCAGCGCGTGGGTAGATCTGGAAGACCTGGTTCGCGGTGTGATCAAAGACGTAGGCTACACCTCCTCAGACGTAGGCTTCGATGCCGACACCTGCGGCATCATCAACATTATTGGCAAGCAGTCGGTGGAAATCGCCCAGGGCGTTGACCGCCAGAAGCCAGAAGACCAGGGCGCCGGCGACCAGGGCCTGATGTTCGGCTACGCCAGCAACGAAACCGAAGTGCTGATGCCTGCCCCCATCACCTTTGCCCACCGCTTGATGGAGCGCCAGGCCGAAGCCCGCAAAAACGGCATTCTGCCGTGGCTACGCCCGGACGCAAAGAGCCAGGTAACCTGCCGCTACGAAAACGGCCAGGTTGTGGGCATTGACGCCGTTGTGCTTTCAACACAGCACGATCCAGACGTTACCCAGGCCGACCTGAAAGAAGCGGTAATGGAACTGATCGTGAAAAACGTCCTGCCTGCAGAGCTGCTGCATAAAGGCACACAGTTTCACGTTAACCCTACCGGCAAATTCGTTATCGGTGGCCCGGTGGGCGACTGCGGCCTTACCGGCCGTAAAATCATCGTAGACACCTACGGAGGCATGGCCCGCCACGGTGGCGGCGCGTTCTCCGGCAAAGACCCCTCAAAGGTTGACCGTTCGGCTGCCTACGCAGGCCGCTACGTTGCCAAGAACATCGTTGCTGCAGGCCTGGCCGACAAGTGTGAGATTCAGGTTTCTTACGCCATTGGCGTGGCACAGCCAACGTCCATCTCTGTAAACACTTTTGGCACCGGCAGGATTGGCGACGACAAGATCATCGAACTGGTACGCCAGCACTTCGATCTGCGCCCGTACGCCATTACCAACATGCTTGATTTGCTGCACCCCATGTACCGGGCCACAGCAGCTTACGGCCACTTCGGCCGCGAGCCACAAGAGATAACCGTTGGCGACAAGACCTTCACAACCTTCCCGTGGGAAAAGACGGATCGCGCCGCCGCGCTTAAAGATGCCGCTGGCGTCTAACTGATTTTCGGGCGTATTAATAATTTCAATCGCCAAACCAGAACGAATTGGAGAACACCAGAATGAGCAACTTCGAAGATTTCAAAGTCCGCGATATTTCCCTGGCAGGCTGGGGCCGCAAAGAAATCAACATCGCTGAAGGCGAAATGCCGGCCTTGATGGCCTTGCGCAACAAGTACAAAGCGGAGCAGCCGCTGAAAGGCGCCAACATCATGGGCTGCATCCACATGACCATTCAAACAGCCGTACTGATCGAAACACTGATCGAGCTGGGCGCGGGCGTTCGTTGGTCATCCTGCAACATCTTCTCCACTCAGGATCAGGCCGCCGCCGCTATCGCAGCCCAGAACATCCCGGTATTTGCGTGGAAAGGCGAAACCGACGAAGAATACGAATGGTGCCTGGAGCGCACGGTTGGTGCAGATATCGAAGGCTGGGAACCCAACATGATCCTGGACGACGGCGGCGACCTTACTGCCCTGCTCCATGAAAAGTACCCGGAAATTCTGGCCAACTGCCACGGTGTAACCGAAGAAACCACCACGGGCGTACACCGTCTGCAGGAAATGCTGCGCGACGGCGTTTTGAAGGTCCCGGCCATCAACGTGAACGATGCCGTTACCAAATCCAAAAACGACAACAAATACGGTTGTCGCCACAGCCTTAACGACGCCATCAAGCGTGGCACGGATCACCTGATGGCCGGCAAGAAAGCGCTGGTAATCGGTTACGGTGATGTGGGCAAGGGTTCCGCGGCCTCTTTGCGCCAGGAAGGCATGATTGTAAAAGTAACCGAAGCCGACCCAATCTGTGCCATGCAGGCCTGCATGGACGGCTATGAGGTTGTTTCTCCGTATCTTAACGGTGTGAACAGCGGCACAGAGGCAGGCGTAGACAGGGCCCTGCTGCAAAACACGGATATTCTGGTGACCACCACCGGCAACATGAACGTGTGTGATGCGAACATGCTCAAGGCACTGAAGTCTGGCGCGGTTGTGTGCAACATCGGCCACTTCGATAACGAAATTGATACCGCCTTCATGCGCAAAAACTGGGAATGGGACGAAGTTAAGCCTCAGGTTCACGTGATTTATCGCGACAAGGCGGTTAACGACCACCTGGTTCTGCTTTCCGAAGGCCGCCTGGTAAACCTGGGCAACGCTACCGGCCACCCATCACGAATCATGGACGGCTCCTTTGCCAACCAGGTTCTGGCGCAGATGCACCTGTTCGAGCGCAAGTTCGCAGACCTGCCAGAAGATGCCCGCGCCAAGGGTGTGTATGTTCAGGTTCTGCCCAAGCACCTGGACGAAGAAGTGGCGCGCGCCATGGTGGAAGGCTTTGGTGGCGTGATCACCAAGATGACCCCGGAGCAGGCGCAATACATTGGTGTACCGGTCGAAGGCCCGTACAAGCCAGAAAGCTACAAGTACTGATCGGATAATAAGATGCAATCCCAGAAACAGTTCAAACGCCGCTTCAGCTTTGAGTTTTTCCCGCCCAAGACCGACCAGGGCAAGGAAAAACTCCAGGTTGTACGCGATCAGCTTGCCGGGGTGAACCCGGACTTTTTCTCGGTCACCTTCGGGGCGGGCGGTTCCACCCGGGAGCGCACCATTGAAACCGTGGTCAACCTGCATAAGCAGGGCATTTCCACCGCACCACACCTCTCCTGCGTCGGTGGTACGCGGGCGGAGATTGCGGAGCTACTGGACGTGTATAAAGAGAACGGCATCAACCGGATTGTCGCCCTTCGGGGTGACATGCCTTCGGGCATGGGCGCATCCGGCGAGATGCGTTACGCCAACGAGCTGGTTGCGTTCATACGCGAGCACAGCGGCGATCACTTCAACCTGGAAGTAGCGGCCTACCCGGAGTTTCATCCCCAGGCCCGCAACGCTGAAGAAGATCTGAAAAACTTCGCCCGCAAGGTGGAGGCTGGCGCCAACAGTGCCATTACTCAGTACTTCTTTAACCCGGAGAGTTATTTCTATTTCATCGACCGGTTGGAAAAGCTGGGGGTAACCATTCCGGTGGTGCCGGGCATCATGCCCATCGTGAACTTTTCCAGCCTGGTGCGGTTTTCTGACATGTGCGGCGCAGAAATTCCGCGCTGGATTCGCAAGCAGCTGGAAGCCTATGGCGACGACACTGTTAGCATCCGCAAGTTCGGTGAAGAAGTGATCACCGATATGTGTGAGAAGCTGCTAAAAGCCGGAGCGCCGGGTTTGCACTTTTATACTTTGAACCAGGCTGAGCCGAGTATCAGCATTTGGAAGAACCTTGGGATCAGCGATCAGGAGAAGATCGCGTTCTGAGATTCCATCGCCCCTCGGCGCCAAGCATTTGATTTCCTGCGCCCATCTGAGTAATAGTCTAAAGTGTACATGATGCAGTTCCACTAATGCTCCCCGGGGGTCACGGTCATCAACAGTGACCCTATCGGCCTGCCTTACCCGGCAAACGGAGCCTCATAAGAAAGATAAGGAGAAAGCATGAGCACGAAATGGATGAAAACACTAGGAACCGGCCTGGCACTTACCATCGCGGCCGGCACTGTAAGCGCTGAATCTCTACGAGTGGCTACCGACCCCAGCTTTGTTCCGTTCGAGATGTTGGACCAGGAAACCGGTGAGATGATCGGGTTTGATATGGAAATCATCGCCGAAGTCGCTGAGCGCGCAGGCTTTGATTACAACCTCAACACCATGGACTTCAACGGCATTATCCCTGCCCTGCAAACAGGCAACGTGGATATCGCCATTGCCGGTATTACCATTACCGACGAGCGTGAAAAAATCGTTGATTTTTCTGACCCATACTACAATTCCGGTCTTCGAATTCTGGTTCGTAACGACAACAACGACGTTACAGAAGTATCCGACCTTAATGGCCTGAAGATTGGCTCCAAAATCGGCAGCACCAGCTACGATTTCCTTAAGAAAAACCTGGATAAGAACGACGGTGTAACACCGTACCCGGGCAGTTCAGACATGTACATGGCACTCATGTCCGGCGCAGTAGACGCCGTGTTCTATGACGCTCCAAACGTCGGCTACTTTGCCCGCACCAAGGGTGAAGGAAAAGTTAAAACCGTTGGCACATTATACGAAGGCCAGCAGTACGGCATCGCGCTAAAGAACGGCAGTGAGTGGGTTGACGAGGTTAATGAAGCCCTCGCCGAAATGAAAGAAGACGGAACCTACAAAACCATCTATGAAAAGTGGTTTGGCCCAATGCCAGAAGGCATGTAAAGGCTGAAGGGCCGCCAGGCCTGTTTCTTTTGTAGCGCCGGGGCCACGTGCCCCGGCGACTTCTGACTCCAACCCCTGCGGAGACGCACACTGTGGATTCCCAGTTCCAATTTGACTGGCAGGCAGCCATTAACTCCATCCCTTTTCTCATTAAAGGGATACCCTACACTCTGATGATTTCTTTTGGCGGCCTGGCTATCGGCTTCGCTTTGGGCATCATTTTCGGGCTGCTGAGCATCAACAAAAAGTGGTTTCTTAAGTGGCCTGCAACGGCCTATATCGAAATCTTTCGTGGCACCCCTATTCTTGTTCAGGTTCTGTTTATCTTCTACGGCTTACCTGATCTTATCGGCGGCCCTATCGACCCTCTTACTGCGGGTATCGCCGCGATTGCGCTGAACTCAGGCGCTTACATATCTGAAGTGGTACGTGGTGGCGTTCAGTCCATCGACAAAGGCCAGGCCGAAGCCGGGCTTTCTCTGGGCCTTTCCCGCACTCAGACATTCTGGTCTATCATTTGGCCACAGGCTTTCCGGCGCATGATTCCGCCGCTTGGTAACCAGGCCATTGTAAGTATCAAGGACACCTCGTTGTTCTCGGTCATTGGCGTGGGCGAACTGGTACGCCAGGGCCAGGTTTACATTGCCAGCACCTTCACCGCTTTTGAGGTGTATTTTGTGGTCGCGATTATGTATCTGGCCATCACCCTCTCGCTCTCCCTGATTCTCCGCCTGATTGAACGGCGCGGACTGGTCTCTGTCTGAAGGAACCTGACCCATGACTCAGATTGTACAAATGAAGGGCATGAACAAGTACTTCGGCAAGCTGCATGTCCTTAAAGATATCGATTTATCCGTAGATCAAGGCGAAGTAGTGGTTATTATCGGTGCCAGTGGCTCTGGTAAATCCACTCTCATCCGCTGCGTGAACGGCCTGGAGGAGTTCGAATCCGGGCGCCTGGAAGTCGACGGCCAGGCTCTGGCGCCAAAAGGCGGCAACCAGCAAGCCCTCGCGGAAATCCGCAAGGAAGTCGGCATGGTGTTCCAGCAGTTCAACCTGTTCCCTCACCTTACGGTGAAAAAGAACATCATGCTGGCGCCCCAAAAAGTCAAAAACGCGCCGCAAACGGTTGCAAACGCCACAGCCGAGCGCCTGCTGGAGCGAGTGGGCATTGGCAGCCAGGCCGACAAATACCCCACTCACCTCTCTGGTGGACAACAACAACGCGTAGCCATTGCCCGGGCACTGGCCATGGAACCGCGTTTGATGCTGTTCGACGAGCCCACCTCGGCGCTGGACCCGGAAATGATCGGTGAAGTGCTAGACGTAATGCGCGAACTGGCGAAGGAAGGCATGACCATGATGGTGGTCACCCACGAAATGGGCTTCGCCCGGGAAGTTGCAGACCGTGTGATCTACATTCACGAAGGCCAGATTGTGGAAGAAGGCAAACCGGACGACGTGTTTGATAACCCGCAGAATGAACGCACTCAGGCGTTTCTCTCGAGGGTGCTGGCGCACTAGTCTCCATAACGATCAAAGCCCCCGAATCGGGGGCTTTTTCGTTGAGTTGGAGATAACCTTGAACTATTCTCTCAGACCGAAAGAGCGAACACTGTTGTTTCTGGAACTTGCGATTTCTCAGCGGTGTTAATGTTCAGCGAACTCAAGAATTTTATCTTGCTCGGTATATAGCACCACCTCAACACCATCACCAGTCAAGTTAGCAAGCGCCTCATCAAAGGCCTCTAACCTGATATCGGAGATGTCGTGAGACTCTGGGCCTTTAACCGGAAACAACACAGGCCCATTCAGCAAACGTCGCTTTCGTAACTGATCGACTTTCAACTTCCACCTGCCACCGTGCTCGATAATCGCTGTAGAATCAGCCTGACCAAGAAATAAAGGCTTAATTACCCTAACGGCTTCGCTTTCACTCTGCCTTACAAACGGAAACGTAACACCATACAGCTGATCCTCGATTCGACGTTTTGTATAGCGACGTGCAAGATCACGTTGCTCCAGCAGCTTCTTGACACCTTTCTCAAGGATCGTTTCTTGGTACTCCTTGGTGACGAAGTTCCTGCCAACGTAATAATCGTAAAGCTCCGTCAAGATTTTCTCAGGGCTCTCCGCCAGAACCGCTCGCTGTTCACTAAACCGAATAATGGTTTCACGTGGTCGGATTAATTCCTGAAACAGGCCTTTATGAAATCCATACTCCCGATCATTGTTCCCAAAGTCAGTAACATGGTTTTTGAGCATACACTGCACTCTATGCAGTTCAGACTCAAAATTCGCCATAGTCTTTAGGTAAACACTTCTATCCAGCTCTTCAAAGAACTGGGTAATACGGGCATGCTTTTTTCGCAACAGTTTAAAGCCAAGATAACGGGTCTTCGGCACCCACAGCAAAATACCGACATTGGCAAACTCACCAGTCTCGATGAAAGGCATGAAACGCACAATGGCGTATTGGCACGCTAACCTAGTCATTTTGGGTTCCAAAAACGATCGCTGCGGAAACGTTGCAAATGTCTTAACAATGAATCCAGATCTAGATCCAGCTCCATTGTCATCTCTGGATCCCTATACAGCCACTCATCGGGAATTGTTCTCACGATCTCGTCCCACCCTCCTATGACCTGATCCATCTTCGAAGTATAGAGCTCCCGTTCAATCAAGTCATCGAACACCCTTGCGACACTGTCTTTAAAAGCGTGGTATTTAAGAAAACTATCAGGGTCAAAATCCGGATCGAAAGCCTGGTTGTGGTCGATAACAACAAGGCGCTGAGCTTTCGCCTCCCAGAACAAATTGGGATTACCACTGTTCTCAGTCAACATGCGGTCACCATTGGATATCCACCAATCAAACACTAACAAGGAACAACGCACTTCGATAGGCACATCAGAAACTTGAGAGTATGCCAGCTCAGTAATCTGTTGCTCTTTTGACCCAAATGCGGGGCCAGAACCAAGCGCAAACGCATGCTCCACTGTCAGCACCTTGGCCAGCTCTTCAGGAACTTGGACTATCCGGAATGGCGCTACAGGAATACCGAACGCAATAGCGAGATTCCCTGAGATCCACTCGTTGATCTGGCTAATCCGGCCTGCCCCAGTGCCTTTCACAAAGTATATTTCGCCGTCGTCGCCCCTGCAGATGAAAGGCTCAGTCATACCATGCTCCGAGCGGCGCAAAACCTCTACTATCTCTACTTCAGGCGGCTGACTACTCGGCACAGGTGTGGAATTCCTTTCTCTTACAGGTGATTACAAAAGTCTTATTTAAGCGCGCCAATAATAGCACTCAACCGTATCTCATACGCTCCTTTTGGGAAAGTGCAGTAATTCTGCGAGCCCATCAACTCCCAATAACAACCGACCCAGAACCAATCGTCACACCACCACAGGTAATAGCGCCACCGGTTACAGCCGCGGGTATGCCGTTAATCAACACAGTGCCAGAACCAGCTGCAATGGCGCGGGGATGTGGAGGGTGTTTGGGTTTGGAGTGCGGCGCCAGTGGGTCGCCCACACGGGCTACAGGTTTGCCATCAATCAGTACATCGGGGGAGCCGGCGAGTACCGGCGTAGGCGGGAAACCTTCGTGATCAGAGCCCAAGTCTCCGAGAAGCACAACTGCTTTGCTCATGTCGCATCCTTTGCGTCGTTTTCATCCGTGAAACCACATTATAACAGCTGCTGAATAGTTTCATACTCACGCTCTATTTTGGCGTGTGAGTCCTCTGCCAGAAATGCCGCAATCTTTTTGCCCATCAGCGGCACGTCGCAGCGCACGCTCAGGGTTACATGATTGGTGCAGGCTTCTTCTGAGCCTTCCAACTTCATCATGCCTTTGATCTTTGCCGGTATGCCTTCGATGTGCACGCGAAACTCGCAATGCCATTCGCCATCATTCTTGCGAAACCAGTGCTCTTCCTGCCTAACCTGGTTCCACTCACGGTGAAAGCGGGAAAGAACCCGAGGCACTTCTGCGGAAGATGACATTTGCCGTTCAACCACCAACTTGGCGGAAGCATCATCCTTTTCCAGCTCAGCCACCCGTACATTTCGGGCGCCCAGAAGGGCATTTTTCTCAAGGATGTGATCCTTGTCGAAGAAGGCTCCAAGCACTCGCCCAATACCGGCCTGGTATGGGTGCGTTAGTTGAAGTTCCATAGTAAACACGCCTCTTTTTACGATGCTGGAATTGTCGGGGGAGAGGCTATTGCGCGCATTGGCCTGCCGGTCGACGACTATTGGCACAGTAGTCAGTTGTCGCTGTTAACTGTATTATTGCATAAGGTTAACAGCCGATAAATTATGACCTCAGAACCACTGTCTTACCGGAGAACCTCTATGCGCAATGCCGACCTCGCCGCCCGCGGCCTCAAATCCGTGTGGCACCCCTGCACCCAGATGAAAGACCACGAATCTATCCCCCTGGTTCCCATCAGGCGGGGCAAAGGCGTTTGGCTGGAGGATTTTGAAAACAACCGGTTTATCGATGCCGTAAGCTCTTGGTGGGTCAACCTGTTCGGCCACGCCAACCCCAGAATCAACGCTGCGATTCAGAAGCAGATCGGCGAGCTGGAGCACGTTATTCTGGCCGGCTTCACCCATGAACCCGTGGTCAATTTGTCTGAGCGGCTTATCGAGGTGACGCCAGAGGGCCTCAACAAGTGTTTCTACGCAGACAATGGCTCGTCGGCTATCGAAGCTGCGCTCAAAATGAGCTTTCATTACTGGAAAAACCAGGGCAAACCCAGCAAAAAGAATTTTGTGAATTTGAGTAATAGTTATCACGGCGAAACCCTGGGCGCCTTGGCATTGGGCGATGTGGCTTTATACAAAGACACTTACCAGCCATTGCTGATGGAAGTGCTAACCGCACCCTCGCCAGACGCCTACAACAAGGAAGAAGGTGAAACCGACGAGGCCTACGCCCTGCGCCAGTTTGAGGCCATGGATGCGCTATTGGCAGAGAAGCACGAGGAAATCTGTGCCGTTGTTGTGGAGCCGCTGATCCAGTGTGCCGGCGGCATGCGCATGCACCACCCGATTTACCATACCAAACTGCGCGAAGCCTGTGACCGTTACGACGTACACCTGATTGCAGATGAAATTGCTGTTGGTTTTGGCCGTACCGGCACCATGTTCGCCTGCGAGCAATCTGGTATTACCCCGGATTTCATGTGTCTTTCCAAAGGCCTGACCGCCGGCTACCTGCCGCTCTCCGTAGTGCTGACCACCGATACCGTTTACAACGCCTTTTACGACGACTACGAAAACCTGAAAGCGTTTCTGCACAGCCACAGCTACACCGGCAACCCGATCGGTTGCGCCGTGGCGCTGGCAACCCTTGATATTTTCCGGGACGACAATGTGATTGAGAACAATCGCCGGCTCTCAACGTGCATGGCTGATTCCGTGGCTCACCTTGCCGATCACCCCAACGTTGGGGATATTCGCCAGCATGGAATGACCTTGGCAATAGAAATGGTGAAAGATAAAGCCTCGAAAACACCTTTCCCCTGGCAAGAACGCCGGGGTGTTCGGGTTTATCAGCACTCGCTAACGCGTGAGGCCTTGCTTCGACCCCTGGGTAATGTGGTTTACTTCATGCCGCCTTACGTTATCACCGAAGACCAGATTCGCCATCTGGCCCAGGTTGCAACCGAAGGCATCAACATAGCCGTTCGGGACTGATCAAGGTAAACACGCATGCGCATCCCCAGAATCTATACCGATTCGCCTTTGAGCGAAGGAACCCACGCGGATCTGGATGATAACGCCGCCCAGCATGTTGGCCGGGTGTTGCGCATGCAGCCAGGGCAAGAGCTAAGCCTGTTTAATGGGGATGGCCAGGATTACCCAGCTGCGATTACAGAAGCGGGAAAGAAGCGCGTAGAAGTACTCGTGGGCAAACCTGTGGCTAACCTTACTGAATCGCCTCTGCGCATCACCCTTGGCCAGACACTGTCCAAGGGTGATCGCATGGATTACGCGGTTCAAAAAGCCGTGGAAATGGGTGCTACCTGCATAGTGCCACTCACCACCGAGCGCTGTGAAGTTAAGCTGAAAGGCGACCGGGAAGACAAACGTTTGCGCCACTGGCAGTCGGTTGCCATAAGCGCCGCAGAACAATGCGGCCGCGCTCAGGTACCCGAAATCCTACCGGTAATGACCGTGGAGCAATGGCTGGAGCACAGCCGCAACGCCGACCTGCGTTTGGTGCTGCACCACCGCACCGAACACTCACTGGAATCTATGGCCAAGCCTGGCAGCATAGCCCTGATGATCGGACCGGAAGGTGGCCTTACGGCAGGCGAAATTGCACTCGCGGAGAAGGAAGGTTTTCTGCCTGTGGCCTTGGGCCCACGGGTACTCAGAACCGAAACCGCCCCAGTTGCGGCCATGGCACTTTGTCAGTGGCTATGGGGGGATATCGGCGGCTAGACCGCACTGCCGCTTGCAAAGAGTCTGACGAGTCATTGACAGGCCCACGCCTTCCACACATGCTCCAATCCGCCGACACAAACAAAAAAGCGAGTGCAAATCCCGGATGACAAGCCTGCTTAGCAACCCAGAATTCTGGCAGTACCTCAGTATTCCCGTTATTGCGGCCCTGATTGGCTGGATCACCAACTGGCTCGCCATCAAAATGACCTTCCTTCCGCTGGAGTTTGTTGGCAAACCACCGCTGCTGGGTTGGCAGGGCATTATTCCCTCCAAAGCCTCTAAAATGGCGGCCATCGCCGTGGACGCCACCATTTCCAAACTTGGCACCGTGCGGGAAATATTCGAACAGATTGACCCCAAAGTACTCGCCACCCACATCGTCCACTCGGTAGAGCCACGCATCGAAGAATATGTGGACGAAATGATGCTCAGGGAGTACCCGACATTTTGGGACAACCTCCCCACTTCCGCCCGGAATATGGTCTACGACAGAGTGCGCAAATCCACACCTCAGCTGGTGGACAACCTGGTCGACGACATTTCCGACAATATAGAAGACCTGTTTGATATCAAAGGCATGGTCATTGAGAGACTGGCGGCCGACAAGCAATTGCTGAACCGCATTTTCCTTGAGTGTGGCGAGGCAGAGTTCCGTTTTATTGTGAACTCAGGCCTCTATTTCGGCTTCCTGTTCGGCATTATTCAGATGGCCGTTTGGTACTTTTATCAAAGCTGGTGGGTGCTGCCTGTTTTCGGTTTGCTGGTAGGCTGGGCAACCAACTGGATTGCGCTGAACGTTATCTTCCGGCCTTTGCACGCCAAAAAGATTGGCCCGTTCAGTATTCAGGGGCTGTTCCTCAAGCGGCAGCCTGAAGTGGCCGAATCCTTCTGCCATATAATCACCCACGAAATCCTCACAGTTGGCAATATCATCGGCGCCATATTGGAGGGCCCCAAGGGGGATCGTGCCCGCAACATGGTCAAAAAACATATCAAGCCACTGGTGGATGAAACCGCCGGCATGGGCAAGGCGCTGACTCAGATGGCATTCGGCCCAACCGGCTTTGCCACTTTGAAAAGCCAGGTTGGCGAAAAAGCCATTGAGATATCAAAAACCTCCTTCAACAACCCGGTGTTTGAGGCCGACCGCGCCCGCGCAGTTGAATCCATTATGGTGGAGCGGATGGCGGCCCTCCCCTCCGAAGAGTTCCAGGATTTACTGCGCCCCTGCTTCCAGGAAGATGAAATAAAACTGATCCTTGTGGGCGCCGTTCTCGGTTTTTCAGCAGGTGTCTGCCAACTTGTTTTTGTATTCGGTGGGGCCCTGGCATAAATAGTTTGCTGGCGACAACCGGTTTAGCCTGTGCAACCCTGTAGCGGATCTCTATACTGCGAGGTTAGGCACGTACACTTTCGCGACTGGTTTACCAGGAGGCAACGGATGCCAGGCTTCTTTTCCTGGATAGCAGGCTTTTTTACCACAGTAAAACCGTTACCCCCTCCAGCTTCTGAGGCACGGCTGTTCAACCGTGCAGAAACTGCAGAGCCAGGTGGAACAACGGAAGACGCCCAAAGCCTGTCGCTGCAACTTGAAGAAAACCTCTTTTGTTGGCTTCTGGACACCGGCCCTTCTAACCTGCGCGCTGAGCAATCCTCATCTGACCGTGCACTTCAGGAACTCGATTACCGCCTCGCACACAACAAAATGGAAGAGCTGCCACGGCGGCCCATGACTCTTCCCATGCTAATGAGAGCACTCTCAGATGAGTCAGGCGATAGGCAAAAGCTGAGTCAGATTATTTTGGGGGATCCCTCTTTAACCGATCAGATACTGCAGGTTGCCAACAGCCCTTATTTTCGAACCGGAGACCACACCATAGAGTCGGTGGATCAGGCTGTTTTCGTTCTTGGTATAGATGGCATCCGGAATGTTATTGCGGCGGCGGTTATGCGCCCAATGATGGCAGCCCGTAACAGCCGGGAAGCAGTGTTTGCCCAGAGGGCCTGGCGCTGGGGTCTTACCTGCGCCCGCGCTGCGGAGTTTATCGCCAAACTCCAAAATGAAGATATCAGTGCTCATTTCACCGTTGGGCTTCTACCGGCACTTTCCTATATCACCATTCGCCGGGAGCTACAGCAAATATGCCGGGCCCAGCGTGGTGGCGAAGAGCCAGATGTTGTGTTGATTCGCAACGCACTGACCCGCTACCAGTGGATAGCCAGCCAACTCATTGCCAGTGAATGGGGTCTGCCACCCAAATACCACGCATACCTTATGTCTGCTGAACGACCGTCGCCAGACCAAGAACAGACAGCCCTGGTTGACGGCATGGTGATAGGCAGCCGCGAAGTGTTGCGCCATGCCCACCAGCGCAATCTGCCGGAGGAGGATCTGGAGAAAATCCTGCACCTTACCCCCGAGCAGACTGGCCGCGTGCGGGCAGCTCTGAAAGCTATTCTCAGCGAGGGGACTCGGGGCTAACCCCTGCGGTTGCCTCATTCCTCAGCAGCGTCGCAAACGTGGTCGATTCGTTCTCACGCTCACCTTTAAGCAGTTCGACAGGAAACACCGGCGGCAATCGGTCTACCACGCGGTCTTCATCCTGGCGCACCACTTTTAACACATCGCCTACGGTTATCAGGTCCAGGGCCCGCCCTGGCACCAACTGATCGCCCTGCCGGCCCGCCAGCGTGAGTATGCCCGCACGAATCAACTTATCGCTAACCCCGCGCGTTACTTCTCCTGGCACACGCAACTGCTGCTCCAGGGCCTCTTGCTGCGGCGCTTTACCACCCTCGCTGAATGGGCGAGCCACCAGCCACATCATGGCCAGACCAATCCTTTCTTGCAGCTCCGGTGCCAACTGCACGTGCGTGCGTTTGGCAACAGAACCCGGGTTTTGCAGGTAGAACGCCAGGCTTGCCCCCAACAGCAGTATCATCCAGTTCAGGTAGATCCAGATCAGCATGGTAATGCCAATCGCAAAGCTGGAATATATAGCGGCGTACTTAGCCGAACCTGCCACAAAGGAGGCAAACAGTATTCCCGCCGCCTGCCAGGAAACCCCCGCAACCAAACCGGCGATAAGCCCACAGCGCAGCTTTACCCGGGTATTTGGCATAAACACATAGACAAACGTGAAGGCCGCGACCACAAGGAAGAAGGGCATGAAGCGGCTGACCAGCAGTATTAACGAGCCAAACGGCTCGATCTCAATCAGCGATTGAACAACTGAGGAAGAAAAAATGGCGGCGCTGACACCAACTGCCGACACCATCAACAGCGGCCCGACCATGATAACGCTCAGATAATTGCTGAACCTCTGGGCCACAGAGCGCATCTCTGGTACCCGCCAAATCATGTTAAATGAGCGCTCAATTTTTTGAACCAGCGACACAACGGTATAAACAAGAAGCGCCAGCCCAACAGATCCGAGAACCCCAACCTTCATGTTGTCCACAAAGCCCAGAATGCGCTCAGCCATTTCAACGCCCTGAGGCCCCATAGGCTGGAAAAACTGGAACAGGAAAGGCTCCATACGCTCGTGCACACCCAGCGCTTTTAGCACTGAAAAGCTCAGAGCCAGCAACGGCACAATACTAAGCAACGTGGTGTACACCAAGCTCATGGCGTGCAAGGTAAGCTGCCCACTGATCACATCACGTATCAGGGCATACGCCGAGCGCCCTACTTGATATAGCCAAGTCCAAGGCCAATTCTTGGGCGGATTAGGGTTAGCCAGTATCCAGGTTTCAACCGCCTGAAGCCGTTCTTTAACTTGAAAAGAAGCCACTTAACATCCTGTTGTACGGGAGCTGTGAAATTGCACAAAGCTCTGGTTCGATTGATCCCAGTATGGCTTAAATTTCAGGAAGGTGAAAAGCAGGTGGAAGTTTTGCCACCTGCGCTCCTGACCTTCTCACCAAGTAACAGTCTTATCAGAGCCGCGCTTGATGATAGGTGTTTCTCCCTCCCAAATGGCCAGGCCTGAAGCAAGGTCGGTTAGTGACAGTTGAACGTAGTACTCCACCTGCTGCTCTTTGCCTACTTTATGATTACGCTGCAAAATTTTTCCGGAAAGGCTCAGATCTGGTGCCTGCAGAGTACCTTTCTTCTGAACACCCGATTGGTCAAACTCATCGGACTCACGCAACTCACGGGCTTTTTGCGTCATTTCATCTTCTGCCCTATTGAGGCCAACCGCGGTGGTGGTCACTACCTTTCCTGAGCGCAGCAATGAAACACGGATTTTTTTGGTGAGCTGATCGGTATCGATACGTTGCATGGTGTCGTTGGTTATACGGCTAACCACCATAATGGATCGACCACCATCCGGATTGTTCACAGCACCACTGGCTAGCATGTCTTCAACCGCCGCTGTGGCGGCCTTTTCGAAATCCCGGTAGTCCATGGTCATGGCGACCGGGCCATCGTCTGCAGCCGGATCAATATAGCGGGTAGGCGCGGCACAGCCGGCAAGAACCGCAAGGCTTATAGAAATCGCAACAGCGCGAATCAACATAGGTTTTTCCTTTTATCTGGGTTCACGAAGATGTAACTGAAAACTTGCAACGCGCTCATGGGGCGCCGTGGCCGTGAAATAGCGGGTCTGGCCGGTTAAAAGTGTGGCTGTACGGTAGCCTTCACCAACGCCTTTAACCACCATGCCACTGGCGTCAAACCAGGTCACCTTCCACGCCATATCGGCGTCGGACCTTGCCTCTACCGCAAATTGTACTTGCAGTAGGCTGCCCCCACCCGGCTGCTCCACTCGCGCCTGGAAGAGCTCGGTGACATCTGCAGCGTAAATAATGTCTGGGTCCACCTTCAGCTCCGGCCTGTCGACCAATGAACTGCGGGTTTCGGGTGGCGTAGCGCAACCAGCCAGGCCAAGCACCAGCAAGCTTGCGAGCAATAACGTTTTCATAATGTACGTCCCGTAGTTTTGGTGTGTTGTATTGATTACTGACTACTCGAAACCTGGCCCCCGGCCTCAGGGCGCGCGGGTAACCGCGCAATCGTTGCTGCCCTGCGCCCTTGCAAATCCATAGTGATCACCGTGGCCGGGGCCAGCTGCGTCGGCCGCTTAACATACACAAGGGTGAAGGGTTGCTGTGGTATGTCCACATCGCCCAGGATTTCACCCCGATTACCCAATAACGTCAATATTCCACTCTCTGGGCGATCCACCCGCGCAGCCTGCCAATGATTAGGCATCGCCTGCCAGCCCCGCAAATCTGCCTGAGTGGTAGCCGCTGTAAAAATCAAGGCGCCCAACTGCCCTATCGGTCCAAACTGCTCCGCAGCCTGGCGTTGCAAAACAGCTTTAACAACGGCGGATGACACGGCTCTGGTGAGAATACCGGCAAAACGCTCTTTCATTTCGGTTCGAATGACCGTCCCCATGTCAGAGATTTGTTCGGTGTGAATGACCTTTCCGGTGTCGCTCACCAAGCCGATACTACCCGGCACGGCAGGTCGCTCCGTGTATTGCGGCAGTGCGATCCCAAAATACATAAGAGACGGCCGACCCTCACGGGCTAGCAGTAAAGGCACGTCAAAACGGGATTCCTGAAGTGCCGGGCCCAATCCATTCTCATACACCACCCAAACCTGCGGGGGTAGCTTCGCCGGGCTCTGTTTGCCAGATGCGAGGCTTGTCGCCAATTCTGCATCGGTTTTCAGAACTGTGCTTTCGGGCCTCATTTCAGCCACGCGCTTGAGCGATGTAGCAGCTCGCTCATAGTCACTACCACCTGTGGCATTTGCCAGAAAATAGAGGCCATGCAGGTAGGTACTTGAGGGAACGATAAAGTCCGGATACACAGCCCAATTGGACGTTTTGCCATAGTGATTGGTAACCGCTGCCTGAAAGCCCTGACTGTTAAGGCTACTGCTTACCATAGACGCGTTACCGCTCCCTGCCCGCGCTTCTTTTTTTAACGCTGTTTGCTGCTCTGCAATCTCTTTCTGGAAGTAATCAACTGCGCGCCGGGTGCGGTCATTGGCCCGATTGAACTCAACGCGCGCATAGTCGCTGTTTCCCGCCGCAAGAAACGCTAGCCCTTTGTAGGTGTTAACCAAAACGGCTTCAGACATAAGTGCCTCATAATCACGCTGAGAGTCATTCACCATGACCGCCATAAAACCCTCTGAGGTTTTCTTTAGGAGCCCGTCTGTGTCCAGATACTTCATGCCCTCTTCTGCCAGGTCGTAAGCCTCTGTAGATTCTTCATAACGGCCGGTCAGGCGGTACATTTCGCCCTGATGCAGCAATTCAAGCAAATGGCCTTCGGAATCTATGGCCTTGTCTTTGTCTACCTTGAAGCTGACAGCCTGCAGCGCAGCATCATAGTCTCCCGTGGCGTAGGCGGTATTGAACGAAGCCATCTGATTACGGTGTTTAAGCGAAGAGCATCCGGAAGCGAGAGCCACCGCGACAAACGCCAGCATCAAATGCTTAAACGCTGTCACACAGCTACTCCCTGAGCCTGCTGCTTGCCGGATTGTCTTCGGAGAAATGGCCAAACCTCTTTTTTTGGCATTTATGTAGGTTACCACCTTATCAAAAACGGTCGTTGCACTAACCTGGTATTTGAGCACCCTACTTAACAGTAATGAGATTCCGCGCCGTGATCTCCACAATCCTCTGTCGCGCCTCACGGCTGGCCCAGGCGGAGTGAGGTGTAATGATCAGGTTTGGAATATCTCCGGCAAGCAGGGGGTTGCCATTGCGTGGTGGCTCCTCTGTCAGAACATCAAACCCTGCACCCGCAATAACGCCGGTTCGTAAGGCATCTGCCAGGGCTGCTTCATCCACCAAGCCGCCGCGGCTGGTATTAATCAGCAAGGCATCCGGCTTCATCATCTGCAGCTCCCTGGTGCTGATCAGGTTGCGGGTATCGTCGGTAAGAAGGCAGTGCAGTGAGAGCACATCGACTTGCGGCAGGAGTTCGTCCAGAGGGATTCGGGGGTGCCCATCAACTTCGCCTGCCGCTTGGCCCGGCCGAGCACCCAGCAGTATATTCATGCCGAAGGCCTTGGCTCGTTCGGCGACGCCTTGGCCAAGATCGCCATAACCCAGAATACCCAGGGTTCGGCCTTCCAGCTCCATAATAGGATGATTCATCAGGCAGAACATGTCGCTTTCTGCCCAGCGCCCAGCACGCACATCGCGGTCGTAGTCCAGTAGGCGGGTTGCCAGAGCCAACATCAATGCCATGGTGTGTTGTGCCACGGTAGAGCGCCCGTAATTTGTTACATTCAACACCTGAATGCCGTGGTCTTTGGCTGCCTGCTGGTCAATATTGTTCAGCCCGGTGGCCACAACAGCGATGGTTTTCAGCTCCGGGCACTGCTCAAAATGTTCTCGCGTGAGCACAACCTTGTTAACCAGCACGGTATCAAAACCCCGGATCCGCTCTGCAACCTGAGCTGCCGACGTGGCTTCATACTTCACCAAACTGCCGGTGACCTGCTCAACCGGTGCAAGATCTACATCATTGCCGAGCGTAGCGGCATCAAGAAACACGGCCTTCATACTTTTCTCCTTCATCAACAATCGCTGAGATTAGGGTAGACTGAATCAAACGTCCAAATTAAGAGAGCAGAAACCATGGAACACGAATTTTGGCACGAGCGCTGGAGCAAAAAAGAAATCGGCTTCCACGAAGGCTCCGTCAACAAGTTCCTTTACGACCACTGGCCAGATCTTTCTGGCGGCGGCACTGAAGGTGTTTTTGTACCGCTATGTGGCAAAGCCCATGACATGTGGTGGCTGCACGACCGTGGACACGCCGTAATTGGCGTAGAACTGAGCCGCATTGCCTGCAAGGACTTCTTCGAAGAGGCGGGCGAAAAAGCACAGGTACACCCTGGCGAGCCGTTCACAACCTTCCGGCACGATAACCTGCAGCTCTGGTGCGGTGATTTCTTTCAATTGGCGCCAGAAGATTTACAACATATCCGATTAGTATACGACCGCGCCGCACTTATCGCTCTTCCTCCGTCTTTGCGCCAGCGCTATGTGGCTCACCTCACGGCCGTTATCCCCGAAGGTACCCGCATTCTGCTCATTACTCTGGACTACAACACCAAAATTTCCGCGCCGCCGTTTAACGTGAGCGATGACGAAGTTCACGAGCTCTATACGGCCGACTACGACATTGAGCATATCCTAACCAACACACTGCCCAGCGACCACCCGTTCACCAAACGCAAAGGCCTGGTTGGCGCAACAGAGAGTGTGTTCCGGCTAACTAAACGGTAACGCTTCAGCCCGTCGGTAACATAATTTAATGAACCTTAACTGTTAACGGGCTGTCCAAGTTTGTGACCGTGAACTAAGCTCAAATTGAACAGGCCGAAACCCGACACAGATCGCGGCCGGTCGAAAGTGCTGATTTCATCCACCCATAACCAAATCGAATCGCCGCCATGGCGACCGTAATCGAAACGGGGATACTGCGTGCACTGAAAGCTGAAGAACAGCGAGCGAGAGGCTACCCATGAGCATACTGCAGCAATTTAAAAACCGGTATGAAAGCACCCAGGAAGAGGAGTTCAGCCTCGAGGAATACCTCGAGATCTGCAAGAAAGACCCAACGGCCTATTCCACGGCCGCAGAACGACTATTGATTGCTATCGGCGAACCCGAGTTTGTCGATACCTCCCGTGACACCCGTCTGTCACGCATCTTTTCCAACAAAATGATCAAACGATACCCAGAATTCGCCGAATTCTATGGCATGGAAGAAGCTGTGGAGAATATCGTGTCTTTCTACAGGCACGCGGCTCAGGGCCTGGAAGAAAAGAAACAGATCCTTTATTTGCTAGGGCCGGTTGGCGGTGGTAAATCGTCATTGGCAGAGAAGCTCAAGTTCCTGATGCAGAAGGTGCCCTTCTATGCGATTCAGGGTTCGCCGGTTAACGAATCTCCTCTCGGGTTGTTTGATCCGGCGGAAGACGCGGCCATTCTGGAAGAAGAGTTCGGCATTCCCTCCCGCTATCTGAAATCCATCATGTCGCCCTGGGCGGTAAAGCGCCTGCATGAGTATGGTGGCGACATAAGCAAGTTCCGTGTGGTGAAAAAGTACCCGTCGGTGCTCGATCAGATCGCTGTTTCCAAAACCGAGCCGGGGGATGACAACAACCAGGACATTTCTGCACTTGTCGGCAAGGTGAACATCCGCATGCTGGAGGATTATTCCCAGGATGACCCGGATGCTTACAGCTTCAGTGGTGGCTTGTGTAAGGCCAACCAGGGGCTGATGGAATTTGTGGAAATGTTCAAGGCGCCTATCAAGGTGCTGCACCCACTGCTGACGGCCACCCAGGAAGGCAACTACAACACCACCGAAGGTATGGGCTCAGTGCCGTTTGACGGGGTTATTCTGGCCCACTCCAACGAATCTGAATGGCAGACCTTCCGCAACAACAAGCACAACGAAGCTTTTCTCGACCGGGTGTATATCGTCAAGGTGCCCTACTGCGTGCGTGTAACGGAAGAGGTCGAAATCTACAAAAAGCTGCTGAAAAACAGCTCTTTGGCTGGCTCGCCCTGCGCGCCGGATACATTAGACATGCTGGCTCAGTTTTCTGTGCTCTCCCGCATCAAGGAGCCGGAAAACTCCAGCGTTTTCTCCAAGATGCGGGTCTACGACGGCCAGAACATCAAGGATACAGATCCAAAAGCCAAATCCATTCAGGAATACCGGGATGCAGCGGGCGTGAACGAAGGCATGGATGGGCTCTCTACCCGGTTTGCGTTCAAGATTCTCTCGAAAGTTTTCAACTTCGACACCACCGAGGTGGCCGCCAACCCGGTACACCTGTTGTATGTAATTGAAAAGCAGATTGAGCAAGAGCAGTTCGCGCCGGAAATCCAGGAGCGCTATTTGCGCTTCATCAAAGAATTTCTGGCCCCGCATTATGTTCAGTTTATCGGCAAGGAGATCCAGACTGCTTACCTGGAAAGCTACAGCGAATACGGCCAGAACCTGTTCGACCGTTATGTAACCTATGCCGATCTGTGGATTCAGGATCAGGAATTCCGGGATCCGGAAACCGGCGAAATTCTCGACCGATCCTCTATCAACGAAGAGCTGGAGAAGATCGAAAAGCCAGCGGGCATCAGCAATCCCAAGGATTTCCGCAACGAGGTGGTCAACTTTGTGCTGCGGGCTCGGGCCAATAACCAGGGGCAGAATCCGTCCTGGCTCAGTTACGAGAAACTGCGCAGCGTAATTGAGAAGAAGATGTTCTCTAACACCGAAGACTTGCTGCCGGTTATTTCGTTTAACCCCAAAGCCAGCCAAGAGGATCAGAACAAACACAAGCAGTTCGTCGAACGCATGGTCGATCGGGGCTACACAGAGAAGCAGGTACGCCTGCTGGCAGAGTGGTACCTGCGAGTTCGCAAGTCCCACTAGCAGGGCCGCATGGCTGGGGAACCCAGCCTGCAGCTTTAGCCCCGAACGTGTAAGTGGAGTGTGAATTATGGGTATGACCCACATTGTCGACCGACGACTGAATGGCAAAAACAAGAGCGCGGTGAACCGGGAGCGGTTTTTGCGCCGCTACCGGCATCACATCAAAAAAGCGGTTTCAGATGCGGTGCACCGGCGCTCGATAACCGACATAGAGCGAGGGGAAAACATCAGCATCCCCACGCGAGATGTTGATGAGCCGGTTTTCCATCACGGCCGGGGCGGCCACCGTGAAATGGTGCACCCGGGCAATCAGGACTTTGTGGCCGGAGACCGACTGCCCAAACCGGAGGGCGGAGAGGGGCAAGGCCAGGGCCAAGGCCAAGCCAGCCCCGATGGCGAAGGCATGGATGAGTTTGCCTTCCAGATCACCCAGGAAGAGTTTTTGAACTTTCTGTTTGATGACCTGGAGCTCCCTAACCTTGTTCGTAAAAAGCTCAAAGATACCGAAACGTTTAACTATGTGCGCTCTGGGTTCAGTACCCAAGGCGTTCCAGCCAAGCTTGACGTTATCCGATCATTGCGCGGCGCCCACGCCCGACGCCTTGGCCTTGGCGGTGCACGCAAGAAGAAAATTCGCGAACTGGAAGCCCAGCTAGCCGACCTCTTGACCGCGCCCGCCGATCTGGACGCGGCGTTCAGTCATGAGGATCAGATTAAGGTACTCGAGGACGAAATCGCCCGACTGAAAGCCAATGTGAAACGGATTCCGTTTATTGACGAAATCGACCTGCGTTACCGCCAGCACCTGAAGCAACCCAAGCCGGCAACCAGCGCCGTCATGTTTTGCCTGATGGATGTATCCGGCTCCATGACCCAGATGCACAAGGACACCGCCAAGCGCTTTTTCCTTCTGCTGTACCTGTTCCTGAAAAAGAACTACAAAAAGATCGATGTGGTTTTTATACGCCACCACACCAGCGCCAAAGAGGTGGATGAAGAAGAATTCTTCTATTCCCGGGAAACCGGTGGCACGATTGTTTCAAGTGCCTTGAAGCTGATGCACAAGATTATCGATTCCCGTTATTCGCCTGCTGAGTGGAATATCTACGCCGCTCAGGCCTCCGATGGCGATAACTGGAACGATGATTCCCCTGTGTGTGGCAAGTTGCTAACCGAGAGCATTTTGCCTCTGGTGCAATACTTCGCCTATGTGGAGATTACGCCCCAGGATCACCAAATGCTCTGGTACGAATACGAGCAAGTGCAGGAACGATTCCCCGAGAGTTTTGCCCAGCAGCAGATTGCCGACCCAAGTGAAATCTACCCGGTCTTCCGTCGGCTTTTTGAGAGGAAAGCGGCATGAGTGATGCTATCGATCGCCCCAATGCGCTTGGCAGTGAAGGCCCGGCAATTCGCAAACCGGTTTCCACCGGCTCGGAATGGACCTTCGAGCTGATCCGGCAATACGATGAGGAAATTGCCAAATGCGCCGCCGAGTTCGGCCTGGATACCTACCCTAACCAGGTAGAAGTGATCAGTGCCGAGCAAATGATGGACGCTTACAGCTCGGTTGGCATGCCCGTTGGCTACAATCACTGGTCCTTCGGCAAGCAGTTTCTCAGTACGTCCAAAGGCTACCAGCGCGGGCAGATGGGCCTGGCCTATGAGATTGTCATCAACTCCGACCCTTGCATTGCGTACCTGATGGAAGAGAACACACTGCCCATGCAGGCGCTGGTTATCGCACACGCTTGCTATGGCCATAACTCATTTTTCAAGGGCAACTATCTGTTCCGTACCTGGACCGACGCCAGCGCTATTGTCGATTACCTGGTATTTGCCCGGAACTACGTCTCCGAATGCGAAGAGCGCCACGGCGTGGACGCAGTAGAGCAAATACTGGATTCCTGTCATGCGCTGATGAATCATGGCGTTGACCGCTATAAACGGCCCGCGCCGATTTCTGCCGAAAAAGAAGCCCTGCGCCAGGAAGAACGGGAAGAATACCTGCAGCGCCGGGTGAATGATCTTTGGCGCACCATCCCGAAAATGGACGAGGATGAAGACCCCGTAAAGCGCAAAAAGCGCTACCCGGAAGAACCCCAGGAAAACCTGCTGTACTTCATCGAAAAAAACGCCCCGCTCCTGGAAACCTGGCAGCGAGAACTCATACGGATTGTGCGTAAACTGGCCCAGTATTTCTATCCGCAACGCCAGACCCAGGTGATGAACGAAGGCTGGGCCACGTTCTGGCATTACACCTTGCTGAACAGAATGTACGAGAAGGGTCTGGTGACTGACGGCTTCATGCTGGAGTTTCTGCAAAGCCATACAGCCGTGGTGTATCAACCACCGTATAACAGCCCGTGGTATTCCGGCATCAACCCCTACACTCTTGGTTTCTCTATCTTCATTGACCTGCGGCGCATCTGTGAAGCACCCACCGACGAGGATCGCGAATGGTTTCCAGACATCGCCGGCACAGACTGGGTTGAAAGCCTGCACTTTGCCATGGCCAACTTCAAGGATGAAAGCTTTATCCAGCAGTTCCTGTCGCCCAAGGTTATGCGGGATTTAAAGCTGTTTGCCATTGAAGATGACGACCTGGAAGACACCTACAAGGTAACCGCCATTCACGACGAACCCGGCTACCGCGAACTGCGAGAGAAGCTGGCCCGCCAGTACAACCTCAGTTACCGGGAGCCCAACATACAAGTGTGGAACGTAGATGTGCGCGGTGATCGTTCACTAACCCTGCGGCACGTACCCGTAGACAGAGTGCCTCTGGGCGAGGACACCGAAGAAGTTTTGCGCCATGCGCACAGGCTTTGGGGCTTTGACGTGCATCTGGAAAGCGTGGAAGAAGGTACATTGATAGATGATTACCACTGCCCGCACCCGCCGCCATTAAAGCCTTGAGCGCAGCTGAGTCATTGGCAGAACCACCTCTGCACGCAGGCCGCCCTCAGGGCTGTTGTCTAACCTGAGCTCACCGCCGTGCAGCAAGGCCAACTCTGTCACAATGGCCAGCCCCAAGCCAGAGCCAGATCTTGACTCATCCAGCCTGCCGCCGCGGCTTAGAGCCTCTTGACGGGTATCCGGTGACATGCCGGGCCCATCGTCGGACACCCTGAGCACCAGCCAGCCCCCTTCAATAACCCCTGCCAACTTGACGCAGCTTTCGGCCCAATTGATCGCATTTTCCAGCAGATTACCGGCAATTTCCTGCAAGTCCTGGGCGTCAATTCGCACCTGAAGCCCCTGCTGCAAATCGCTCTGAAACACCAGGTTGCGCCTGCCCGCCAAACGCCGAATGCCTTCAATAACGGGCTCAAGCACAATGGCAACCTCCTGCTCAGCGCCCAGTGCAACCGGGCCCGCCGCAGAAGCACGGGCGAGGTGGTGCCTTACGGCTTCGTCCAACCTTTTGAGTTCCGCACGCATTGCCACTTGTTGCTCTTCCGGTAACCGTTCGGCCAGAGTACCCAGCACAGCCACCGGTGTCTTCAACGCGTGGGCAAGGTTGCCCGCAGCGGTTCTGCCCCGCTCAATTAAACGCTGGTCTCTGTCCAGTACGGTATTGATCGCGCCCGCCAGCCTTGCCAGCTCTTTGGGCAGATCGGTCTCGACCGATGGCTGCCGGCCTTGCTCTACCGCTTTCAGGCTTTGCTCAACCCGGCGCAGAGGCGCTAACCCCCAGCGGATCTGCAAGCCTATTAAAACGATGAGCAGGCCACCCAATGTTGCCAGTGAAAGCCACAGCAACGTTTGAAAGCGGGCAATTTGCGCCTCGACTTCACCCAGATCCGCAGCAACTTGTACGTGCAGCACATCCTCAAGATTGGGGAGTCGAATATCCCGTTCCAGTAACCGCAGCTGCTTATCACGGGGGCCAGTAACGGTTCGGAAGGTCATGCCGGATTCGCGGGAAACCGCCAGCCTCTGATCCCACAGTGAGCGGGAAGTAAGCACCCGTTCACCCTCATCACTAACCTGCCAGTACCAGCCGGAAAACACCCGATCGAATCGTGAATCGCCCAATTGCCTGTTAGTTATCAGGGCATTTTGCCGAACATCGTAGCTGACCCCGGCAATCACCACATTGAGCAAGGATTCCAGCCGTTCATTGAAGGCCGTATTCACCGCCTCCCTGAAATTCCAAGACAGCAATGCGCCGGCGGCCGGCAGTACCAACACCACCAACACCAGGGCAGACAACAGCATGCGTGCGGCAATGGGGAGCCGGCGCAAGCGTTCAGCCAACATCATGAGGCCTTGTTATCCGCAACCATCCGGTAGCCTTGGCCGCGCAGGGTTTCAATACTCTGGGTGCCCAATTTGCGTCGCAGGCGGCTGACTTGAACATCAATCACGTTGGAATCCGGCTCTGTGTCACCGTCATACACATGCTCGGTTAATTCCGCACGGCTGACCACTCGAGGCGCGGCATGAACAAGGTGGGAAAGCAGCCGGAGCTCCTGAGCAGTCAGGGATACCGGCATGCCAGCGCGAGTTACCTGGGCACTGTGAGTATCCAGGGAAATATCGCCCACCCGAATGACCGGGTGGGCGTGGCCATGAGACCGTCGCACCAGCGCCCTCAGCCGGAACAGAATTTCAGCGGTCTCAAAAGGCTTGGTAACGTAATCGTCGGCCCCAGCGGAAAAGCCTGCGGCTTTATCAGACCAGCGCTCCCGCGCCGTCAAAATTAGAACCGGCAGTTCAATGCCTTGCTCGCGCCACCGGGATAGCCACTGCGCCCCGCTGCCATCGGGCAGGCCCAAGTCGAGAATAACCGCGTCATAACGTTCGGTACTCACCAGAAAATCCGCCGTGCGGCCATCACCTGCTATTTCCACCAACAGGCCGGCAGCTTCCAGCGACGAGGCAAGCCCTAGGGCCAGCGGCTGATCATCTTCTACCAGTAAAATTTTCATTGGCGCTTCATTCCATTGATGTTGTTGCCTTCAATACCGATAAGCTCTCCGGTTACCGCATCCACCTCAAACTCGACCACTTGGCCTTCGGAGCCCAGCAGTTCAATTTCGTAAAGCCTGCGGCCATCCTCTTCCTCAAACTCCACATCAATGACCTGGCCTTTCCAGTCCTGCAGCAGGCTATCCAGAATCTCGCCCAAGGGTTTTATCCTGCCGGCCTGCACTTCTTCATGGAGTTTGCGCCAATCCTCATCAGCAGATGCAGGTAAAGAACCTAACAGGCACAGAGCGATCACAAACGCCGCAACGATGAATGCCGAGGTTGGGATGACTAGCTTCAGAAGATAACAGGGCAAGTTTTTCATGGCTTCATTCTGTCAGAGCCAACATGAATGAACCATGAACAAAACACTCACCCTCCCGCAAACCGGCCTTGTTTAAGATGCACCCAACGTTCAGGAAGACCTCTCTCTGGAGGCGCTACCATGAACGTATTCAGATAAGTGCTTAAAGACACTATAGAAAGACACACGGCTACCAACGAGTCAGGAGAAACATCATGAAAACACTTATAGCAACGACACTTGCCGCCAGCCTTGCTACTGCACCACTGGCTTTCGCATCCGGCACCATTGATGACGCCAAGCGGGCTTTGCAGATTGGGGCAGATTATGGCATTTCACACTTCCACAGCATTGAGCTGGAAGACGACCACGGTGATGACGGCAGCATGGAAATCGAAGGCTGGCTAGATGAGCAGTGGTACGTGGAGCTGGATATAAACGGCGATGGTTCGATCCGCAAGGAAGAGCGCCAAAAGCGCACAGACGGCCCCTGGGGACTGTCCTCCTCCGAGGCTGCCGACTACATTGATGCCAGTGTAAACCAGGGTATGAGCCGGGTAGAGGAAATCAAAATCAACGCCAAGGGCGAAATTGAAGTAGAAGGTGATAACGCCGACGGTCAGGAGCTGGAAATCGATTACCGAGCCGGCAGCATGGAACCCACAAAGGTGGAAAGAGACGACTGGTCTTAACCCCAAACGGTTACCGGCAAGGGACTGCCGGTATGCATAACAGGGCCGCTTGGCCATCGGGAACAACGCCTGCTAGAACAGCGCCTGAATCCAATCCACCATCCATGGCACCACTAGCGCTGTCGCAAAAGCAGATAACGCCATTGCCAGCCCGGAAAACGCCCCCATGCGATTGCTCACCTGAAATGCCCGCGCGGTTCCGATACCGTGAGCCGCAACGCCCATGGCTATGCCCTTGGCGGTGTCGTCTTTTACGCCAATCCACTCAAACAGCTTGGTCCCCAATACCGCCCCGGTAATACCGGTAATCACCACCAGAACCGCTGTGAGCGATGGCAAACCACCGATTTTTTCGGATATACCCATAGCTACAGGGGCAGTAGCCGATTTGGGCGCGAGAGACATCTGGATTTCCAGCGAGCCCCCCAAAAGGCGCGCCAGCAAGACAGAGCTGCCTGCAGCGATTCCAACGCCACAAATCAGCGATATAAGCACCGGCAACCAAAGCTGCCGCAATCTTGAAAACTGTTGATAAAGCGGAACCGCCAAAGCCACAGTGGCGGGCCCCAGCAAGAAGTGCACAAACTGCCCACCGGCAAAGTAATCATTGTAGGAAATACCGGAAACCAACAGCACTGCAATCAGCATGGCCACCGACGTAAACACAGGGTTGGCCAGTGGGCTGGAGTTGGTTTTCAGATAAAACCGGTACGCCAATCCATAAGCAACCAGGGTGATTGTCAGCCCAAACAACGGGGTAGCCGAAAGATATACCCAAATGTCCCGTAACCCTGGGTTATTCATCACTGTGCCCGTGTGCCGGTGCAGGCTTTGCAAACCAGCGGCTGGTCTGCTGCATGATCAGTGCAGTGGCCACCATGGTAATCACGGTGCTGAGAAGCAAAGCGAACGTAATCGGCAGCCATTCATCTGCAATCCGGCCAAAGTGCGTCATCATGCCAACACCTGCGGGAACAAACAGCAAAGACAGATGGCTTAATAGTGCGGTAGAGGCGTGCTCAACAGGCTCGGGCGCCCTGCCACGGATCATCATGGTGATAAACAGCATGACCATACCGAGTACTGGCCCAGGAATCGACACTCCCAGCAGGCGCACGATTATCTCTCCAGCCAGCTGATAGACAAGCAGCAGGGTTATACCGTTGAGGAAATTCATGGGGCCGGTCTCCGATTATTCCCCGGTGCCAGGGCTGACTTTGGGAATCATACGCCGGCCATACATGGCCAGTATAAACCCGATTGGGAACATCAGAACCCCGTATACGGCAGCGGGTATAGACATGGAGCTGGATTCCAACAGTGTTAGCGTTACCATTAAGGCAATGGTGCCATTTTTTACGCCCAGTTCCACCGCAACAGCCAAGGACTCTCGCTGGGTTAGCCCAGCCGCGCGGCCGGCAAGCAAGCCGATAAAAATACCCGCAGCGTTCAGCAAAATGGTTGCTGGCCCCGCCTGCTTCAGCAGCTCCCAGATCTGATCCCGCACCCCGTAAACCAGCGCTACGATCAATAGCGCGAGAACCACACCACCAAACACGCTGACAATGCTCTCTGCTTTGCGCGCCAAATCCGGCTTACGGGAACGTACCAGCATGCCTATGGCTACCGGCAAAAGTACAATGCCAGCCAGCACACCTATGGTTTTCCATACTGGCAGCACTATGTTTTCTTCTGTACCCATATAGTACTGAAGAGCGGCATTGGCAAACAGCGGCAGCGTAAGAATGGTGATCAGGCTGGCGCTAACGGTTAGCACAATAGACAGTGCAATATTGCCCCTGGCAAGCAACACAAACAGGTTGGAGGTTGTGCCTCCAGGGCATGCGGCAATGATAACCAAACCAACCGCTATAGCCGGCGGCACTGCCAGCAAGGAAGCGATCGCAAAAGCCACCAGAGGCATCAGAAGAATCTGCGCCACAGTGCCTACAATCATACCTTTGGGATAAACCGCCACTTGGCGAAAGTCACGAATGGTCAGGGTCATGCCTATACCAATCATGATAATAAACAGTGCTATTGGCAGTCCTGCCGAGATGAGCGGGCTGGATTCCACAGTGCCTCCAGAGGTTGTTGTTTTTATTAATTCAATGGAATGAAACTACCACAAGCGCTTTGCTTTCGGGAGCCTGAATACAATATACCGCCTAAACAGTAGGCCGGCTTTTTCTGGATTTTTTTACATCTGTGATCGTCTGTACAGGCAGTAGCACGTATACTTGCAACCAACAATTAAAAGACAATCTTTCAAGCCCGAACCGGGTAGAGGTGCGCAAGGAATGAAACGCCTGGGAACACTCGATGCGTCATGGCTAGCCGTAGAGTCTGAAGATACACCAATGCATGTAGGTAACATGCTGATCTTTGAATTGCCGGAAGGCGCACCTGACACTTTCCTTCGCGACCTGGTTACCAGCATGAAGGAAACCGGGGAGATCGCCCCACCCTGGTGCTCTAAACTGGCATGGTCCGGTTTTTTGGGCCGGCTACTGGCTCCCGCCTGGAAGGTCGACAAGGATCTCGACCTGGACTACCACGTACGCCACTCCGCACTGCCAAAACCTGGCGGTGAACGAGAACTTGGCATTCTGGTATCACGCCTGCACTCCAACCCTCTGGATTTCGCTCGCCCGCTCTGGGAATGTCACGTTATTGAGGGTTTGGAAAACAACCGTTTTGCCCTCTACACCAAAATGCATCACTCAATGATTGATGGCATCAGTGGCGTGCGCTTGCTGCAAAGGGTCCTCAGCAAAGACCCGAATGAGAAGAACATGCTGCCGCCATGGTCTGTTCGACCCGAGCGCCGGCGGGGCGCCAAAGGCGATTCCGAAGCCAGCATACCTGCGGCATTCTCCCAGGCCTTGGAAGCACTCAAACTGCAAGCAGATATGGCGCCTACGCTATGGCGGGCAGGCAGCCGGCTTGTGCATTCAGTGCGTCATCCAGAAGATGGTTTAACCGCGCCGTTCACCGGTCCCGTTTCCAAGATCAACCACCGGGTAACGGGCCAGCGCCGATTTGCCACGCAGCATCACCAGCTTGATCGCCTGAAAGCGCTAACCCGGGCAACCGGCGCCTCACTGAACGACATTGTGCTTTATCTTTGCGGTACGGCACTGAGGCGCTTTCTTCTGGAGCAGGACGATCTTCCGGATACCGCACTGACGGCGGGCATCCCGGTTAATATCAGGCCAGTGGATGATCAGGGCACGGGCACGCAAATCAGCTTCATCATCGCCTCTCTTGCGACAAACGAAGCCGACCCCCTTACTCGCCTTCAAAGCATCAAATCGTCCACGCGCCGGGCCAAAGAGCACCTGCAAAAACTGCCGAAGAGCGCCCTTAACCAGTACACCATGCTGTTGATGTCGCCTTACATCCTGCAGCTTATGTCTGGCCTTGGTGGGCGTATGCGCCCTGTGTTCAACGTAACCATATCCAATGTTCCCGGCCCTCAGGAATCCTTGTATTACGAAGGCGCCAAGCTGGAGGCCATGTACCCGGTTTCGCTGATTACACACGGCGGTGCCTTGAATATTACTTGCCTGAGCTATGCGGGATCACTGAACTTTGGGTTTACCGGCTGCCGGGATACCTTGCCCAGTATGCAGAAACTGGCGGTGTATACCGGAGAAGCGCTGGATGAACTGGAAAAGCTGGTTCTTCCGCCCAAGCCGAAAAAGGCGCGGGTAAGCAAAAGCACGAAGGCCTGAACAAAGCGTCTCTGTGTTCACGCCAGTTGTGTGTTTAGAGGTGTTTGCTATCCCAGTGCGCGGCACCCACAAAAATGAGCTGAAGGAAGCGGCATGTCCGCTTCCTTATCTGTTCTACCTGATACTCGTCTTCAGCCGAAACACCCATTAGATCCGTAAGGCTGAAGGCGACACTGCGAACCACCAGATCACAGGTCATTTCCAGGTCCCCCTCGGAAAGATGGTCAACCAGCTTCAATCGCTGCAAATCGTTCGCAAGCTCACTGGCAAAATACCGCATTTCACTGCGGATACCGTCCTGGATAGCCCGGCTCTCGCCAGCCAACCCCTGAGCCATAAACAGAAAGAAGCTACGATTGGCCTGTGCGTGGCTGATAAAAATCCCCACCGATTCCTCAATAAGCTTGTCAGCTTGCAGAACGTTTGCGCGTGCTTCCCGCATCATTCTTCGCAAGACCAACCCAAGCTCGTCGACTAGCTGCAGCCCCAGATCGTCCATATTCCGAAAGTGCCGGTAAAAGGAAGTAGGCACCACCCCCGCCTGACGGGTCACTTCGCGAATACCCAGACTGGCGAAATGCCGACCTTTCCCAACCAGTGTTAACGCCGCGCTCATCAATTTTTCACGGGTTTCACCGGGTTTGCGTTTTTTTCGTTCCGACATTGCTCGCCCATACCGCAGTTATCGTTTGACTCAGGTAACAAGTGTACACATCCGAGAAATTTAAAGTATCGAATGCTTGTCATTTAGTGCCAACGGAATGCGCCCCGTTGTGCCCGGCAGCAGTGATGTGTACAGTCGTACACAACTTGTGCACAACTGTACACATTTAGAAGAGCCGCATTACGGAGAAGACCATGCTGGCAAGAAATACTCAGACAAAAGCTCTGCACTGGCTTGGAAAGCAGCTTTTTAACCGGAATGATCCGGCTGCCTTCTTCGACCCTCTGCTAGAGAGGCTTGACCCCATGCTCGTGCAGGCTCACACCCCTGCCCGGGTTGAGCAGGTCATTCAGGAAACCGCTGACACACGCACATTTTTATTGAAACCCGCTGCCCGGTGGCAGGGTTTCCAGGCCGGTCAACACGTAAACATCTGTGTTGACGTTGGCGGCGTTCGGCGCACTCGCACGTTTAGCCTTTCCGGTTCGCCCCAACTCTGGGCTCAGCAAGGCCTGGTTACTCTGACTATCAAACGCCTACCCGGCGGGTTAGTCACCAACTGGTTGCATGACAACCTGAGCCTTGGTGCGGTGATTGGCTTGGGCGAAGCCTTTGGAGATTTCCTGTTGCCTGAGCCACCACAGCCGGTGCTGTTTATTGCCGGTGGCAGCGGCATTACTCCTGTATTGAGCCAGCTAGAGGCCATGGCCGCCCAGGATTTCCGGGTGCCAGTTACCCTGCTCTATTTCGTGCGCACACAGCAGGACGTGATCGCCGCAGAACGCCTCAGGGCGCTTGCTAACTGCTACAGCGCTCTGACACTGAACGTCATCGCTACCCACGAAAACGACAAACCCCGGTATTTAAAAAGCCAGGATTTGGCAAGCGTGCCGGACCTTAAAGCAAGGCAAATTTTCCTTTGCGGCCCGAGGGGGCTGATGGACTTGGCCAACGAGCTATTACACCAGCACGGTGTTCGCCAAAAGGATATTCACAGCACTTTTTTTTCTGTGGCAACTCCGGCGCTAAATCCGGATTTGGCAGACCAAACTCTTGGGGGCCAAGTGCAGTTTGAAAAGAGCAATCTGAAAGCCAGCTCAGAGGGCGATGCCAGCCTGTTGGAAATAGCTGAAGCCTCAGGCCTTACGCCCCGCCACGGCTGTCGTATGGGTATTTGCCATCAATGCAGCTGCCGCAAAACCAGCGGCACGGTAATCAACCGGCTCACCGGCCAGGCCTCCGGGCCAGGGGATGAAAACATTCAGCTTTGTATTTCCATTCCCCATGGCCCTGTCGCCATCGACGTTTAAGGAGCAAGACCATGAAACAGATGACCGAAAATCAGCTCCAGGAATTGGCGCAAGACCTGAACACCATTCGCGATGAAGTGCTCGCAGATCTGGGAGAGAAAGACGCCCGTTACATACGCCGGGTAATTCGGCTACACCGCGCCCTTGAAGTAGGAGGGCGGGTAATGATGCCCTTCGGCTTCATTCCACCGGTTTTTGCGGCGGCAACTCTTTCGCTGGGCCTGTCAAAGATTATAGAGAACATGGAAATTGGCCATAACGTGATGCACGGCCAGTATGACTGGATGAACGACCCCACTCTGCATTCCCAGACCTACGAGTGGGACACCGCCTGTTCATCCGATTCATGGCGCCGCACTCACAACTACGAGCACCACACCTACACCAATATCATCGGCAAAGATCGTGACTACGGCTATGCCCTACTGCGCTTAAGTGATGATGAAAAATGGCACCCGGCCCACAGCCTGCAGTTTTTCAACTACCTTCTACTGAGTGTGTTTTTCCAGTGGGGCGTCGGTTTGCATGAGTTGGAATTCGAGCGGATACGCAGCGGCGAGATCCGCTTGCGCGACAAAATTCCATTCCTGAAAGACGCCCTTCGCAAAGGCGGGCGCCAGGCGTTCAAGGACTATATGTTTTTCCCGCTGATCACCCTCCCGGTTGCCCCAGTTGTGCTGGCCGGTAACCTGAGCGCCAACTTGATACGCAACCTGTGGTCATCCACGGTTATTTTCTGCGGCCACTTTACTCAGGACGCCGAGACGTTCAACGAAAAAGACTGCGAAAATGAAAGCAAGGGCCACTGGTATCTGCGCCAGCTTACCGGATCATCCAACTTCACTGGTAACAAGTGGGTGCATCTGTTGAGCGGACATTTGAGTTATCAGATTGAACACCACGTTTTCCCCGATTTGCCCGCGTACCGCTACCCGGAAATTTCCGGGAAGGTTCAGGCAGTCTGCCGCAAGCATGGCATAGGCTACAACACTGGCAGTTTCAGGCACCAATATGGCACCGTAGTGAAAAGGATTCTGAAATATTCGTTGCCGGATCGGTTGCGCTTGAGGCTTACAAACCAACCGGCCTGAAACAGGCCGGAACACAAAGGTGGTCAGGCGATCTGAAGCAGCCTCAGTAATTGCGGCTTGTACTCATCCCTCATTACGTCTTTAAGGGTGTACTTGTCGAGCACAGAAAGGAACGCCTGCAAGGCTTCTCCAAACATGGGCTTAAGCCCACAAACCGGAGTAATTTTGCAGGCGTTTTTGGAGGTGAAACATTCAACGACACTAAGGTCGTGTTCGGTTTCGCGCACCAACACACCCACATTGATATCTTCCGCCGCCATGCGAAGCTTCAGGCCACCCTTTTTGCCTCGGACGGTTTCGATATAACCTTTTATATTGAGCTGGTGCACCACCTTCATTAAGTGGTTTTTGGATATATCGTAACTGTCGGCAATTTCCTGAATCGTCGCCAGGCGATCACCTTGTACCGCCAGATACATCAGTACTCGCAGCGAGTAGTCGGTGTAGCGGGTAATGTGCATTCAACACTCCGGTTATTCAGTAAACGCAGTTAATACGAGGGCCGGGTGAGCAAGTAACTTGCCACGCACGCCATAACAATACCCGAGATGGACAGCACCATCACACTGGCTCCCATAACAAGTACCAGCCCCCAGCTGAGGGTCATCATGCTGCACGCCAGAACCTTTGCCTTTAACGGGATTACCCGATTTCGGCGCCAACTCCTGATGGCTGGCCCGAACGAGGGGTGTTCTTCAAGCCAAAGGGCAAAAGCAGGCGAGCCCTTGCTGGCAAAAAACGCCGCTAGTAACACAAACGGTGTGGTAGGCAATAACGGTAACACCACACCAATTGCAGCAAGACCTATGAATATATACGCAAGAATTCTGAAACCGGTTTTCCCGGGTTGCGCAGCCATAGCAGGCACCTCAACACTGTTCATTCTTTCATCCATTCTACCGCTAATCAGTGAACAGGTCTCCCGAGGCGGCTCAAAAACACCAGCCGGGCAACATAAGAAATCTTTATACCAACTGCAAACAGCAGGGTGCCAACATGGGCAAGCACCTGAATCATCATCGGGAAACGCCCCGCGAGGGGGTAAGCCATCATAATGGTGACAATCAGCCCGAATAAAGACCAAACCATAGCGCTATTGGCACGAAACAGCAGTTTTTCCATTTTACCCTCCGGCAGAAACGTTTTGGGTTTATGCGCCCATTCAATAACATGTATTTTATAGTCATGTTATTGTCGAAAATCAATCTATTTCTGCTAAACTTTATAAAACTTCAAAAAACGGGTGCTTTCAAAAAAACGTCGCAGCTTACCCCTCGAGGGGTATCGGATTCACAGCTTGATTCTGCGATACTGGGTCTATAATCAACCCGTAAACGCGCATTCAGCAGTTACAGGAAAAAACCAATGTCTCAGAACAAGCTGACAGACCGTTTTGGCAGAACCGTCAACTATGTGCGCCTGTCCGTTACTGACCGCTGTGATTTCCGCTGCGTTTATTGCATGGCAGAGGAAATGACCTTCCTGCCCCGCCAGCAAGTTCTTACTCTTGAGGAAATCGCCCGCGTGGCCAGAACCTTTGTGTCCTTGGGCACTGAGAAAATCCGCCTCACAGGTGGCGAGCCACTGGTTCGCAAAGACATTCTAGAGTTGGTTCGAGAGATAGGCACCTACGGCCTGCGGGATTTTGCCATGACCACCAATGGCAGCCAGTTACCCACAATGGCAGAGCCGCTGCGCAAGGCCGGCTTGAAGCGATTGAATATCAGCCTGGATTCTCTGGACCCGGAAAAGTTCGCAAGCATTACCCGTACCGGCAAACTGTCCCGGGTATTAGAGGGTATAGACGCGGCCCGGGAGGCCGAGTTTAAGGGAATAAAACTGAATACTGTGGTGATGAAAGGTGGGAATGATCATGAGATTCCCGATCTGATCGAATTTGCCCGCAGGAAAAACGTTGATATCACCTTCATTGAAGAAATGCCTTTGGGTGAAATTTCCGAGCACGATCGTGGGCAAGCCCTGTGCACTAGTGATGAAGTGCGCGACATTGTCCGCCAGCACCACGATCTGATTCCCACGCCGGAAGACTCGGGCGGCCCGGCGCGTTACTACCGGATGCCTGACAGCCCCATTAAAGTGGGCTTTATTTCGCCCCACTCCCACAACTTCTGCTCCACCTGCAACCGGGTGCGGGTAACTGTTGAGGGCAGATTACTGCTTTGCTTAGGCAACGAACACTCTGTAGACCTTCGCCGGGTTCTGCGTGGTCACCCGGTAACCAACGACAAACTCCGACAAACCATCATCGATTCCATGGATCTGAAGCCCGAGCGCCATCATTTCTCCGCCAATGGCGACGTCCAGATTCTGCGCTTCATGAACATGACCGGGGGCTAGTACCACTCCGGAAATAGTACCACTCCGGAAATAGTACCACTCTGGATTATGCCCCCCGGTAATTCTCCAACCTTTGACGGCCGTCATTGCAATGGTTTGATTAATCGTTAAGCATTAAGCTCTTAAATCTACAAACAATAAGAATGAGCTGACAGCGAGCCATGCAAACCTATAAAACTGAAGTCGTTGTGATTGGTGCAGGCCTTGCCGGAATTGCAACGGCACTGGAACTACTCGACCTCAATGTGCCGGTGGTACTGCTTGATGGTGCGCCTGACGGAAAGCCGGGGGGGCAGGCCAATGAAGCCTTCGGCGGCATGCTGTTGAATGGTACGGCCGAGCAGGCACGCAACAAGATCAAGGACTCCCCGGAATTACTCCTTGCCGACTGGCACAATGCGGCCTGTTTTAGTGACGATGATCACTGGCCAAAATGCTGGGCCGAACTCTATGCCCAACAGAATCGGCCTATGATCTACGACTGGCTGAAGCCGCGGGGCATTCGTTTTTTTCCATCGGTGCAGTGGGTTGAGCGCGGCCTGTACGGCAACGGTAACAGCGTGCCCCGCTACCATATCGCCTGGGGCTGTGGCCGGGGCGTAGTACAAACCCTGCTGCACCAACTGGAATCCCACCAGAACCGAAAAATCCTTACGTTTCTCTGCAGCCACCGCGTTAACACGCTGACCCTGAGTGATGGAAAGATCACCGGTTGTAAGGGCGTTATCAGTAACGAACATGGCAGCGGCGGTATTGACAGCAACGCTTTCTCTGTATCGGCCACTTACACGGTGGTCTGTAGCGGTGGCATCAACGGCAACCTGGAAAAAGTGCGCGAACATTGGGACCCCTGTTACGGCCCTGTGCCGTCCAATCTGCTCAGCGGCTCCAGCCCGGATTCAGACGGCGCCATGCACGATGAAGTTACCAAAGTGGGCGGCCAGGTAGTTAACCTCAACCAAATGTGGAACTACGCTGCGGGCGTTCGCCACCCTGAACCCGCCTTCCCGAATCACGGTTTAAGCCTTATACCTCCGCGCTCGGCGCTCTGGATGGATCGCCATGGCCGGCGAATTGGTCCCATGCCGCTGATTACCGGCTTCGATACACACGATCTTTGCAAACAAGTAGGCAACCTGCCCGGTCAAATTTCCTGGCAGGTTATGAACTACAAAATTGCCGTGCGGGAGCTGGCCGTGTCGGGCACAGATACCAACCCGGACTTCCGTGACGGCAAGCTGCTCAGGGTAGTTTGGAACACCCTGCGCGGCGGCGACCCGGCACTTATGGACTGGCTCATAGATCAGTGCCCGGATGTTGTCAGCGCGAGCACCCCCGAAGAGCTAGCCACAAAGATGAACCAGGCAGCTGGCAACCATGACGTTCATACCGCAGACATGATTCGCGATATACGCGCCTACGACAACAACATAGCCAGGGGTAAAAAGCTGCAGAACGATGACCAGATACGCCGGCTACGGCAACTTCGGAATTGGCTGCCAGATCGTTTTCGCACCTGTAACCTGCAACCCATACTCGACCCGGGCGCAGGGCCGCTGATTGCCGTTCGCGAACAACTCATCAGCCGGAAAAGCATGGGGGGCATGCAAACAGACACCCACTCCCGTGTTCTCGATCTGGCCGGGGAGGCCATTCCCGGGCTTTACGCTGCAGGCGAGGCTACCGGGTTTGGCGGTGGTGGGATCTCCGGGATAAGATCCCTGGAAGGCACGTTTCTGTCCAGCTGTATTCTCAACGGGCGGCGGGCCGCTCAAAGCCTCGCCGACCGACTGTAAAGCTGCCGCACAATAATCAGCCGCACAGCAACCATCACTAATTATTCACAATAATAATTCTCAGGGCATATCCATGAAAAAAACCGGCGCCACCCTCGTTCGCCACGCATTGGAGCAACTCGGCATACGCCGCACGTTTGGCATTCCGGGCGTACACACCACCGAAATCTACGACGAGCTGAACCGCTCTGAAAGCATTGAGCCGACGCTGGTAACCCATGAGTGTGGCGGTGCATTCATGGCGGATGCTGTCAGCCGTACAGGTACCGAACTGGGCACCATGCTGATTGTGCCGGCGGCAGGCGTTACCCACGCGGCCAGTGGTATCGGAGAAGCCGGCATTGACGGCATACCCATGCTAATCATTTCTGGCGGGATTCATTCAGAATCGGGGCACCGGTACCAACTTCATGAAATGGATCAGCACACCCTGCTCAAACCGATCACCAAGAAAACCTGGCGCATTGCCAGCCACCGGGAAATCATTCCAACGCTCTACGAAGCCTATGACATCGCAATGGGCGGCGAGCCAGGGCCAGTCTTTATCGAAATCCCGGTTAACATCAGCAACTTTCTGGGCGACGTGGATGACATGCCTCTTTATCAGCCACCGCCCGCCGCAAAACAGCCAGACCAGGCCTTGGTTGATGCAGCAGCCGAGGCGCTGGTGCAGGCAAGCCAGCCAGGTATTTTTGCGGGCTGGGGCTCGGTTGACGCCCAGGCCGATCTGATCGAATTGGCAGAGCTACTGGATGCACCTGTTTCAACAACTCTTCAAGGGCTTAGCGCCTTCCCGGGCAACCATCCGCTGCACACAGGAATGGGCATGGGTAAGTATGCCGTGCCAGCTGCAACCAACGCCTTTGCCAAAATAGACTGCTTGTTGGCAATCGGTACCCGCTTTTCGGAAATCCCCACCGGCAGCTATGGCATCAACCCACCGGAAAGCCTGGTTCACCTGGACATCAACCCCGAAGTATTCAATGCCAACTACCCGGCCAGCCATGCCATTGAGGGAGACGCGAGAGTCACCCTGCCCGCGCTCCTGAAAGCCGTAAAGACCCTGAAACCCAGTGCGTCCAATACCGGCATCCGCGAGCAGATTGCCACAGACAAGGCCGCCTACAAGAAGGAATGGCGCGACCACGACAGCGGCAACCGGGTAAACCCGGAGCTGTTTTTCAGCCATCTGCGCGAGCGCCTCTTTGACGATGCGATTGTGGTCGCTGACGATGGCAACCATACGTTCCTGGTGGCCGAGCTAATGCCCATACTGGGCGCCCGAAACTACATGTCCCCCAGCGATTTTAATGCCATGGGCTACTGTGTTCCCGGTGCCATCGGCGCCAAGCTGGCGAACCCCAAGCGCCAGGTTGTGGGCATTGTGGGCGATGGAGCCTTACTGATGACAGGTATGGAGCTGGTAACAGCTGCACGCTTGCAAGCCGGGGTGATGATTTTTGTGTTTAACGACGGTGAGCTGTCGCAGATCGCCCAGGCGCAGGAGATTCCCTACAACCAGAAAACCTGCACAGTGCTTGGCACAGTGGACTATGAGGCCTTTGCCAAAGCCTTTGGTGTCGAGTTCGTGACCCTTGCGGGTAATCAGGATATTTCCGAAAGCATTGAGATCGCACTGCAAAAATCGGCTGCTGGGCGGCCGGTTCTGGTGGACGTGCGCATTGATTATTCCAAATCAACACGGTTCACCAAAGGCGTGGTAAAGACCAACCTTGGCAGGATGGCAACCCGCGATAAGGTACGAATTGTAGGGCGGGCTCTTTGGCGGAAAGTCCGCCCTTAGTGCGGCTCGCCTCAGTGCATATCACCCTTGGGCATCGCCGTGTTCAAGTGCTCCAGGGTGATGTCGGCATGTCGCAAAACCTCACCGCCATACTCCATCATGAAATCATGGGCGGCCGCTTCGGTGGAGAACGATGCCAATGTTTGGCCCATGGCACCTTTGCGTTCTGAGCCAACCACGTAAAATGCTTCGCGGGCGTCAATCAGGGCCGTATCGTCTGGGCTGGCCCATTCGGTTTGGCTCATGTCGTGAACGTACAGCGTGTGTTTGCGCATAACGTTCTCCGGCTGCAGTACCCAGGCGAACATGTCGCGGGTGGAGCAAAACTTGTGCACCGTTTGTTCTTTCTCTGTAATCACTTCGCCTTTAGGCCCGGGAAAACGGGTTATGGTCATGCCGCATACATGGCAATCATCGCCAGATTCTATATGCACCGGCGCCGGTTTGTCCGCGACTTTTTCGGCCTCTTTGGAGCACCCGGCCAGGAATACCGCGAACATCAGCAATGCTGACAGGAATTTTAAATGTACAGTTTTCATGTGGCTCTCCAGAATCGGGCCAGAACCGGGCCAGAATCAAATGCGACGGCGACGGAACAGGGCCCAAGCGCCAGTTAAGGGAATAACAAACCAAAGAACCAGTGCCAGCCAAAGCCCGCCAGGGCCAATAGGCAAGTCCGCACCCAGGCTTAGAACACCGCTGAGCTGTCCGCTATCGCTAAACGTAACTATGTTCAGCAAACGGTATATGTCGGTGGGGTTGAGCAGCAGAAGCCAGGGCAGCAAATCCGGGTTGAATTCGCCTTGGCTGGCGACCAAGGTGCCCAACAACACCAAATCGAAAATCAGCACAAAAAAGAACCAGATCGCCAGGGCCAGGCCGGCAGCGACCGGTTTCTCACCCACCCGCACACTAACCACATACGCCAGTGCAATAAAGCTCCAGCCAAGCAGCGTGGTAGAAACAATAAAACGCAGCATGGCAACGCCTAGTGCACCCACGGCAACGTCGTCTACGAGAAGGGCAATAGCCACCCCTGCCACGCCAAAGCCAAGCAGCGTAGCCAAGGCCAGTGTCAGCCCATGGCCAAGAAACTTGCCGAACAGCAACTGCCCACGGCTTAGCGGGTAGGTCATTAACAGCAACAGCGTGCCGCCCTCCTCCTCGCCAACAATGGCGTCGTAGGCCAATAGCAGAGCAATAAGCGGGATCAGGAAAATACCCAGGCTGGCGAGGCTGGCAATCGTTGCTGGCGTAGATGCATAACCCACTTGCCCCGATGCTGCCGCACCAAACCAGGCAATGCCCACCGCAAGCGTGGCAAACACCAAAGCAATGGCAATCAGCCAACGGTTACGCAGACTGTCGTTCAATTCTTTACGGGCGATGGTCCAGACGCTGTTCATTGGTCACCTCCGCGATGAGCAAGGCCGCCAGAGCCCATAAAGTGCACATAGACATCCTCCAGCGTGGGCACGTGAATGCTCAGATCACGCACTTCGCCAGAGGCCATCAGGGCTTTAACCAGCTCCATTTTTTCTGCAGGCCGAACATCCACATGCAGCCGCCCGTTGTCGTGTCGCAGCATGAGCCCAGCTGAAGCCTTGGCATTATTAACAGCGGCCTCAAGCGCAGACACAGTGCTTTCAGGCTCAAGAGAAAGCGTGATCGGCATGTTTGCCTGCCGGCGTAAAGAGGTGAGATCTCCCACCGCTTTAAGAGCGCCGTCGGTCAGAATCGCAGCCCTGTCTATGTAGGGTTCCACGCCGGGAAGCACGTGCGAGCACAGAACAATACCCGTGCCGTCATCTCGCAGCTTGCGCAACAGCCGGTAAAGGTCAGCCGTGGCGACAGGGTCCAGCCCCACCGTGGGCTCATCCAGCATCAGCAACCGGGGTTTTCCGAGCAATGCTTGCGCAAGCCCAAGGCGCTGGCGCATGCCTTTGGAGTAGGTTTTAACCCGGGCATCCATGGCATCGTCCAACCCCACCTGGCCCAACAACTCCGGAACCTGGCGCAAATTCGCACCTTTCAACCGGGCAAAATGCGCAAGGATTTCACGACCGGTAAGCTGCGGATAAAACATGACATTTTCAGGCAAATAGCCGATGTTCTGGCTGATTTTAGGGTCGCCTGCTTCACCATCCAGCACAGACACACGGCCCTGTGATGGGGTCATCAACCCCAGAATCAGCTTGATACTGGTGGTTTTGCCAGCGCCGTTGTGGCCGAATAACCCGAGAATCTCTCCGGGCTCCAAGCGCAGGTCAATGCCATTCAATACCAGCGCCTTATCGTACCGGTAGCTCACATTCTCAAGACGAAAACAGCTCATCAGGACTCCGGTTGTAACAGGGTGGGCGGGCTCATCAAGGGGTGTGAATCACTAACGCCCGCAGCTTTGACCACAGGGAACGCTTCCTGAACCCAACGCAGTGTATCCACCGCCGGGCTGAACATCAGAATTTTTGCTTCCGGATAGGTCCACAACAGACGATCAACGTTATCGTTAGGCTCATAGGGCACATCTCCTACGCCATCCTGGTTACGATCCCAACCCAGGTAATCACTCCAGAAATTGCCCTGGCCATCCTTCGACCACTCCTGGGTGCGCAGCGCCACATACTTTACCTGGCGTTGATTGTTAATAAAGGCATTACTGAACACCTCATTGTCTTCCGAGCCTGCAGTCAGGTGAATGCCCACGCCGCTGTCACGAAACACATTGTTTTCAAAGGTATTGTACAAAGAGTTATAGATAAACACGGCCTTGCCTTCCGCGCCGGAAACCGACACCCCCGCCGTCTGCCCCTGAGACACACCCGAAACCACATTGCCCCGCAGCACTGAGTGGGTAATGAAATTCATCAGAATGCCGTAATTCTCATCGTTCTCAGACCGGTTGTTAATCACCGTAAGCCGCTTACTCTGCATCAACGCATAACCGGTACGGGTCCTGCGCGTCACATTGCCTTCCAGCCGATTATCCATGGAATACATATAGTGAATGCCGTACCGCAGATCCGTCATCGTATTGTTGATGATTTCATTGCCGTTGGCCGTCTCAATATAAATCGCATCCCGGGTCTCACGGATATCGTTCCCCTCAATCAACGCCCCCGTTGTATTGAACAAATGAATACCATTCCCCCGATCGTTCGGGCGCACCGTCGCATCGCCGCGAATGGTGTTTTTCCGAACCGTCACATCCGGCGTGGCATCCAGCCAGACACCAAAGGCTGTACCCTGCAAATCGTTGTTCTCAACCGTCGCATTAACCGACTCTCGGCCAATGAAAACTCCCGCATTCATCTCATTCAGATCGGTACCCCAGTTCCGGATACGGCACCCGGTGAGCGTTACACCCTCTGCGAGAATCTCCACCGCATTTCCTGCGCCCCCACCATCAATGAGCGTTTCCGGACCGCACGCAACAGTTACCCCCGGCACCCGAATGGCCAACGGCGAAAGGTTTTCAGAAGGAAGCTCAAAGATAGCACCCGGCTGCAGATCATCCAGCTTCTGCTGAATATCAGCCTGAGCGGTCAGCGATAGCAAAGCGACTGTCAGGGCCGCCCCTAAACGCAAAATGTGGTGCATCAAATCGGTTCTCAAACGAGCAGCTATTGCCAATGTTGAACAATACACGGGAAGAGCGACTCCCAAAACTGTGCGTAGCCATGGATGGCGGAGCCAAGCGTACACGGACGTATTCACAGCGTGTTTTGGGAGTCGCTCTTCCCGTGTATTGCTTCTCAAAAGTAAGAAGAACCGGAGCCCAATAAAGAGCTCCGGTTCTAACGCCTAAATCAGGCCTTTTCTACCAACATCCGACCCGTCATCTCCATGTGCAGAGCGTGACAGAACCAGTTGCAGTAATACCAGTTAACGCCCGGCTTATCCGCAATAAACGTAACCGAAGACGTCTGCTGTGGGCTGATTTCCATGCTCACACCGTGGTTTACCATAGAGAAGCCGTGAGTCACATCCTCAATGGTATCCAGGTTGGTCACATACACCGTCACCTCATCACCCTGCTTCACCGTGAACTCTGTTGTGCCAAACATAGGCGCAACAGACGTCATGTAAACGCGAACCTTTTTACCGTCGCGAATCACCTTGTTATCGGCTTCCAGAGTAATACCGTCTTTCTCTGCCTGCGCGCGGGCACTGGCAAAGTAAGGGTCGTCACGAGTATAGACCTTCTTGGTCTTGATCTGATCACGGCGAACCATAATACAGTCGTGGGGCTCAGCAAACGCAGGGCCGTCGTGAACCAACTTCATCTCATCGCCGGAAATATCGATCAACTGATCGTTCTCCGGGTGCAGCGGGCCAACCGGCAAGAAACGGTCTTTCGAAAACTTGGAAAGCACAACCAGCCACTTGCCATCCGCATCACGGGATTCCGTTAGCGACGCATGGTTGTGGCCCGGCTGATAATGCACATCCAGCTTCTGGCGCAGGTAATTAACCTTTTCACCGTTGTAGTGCTTGATGGCATCGGCGATGTTCCACTTGGCTACCTGGCTGTCAATAAACAGCGTTGTATAGGCGTTGCCACGACCATCGTAAGTAGTGTGCAGAGGCCCAAGACCCAATTCCGGCTCGGCAACAACCACGTCACGAAGTTCGATTTTGTCATCAAACACATCGTCCAGCTTATCAATCGCAATCACCGTACACGTGGGTGAGAGCTTGCCGGCGGCGATAAAATACTTGCCATCCGGTGAGGTGTTCACACCGTGCGGGTTCTTCGGCACTGGAATGTACCGGGTAAGCCTGGATTTTCCACGGCCATCCACCACGGGAACCTTGGAGTCGCCGAGGGTTTTGAAGTCACCGTTTTTCACAGCTTCTTCTATACGCTCAACGTTGAACACCACCACCCAGTCGCGGTCGTTACGCATGGTGCCGGCCAAGTCCGCTGCTTTCTCCGAGTTGTAGCAGGTTGAGGCCGCGTACTTACCGGTGTAATCGGCGTCGGTGTTATCCAGGTTACCGTCTACAATCACCTGCCAGGCCACTTCCATGGTTTCCGCATCCAGGGCGTTAAACATGGTGTAGCTGTTCTCCATGGAGAAGTCGCTACCGTCATTGGGGTGAGGAATCACATACTCAGCATTACAGAACACATACTTGGTGTGTGGCACCTTCTGCAGGCGCAAACCGTGAATGGCCTGCACGTTCGGAATGTGAGTAATCTTGTCGCACTTCATGATATCCAAGCGGATACGCGCCACACGGGTGTTGGCTTTGTCGTTAATGAACAGGTACTTGCCATCATAACGACCGTCGGTCATGGAAATGTGCGGGTGGTGACAGTCGCCGTTCAAGAACTTGTTGTCATGGCCGAGAACGTCTTTACTTTCGTTAGTGATGCCCCAGCCTGTAGCTGAATCAACGTTGAAGACCGGAATCCGCATCAGCTCACGCATAGACGGAATGCCAAGAACCCGTACTTCGCCTTGGTGGCCACCGCTCCAGAAACCGTAGTATTCGTCCAGCTCGCCCGGGCCTACATAGATCTTGTTTTGGGCTTCCTTGGCTGCAGCCGCAAAAGACTCGCGAGTCATTACAGCACTACCCAGGCCTGCAGCACCAACTGCCCCAGCCAGCGCAGTGGCACCCAGAAAACGGCGACGGCTCAGGCCGCTTTCACCGGTCTCCGGCACGTCCTTTTTGAACTCATCTATTTTTTTCATTACATACAACTCCGTTATTGGTAATCGCGGTTTAATGCTTTGGTTTTTGCACTGCTAGGTCACCTGAACCACTGGAATTTCCTCCGGACGGCCAGGTGCGTTATGGCCACGACGCCTGCCCCTGCGCTTAACAATCAGCGGCGGGCATTTATTGTCGTCGAAATAGGTCACCTGACAATCCAGGCAGTAATGGCACTCTTGGTAATTGATGGTGCCGTCTGGGTGAATGGCCTGAACCTCGCATTCTCTTTCGCACAGGCGGCAAGGGGTGCCACATTCCTTGCGGCGCTTTAGCCAGTCGAACACTCGCAGCTTTGTGGGTATGGCCAGTGCCGCGCCCAGGGGGCACATGTAGCGGCAGAACACCTTGCGGGTGAATACGTTTACAACCAGCAGCAGTACTGCATAGGTTACAAACGGCCAGCTACGATCAAAGTGCAGCGTGATGGCGGTTTTGAAGGGCTCAATTTCTGCCATTTTTTCTGCCGTCGCCAAGGAGTCCAGCGACACTCCGAACAGCACCAGAAGAATGATGTACTTAAGGGCCCACAAACGTTCGTGGATGGGCCAGGGCACTGTGTACTGGGGTACTTTGAGTTTGCGAGCAATCTCGTTGATCAGCTCCTGCAGCGCACCGAATGGGCACAGCCACCCGCAGTACACTGCCCGACCCCAAAGCAACACGATGCCGGCCACCACCGACCAGAGCACAAAGACGACCGGATCAATCAGGAAGGTTTCCCAAGTGAAACCACTGACCAAGCTGTGTACAAAGGCCAGAACGTTCACGATGGACAGCTGGCCAAGCGCATACCAGCCGATAAAGAACAGTGTGTAGGTAAGAAACCCGTGGCGGATCCAGCGCGTAAGCTTTGGCTTTTTAACCAGCCAGTCCTGGAAGAATAGAATGAGCAGCAGCACCCCTATGCCAATGCCCAGAACAATGATCTGGAACTGGCGCTGATACCAAACCTGCACCCACAGTGGCTGTTCCTCTAGCCATTCCTCCTCAGTCAGCACTGGTTCTGCGCGGGTGTAGTACTGCTCCGGTAACTGATACTCCAGAGGGAACACCTGAAACTCACTGTCCAGAGGGCCGGTTTGGCGCTTTACCGTAAGCTCCAGCGTCCAGGGCGCGCCCGGATCAAACTTGTGCTGCTGCCGGATAATGAAGATAGCCATTTCTTTAAAAGCCGGCATGCCCTCGGCGTACACATCGCTGAGCCGGTAAAAATCGAGATCGCGGAAGTTAAAGGTATCTCCGTACTGGCGAATCTGAACCCGATCAAAAATACCGCCACGCACGTAACCCGAGCCTTTAAAGGAATACTCACCGCTGGCCACAACGGCAATGGCCTGCTCGCCGTCTTTCAGCTCAGACATCAGCCACTCATACTGGCTTTCGCCTAGCAGGTTGCGGCCAATCGTTGGCACATCGAGATACGCGGTGTAAAGATCAATCAGCGGCGCGTCTCGCTCATCGGGAGCGGCGGTTTCAATGCCTTCCGCGTCGGTGCCCTTGAAAGAGTCATCTACCTGGCCTTTAGTGAGCAGCATGCGGCGAATTGAGCCATCGCCAGTTAACTGCTCCCAAGTACGGGGCTGGAAACCGTCTTTAATAGCGTCGGCCGTTGGCGGGCGTTTGGTGCCGCTGCCTTCCACCAACCCAAGTTCGACGCCCACTCGGTGAGCGGTTCGCATAATGACTTCGTTAACCACCATCACGGTGACCGTGGCGCCGGAGAGGCCATCAACGGCAACCTTACGCTCGGTAGAGGTCCCGCCCACGGTTACACGCTGGTCTGCTTGCAGGCCGGCGTATTGGTCGGTAAAAGCGTGAAGCTTGCTCTCGGGAATGCCCACCAAAAGTATGGGCTCATCGTGATGGATTACTTTGGTAAAGCGGATGGCGCCTTCGGTATCCAGCACCACCATGGCATTCAGTGGCTTGCCGGAATAGGCAGGGGTTTGTACGAAATCAAGGGACTGATAGGTATAACCTTTTAGCTCGTCGCCGGCGTACAGTTCTTGTATGGCGCGGTTCCCTTCCCGTGGTTCAAACCGGGTTACTTCGGGGAAGGCCTTTTGGATAACCTGGCGCCCGGCTACCGGCTCATACTGGCTTAGCGGCTCTGCCTGAGCGATGGGCACAGTTGCTAGCAGCAGGGTAATAAAATAAAGCACAGTGCGGAAAATAACGTTCAAAACAAGCCCCCGACAGAAACAGCGAATCATCCACGCCTGGGTTAAATAGCCTTGGCGATTGAGGAATAAATCAAACACCCCGGATTAGCCGAGGTTAATGGCGTTCCCTCTCTTGTCTAAGGGCAGATAATTACTCACATGCCCAAGGCGAATGGACTCAACCATCATGGTCATTGGCTGTTGGGCTTCGTCTGACGAGGGGGGTGTGCCACCCCTACCCGACATGGCAGCGACAAATACCACGTCCCATGGCTGGCCAGTGTTTTGGGACTCTTCAACCAGAACAGAAAACTCCGAGACTTCTTGCGGGGATTTGTCTACGCAGATAACCGGCGTAAGCGCACCACCCTCACCTCGCTCAAATGCGGCTTTTTCAGCTGCGGATGCGTCATCTGGCAACTCGGCCCGGCAAAACACAAACAGCAGCCGCTGGGGCTCATGCTCATCTTTTGTTGCATTGATCAGTTCGCTGTAACTGCTAATCATGGGGGGTAATGTCCTTTCAATAATCTACTGGCTAATGTCGATTAATCGCTTGGGGTCAGAGATAAACACTTTGCTACGATTAACTCGCACCAACCCGTTAGACTTGAGATCCGCGAGAATCCTGGAGAAGGTTTCTGGCTGCATAGCCAGCCGGGATGCAACCAGGCACTTAGGCAAAGGCAGCTCAACTTCTCCGCCTTCGGTAGCGCCGTTAGGCAGCAGATCTATCAGGTAACGAATCAAACGATCACGGGCGTTCTGCACGGTCATAATCTCAAGATCATGAAACCTGGACACTGCGCGCATGGCGTAATGGCGCAGTGCCGCATGGGCGTATTCCGGATTGCTATTCAGCAGCTCCTGATACGCTTTTACAGGGATCATCAAGACCTCACTGGATTTCAGGGCTTCGGCGTAGCAGGCATAGCGAGCGGGATCGGCATAGATCATCACTTCTGCAAAACAGTCGCCAGGGGCGATGCTGTCGAGGGTTCGGTCGACGCCGGAGGAGTCCAGCCGGTATAGCCTCAGGCGCCCGGATATAACAAAGAAGAAGTGATGAGCGGGCATGTCCTGCCGGTATAGCAGTTGATGATGCCCAAGGCGAAGCCGGCGGGATTGCAGAACAAGGCTCTCCAGGTCTGCATCACTGAGCGTGTTGAAAAGAGTGTGGCTGCGCAGTGGATGCAGCCCGTTTTCATCGTCGGCCAGGGTGTTAATAGCCACCAAAACAGGTTTGGCGTAGCGGGTTTCCCCAGATTGCATCGCCACCATTGTCGTTTCCTCTTTCATATCATGCATTCGAAATCATGTTTTAGATAATAAGAGGATGGTCCCGGAAAATCGCTCCCTCCATGGAGGTAGATCCTTGGTTATTTGGGGGAAATTGACTTAACGCAAAAATTCGCATTGCTATCTGTTTTTAGCTCGCAGTTCACTCAACAGCATGAAAAAACTTATTGCATCAACGGTGAATCAGGCAGTTCAAGATCTACACCCTGAACCCCCCTTTCGGCTGCTAACACCTGCAGATACTGCCGGCATGCCCGGCGAGTAACGCTCTCGCTCAGGTATTGGCGGATTTTCGGCTTCACGTGCTCGTATGGCAGCTGTTCGCCATCAATGCGCTGGTCTACGCGCACAATGTGCCAACCGTAGCGACTTTCGATCAGCTCCGGGTTCAGGCCTTCTTTGAGCGTGAGTACTGGCCTCTCAAACTCTTCCACTGTCTGCCCCTTGCTGATCTGGCCAAGACTGCCGCCCTGGTGGCGGGATTCACAGGCAGAGTACTGTTTGGCCAAAGGTGCAAACTGAGCACGACCTTCCACAAGGGATGACAGCAACTGTCGCCCTATTTCTTCCTGGCGCATGCGCTCGGGCACATCGTCCGGCGCAGCAGCCAGCAGAATATGGCTGACGGCCATCAGCGTAGGGCTGCGGAACCGGCCAGGGTTTGAGGCGTGGAAGCGCTCGCAATCTTCGTCGCTGGGGTCTGGCACATTGAGCTCCAGTTCAAGTACCCGGGCAATAGCGACTTCTTCATCCAGCTCTTCTGGAAGCTTCAGGGTTTTCGCCTGCTGCAAAAGAAGCTCACGGATAACAAGGCTCCTGGCAGCTTCGTGCCAAGCTTCGGTTACTTCTTCAGCCGGGTGATACTGCATTTCCCGGGCGATATCCTCTTCGGAAATCAGGGTTTCACCCACATATACAGGCGGAAACTGATTTCTGGGTTTTTCGGCTTCACCGGTGGGGATAAGTTGCATGGTAAGTCTCCGTAGATTTTTTCAGTGACGGCTCCCCCTCTCCCCAACCCCTCTCCCGCGAGGGGAGAGGGGCTTTTACTGCGCAGCTCTCCGGCTTGGGGTTTATCCCGCCGGCATGGGGTCTGTAGCTCCCCTCTCCCCAACCCCTCTCCCGCAGGGGGAGAGGGGCTTTTACTGCGCTGCTCTCTGGCTTGGGGATAATCCCGCTGGCATGGGGTCTGTTGCTACCCTCTCCCCCTGCGGGAGAGGGGCCGGGGGAGAGGGGGTCTTTCGTTATCTCCTACTCTTACGCCCGCTTACGCACCACTTGATACTTCCGCCCGAAATACTCCAGCGGCACGCTCAGCATGTGCACCAGGCGAGTGAACGGAAAGAGCACAAAGATCGTCAGGCCCAGGAACATATGGAGCTTATAAATCCAGCCTATGCCCACCATGTACTCAGCGGCTCCACCCTGGAAGGTCACAATGCTCTGTGCCCAGCCCGCCAGCTGCATCATGGTGCCGCCATCAAGGTGCCCCAACGTTGGGAAAATGGTCAGCAGCCCCAACACCACCTGAACCACCAAAACCACGATGATCATGTTATCGGCAAACGTGCTGCTGGCTTTGATCCGCGGATCGGTCAGGCGGCGAACCGCCAACATGGTGCCACCAATCAGGGCCATTACGCCGGCAATACCACCAACCACAATGGCCAGCACTTGTTTAGTGCCTGCGGTCATGAAGGGCTCATACACAAAGTGCGGTGTAAGCAGGCCAACCAGGTGGCCAAAGAAGATCACCAGAATGCCTACATGGAACAGCACGCTGGCCAGTACCATGTTTTTCTTGCGCAGCATCTGGCTGGACTGGGCCTTCCAGGTGAACTGCCCATGGTCGTATCTTGCCCAGGTTCCAACAACCAGCACCGCCAGGGCAATGTACGGGTAAATCCCGAAAATCAGTGTATTCAGATAAGACATCATCTTGGTCTCCTCCTGCGCCGTCAGGCGTCTCTCGCGGCGGCACGCGCCTGAGCGGGCGTTACATCCGTCATCAGATGATCACTGAGGTGAATGGTCTGGGTTTGCTCCATCTCACGGCGACGCTGACCAACAACACCGCCCGTATTACATGAGCTGCCCTGATCGTCTACAAACTTCACCATTTCCTCTTCCCACACCTTGTCCAGAGCTTCTGGTGTGTCGTCGCGCTCTTCTGAGGCCACTAGCTGCGCCAATTCCTGACGGTCCGTTGTCCGGCCAGACAGTTCCAGTAACGAATCCATGGCTACGTGGTAAAAGCTTTCGCGCTGGTACAATCGCTCACCGAGCAGGCCAAGAATATGGTGGATATCTTCCAGCCAGTTCTTGATTTCTTCCCAGGGCCGGGTAGACAAATACTCCAGAAACAGCGGGAGATAATCCGGCAATTCCTTGGCGTCGATTTCCAGCCCGTTGGCGCGATACTGTTCCATCAGATCAACCATCGCTTGACCACGGTCACGGGATTCCCCATGCACGTGTTCAAACAACAACAGCGAGGTAGCGCGGCCTTTGTCGAAGGTGCCTGTGTAGGCCTCTTCAAGATCAAGCAAGTCGCCATCGCACAGCCGGTCGATACACTCGAGCAGCTGCTCCTTGTTTTCCCGTGGCAGCCGGCCATCTTCCAGGACAGCGGCAACCAAGGCGTCTTTGGAGGCCTGAAGCTCTGCGGAGGGATACTCCAGAATCCGTGCCAGTACTTTTAAAAGTTTCATAGCGCCTCCTTATTTCTGCAGCTGTTTCGGATCGATCTGTTTCACAGTGGTCAGCTTCTGCACCATGGTGGAGGTGTTTTTACGACCGCCAAACATGCTGAATTCGCTGTCACCACCGCTGCAGCCGTCACCGAAGCTGAAGCCACAACCACCACGTTCCGCGTGTGCGTCGGGGAAGGCCTCCTTCGCCAGTTCGCGATGACTGGTGGGAATCACGAAGCGATCCTCGTAATCGGCGATCGCCAGGTACCGGTACATTTCATCGGCCTGGGCTTTGGTTAAGCCGACGGCCTCCAGCGCCCGCAGGTCTTCAACGCCGTCTACGGTTTCCGCGCGCTTATAAAGGCGCATGGCCATAATGCGTTTAAGCGCCAGTACGATGGGCTTCTCATCCCCTGCAGTAAGCAAGTTGGCCAGGTACTTCACCGGGATGCGCAGGCTTTCGATTTTCGGCAGCACGCCGTCGAACTCCACACTGCCGGATTCCGCCGCGGACTGGATCGGGCTCAAAGGTGGCACATACCAGACCATGGGCAGAGTGCGGTATTCCGGGTGCAGAGGCAGCGCCAGTTTCCATTCAACCGCCATTTTGTACACCGGGCTGCGCTGGGCCGCCTGGATAACGTTCATCGGCACGCCATCTTTGGTTGCCTGCGCGATTACTTCGGGGTCGTTCGGGTCGAGGAAGATTTCAAGCTGCTTTTCATAAAGCTCATGCTCGCCCGGCGTGCTGGCCACTTCTTCAATGCGGTCGGCATCGTAAAGCAACACACCCAGGTACCGGATACGGCCAACACAGGTCTCGGAGCACACAGTCGGCATACCGGCTTCAATACGCGGGTAGCAGAAGATGCACTTTTCAGACTTGCCGGTTTTCCAGTTGAAGTAGATTTTCTTGTACGGGCAGCCGGATACACACATGCGCCAACCACGGCATTTATCCTGGTCGATCAGTACTATGCCGTCTTCTTCACGCTTGTAGATGGCGCCACTTGGGCAGGCTGCTACGCAGGTTGGGTTGAGGCAGTGCTCGCACAGACGCGGCAGGTACATCATGAAGGTGTTTTCGAACTGGCCGTAGATATCGGCCTGAATCTGGTCGAAGTTTTTATCCTTGCGCCGCTTGGCAAACTCGGTGCCCAGGATTTCTTCCCAGTTAGGACCCCATTCAATCTTCTGCATGCGCTTGCCGGAGATCAGCGAACGCGGCCGGGCAACCGGCTGGTGCTTGCTGTCGCCTGCGGTGTGCAGATGCTGATAATCGAAATCAAACGGTTCGTAATAGTCGTCAATTTCCGGCAGGTCCGGGTTGGCAAAGATGTTCGCCAACACCCGAAACTTTCCGCCAATGCGCGGGCGGATTTTGCCGCTGGCATCACGCATCCAGCCGCCTTTCCATTTGTCCTGGTTTTCCCACTCTTTCGGGTAGCCAATACCGGGCTTGGTTTCGACATTGTTGAACCAGGCGTATTCCATGCCTTCGCGGCTGGTCCATACGTTTTTACAAGTCACTGAACAGGTATGGCAACCGATGCATTTGTCCAGGTTCAGCACCATGCCTACTTGGGAACGGATCTTCATTTTACAGCCTCCTGAACCGTGTCATTGCCTTCGCCGTCAAGCCAGTCAATGTTCTTCATTTTGCGTACCACAACAAACTCGTCGCGGTTGGACCCTACAGTGCCGTAGTAGTTAAAACCGTAGGAGAACTGCGCGTAGCCACCAATCATGTGCGTGGGCTTGGGGCACACCCGGGTAACCGAGTTATGGATACCACCGCGGCTGCCGGTAATTTCCGAGCCGGGAATGTTCACAATCCGTTCCTGCGCGTGGTACATCATCATCATGCCCGGCATAACCCGCTGGCTGACCACGGCCCGCGCCGAAATGGCGCCGTTGGCGTTGAACACTTCTACCCAGTCGTTATCTTCCACTCCAACATCGCGGGCGTCGTCTTCACTCAGCCACACAATGGGGCCGCCGCGAGACAGGGTCAGCATCAGCAGATTGTCGCTGTAGGTGCTGTGGATACCCCACTTCTGGTGCGGCGTGAGGAAGTTCAGTGCCTTTTCAGGGTTGCCGTTTGGCTTGGCGTTCAGCAGCGGCGCTGCCGCTTTGGTGTTGATCGGCGGGCGATACACCAGCAGGCTTTCACCGAAAGCACGCATCCACTCGTGGTCCATATAGAATTGCTGGCGACCGGTCAGCGTGCGCCATGGAATCAGCTCGTGCACGTTGGTGTAGCCGGCGTTGTAAGACACGTGATCGTCTTCCAGGCCAGACCAGGTGGGGCTGGAGATGATCTTGCGCGGCTGCGCGACGATATCGCGAAAACGAATTGCTTCGTGTTCTTTACCCACTGCCAGATGGCTGTGATCCAGCCCGGTAAACTCAGACAATGCCTTCCAGGCTTTTACCGCCACCTGGCCGTTGGTTTCCGGCGCCAGAGTCAGGATCACTTCTGCTGCATCAATCGCACTTTCAATCTTCGGCCGGCCTGCGTTGGCGCCGTCGATGTGCTTGTAGTTCAGGTCACCCAGGAACTTCACTTCATCTTCTGTGTTCCAGTTGATGCCCTTGCCACCATTACCCAGCTTGTCCATCAGCGGCCCAAGAGAGGTAAAGCGGGCGTAGGTATTCGGGTAATCCCGCTCCACGGTCACGAAGTTCGGCGCTGTTTTGCCGGGAATCAGCTCGCACTCGCCTTTTTTCCAGTCTTTTACATCGAACGGCTGGCCAAGCTCAGCTGCTGCATCGTGCATCAGTGGTTGAGTGACCACGTCTTGCTCGACACCCAAGTGGCCTTCAGATGCTTTGGAGAAGGACTTGGCGATGCCTTTGTAGATCTCCCAGTCACTGCGGGATTCCCACGCCGGGTCAGTAGCGGCAGTCAGCGGGTGAATGAACGGGTGCATGTCTGAGGTGTTCAGGTCGTTCTTCTCATACCAGGTAGCGGTTGGCAGAACTATGTCTGAATACAGGCAGGTGGTAGACATACGGAAGTCCAGAGTCACCAGCAGGTCGAGCTTGCCCTCGGGCGCTTCGTCGCGCCACTTCACTTCCTTGGGCTTCACACCGTCGTTGTGGCCCAGGTCTTTGCCCTGCAGACCGCTGGTGGTGCCCAATAGGTACTTGAGCATGTACTCATGCCCTTTACCGGAAGAGCCCAGCAGGTTGGAACGCCAGATGAACATATTGCGCGGGTGGTTCTCCGGTGCTTCCGGATCTTCCGCAGCAAAAGCCAACGAACCGTCCTTCATGGACTGGGTAACGTAGGCGGGCACGTCCATGCCGGCCTTTTCAGCTTCCGCTGCAATGCCCAGCGGGTTGCGGTTAAGCTGTGGTGCGGATGGCAACCAGCCCATGCGCTCGGCGCGCACGTTGTAATCGATCAGGCTGCCACCAAACTTGGATTTGTCGGCCAGGGGAGACAGGATTTCGCTGACATCCAGTTTCTCGTAGCGCCACTGCCCCGAGTGGGCGTAGAAGAACGAGGTGCCGTTCATCTGGCGTGGTGGGCGCTGCCAGTCCAGACCAAAGGCCAGCGGCTGCCAGCCAGTTTGCGGGCGCAGCTTTTCCTGGCCCACATAGTGGGCCCAGCCACCGCCGCTTTGACCCACGCAGCCACACATAACCAGCATGTTGATCAGCGCGCGGTAGTTCATGTCCATGTGGTACCAGTGGTTCATACCGGCACCCACAATGATCATGGAACGGCCCTTGGTTTTGTGAGCGTTCTCGCCAAACTCGCGGGCAATTCGAATCACTTTCTCAGCCGGCACGCCGGTAATCTTTTCCTGCCAGGCCGGGGTGTAAGGTTTAACCTGGTCGTACGCGGTGGCGCTGTCATCGTCACCCAAGCCACGGCTGATACCGTAGTTGGCAATCATCAGGTCATACACGGTAACCACAAGGGCCTCGCCGCCGTCGGCCAACTCTATTTTACGGCTACCCAGTTTGTGGGTAAGGGTGTCGCTGATCTCAACTGATTTGAAATGCTCGTGTTTGATGCCGCCGAAGTACGGGAAAGCCACATCTACCACTTCGTCGTGCTTTTCAACCATCGACAACTGCAGGTTCACATCTTCGGCTTTTGCCGTTTGCTTCAGGTTCCACTTGCCTTTTTCACCCCAGCGATAGCCGATAGAGCCATTAGGCGCGGTCAGCTGGTTGGTGGTTTCATCAATGGCAATGGTTTTCCATTCCGGGTTGTTCTCTTCACCCAGCCCACCCACCAGATCGCTGGCGCGCAGGAACCGGCCTGGCACATAACGGCCATCTTCCAGTTTATCGAGCTTCACCAGGTACGGCATATCCGAGTAACGGCGCACGTAATCGGTGAAATACGGGCTGGGATTGTCAACGTGGAACTCTTTCAGGATGACATGACCCATGGCCATACCCATTGCCGCATCAGTGCCCTGCTTGGGATTCAGCCATTCGTCTGACAGCTTGGACACTTCGGCGTAATCCGGAGTTACGGCAACGGTCTTGGTGCCCTTGTAGCGCACTTCCGTAAAAAAGTGAGCATCCGGGGTACGGGTTTGTGGAACGTTGGAGCCCCAGGCAATGATATAGCTGGAGTTGTACCAATCTGCCGATTCGGGAACGTCGGTCTGCTCGCCCCAGACTTGCGGTGAAGCCGGCGGCAAGTCGCAATACCAATCGTAGAAGCTCAGGCACACGCCACCAATCAGCGACAGGTAACGGCTGCCGGCCGCGTAAGAAATCATGGACATGGCAGGAATCGGCGAGAAACCAATGATGCGATCCGGACCGTGCTTTTTGGCGGTATAAACGTTAGCCGCACCAATCAGCTCGTTGACTTCGTTCCAGTCTGAACGCACAAAACCGCCCATACCACGGCGGGGTTTGTACTCTGCAGTTTTCTTCGGGTCTTCCACAATGGAGGCCCAGGCCTCCACCGGGTCGTTGAACTGCATGCGGGCGGCGCGCCAAAGCTTCATCAGGTGCTTGCGCATTAGTGGGTACTTCAGGCGGTTTGCGCTGTACATGTACCAGGAGTAGCTGGCGCCGCGAGGGCAGCCACGGGGTTCGTGGTTGGGCAGATCCGGGCGAGTACGGGGGTAATCGGTTTGCTGGGTTTCCCAGGTTACCAGGCCATTCTTAACGTAGATTTTCCAGCTACAGGAGCCGGTGCAGTTTACGCCATGGGTGGAGCGTACAATTTTGTCGTGCTGCCAACGTTGGCGGTAGCTGTCTTCCCAGTCACGATTTACATCGTGGGTTTCCCCGTGGCCGTTCGAGAACGATTCACGCTTTTTGCTGAAGTAGCTCAGCTTGTCGATCAAATGACTCATGGTCTCTCTCTCCGTCTGCCGGATCGTTTTTCCGAATTGGAACCATTGTGTGGGAGAAAAACCCTGAAATCTGCGTGGTTACTACCACAAAACCTGCCCCTACCACCGAGGAGGTATAGGCCTTATATCCCGGGGTGGAGAAGAACTCGGCGTTCGTGGAGACGGCTAAAGCGGGCAAACATAACTTGGCAGATGCAGAGCAAGAGAAACAGGATCATGAACACAGCGCTGCGGACACCCAACCAGTGATTCACCGCACCGAAAATAACCGGTAACAGGAAAGCCACAGAACACGCACTAACCAGCAGGAAACCGGCAACAAAGGCAGCATTCTGGCGGCTCTCAATAATCACCATTCTCTGAAGGCTACCCATGGCACACCCAAGAGCCATACCGAGTATCACAACAAAGATACCCTCAACGCTCATAGGCAAGGCGTACTCGATCTTGATGGTTGTTTCCACGCCTTGCACGAACAGGGTCATGGGCGGGTATGACAACACCCCCAAAGCCAGCAGGCCAATGAGCAGTGACCGGCCGATAACGCTGGGGCTGCCAAAGCGATCCGCCAGGCCACCACCCAAAATCTGCGCCAGCGCACCGGGGATAACGAACCACTGGGCAAGCCTGGCTCCGGATTCAACCTGCAGTTCGAATTGCGAGGAAAGGTAGTCTGGCAGCCACAGCGCCAATGCAAAAAAACTTCCTGCGACCACACCAAAGTAGGCGACTAACTGCCAAATGCCTTGCTGCTTGAAGCGTTCGAAAAGCAAGTTAATAGAGGGTTCGGATTGCGGGTCCGCAACAGCATCTTCCGGATCCGTAAGCAGCAATAACAGCGCGAGCACCAACAAAAGGACAATCAAATACGCCAGCGGGACGCCGTGCCAAGAAAAAGCCTCATGGAACAATGGCACAAGGTAGTAGGTAAACCCGGCCCCGGTCACGCCTGCACCAAACACACCTAGCACAAGGCCAAGCCTATGGGGCTGGCAGTTGCTGGTTACAAACTGCATTCCTGCACTATAGAACCCACCGGCCAACCCCAACCCCCCCGCTGCCACGAGGTAACCGGCATAGGTATCGGTGATAAGCAAAAGCACCATGCACGCGGCAAGCCCGGCGAGGCAAAGGAGCATAATGCGACGGGCACCAAATTTCTGGGCAGCAAGCCCCGCTGGCACGGCCAACAGAGCGCTAACAGCCATGGGCATGGCAAGCAGCAAACCGAATTGCAGATTGCTGAGACCAAGCTCGGCCCGAAGGTGTATCCCTGCCACCGCAAACAGCGTCCAACAGCCGGCAGCAATCACAAAGCCAGTTACCGCTAGCGGCAGAATTACGGCAAGTGATGCCAGCCGCTCATCCTCCTGATCCGCCTCTGACTTCATTTGCGAACGCCCTTGTGAACCGCTATTAATATCGCCTTTGAGTCTCAGCTTTTGCCCTCACGCAGGTCAAAGACTATGATGGGTTACCAACCATTGGGGTAACTGACTATCCTCAAGGAGGTATTCGAGCCCGGCGACCTCAAAGACGAGACTCAATGAAATCCAGAAGCCCTCTTGTTAACCGGATTGCCATCGTTGTTTGCGCCATTGTGCTGACCTCTATTGTCAGCATGGCTACAACTCTTGCGGTTTCAAAAAGTATTGAAGGTAACGCCACCGCGATCAATATGGCGGGCACGCTGCGTATGGGCGCGTTTGAGCTGCTGGCTCATGCTGCGAGCCCCGGAGACAACCACACCCGTGAGGGTAATATCCGGAGCCTTGCCGAAAAATATGAATCCCGCCTAACGAACAGCTTGATTACACGCACCATTCCCGACAAAGCCGACCACCCATTGGCAAAACAGTATCGCGCTATCAGAGCAAACTGGGAGCAAACCTTACGACCGGGGCTGGAAAATCACCCACACGGGGCACCGGTTAATGCCGGGATGCTTGCGGATACAGAAACCTACGTAGACTCCGTAAACCAACTGGTCAATATGCTCGAACGGCGCACCGAAGCGCGAATCGGCCTGCTGCATCTTATCCAGATCATCAGCTTGGCGTTCTCTATCCTGATCATCGTTGCTCTGTTTGTTGATCTGAGAAACCGGGTACTCATACCCCTACGCAAACTGGTTAATATTGCGGGGGCCGTGGGCGAACAGGACTTTTCCCAAAAAGCGAACTTGAAGGGAAGCGATGAACTGGCACAGCTGGGAAGCGCGTTTGACCAGATGAGCAGCGAGCTGGCTCTCACCTACCACGAACTTGAAGAGCGCGCCCGCAGCAAAACCGAGGAACTGGAAACAAGCCACGCGGCCCTCCAGCTACTGCACGCTGCCAGCCGTAACTTGTTTGCCAATCATGACCTATGCAGCGGCGCGGTACCCATGCTGCAGGAACTGGAACAGCTTCTTGGCATAGGGCCCATTCGGCTTTATCTGCACGACAAGCAGTTGGCGGAGCCGGTTCAGGCGGTTACAACGGCATCTGTAGAGCGCCCTTTTTACTGTCGTGACCATCACTGCAATGCCTGCCTGGTAACACCAGAACTCTATGACGAACTTCCCATAGAAGATGAGGATGGCCGCAGGCTGCTATTGCCTATCCGTACCCCGGGCAAGCTCCTTGGTACTCTCGAGGTATGGTACCCTGCCGACAAAGGGCTTTCAGATACGGCTCGACGCCTTCTTGAGACGCTCAGCGACCAGTTGGCCACCGCCATCTTCCTCGAACAGCAGATCACAGAAGAGCAGCAACTTACGTTGGCCGAAGAGCGCACCGTGATTGCCCGGGAATTGCACGACTCACTGGCTCAGTCGCTGTCTTACCTGAAAATGCAGGTAGCCCGCCTGCGCCGGCTGAACATTGAGGGTGACCAGAAAAACGCTCACAACGCCATACTGGATGAACTCAGCACAGGGCTGAACGGCGCCTACCGGCAGCTTCGGGAGCTACTGGCCACCTTCAGGTTGAAGCTGGACACACCGGACCTGACCACCGCTCTGAGTAAAACCATCAAGGAGTTTTCAGAGCGATTAGGCAAACCCATACAGCTGACGTACAACTTGCCACCGCAAGCGCTATCGCCCAACGAGGAGATTCACACGCTGCAAATTGTGCGCGAGGCCCTGGCCAACGCCGTGAAACATGCCGATGCCACAGAGATTTCTGTTGATGTAGTGTTTGAATCGCCGCAAGTACACGCAAAAATACGGGACAATGGCAAAGGTTTGCCCGAGGGTGGGCAGCCGATCAATCATTACGGCCTGATTATCATGCACGATCGCGCCCGCACACTGGGTGGCCAAGTTGTGGTACAAGATCGTGATGAGGGCGGCGTTGAAGTGGTTCTGACGTTTGTTCCAAAAAGCCGACACCTGATCCCGGCCGAAGTGTCCAACACCTGAGTACCCAAAAAGCGGCGACTCCAACCATGCCGTTACGTAATCAAGACAGAGGAAGTGAAGCACCATGCCCGATACAGCGTCTGATACTCCCGCAAGCATATTGCTGATCGACGACCACCCCCTGCTGCGCCAAGGTATCAAACAACTCGTCGAGATGGAGAGTGACATTACTGTGGCTGGTGAGGCCAGCAATGCCACAGACGGTATCCGCTTGGCAACCGAGCTTGAGCCTGACCTCATTTTGATGGATCTCAACATGCCGGAAATCAACGGTATTGAAGCCCTCAAAAAACTTCGAGAACTGAACATAAGCTCTCGCATTATTATGTTCACCGTATCTGATCAGGAAGATGATGTAGTCTCTGCCCTGCGTGCGGGTGCCGACGGATATCTTCTGAAGGACATGGAGCCGGAAGACATGATCGCCCAGTTGCGCCAGGCCGCAGTGGGCAAAATGGTTATCAGTGATCGGCTGACCACATTGCTTGCCGAGGCCCTGCGCTCCAATAAGCCGCAAAAGGCCTCGCGCCCGGATTTCGACAGCCTGACCCCACGGGAAAAAGATATCCTGCGACTGATTGCGGAAGGCCTTTCCAATAAGATGATTGGTCGCAAGCTGGATATTAGCGACGGCACGGTAAAGGTGCACGTAAAGCACCTGCTGAAGAAGCTTAACCTGCGCTCACGGGTTGAGGTTGCCGTGTGGGCGGTAGAAGGCGGCCTGCACAAGGGCTGAGCTATATCAAATCAAACACGGCGGGTTTTGTTTACTCTGGGCAGATTGAATTCACTGCCCGGAGTTAGTTATGGCCCTGCCCCTGCCTTTTGCTTTGCCACTGCCTGCCAAATCTCTGATCAGCGACTCCCTGGCACTGCTTTCTGAATACCTGCCCTCGCCCTTTCCCTTGCTTGGGGCCATCGACCGCGCGGTTCCGATGCCCATGAAGCAGCTGGTTGCAGAAGCGCCGCTCAACCGGATATTTGCGGAGGCCATTGCCGATGGCGAATTTGATGATTTTGAAGGGCGCCGTATCAGGCTGGAAGTGAGCGGTGGCCACCCTGGCATCACCTTCGGATTTTGGGCTGGCCGGCTCCGGGTATTAGAAAGCCCAGGTGAGGCCACTATTCGCGGCTCCCTTACTGCGTTCAAAACCTTGGCAGAACGCCGGCAGGACCCTGACCAGCTTTTCTTCCAGCGCCGCCTGGTTATAGAAGGGGATACTGAACTTGGGCTTGGGTTAAAAAACCTTCTGGACAGCCTGGAGTGGGATCTAAACCTTCAAAAATTGCGTTTATTTTGAAGCCTTGTGCTGCTGAAGCCATATCAAACCCATACAAGCCTGTGCGATGGTTTAACCACAAACAACCTGAATCTCAAAACAGTTTCCCGTACGGATTTAGACAATGAGCGCGCAGAATGGATGGAACTCAAGTAATGACCTTGGCTGAAGTAGGAGGGTCGCTGATTTTGGGATCCGGTGCCATGATACCTATCTGGTAATCGCTTTCTCGGCATAGAAACTTTGGAGGTTTTAAATGGCAACCGGCATTGTGATCAGGCAACTCAGAATCGGTAACCTGACGAAGCTTGCGGGTACCGAAACCCTCACCGGCATTCACAAACGGGAAGTTTACGCGGCCTATCTGAGTGCAAATGGCCTGAGCGATGATCAACAGGGTGACCAACGCCACCATGGCGGCCCGGAAAAGGCCTTACATCACTTTGCTTCAGACCACTATGCCCGGTTACAGAGCGAACTCCCTGCTCCTGCCTCGGGACACTGCCAGCCGGGTGCCTTTGGTGAAAACCTGGTGACTGAGGGATTCACCGAATCCGACGTGTGCGCTGGCGATATTTTTGAAGTTGGGGGGGCCATTATTCAGGTATCCCAACCCCGGCAGCCCTGCTGGCGATTGAACCTGCGCTTTGGCATACCGGACATGTCCCGGCGACTGCAGAACAGCCTTGGATCCGGCTGGTATTATCGGGTTTTGCAACCTGGCATGATCAGCAAGGAAGATACGCTCACGCTCAAGGAGCGGCCCCATGAAGACTGGCCACTAAGCAGGGTGTTGTCGGTGCTGTACGAAAACACTCTGGATCAGCACGCTCTTGCGTTAATGGCCGGTATGAATGAGCTCTCTCCCAACCTCAAACAGCTGGCAAAACGGCGCCTTGAAACACAGCAAGTCGAGGACTGGGAGATGCGGCTTTTTCGCCGAGTCTAGGCCTGACTCGCTACAAGATCCATCCCCGGCTTGCCATACCAGTACCCATTGCAAGGCGCCGCCTCCACCAACTGTAATGGGTCGGTCACCGGAACCTCTCCGCGACGCACCTGGTCAAAACGACGAACCACCTCATTCATACCTTGGTGCTCTGGGCTCAAGCGCACGATAGACACGCCCATTTTCTCCATATCGGGCATCTCCCGCATCAGGTCGTAGCGAGAACCAGACAAGGTCGAGGTGCCGTTAAGACGGAACAATTCCCGGGATTCGCGGGAGCGCAACTCCATGCCATCGGGGTGCTGCAAACAGCGGAACTCGCAGTTGTCTTTGGGTAAATTATAATGCCGGGCAGTAAAGCAACGGGACGACCAGGCCAGCGGCAGGAAGCCCCAGGCGAACACCTCCGCAGGCAAATCCAGCCCTTCCGCTTTAAGCTCCCCAATTAATTGGCCCAAGGTTTCGCGACCCAGTTCTACCGGCAGATTCCACCCCTTCAACCCCTGTTTTGCCAGCAGCTTAAGGGTTGCGCTGTTATATATGTTCATCGAAGGGCCGGTCACAAACGGCAGGTTATTTTGAGTGGCCAGTTGCAACGCACTTTGGTCGTTGGCTTCAACCAGGTACTCCTGCTGGCTACAGATTCTGCGCAGCGCCCGCAAATCAGCCTCGGATTCGATCAGCGTTTGCGTGGAGAGCACCACTTGCTTACCGGCATCTTGAAGCACACCAGCAATCTCAAGCCAGTCCGCCAACTTCAATTCCCGGCGGCGGGAACACACGGTTTCCCCCAAGTACACTGTATCAACCGGCCATTGCGCAGCGTTGGCGTAAAAATCAAACACGGTTTGCTTGGACCAGAACCAGAGAATCGGGCCCAGAGAGAGCTTCATCATGGGTTGTTCAGCCTCATTTCCATTTGCGATGATAGGCGCCAATGGTGGTCAGGCCACCTTCAGACAAGCCCGCCAGCGTGCTGTTCCAAACAGGATCGACACGGAACTCCCCAGCGCCTGCATCGAGCCTGTCCAGCGCCTGGCGCCAGGTGCTGGCAACATCCGCTATATAGGCGGGGCTTCGTTGACGGCCTTCAATTTTCACCGCGCTAATACCCAGCTCTTTCAGCTCGGGCAGCAGGCCTAGCGTGTTCAGGCTAACCGGCTCTTCGATGGCGTGGTACACGCTGCCCTCCACCTCAAAGCGGCCTTTACACAGCGTGGGGTAGCCTGCGGATTCACCTTTGCCATAACGATCAATAAGTACATTGTTAAGGCGGGATTCCAGACCGCTCGGGGTTTCTTGCCAGCGCACGGCTTTAGCTGGCGAGCAAGCGCCACGGGTATTGGGTGATTCGTCGGTCAGATACGAAGACAGATAACACCGGCCCTCCGCCATGATGCAAAGGCTGCCAAAGGCAAATACCTCCAGCTCAACCGGACTGTGCTTTGCCACCCCACGTACCTGATCTATGGATAGCACACGAGGCAGCACGGCACGGCGGATATCAAAGTTGTTTTTATAGAAACGCAGGGCTTCGTAACTGGTAGCCGAGCCCTGCACCGAAAGGTGACGGTGAACCTGCGGGTGTTTGTTGGCGGCATACTCCAGCAGCCCCATGTCGGCCAGGATAATCGCATCCACGCCCAAGGCAGCAGCCCGGTCAACAGCGGATTTCCAGGTTTCCCAGCCATCCGGCTGCGGGTAGGTATTGATGGCACAGAACACTCTGGCGCCTCTACTGTGCGCGTATTCAATGCCCTCACCGGCTCGCTTGTCGTTAAAATTAAGGCCGGCGAACTGGCGGGCATTGGTACTGTCTTTAAACCCCAAATACACCGCATCGGCGCCGTTATCCACCGCCGTTTTCAATGCCGGTAAACTGCCGGCCGGGCACACAAGTTCCATGGGTTTACTCCGGGAAAAGTTGCATAGACCATACGCCGGGCCACCTTCTGCGGCATTGACCTTTGTCAGCAGAGACGCTGATTCCCGACTTGCCTTTCCCAACTACCCATTAAGGAGTACTCCAAGCATGACTACGTATAGCCGGATATTGTCGTTAAAAATCTATGAGTTAACATTAAATAACAATACGTTACCGTCGTACACCTACCACCAAAATACCTAGTACTGTGAATGGTGCGGTCCGCTACATTTATCCACAATAGGCGCCATTCACACATGCAAGGGACCCCAATGAACATCATCAACAACCTCTCCATGCGAGGAAAACTCATCACGCTTGTGGCGCCGGCCTTGCTGGTGATCGTTTACTTTGCCGCTGAAAGCATTGCACTGCATGCAGCGCAATTGGGTGATATGCGCCAGCTACGCTTACTGGTTCAGTTAGCCGATATTGGCGACCCACTGATTGAGACACTGCAGATCGAACGCGGCCGCTCGGCGGTTTTGCTTTCAGGCGGCTCGGACAGCAACGCCGCGCGACAGGCAAAACAGGCGTTGGATAACCAGCGCCGCCAAACCGATAACCGTTTGGCAGACTACCAAGCTCGCCTTGTCAGTCTGAAGCAGGAAGCCAGCTTCAGTCCTGACGTCACCAACAGCATCCAGTATGTGGCACAGGGGCTCACCACTATCAACCGGCTTCGTAGCAGCGTCGACAGTAGCTCGTTGAGTGGCCTTGAGGCCGGGAGCCTTTATACGCAACTGATTACCGGCTTGATTAACCGGATTCCCTTGGTTATATCACATTCAACCGACCCTGAACTTACCCGTGATATCAACGCTTACTATGCTTTGGCTGAAGCGGCTGAGGCAGCCGGAAAAGAACGTGCGGCAGGAGCGGCCCTGATCAGCAGCGGAGACTTTGATCTTCCCTCCATCCAAAGAATTGCTGCATTCGAAGGCAACCAGGAAGCGTTTACACTAGCGGCCGAAGCCATGCTGATTTCGGATCCTACACAGCTTGCAGTGCTGGAAAACCTTGCAGGCACTAGCGAAAATCATGACCTGCAAGAAAAACGGGCCACCTTGTTCAGCAGCCCTTCAGGCATGTACGCCCTGGACTCAGCGGAATGGTTTGAAGTAGCCACCAAACAGCTGGACAACTTAAACAACTTACGTAAAACGCTGCTCGACCGCACCTTGGCCGCTTCGGTCCACGGTGTTGCGAGCGCTCGCAATGATCTGTTTACGGCATCCGGAATGGCTGCGGCAGCTATTATTGGTGTTCTTGTTTTGATGCTATTGATGGTCAGCGCAATAAACAAGCAGATCAACAGCCTGCTCGACGGTGTGCGATTTGCCATGGACAACAAGGATCTTACGGGGCAAATGCACATATCCAGCAAAGACGAAGTCGGCAACATTGGGCGGGCAATCGATGAACTGTTCGGCAAGTTTGGTAGCGCCCTTCAGCAAATTGACAAGGCCAGCGTGCAACTAGCAACAGCAACCGAAGAAACCAGCTCAACTGCCGGCCAGAACGCTACTCAAACCAAGAGTCAACAAGAGCAGATAGAACAAGTTGCTGCAGCTACCGAGGAAATGTCCGCCACGTCAGAACAGATTTCCCAAAATACCCAGCAAGTGGCAGAGGCTGCCAATAGCGTTATGGAGAGAAGCCGGGCTGGCGAAGAAGTTCTGCAGGGCAGTGTAAGCCGCATACGCTCTTTGGCTCGCTCGGTGAGAGATGTAAACGACGTAATTGAGGAGCTGGAAACCCGAAGCAGCAATATTTCCGAGGTCGTAGATGTGATCCGTAAAGTGGCCGACCAGACCAACTTACTAGCCCTAAACGCCGCCATTGAGGCAGCACGGGCGGGCGAGCATGGTCGAGGATTTGCTGTAGTGGCCGATGAGGTTCGCGCCTTGGCCCGTCAGACTCACGACTCCACCACGCAAATTGAAGACATTGTTAATGGCTTCAAGGTGATCACCGACAGTGCCAGCCGTTCTATCACTGCCAGCCACAAGCTTGCCAATGAAACCAGCGAGCAATCTTCAGAGCTGGAACAGACCTTCGCGGCCATTCTTCGAGACGTTAACAACATCTCAGGCATGGCCACTCAGATTGCTGCCGCATCTGAACAGCAGGTTGCCGTAACCCGTGAGCTGGCAGGAAGCATGGAGGCCGTCAGCGAGGTGGCCATACTAACCCTTAATGGCTCCCAGGAAATATCTCATGTTACCGGGGAGCAGGCACGACTGGCCCGGCAACTGCAGGATCTGGCCAACGAGTTCAAGGTTGCAGTGGCCTGAACTTACTGATCTGAAATAAAAAAAGGAGCCACATGGCTCCCTCTTTTATTTCAGATCAATCTCGCGTCAGACTACATCGCCATCTGACTTACGTGCCTGCACGGCGTCTTTGATAACCGCGCCGCAAATCACTGCCAGTACACCCAGCGTCAGTGCCGGCCAAACCAGAATATAAGTACCGTATGCGAGTTCACTCATAAATGTGCTCCTTCAGGGATCATCGTGGGTTCATCCTCATCTACAGGCTTGTCATAACTGCCAACGCGCTGCGCGATCAGGTCAAAATCAAATCTCTCTTTATTACGTAATGTCATCGCGGTGCACACGATTGTGCTAGCACCGTAGGCTGTCAGGGATGCCGTAAGAACCATGTAGTCCCGCAGGAAGCCCGTGGCATAAACCAGAAAAATCACACCGGAAATCGTCCCAACAGCCAGGCCAACGACGCGGCCAAAGAAACCAAATGCCATCAGGCCGAATACGACAGCGCCACCGACAGAAGCCAGTATTTCAAAGAAGAGTACGGTCGCACCGGTCATTTCCAGCAGCTCAAAGCGCGCGATGCAGAACAGAGCCATGGCTACAACAACGGACCATGTAAACGCTGCATTGGTTACCCTGTCCCAGTAGCAGCTGATAATGACGGGGAATACGATGGCACCCCAGAGTGCGCCAACAAACACCAGCATCACCAGAATATCCAGGGAGAAGCTGGCGAAGATCAAGCCGGCTGCGGTGGCCACAACCATGGTAAGGCGCCCTATCAGGAGCATCTTCTTAGGGTCGGGGTTATCCTTGGCGATGTTTTTGCCATAGATATCCGCCATCACAATGGTCGACAGCGCAGATAGATCCGAGTCGGCTGTTGACGACAAAGCGCCAATAACCAGTACGAAGAACAGAGCCACAAATGCCGTTGGCAGGTAAGTAGATACCATCTGTGGGATCAGGTTATTCATGTTGCCGTTAATGGGCTCCATGCCCACGGTCAAAGCCATCAGGCCGATCATACCAAGGCCGATCACAATGGCGCCGTAACCCAGTGTTGCCGTAACAAATGTGCGTTTTATGTGCTTTTCACGCACTGCAAACAGGCGCTGGGAAATGGTTTGGTTACCAATAGCGTAGGCAAGTACCGCCACAAAGAAAGGCGCGCCCTGGTTCATGATCGCATCAACAGAGAAGAAGTCTCCCTGCTGAACCGTCAGGTTCTTCAGGCCGTCGACCATCACAGATGGCCCACCAACAGAGAACAACACGGCAGGAATGATGACAACGGTGATGGCCATCAGTGCAACGAGTTGAGCAAAGTCTGTGAACACCGAGGCCCGGAAACCCGACGTAAGCGTGTAACTAAGTACCCCAACCCCGGCAACGATCACGCCTGTCTGGAACGACAGTGGTGACAGTATCGATACCAACGCACCGGCGGCGGTAAAGTTCACCATCAGGCTGATAATACTGCCCAGAATGTTGGATCCGGCCAGGATCAACTGGCTGGAAGGCCCATGGCGTGCATGGATAAGCTCACCAAGGGTATGGCCATTGGGTGCCAACTTGCGGAAACGCCGACCAAAGGGGTAGATGAACAGAATCATCAACGCACCCCAAAGACCGTAATGTATCGGCCCAGACACGCCGTAGGTGTAGCCCGATGTAGCCGCCGCGTAGAACGATGCAGCCCAAATCCAGGTGGCCGTCATACTTGCGGCACCCATGCCAAAACCTACGTTATGGCCCGCGACCATAAAGCCCGAAGTATCTTCTTCTTTTTTGCGAATCAGCAGGGTGAGCAGATAAGTGCCGCCATAAAAGCCGACCAGCAAAATCATGATTGTCAGTATTGAGAACTGAACAAAACCGTTTTCGTTCAAACCAAAACCTCTTTACTACAAACAGTGCCAAGCTGAGCAGTAGACGAACACACACATTCGATTACTTGAGGCACAAGCATTCAAAAAGCCCGCTGGAAGCGGAAAATGAAAATCGCGAGAAACACCAAGGGGGTGTCAGCAAAAAGCAAATATGCTATTTCGCCAAAGCATGAAGGTCGCTAAAGAAAGCGGAGGTGTATATACAGCCTTGAAATTTGTTTAGTAGTCATTGCAATTACAGCCTCTTCGGCCCTGAGTACAATTGGCAGAGGCTGTTTTTCTCCGGCCAAAAGGGGGGCCACGAAAGACATATTACAAGCACAAAGCCTTTAAATCAGGGCAATTGATCTGAATTTTCTGTAAGGAAGCACTGGAAGTTACCCCAAAAGCAGGCACGAGTCCAGTATTTAGAGGTCATAGGAATTTCCCGAGGCGCAGAAGGCCCCGGGCTGAAGCAAAATGCAGAGCGGTCAGATAATGCGGGAAAATCTCTGGCTCGCGCCTTCTTTACGGTAAAAATCAAAGATTTGGCAAATTGCACGGATTAGCAACCGACCGGCGGGCTCTACCTGCAACACCTGACCATTATCTCCAATCAGTTCATCGGCCATCATCGGCCTTAAGCGGGCAAGTTCATCCACAAAGTAACTGTCAAAATCTTCGTGCCACTGCGCGGAAAATTGCTGACGGTCCAGGCGGAACTGGCAAATGAGCTGCCCAATCACCCAGCGGCGAATGCGGTCGTCCCGGGTTAGGTTTACACCCTTGGTAATTGCGAGTTTGCCCGCGTCGATAGAGGCTTCCCAGCTGGGCAAGTCGTGATTGTTCTGAAAATAAGCATCGTCGGTCTGGCCGATGGCTGAGACACCCAAAGAAACCAAATCACAATCCGAGTGGGTGGTGTAACCCTGGAAGTTTCGGTGCAGCCGCCCGGCGCGCTGAGCTACCGACAAACTATCATCCGGCTTGGCAAAATGATCCATGCCAATGTATTCGTAACCGGCCTCAAGCAGGCGGTTAATTGTGTTGTGCAAGATTGTCAGCTTTTGATGCGGGGATGGCAGGGTATCCGTCTGAATTCGGGTTTGCGGATAAAACCGGTCTGGCAGGTGCGCGTAGCTGAATACAGACAGCCTGTCGGGTGACATTTCAAGCACAGCTTCCAAGGTATCCGCAAAGCTCTCGGGAGTTTGATGCGGCAAGCCGTAAATCAGATCAAGGTTGATTGAGCGGAACCCGAGATGCCGAGCTTCGCTCAGCACCGCTTCGGTCATTTCCCGTGGCTGAATGCGATTAACGGCTTTCTGAACTTTCGGATTTACATCTTGTACGCCCAAGCTGATGCGATTAAAGCCAAGTTTCCACAGTGTTGGCAGGGTGTCCTGATCCACTTCGCGGGGATCAATCTCCACGCTGTAATCGCGGTCATCATCGCTTTGCAGGTTGAATAGCTCAGCATAACCTTCCATCAATTCCTGCATCACGTCGTTGGGCAAAAACGTTGGCGTGCCACCACCCCAGTGCAGCTGCTTTACCGGGCGATCCGAGCCAAACAGTTTGGATTGCATCGCGGCTTCTTTCAGAACCCGCTCAACATAGGGCATGGCCTTGTCGCGCTTCTTTGTGATCACCTTGTTGCAAGCGCAGTAGTAACAAAGGTGCGCGCAAAACGGCAGGTGGGTATACAAGGAGAGTGGCCGGTTGCTGGCTTTGCTGCGAGCGGCAGCCTCTACCATCTGCTCAACCGGGTAATTCTGATCAAACTCCACAGCCGTCGGATACGATGTATAGCGCGGACCACTGAGATCGTAACGCTTGATGAGCGCATCATCCCAGATGAATTCCGGAAGCGTGGATTCAACATTCGGTGCGAGGTTGGAAGCCATAGCAAAAACTCTGAGTGTGTAATATCTGGATTTTATCAGCTTGGTGCCTGAACCACCCTTGAGCACAAGGCGTATTCTGACTACCTCCTTAGGGGAATGGGCTGCATGCCCCTAAGGGCAAACTCCGCCACATTCAGGAGCGTACCCTCGATGGCAAACTTGATACTGATCCTTGGTGATCAGCTAACAACGAATATCAGCGCTTTTGAGGGGGCCGACCCTGGCTGCGACAAAATTGTCATGGCCGAGGTTCATAACGAAGCCAGCTACACCAATCACCACAAGAAAAAGCTGGTGCTGCTGTTCAGCGCTATGCGCCACTTTGCCCAGCAACTGGAGAAAGACGGCTGGCAAGTTCATTACCAACACTACCATCCGGACAATAAACACCAGAGTTTGGAAGGCGTGGTGTCAAGCCTGCTGGAAGACCTTCGCCCAGAAAAAATCATTACGACAGAGTGCGGCGAATGGCGCCTGCACAAAGAGGTCTGCCACTGGCAGAAAGGCCTGAACCTGCCGGTAGAAATTCGACCTGACACCCGGTTCATTGCCAGCAAACAGGAGTTTGCCAACTGGGCCAAAGGCCGTAAACAGCTGCGAATGGAGTATTTTTACCGGGATATGCGCCGCAAAACCGGCCTGCTGATGAGCCCGGAGAACTCGCCAGAAGGCGGCCACTGGAATTTCGACGCCGACAACCGACGCAAATGGAGCGGCAAACCGCCTGCACCAGCGCCATTTCGGGTTGAACCAGATGCCATAACCCTCGACGTTATAGACCTGATTGAGCAACATTTCCCAGGCCACTTTGGCACTACTGAGGATTTTCACTTCGCGGTAACCCCTGAAGATGCAGGCGAGGCCCTGAATTACTTCATTGAGTTTGCCCTACCTTGCTTTGGCGACTATCAAGACGCCATGTCCGACCACGAAGACTGGCTGTTCCACTCGATTCTTTCCCCCTATATCAATTGCGGCTTGCTCGACCCTCTTACGGTGTGTGAAGCAGCCGCAAGGGCCTGGTACGCCGGGCAAGCACCCCTCAATGCGGTAGAAGGGTTTATTCGTCAGATTCTGGGCTGGCGCGAGTTCGTGCGGGGCATCTACTGGCTGCATATGCCGGGTTACGCGCAAGAAAACCGCCTTGGCAACACCCGCGCCCTGCCCTGGTTCTACTGGACGGGCGATACAAAAATGCGCTGCATGCACAAGGCTATAGATGCCACCCGGCGCAACGCTTACGCCCATCATATTCAGCGGCTAATGGTTACCGGTAACTTTGCTCTGCTGGCGGGCGTAAAGCCGGAAGAAATCTGCGACTGGTATCTGGCAGTCTATGCTGATGCCTATGACTGGGTGGAGTTGCCCAATGTGTTGGGCATGGTGATGCACGCAGATGGCGGCTACCTGGGTTCAAAACCCTACGCCGCCAGCGGTAAATACATTCAGCGCATGTCTAACCACTGCGCCAACTGCCATTACAAGGTCAGCAAAAGTACCGAACCAGATGCCTGCCCCTTCAACTCGCTATACTGGCATTTTATTGACCGGCACCGAGCTGACTTCGAACGTAATCCCCGAATGAGCATGATGTACCGGAACTGGGACAAGCAAAGGCCGGAGAAGCGCGAGGCACTGCTCAATCGAGCCAATTACTTGCTGGAGCACCTGGAAGAGCTTTGAGCCACCGCATTAAGGCGGCCCTACCTCGCAGGCAAGCACCAACGCCCAGAATTCCGAAAAATCATTCACCACAACATCGGGTTTGTCCGGGTGCTTGTGGGTGCCCGGGAATATCCGGTTCAGCCAAGGTAAATCCCACTGTGCGCCGTTAAAGAATACGGAAGTCATGCCCGCGCGCTTGGCTGCAATCACATCCGTGGTGCTGTCACCAACATACCAAACACTGGGATCGGGCGGGTAATCCAGCTTCTGCACTGCCAGCAAGAGCTGATCCGGGTGCGGCTTACGCAAGGGTGTATCGTCGCCACAGACATCCACATCAAACAGTTCCACCCAACCGGTGTCTTCAACGGCAGCCAGTTCGTGTTCGAAAAACTCCCGGTCGCGATTGGTGATCACACCCACCTGGATATCTAGCCGCCGCAAACCCTCCAGTACCGCCCGCACCTTTGCCTCAAAGGCTTTTACTGTGCCGTAGTGATTACGGTAGTGATGATTGAACGCCTTGTGTGCAATCTGCTTTGCTTCTTGATCCTCACCGAAGAGCACTTCAAAAATATCCGTGCGCGAGATTTTCCGATCTGCCTTCACCTTGGGGTGAAGCTTGGCAAACTCACGTACGTAGGCCACCAACCTAGCGTCTTCCGGCGTTTTGCTATCTTCAGGCGTGACCATGCGCTGCATCAACCCGAGTGTGTGGAAATCCGGGAACATGTCATCCACCGCGTGATACATGGCATCAAGGGTATCCACCAGTGTTGCGTGCCAATCGAACAGGACGACCTCAGGGCGGATGAGCTTAACCACCGCCGGGTGCCAGTCTGTCTCTATGCGCGGCTCGGGGCGGGCGGGCGGCGGGAAGGGGCTGGGACGAACCTCGGCCGGCGCATGCACAAACTTATCTGGCTCGGCTCGTTCCATCAGGGCGAGCAAATCCATTAACTCCTCAAAACTATCCAGCACAGCAAGCGGCGCGTCGCGATGGGAAAACCAGCTGCGGATACGATCCAGCTCCCAGCAGGCGCCGTTATAGAAAATGCCGGAAACATGGGCATTACTGGCAGTGAGCATGTCTATATAGCTGTCGCCCACATACCAGGCCCGTGCATCTGCCGAGAGGTTCAGCTTTTCCAGAACCCGGCTGATTACCTGAGGATCTGGCTTGTATTCTGTAACGTCATCGGCGCATACCGTGGCTTCAAACAAATGCTGCCAACGACCCTCATCAACGCTTTTCAGTTCCTTGTCCAGAAATTCCCGATTTCTGTTGGTGGCAACGGCCAGCCGAATACCCATGGTTTGCAGCGCGCAGAGATACTCATAAGCTCCCGGCTGGAAAGGTCTAACCTGTCCAAAATAACGCCGATACGCCTGATTGTAAGCTTGGTGGGCAATCAGCCGGGCTTCTTTGTTATCTCCAAAAATCGCGTTGAAAATGTCGGTTCGCGAGACTCGGCGCTCCGCCAGAATACGCGGATGCAAACGCCGAAAAATACGGATATAACGAACCAGCCGCGCATCATCTCCGGTGCGGCACTGCTCCTCAGGCAAAAGCTGATCAACCAACCCAAGCTCTTCCAGCTGAGGCAGCATATCTTCCATGGCGCTGAACATGGCATCGTGGGTGTCCACCAAGGTGCCATGCCAATCGAATATCAGCACCGAAGGTGCCGCCAAATGCTCACTCAAGCGATCCATAAATCTTCCTTCGACATTTCAGAAGCGTATAAGCTACTCACCAGTTAACGCCATATTTGTGAAATTCACAAAGCCGCACCTCCCAGAGATAATTTGCCTAATGCTTGACCCTGTATCAACTATAGGGTTTTTACTGTCGCAAACTCACTCCAATGGTTCAGGGCGCGCTCATGCACAACCACAGTCACGGCCAGGGTCACAGCCACGCAGAGCACTTCGATACCCACAACAAGGCGTTTGCCATTGCGGTTATTCTTAATCTGGGGTTTGTGATTATTGAAGCCGTTTACGGCGTATTGGCTGACTCTCTCGCTCTGTTGGCCGATGCCGGGCACAACCTGAGCGATGTTCTGGGGCTGGCAATGGCTTGGACTGCAAGCTGGCTTGCGAGCCGCAAAGCCACGGACCGCAATACCTACGGCCTTAAGAAAACCACCATTTTAGCGGCCCTGTTTAACGCGCTGTTTTTAATTGCTGCCGTTGGCGGCATTGCCTGGGAAGCGATTCGCCGGTTCAACGACCCAGCCGACGTGGCGGGGCTAACGGTGATCGTTGTAGCGAGCATAGGTGTGCTGATTAACGGCGTTACCATGCTGCTATTCCTCAAGGGCCAAAAAGGTGACCTGAACATTCGCGGGGCATTTCTGCACATGGCGGCAGATACCATGGTATCGGTAGGCGTGGTAATTGCCGGGCTGATCATTCTGATTACCGATGTACGCTGGATTGATCCGATGGTCAGCCTGGTCATTGCGGTGGTGATTTTTATCGGCACCTGGCGGCTTCTGAAAGACTCCGTGAGCCTTGCGGTAGACGCAGTGCCCAAGAGTATCAGCCCGGGTGAGGTTCTTGAGAAGCTGCAGGCCCTGCCAGGTGTGGCGTCAGCCCATCATCTGCATATCTGGGCCCTTAGCACCACAGAAAATGCCCTGACCGTGCACCTTGTAAAGCCCGATTCCGGAGACGATGACCAGGTGATCGAACAGGCCACACACATGCTGAACCACGACTTCAACATTCAGCATGTGACCATTCAGTGGGAACGCGCCATTATTGGTTGTCCGAACGTTTCCAAATGCTGACTATGTTCTGACACCTGCAACGCTGGGCCAGCTCAGCAGCCGTCTCGGGTTTCTTCAGGCGGTTTCACCAGCGCCGGCAAAATCAGTACCGCGCAGGGTGCATTGACGGCCACATACTCAACCGTGGCCCGGCGCATTGACCAGCGGTTGCCAGCGCATTTGGTCACCAGAATGATAAGGTCCGCACTGATATTCGCCGCCAGCGCCACCAGCTTTTCACCCGGCGTGCCGGCTATCACGTGGAGGCTGGCGCTGTGCTTCATGGGCAGATATTTACGTGCCAGCAGGCTCAACCGTTCCCGCACCTCGTTTTCCCGATCTTCCGGGGTATCTTCGGTAACGTGGGGAAAGAAGCCGGTACCACCAGGGTTAAACACCGTGGCCAAATGCAGCTCACTGTTTTCACCCGTTAACCTTACGCCTTCCTCCAGCGCTCGCTTACCCTCGCCATCGTCTTCGTAATCTATGGCTAACAGTATTTTACGGTACATTTTGCCCCTCCTCTTTCTGCACAGCAGTGCCCTCCACCTCCGGGAAAGCACGCCCCTGAACAAGTTCGCTCACGGAATACCCGCGATGGTCGGCTCTCAGCGCCCGGAATAGCGACACCGCCATAAAAATAAGTAACACACAGAACGGAAGACCCAGCGAGGTGATTACATTCTGCAGCGCATCCAGCCCGCCGGCAAGAAGCAACGTTGCCGCAATGACACTTTGAGCCAGAGCCCAGAAAATCCGCTGACGTATCAGTGACGGCTGATCGTCTCGCCGCGTCAACATATCAATGACCAGAGACGCAGAAGCAGACGAGGTTGTGAAGAAAATAACGATAATGATAATGCTCAGTAACGAGGACACCTCCGCCAACGGAAAGGCTTGAAGAAAGGCGAAAATGGCCACAGAAGGATCTTGTTGCACCTGTTCGGCCAGCCCCACCTGCCCGTTCATCTCAACATTGATGGCAGAGAGCCCAAACACCCCAAACCAGACCAGAGTGAACACCGTTGGCGCAAAAAGCACGCCGGCTACAAACTCTCGAATAGTGCGACCCCGTGAGATCCGGGCAATAAAAATACCCACATAAGGCGCCCAGGAAATCGTCCAGGCCCAGTAAAACAGTGTCCACTGCCTCTGCCAGTCCGATTCGGTATACGTCTGGGTCCAGAACGCCAACCATGGCAAGGCATCAAAGTAGTCGCCAACGCTCTGAACCATCCCCTCAGCAATGAAAACAGTGGGTCCTATCGCCAGCACAAACAGAATCAGCAGCACAGCCAGCGCAATATTGATCTGGGATAAATAACGCACACCCTTGTCCAGCCCTAGCGCCACGGACGTCGCCGCGATACTGGTGATCACGGCAATCAACAACACCTGAACCCACCCGGCTGAGGGAACACCAAACAGATAAGACAGCCCACTGTTAAGCTGCAACGTACCAAGTCCAAAAGAAGTCGCCACGCCAAACAGCGTACCCAGTACCGCAATCACATCCACAGACCAACCCAGGGGCCCATATATACGATCGCCAAGCATCGGGTAGAAAATACTACTAATGCGCATTGGCAGATTATGCCGATAGGCAAAGTAACCAATGGCCAGCCCAGGCATGGCAAATATTGTCCAGGTGTGCAGACCGAAGTGATAAAGCGCGACTGTCATGGCGTCACTGGCCGCACGTTCGCTTCCGGCAACAACGCCCTCGAATGGTGGGTTGGCAAAGTGGGACACCGGCTCCGCTACGCCCCAGAACATCAGAATGGTGCCGATACCCGCAGCAAACAGCATCGTGAACCAGGTGAGGTTGGAATAATCCGGTCGGGAATCATCAGCGCCCAGGCGGATCGTTCCATAACGGCTGACCGCAAGCCCGAGCAAGAACAGCAAAAGCGAGGTAACAGAGAGTATGTAGAACCAACCAAGATTTTGTGCCACCCAGCCTGTCAGAGCGCCAAACGTGTTCGCAACGGCCTGGTCAAAAGGTATGGCAAGCGCAACAAATAGCGTCGCTACCCCTGCGGAGGTAAAAAATACACCGGGTATCGTCTGCAGTCCAAGCAAGCGTTGCAGCCGCTCCAGCATGGTGTGTCTCCCTGTGAAAGCCCAAATGTGATAAGTTAACTCTATACTATAATCCAAACGGCTTCATCCCGACACCGGCGGGATCAACCATCAGGAAACCCAGATGTGATGAAAATTGGTGAGATATCCAAACACTCATCCGTTAACGTGGAAACCATCCGGTACTACGAAAAAATTGGCTTACTGCCCAGCCCGGATCGGGATGCCAGTGGCTACAGGACCTATCGCACCGCACACCTGGAACGCCTTTTGTTTATCAAGCGCTGCCGTAATCTTGATATGGCGCAGGACGAGATCCGCGAGCTGATCCGCCTTTCCGAAAACCCTGAAGCAGACTGTCGCGAAGTGGATACACTTCTGGCCAACCACCTGAGCCATGTGCGCGACCGTTTACGGGAACTCTCCAACCTCGAAAAAACCCTGCAGCAACTGCAACAAGCCTGCTCAGATACAGGCACCGTTCAGGAGTGCGGTATTTTGGGCGGGCTTAGCTCCGAGCTCAAGGCTCCGCACAACGAACGTAGCGACCACGAGAACCACGTACCAGGCACCCACAGGCCGGGCAAAAGTTAAAAGCACGAAAAAATGGCTCGCCTGGTGTTGACCCTGTAGTAGCTACAGGGCTTTCAATACAGACCTACCTATATAGGAGGTGTTTATGGCATGCAGTTGCTCTGGACCTGAACTGAGGTCCCCAGCCCCGGGCTTTCGCCGTGCGCTCTGGATTGCACTGTGGGTAAATCTGGCGATGTTTTTCGTGGAAGGTGTTGCCAGCTTGCAGTCTGGATCTGTTTCTTTGATGGCAGACGCCATCGACTTTTTTGGCGACAGCGCCAACTACATCCTGTCGCTTTCCGTTCTCTCTATGGGCATGCTCTGGCGCGGCCGCGCGGCCATGGTTAAAGGCGTGACCATGGCTGCATTCGGCACGGTTGTCTGGGTACGTGCACTTTGGGTAATGCAGCAAGGAACAACCCCAGAACCCTTTACCATGGGAACCGTTGGCCTGCTGGCTCTGGTTGCCAACGTGTGTGTCGCGTTTGTACTTTTCCGCTTTAGGGACGGCGACTCTGATATGCGCTCGGTATGGCTATGCAGCCGGAATGACGCCATCAGCAACCTGGCTGTTATGGCCGCAGCACTGGGCGTATTCGGTACCGCCAGCGCCTGGCCAGATTTGATGGTCGCCGCCATTATGGGCACGTTGGCGATAACCGCCGGAGTCAGCGTGATGGGCCATGCCCGTGCCGATATTGCGGAGGCTGGCCGCCCTACTAGAACGCCAGTGAAATCATCACCGGGATAAACACCAACGCAAAGAGCGTGGACAGCATAACCGTACCCGCCGCCTGCCGGGGAGAGGTGTCCAACAACGTTGCGATAACCACGGTGTTGGCTGCAATAGGGGTGATGGAAATCAGGAAAATAGCCTTGTGCACCGCCGGCTCGTAAATGCCCAGAACCTGCGAATCCAGCCACCAGAATGCCGTTGCAAGCAGCGGCCAAGCCACAAATTTGCCAAAAAATGCCATGGCAGTAAATCGCAGGTTGCCCACCAACCCCCGAAAACTGCTAATGCTCATGCCAATGATCATCATGCCCAGAATGCTGTAGGCACCGCGCAGGTTGTCAAAAAGCGGCATAAACACATCCGGAATGCCGACGCCTGAAAGATTGAGCGCTACGGCGGCCAAAAATGCGTAAACCGAGGGCAGTTTTGCGACCCGCCATAACGACTCTTTCAGATCATGCCGGCCCCGTGCTGCAAGATAAAACCCCACCGAGCTTTCAAACAGGGTAACGCCCAGCATGCAGACAATATAGATCGCCAGCCCTTCTTCCCCGAACAGCAGCAGTGCCACCGGCACCCCAAAATAGCCTGTATTGCCCGACCCAACACACAGCGGAATGATGCTGGCGCTGCCATCCGTAAGCACCCGCTGCGCCAACCGGAATTGCACAATTGCAAGCAGCGATGCGAACCCGAACACCAAAAACGGCAGGAAGATCACTTCCGGTGAAAGCGGTGCTGCCATGACACCGGAAAACACCACCGAAGGCGTAACAATGTAGAGCATGATGCCCGCAATGTGTTTACCACTGGCTTCCAGATAACGGCCTGCAAACCAGCCAAGAGCAACCGTGACATAAAGCGGAATCAGTTTGATAAACAACGCCAGCGCTGCGGCCATGATGGCTCCGGACATCCGAGTTCGGGAAAAATAAGCCGAGAAGTCTAGCATCTACCACTCCAGAGGTAACTCCCCGGCGCAATAGTGTGATTTCTTCGAATGATTGATAATCGTCAACAGTATTTCTAATACATGTTTATATCCTAGTGTGGCAGTCAGGTATTCCACAAAGACCAAGGAGAGAGATTAATGGCCGAACGCTTTACCAAAAGCATGGCCAGAAACATATATCTGGGGGGAAGCACGTTCTTCATCCTGCTGTTTCTGGTTCTGACTTTTGACACCCAATCACGGGCGATGCCCGAACGGGATAACAGGGACAAGCTTACCGAGCAGGTAGTCCGAGGCAAACACGTCTGGGAAAACAACAACTGCGTCGGTTGTCACTCCATCATGGGTGAAGGTGCTTACTTTGCACCAGAACTCGCCAACGTATTCGACCGCCGCGGTGCTGGTGATAGCGATATTTTCAAGGCGTACATGAACGCCTGGATGAATGCTATGCCCACCAACGTGCCTGGCCGCCGGCAAATGCCGCAATTCAACCTGACCGACCAGGAAATCGAAGATCTGTCGTCATTCCTAGAATGGACGTCCAAGGTTGACGATAACGGCTGGCCCCCCAACATTGAAGGCTAAGGAAGAAAACATGAAATACCAGTCCCAACGGGTCGCCATGCCCTACTTCATCTTTGCCTTGATTCTATTTGCCGGCCAGATCGTGTTCGGCCTGGTTCTGGGCATGCAATACGTGGTGGGGGATTTTCTGTTCCCGGAAATCCCTTTCAATGTCGCGCGGATGGTTCATACCAACCTGCTGATCGTTTGGCTGCTGTTCGGTTTTATGGGCGCCACTTACTACCTGGTGCCAGAAGAAGCACAAACCGAGCTCTACAGCCCGCTGCTTGCCTGGATTCTGTTCTGGGTTTTTGCCGTTGCCGGCACACTGACCATTCTTGGCTATTTGTTTGTGGATTACGCCACCCTGGCGGATATCACAATGAACAAACTGCTACCCACCATGGGCCGGGAGTTTCTTGAACAACCCACAATCACCAAAATAGGCATGGCCTTGGTGTTTGCCGGGTTCCTGTTCAATATCATAATGACCGCGCTGAAGGGCCGCAAAACCGTCGTCAACATTGTGCTGATTACCGGCCTGATTGGTTTAACGGTTCTCTGGCTGTTCTCTTTCTACAACCCCAGCAACCTGACTACCGACAAATATTTCTGGTGGTTTGTGGTGCACCTGTGGGTAGAAGGTGTGTGGGAATTGATCATGGGCGCGATTCTGGCCTATGTGCTGATCAAGATTACCGGTGTAGACCGCGAAGTTATTGAAAAGTGGCTCTACGTTATCATTGCCATGGCGCTGATTACCGGCATCATCGGCACTGGTCACCACTTCTTCTGGATCGGCCCACCCGAGTATTGGCTGTGGTTAGGCTCTGTATTCTCTGCCCTGGAACCTCTGCCGTTTTTCATGATGGTGCTGTTCGCCTTCACCATGATCAACCGGCGCAAGCGCAACCACCCCAATAAGGTTGCCGCACTCTGGGCCATGGGCACTGCGGTAATGGCCTTTCTCGGCGCAGGCGTGTGGGGCTTTTTGCATACCCTGGCACCGATAAACTATTACACCCATGGCACTCAGCTCACAGCCGCTCATGGTCACATGGCCTTCTATGGGGCCTACGTGATGATCGTCCTCACCATCATTTCCTACGCCATGCCTATTATGCGAGGCCGTCCTTACGGCAACAGTAACACTGCCCAGGTCGTGGAAATGTGGGGTTTCTGGCTGATGACCATTTCCATGGTTTTCATCACGCTGTTCCTGACTGGCGCAGGCATCCTGCAAATATGGCTGCAACGTATCCCGGAAAGCGGTGAAGCACTGTCGTTCATGGCCACCCAGGACAACATCGCAATATTCTACTGGGCGCGCATGATTGCCGGCTGTTTCTTCATGGCCGGGCTTGTGGTGTATTTCGGCAGCTTCTTTATCAAGGGACAGGCGTCCTTCGACGAGGAAGTCCACAGCGGCCCCGCACTTCAGGACGCATAAACCCGTTGCCCTTTTAACTCACAGGGCCGGAGCACGTTTCCGGCCCTGCTTATCTGGAGCCCGATTGTGACCGTGCAGCAAGCAAACCCCAAGGACACTCTCCAGAGCAAGCGGCTGATCACTCGCGCTGCTTTCTTTGGTTTGTTCCTGCTGGCGCCGGTTCTGAATATTTTTCGCTATGACTTAACGGAAACCCGGTTTGTACTGTTCGGATTTCCGCTTTCGTTCAACCTGAATCTCGACTGGGTGGTGCAAAGTTCCCCGATGGACGTCGCCAGCCAGGTTTTACTGTGGTTTATTCTGCCCATTCTGGTGCTTGTTCCCCTTGTGCTGTGGATCGCCTGGAAATGGGGGCGGATTTATTGCGGTTGGCTATGCCCGCACTTCTCCGTGGTGGAAACCATCAACCACCTGATGACCCGTATTACGGGTCGCCCGACACTCTGGGAAGCCCTAAAAAAAGGCCGGCGCGGCAAGGCTATACACTGGGCGGGCTTAGCAATGGTGGCCGCCTTGATCGGTTTTTCCTGGGCCCTGGCCCTGCTCTCGTACCTACTGCCACCCGTTCCGCTATATACGGATTTGATTACGGGCAATTTGGGCTTTTATCCGAGCATTTTTCTGGCAATAGCAACCTCGGTTTTCACGCTGGACTTTTTGTTTGCCCGGCACCTTTTCTGCAAATACGGCTGCGCCTTTGGCGTGGTACAGAGCATTGCCTGGATGACCCACGGCCGCGGGCAGCTGGTCACCTTTGATACCACCCGCGCATCGGCCTGCCGCGACTGCACAAAAGCCTGCGATGCAGCCTGTCCCATGCGGCTACCAACCCGCAGCCACAAGCGTGCAAAGTTCTCCTGCACCCAATGCCTGCAATGCGTGAGCGCTTGCCGTGAGGTGCAAAAAAACAACCCACAAGGCAGCCTGCTGCACTGGCAACCCGGCGAACCCAGCCGACAGACTGTTCTGATTCCCATGCAACAACTTGATAGCGAGCCCGCCAAGCAGCGGATTTAACAGCGCTTGAGATGAGAGGAACCCGAGATGGAAGAGTGGGTCGGCTATAAATGGCATGAGTACATTACTCGCCAAGCTCTGGGAGAATTCCCCGAGCACGCCGTTTACCTGAAAGACGAAGCCCGCAGCCTGGGCATTGTGTTCCGTGCATTTGGTGGCGACCCGGCACTCAGCCTGGTTACAGCAGAGCCCCGGCACTTCCACCTGCGCCGGAAGTTTTTGCACAAAATTGCAGGGACGCATCGAAAATTCGAGCTTGCCTGGCGGGATGAGCAAAACCTGCGCCTGCCGGAGAAAGTCGCCCGGTTCCCTTCCAAACAACTCAACCGGGAGCTCTATATCTGGCTGGCAGCACTTGCGGCTTCTCCGGTTCCCCACGATAACGACTGGTTTACTGGCAACCAGACTCTTGTGCAGAATGTCCTCGGGCGCTGGCCAGGGTTGGAGAAGGTTTACCAACGCCTGGTTAAGCAAGTTTTGCACTGGCGTCCGGAGCCTGAAAACCTATCGCCCGAAGAAGCCATCCGCGAACAGGCAATCCGGCAGGCTCTTATTCATCCGGGCAGTGTTGGTGCCCTACCCGCTGCGGGCACCGATCCCTGGCCGGTTATCCTTTGGCTGTACCCCGCACTGGAGCAAGGAAAGACAAGTAAGCAGGCAACCGGCGACGATGACACCCAATCCAGTCCCGGTGGCCTGACCAAAAAGAACAAACGCCGGCAGGCCGAGCGAGTGGACGCCTTCGATCGCGACCAAGGGCTGATGATCTTTCGCTTGGAAAGCCTGTTTTCATGGACAGACTTCATCCCGGTTGACCGAGCGGGCGACGACACAGACGAAGAAGATGCCGAGGCAGTTGCGGATGACATGGATATGATCTCCGTATCCAACGACCGCAAAGAGACCTCATCGGCCATCAAGTTTGATCTCGACTTGCCCTCAGAGGAACACGACGACCTGCGCCTTGGCCCTGGCATTCACTTGCCCGAGTGGGACTGGCGCAGCCAAAGCTATCGCGATGCCTTTTGCTGCCTACAGCCCATGTTGGCAAAGGACGCTGAGCCGGCTGAGCTACCGGAAGCTCTGCGCCGACCTGCAAAACGCCTACAGCGCCAGTTCAGTGCGCTGAAGCCGCTCAAGCAATGGCAAAGACGGCAGCTGGATGGCGACGAACTGGATCTCGACGCATGTCTGGAACGGGAGGTACAGAACCGCCGAGGCCAAGGCACAATCGACCAGAAGCTATTCCGTCGCTGTCAACAAAGCCAGCGCGACCTTGCCTGCCTGGTATTAGCAGATGTGTCGCTCTCAACCGAGACGTATATCAACAACCACCAGCGGGTCATAGACGTTACTCGAGATGGCCTGCAACTCCTCAGCGAAGCCCTGCAGGCCAGCCGCGACCCCTTCGCGCTGTTTGCGTTTTCATCCCGACGGCGCGACCACGTGCGGTTCCATCATCTGAAAGGCTTTGATGAACCCTATACCAGCACCACTCGGGGTCGCATCCAGGCACTGGAACCAGGTTTTTATACCCGCATGGGCGCCGCTATTCGCCAAGCCACCAAACTGCTGGAGGCGCGCCATGAGCACCAAAAAATCCTGTTGCTGCTTACCGACGGAAAGCCTAACGACCTGGACATCTACGAAGGCCGATATGGTGTGGAGGACACGCGCATGGCCGTGCAAGAAGCCCACAAGGCTGGCCTTACCCCGTTTTGCGTGACCATTGATGACGAGGCCAGCGAGTACCTGCCTTATGTATTTGGCAGCAACAACTATGTGGTTATCCGCGAGCCGGCACAGCTGCCATTACAGTTGCCCAAACTCTACCTGAACCTGACACAGTGATATGACCGACCTGACGCTCGAAACAGAACCCCGTTCACACCAGCTTCCCGGCGACATAGCTGTATGGATCTTCATTTTTGCCGAATTGGCCGTGTTCGGCATCATGCTCATCGGCTTTGCCGTGGCCCGCAGCCTGGACCCTGCCACGTTCCACGCAGGCCGCGAGGCCCTGCATCCGCTAATCGGGTTACTGAATACCGTTGCCCTGATTACCGCCAGCTATCTGGTGGCAACCGCTGTTCACCAATTCCGGCATCGCTGCCCGGGCGTGCAGTGGCGACTCTGGTTTGCGGTGGCCATTTCCTGTGTTTACACCATTGGCAAACTCTGGGAATACGTAAACCTGTACAGCGAAGGTTATAACCTGAGTACCAGTACGTTCTTCATGTTCTATTTCTTTCTCACCTTCTTTCACTTCATGCACGTGATTCTGGGGCAGGTCATCCTGATTGTCCTTGCTGTAAAAGTCCGCAACGGCGACTACGACGGCTCGGATATGAACGGTATGGAATCCGGGGCTTCTTATTGGCACATGGTGGATTTGGTGTGGCTAGTGCTGTTTCCGATAATTTACGTACTGGCCTAGGGAGGGCTAGCGATGCTAACGGTTTATTTTGTGTTAATGATTTGCACGGCTCTGCCAGTTATTGCCCTTAAAGCCGGAATAGGCCCGGAGTTTCTGGCGTGGCTGGTTTTTGGAATGGTGATCATGAAGGGTTTACTCTTGGTGGATCATTTTATGGAGATGAAGCATGCACCGCGCGCATGGCGCTTACTCGCTCACACGTGGGCGCCGGTGGTGGTCATTGCCGTTGCAGGGTTTCATACAATTACGTGAGGAGGGCTGGTTCTGTTAGGCCCGCCCGGCAAAAAACCGGGCGGATGATACGTTTGAAACGCCAGACGTGTGCCTGCCTTATGACTTATCCATATCATCTTTCATCATAGTATCTTTTTTCATGCCGTCATCTTTCTTCATGTCGTCATGCATCATGCCATCATCTTTCTTCATGTTGTCATGCATCATGCCGTCATCTTTTTTCATGTCATCGTGCATCATGCCGTCATCTTTCTTCATGTCGTCGTGCATCATGCCATCATCTTTCATCATGCTCTCTTTCTTCATGTCACCGTGATTCATGTTGTCACTTTTGCCCATCTCGTCAGCATGAGCAAAGCCTACCCCCATCCCGGCAACAGTAATCGCAGTGGCAAAAAACATTCGAGTCAGCGTCTTCATAAATCTCTCCCGGTACTTTTTATTGGCCCGAGGCATCTGCCCCAAACTCTGAAACCCATCATGAACGCACAGGCTCACGGAGGCTTAACGCACCATTAAAGAATTTATCGCGAAAAGGTCACGAAACGATCACAGGAACTGCAGGATATTCAGCGGAACAAACAGACTGCTTAAATGCAGCTGTTTGAACAACTGGGCTAAGTCAGAGCCACCTGGCTGGGAAGTAAGGCATCTTTTCAGACATAGCCTGGGCCAGAGAAACCATTCCCCATAAAACAAACCCCGTATGCAACGCAATTGCCCAGACCAGAGCAAACGTCCAGAAATGCCCTATGTCCCCGAAGAATACCCAGCCAATGGCAACACCTGAGCTGATCAGGGTAAAACCAATTAGCGACATAAACATGGCAGCATGGGCGTGGGCCCTGCGCAGTTCGTTCGCGCCTGAACTACTGACAAACAACCATAGCAATACCGCAAAACCGATAACCGGCAGCGCCAGCAAGTTCAACAAATACCAAATAACCGGAATAACCGCTCCGCTAGCGGGGGTCTTCCGGGCGCCCGAATACTGCATATACCACCTCCATGAGTGAGCTAACGGTTGCTTCGTCGTCTGACAGCGGTTCGATCATGCCCGCGCGGCAAGCTACCGCCGTTGGCAAGCCAGAACGAATTAACAAAGCCGTGTGTATCAGTAACCGCGTTGATGCCGCTTCTTCCAAATCATGGTCTTTCAGGTTGCGCAAGGCGGTCGCAAGACTTACGAGCTGCTGCGCGAGGTCGCGATCGCATCCGGATTCTTCCATCACAATGGTTTGCTCCGCTTCTTCAGAGGGGTAATCAAACCGCAGCGATACGAAGCGTTGGCGGGTGCTTGGCTTCATGCCTTTCAGTAAGCTTTGGTAGCCCGGGTTGTAAGAGACAACCAACATAAAACCTGGCGCGGCGGTCAGCAGTTCGCCCGTGCGCTCTATGGGCAGCTCTCGCCTGTCGTCCGCCAGCGGGTGCAACACAACGGTAGTGTCTTTACGCGCCTCTACCACTTCGTCCAGATAGCAAATACCGCCTTCACGAACGGCACGGGTTAGCGGGCCATCCTGCCAGTAAGTGCCTTCCGGCCCAATCAAGTGTCGCCCTACAAGGTCGGCAGCGGTTAGGTCATCGTGGCAGGCCACGGTGTAAATCGGTCGGTTCAGCTTTTCCGCCATATAACGGACAAACCGGGTTTTGCCGCAGCCTGTAGGGCCTTTGATCAGAACCGGCAGGCCGTTGTCGGCTGCGGCCTGGAAGAGTTCAATTTCATTACCAACTGGCTGGTAAAACGTCATGTATCACAATCCTCTGTTACTGATCGTCGGTTTTGGCAAAGCCATGAACCCATTCAGGAAAAACTGCAAACGCCTGCTTGTCATCCGTTCGGATCAGATGACCAAGCGCTTCTTCACAGGCCAATGCCTGTTCACTCCAGCCAACACCCCGATACCAGCCTACTGTCTTTACTGGCGCACCGAGCCAGGTGAGCACCAGGTCCTGGCGTTCAAGAAACTCGCCGGCAAACCCTGCCTCGGAAACCGCCGCATGGGTGTTGTTATGCAGCAAAAGACCAAGTGCCGAGCTGAAGTCTCCGGATTCATAGATTCGTTCCGGTTCCGGATGTATGCCGGCCGCCGCCAGCGCGGCAAGAGGCAGTGCCGAGGCCAGCGGATCCCCGCCTGCAACCGTGGCCAGATCTCGAAAACTGAACGAACTCCTGCCGTTCTACGGGTTATCCAGGCCGGGCGAGGCCACTCGCCATCGCGGTTCTTCGCACTCAACGCCATCGTCTCCTGGCTACCTTGCGCTGACAATCGGAACATCAGTGCGACCAAGGGAACTTTGCTATCAAAACGGATGTTGGCCTGACACCCTTGCTCGGCAAGATGCTGGCCAAGACGATAACGTGCAACGTCTGTTACGCGGGTTACCGAGTCTATAGTCAATAGAATTGGCGAAAGCTCTCCTGCCGTTGCCGCGCCGGCCATACAAAGCATCAGCACCGTCAATACTGATGATCGAGCGTGCTTATAAACCAAGCACATGGGCCCGGCTGGTAAAGAAAATGCCGCTGGGTTTTTTCGCGTCCAGTTCTGCAACGGGTTCCAAACTGCGAGTGTTGTATACCGTAACCCGGTTGCTGTCTCTGGACGACACCCAAACCTCTTCACCCCGAGGGGTAAATTCCATGTGCAACACAGCCTGGCCAGGCTCCAATGTGCGGATGATTTTGCGTGTTCGGGAATCAATCACCTGGACCACGTCATTTTTCGGGTGCGCAAAGCTCACCCAGATTCGCCGGTTGTCCGGGCTGGCCATCACGAAAACCGGCTGGCCCTGTACCGGGATTTTGTCTACGAGTGACCAGCCATTCATATCTGCCACCAGCACCTGATGGTGCCCTACGGCCGGCAAAAACGCTCTGCCGTCAGCAACGGTCCAACCCTCGAGGTGCGGCATCTTGTATACAGGAAGCTGCTGTTCGCCTTTGCCATAATCCGGCAGGATCTCGGTGACGCCTGCATCGGTATCCCAGAGGTCAAGCATAGACAGGCCATCTTCGCCAAACAGGCCTGCAATGTAGTAGCGCCCATCCGGCGTGATCATGGAATCGTACGGCGCTTTACCGGCTTCGAAACGAGTCACTTCAGGCTTGCTGCCAGAGACACCGTCTGGCATATCGAGAATCCAGATCTGCCCGGCATCAAACAGGCTGAACACAAAACGGTTGCCCGGTGCGTCTACCAGGCCAACAGTTTTGGACCGCGCGGTTTCGCCGTCTTTCCGGATATAGGTAGCAGGGATATCGGCGACCAGCTCAAGAGTTTGGCTGTTAAAAACTTTCACCCCACCTGGCTCGTAATTGGACACCGCAACGTAGCGGCCATCCTGGGAGATAGCACCACCAATGCTGTTACCGGACTGGATCACCCTGCCAACAATAGACTGCGTAAGCAGATCCACTTTGGTAAGGCCACCATCACGGCCAAATACGAAGCCGTAACGCGCATCACGGGAATATACAATGGAAGCGTGAGACAGATCCCCCAGCCCTTCAATACGGCGGATCACGCTGTGGGTAGTGGTGTTGATAACCAGCAAAGAACCGGTCGCCCGTTCCACAATCAAGCCCAAGTCGCCGGTGCCCATCAAGCTACCAGCCATAGCGGCAGGTGCCGCGTTCTGCGAACCATCGTCAGAAACAGAAAGAGCCTGGCAACCACTCACCAACACAGAAAACAGTGACAGTAACAACACGCGCTTCGCACTGCGGGTTATCCGAAACATCTGATACATCCTCCGGGCTAATTGTCAGGGCGAGACCAGCCTGCCGGCCTTTAACTGATGACTGATCCATTCAATATCGGCGGGAGCCAACAAAGGCTTCCAGGGTGGCATGGCGGTGCCCGGAATGCCTTCGCGAATTATCGCGGCAATGGCTTCTTCAGGCAGGTGATTCAGGTTTTCAGGCCGCAAGGGCGGGCCAAGCCCACCTTTAAGGGTCAGCCCGTGACACGAACCGCAGTCCTGCACCACGAAGTTTTCAAGATCAGCCAAGTTACTCGATGGCTCGAACTCTTCGCCTGCCAACAGTGCCGATGGCACAGTAAACAGCATCAATAACACCATTGTGGCGCTAACCTGCGGCCTGATTTTACGCCTTTCGGAACCGTTCAAAACTCGCTTTCTCCCATGGATCTGTAGCTGATTTCACATGGTGATGCCGCCGATCAAACTCACCTTTGATATTGGTTAAAAACACCTTCGGCCACAACAACTCTTTGGTTGTACCCATGGGTGGGTACCTACCGCACAAAAAACATATATCTGATTTTCATCAAGGTTCATCAAGGCAAAGAAGCGAAATCTAACAATACTCTTACAATCAAAGGAGAGAGCCTGATGAGAGCAGCAAAACTATTCCTAAAACCACTGGCGCTTGCCGTGGCTGTCGCGTCGTTCGGCGTGATGACCGCAAGTGCCGCCCCGAAGAACGCAGACCCGGCCGAAACGGCTTACGAGGGCGCGGCGAGCGCTATTGATTCGGAATCTGCGAAAGTTGTCCGCTCACCGGGCGCGCCAGATCTTACCGATGCCGAGTTTGAAAAATCCAAAAAAATATTCTTCGAGCGTTGCGCAGGTTGCCACGGTGTGTTGCGCAAAGGCGCCACAGGCAAAGCTCTAACCCCGGACATCACACAGGAAAGAGGCATCGATTACCTCAAGGCGTTCATCACTTACGGCTCACCCGCTGGCATGCCGAACTGGGGCACCTCCGGTGACCTTACCGAAGCCGAAGTCGAGATGATGGCCAAATACTTGATGCACGAGCCACCTGCTCCCCCAGAGTGGGGCCTGGCCGATATGAAAGCGACCTGGGAAGTGCTTGTAGCACCCGAGGATCGGCCGAAAAAGCAAATGAACAGCCTGGATCTCCCAAACCTGTTCAGTGTTACTTTGCGTGATGCTGGCGAAATTGCACTGATTGATGGCGAGTCCAAAGAAATTGTGGAAGTCATCAAGACCGGTTACGCGGTTCACATATCCCGCATGTCCGCCTCCGGCCGCTACCTGTTCGTGATTGGCCGCGACGCGCTGATCAACATGGTTGATCTGTGGATGGAACATCCGAACACCGTTGCCAAGATCAAGATTGGCCTGGAAGCCCGGTCGGTAGAGACCTCCAAATACAAAGGCTATGAAGACAAATACGCGGTTGCAGGCGCCTACTGGCCGCCGCAGTTTGTGATAATGGATGGTGAAACCCTGGAGCCGAAGAAAATCGTGGCTACCCGGGGCATGACCGTGGATACCCAAGAATACCATCCGGAGCCACGTGTGGCTGCTATCGTCGCTTCTCACGAGCACCCCGAGTTCATTGTTAACGTGAAAGAAACTGGCAAGATCATGCTGGTCAACTACGAGAACCTGGAGAACCTGAGCACCACCACCATCGACGCCGCAAGGTTCCTGCACGATGGCGGCTGGGACAGCAGCATGCGGTACTTCATGACCGCGGCCAACCAGTCCGACAAGATTGCGGTTGTCGACTCCAAAGATCGTGAACTGGAAGCCCTGGTCGATGTGGGCAAAATCCCTCACCCCGGCCGTGGTGCCAACTTTGTGGATCCGGAGCATGGCCCGGTTTGGGCAACCAGCCACCTGGGCGATCCGACCATCCAGATGATTGGCACGGATCCGGAAGGTCACCCGGATAAAGCCTGGAAAGTGGTTCGCACCCTCAATGGTCAGGGCGGCGGTTCACTGTTCATCAAGACCCATCCGAAGTCTAAAAACCTGTACGTCGATACGGCCCTGCACCCGACAGAGTCTGTCAGCCAGAGTGTTGCTGTGTACAACATCGACAACCTGGAAGACGGCTACGAAGTACTGCCGATCGCCGAATGGGCGAACCTGGGCGAAGGCCCTAAGCGGGTTGTGCAGCCGGAATACAACGTGGCAGGCGACGAGGTCTGGTTTTCTGTGTGGAATGGCAAGGAACAAAGATCAGCCATCGTGGTGGTGGATGACAAGACCCGCACGCTGAAAAAGGTCATCGACGACGAGCGCCTGGTCACTCCGACTGGCAAGTTCAACGTCTACAACACTCAGCACGACGTCTACTAGGTAGCCCTAAGCCGCGCCAGCCCGGAGGAGACGAGCGATGAGACTGGACCATACAGATCAGCAACTGATCAATCACTTTCAGCGGCATCTGCCGGTGTGTGAGCGGCCTTACCTGGAAATGTCCCGGCAACTGGGCATTTCCGAACAGGAGGTCATTGAGCGGTTGCAGTCGTTACAGTCCCGCGATGTCGTCGGCCGGGTCGGACCGGTGTTTGAACACAGCAGGGCAGGCGCAAGTCTGCTCGCTGCCGTGGCGGCTCCGAAAGAGCAGATGGATCTGGTTGCCGCCCGCATCAACCGTGCTCCGGGGGTGAATCATAATTACGCCCGAGAGTACACCTACAATCTCTGGTTTGTCATGACTGCGCCGGATAATGAGATTCTGGAAGCGCATCTCGACGAACTGGAACAGGAACTGAAATTACCCATGCTACGCCTCCCCATGGTGGAGGGTTACCACATTGATCTGGGCTTCGATATCGACTGGGGGGCCTTATTATGAACCGACCTTTTTCGGCCGATTATCTGGCCCCGGATTCCGCAGCCTCAGAGTCTGGCGTAGTCAGCGCGTGGGGGCGGCTACGGCTCAGGCAACAACTGGAGCAGGGGTTGCCGCTAACGCCCCGGCCCTATCAGGCGCTTGCGGAACGTACCGGTCTTTGTGAACAGGAAGTCATGAACGCCATTACCCAGTGGCAGGAACAGGGCCTGATCAAACGTTTCGGGCTGGTAGTGAAACACCGCACGCTGGGCTACACCGCCAACGCCATGGTGGTCTGGAATATTCCGGATGAGCATGTGCAGGCACTGGGCAAAGCCATGGCCGACGTGTCGTTTATCACGCTTTGCTATCAGCGCCCGAGACGGATTCCAGACTGGCCCTACAACCTGTTCTGCATGATCCATGGTACCAATCGCAAGCGCGTACTGGCGCAACTGGACAGCCTGATTGCTGAACACAACCTTCAGCACATTCAGTATTCCGTACTGTTCAGCAACAAAGCCTATAGGCAGCGCGGAGGACGCTATGTCAGCCACGATTGAATGCCACCGCCAGGCGCCGATTGCCGACCTGAGCCCGATTGAAAAGGCTCTGATCAATCGGTTGCAACACGGCTTGCCGCTGGTACGGCGTCCTTACGCTGCCGTCGCAGAAGAGCTTAACTTCAGCGAGCTGCAGGTTTTGGATACGGTAAAAAAGCTTCTCGCCGAAGGGGTGCTGACCCGTTTTGGGCCTATGTTCCACGCTGGCGAACTTGGCGGCGGCCTCACTCTGGCGGCCATGCGCCTTCCCGATGCAGATTTTGAACGGGTTACCGAGCAGGTTAACGGCTTTGACGAGGTGGCCCACAACTACCGCCGCGAGCACGAGCTGAACATGTGGTTTGTTCTGGCAACCGAAACCCAAGGCGCCATTGAAGACACCATCAGCGCCATTGAAACCGCCACCGGTTACCCGGTCTACAACATGCCAAAGGAGCAGGAGTTCCATGTCCATCTCCACTTCCCTGTCTGAAGCCGCAACACAAAATGGCTTCGCAATGACCGAACGTGACCGCGAACTGATTCTTGCCACCCAGGCCGGTCTGCCACTGGTATCCGACCCCTGGGCTGAATTAGGCAAGCAGCTGGATATGGACGCGGATGAGGTACTCGCCCGCTTCCAGGCCATGCAACAAGCCGGCGTAATACGCCGTGTCGCTGCAGTGCCCGATCACTACCGACTGGGTTATCGCTACAACGGCATGACCGTGTGGGATGTAGCTGATGACCGCATTGCAGAACTAGGCGCCGCCATCGGTGAGCTGCCTTTCGTGAGCCACTGTTATCGCCGACCACGCCACCTGCCCTACTGGTCATTCAACTTGTTTGCCATGGTCCACGGCACCACCCGAGAGGAAGTAGAAGACAAAGCCGCAAAAATCCGTGCCGTGTTGGGCAATGCATACCAGCAGCACACCATTCTTTACAGCTCGGCCATCCTAAAGAAAACCGGCCTGCGGCTGCGCAAGTAACGCAAGGGGAAGCACTATGTTCAGAATGACCCGCTACATAAAAAGCCTGATGAATCCGGCCCCGGTGAGAGCCATCCCCAAGCCCTCCGGCCCGGTGGTAATCTGGAACCTGATCCGCCGCTGCAACCTCACCTGCAAGCACTGTTATTCGATTTCGGCGGATATCGACTTCAAGGGCGAACTGAGCACCGATGAGGTCTATACCGTGATGGACGATCTCAAGGCTTACGGAGTTCCGGTGCTGATCCTTTCCGGCGGCGAGCCACTGATGCGGCCGGATATTTTCGAGATTTCACGCCGTGCCAAAGACATGGGCTTTTACGTGGGCCTGTCCAGCAACGGCACCCTGGTTACCGAGGACAACATTCAGCAGATCGCCGACGCCGGCTACGATTACGTGGGCATCAGCATTGACGGCCTGGAAGAAACCCACGACGAATTCCGCCAGAAAAAAGGCGCCTTCGCCGCCTCAATGAAAGCGGTCAAGCTGTGCAAAGACGTTGGAATCAAAGTGGGCCTGCGTTTCACCCTCACACAAGACAACGCAACACAGTTGCCAGACATGCTCAAACTGCTCGACGAGCATGACATCGACAAGTTCTACCTCTCGCACCTGAACTACTCCGGCCGCGGCGGTCGTAACCGCAAGCGTGACGCCTGGTATGACATGACCCGGGATGCCATGAACCTGCTGTTCAACCACTGCCACGAAGAACTGAAGCGTGGTATCGAGCGCGAATACGTGACTGGAAATAACGATGCCGACGGCCCTTTCCTGCTGCAGTGGGCGGCGGAACACTACGCTGATCAGGTGCCGGCTCTGGAACAGCGACTGCTTAACTGGGGCGGCAACTCCTCGGGCCAGAACGTCTCCAACATCGACAACCTGGGCGTCGTCCATCCCGATACCTTCTGGTGGGACTACAACCTCGGCAACGTGCGTGAAAAACCGTTTTCGCGAATCTGGTCAGCGGCCAACGATGAGTTAATGCTGGGCTTCCGACAAAAACCACGGCCAGTAAAAGGCCGTTGCGCAGAATGCCAGTACCTCGCCATCTGCAACGGCAACACCCGGGTAAGGGCCTACAACGTTTCAGGTGATTTCTGGGAAGAAGACCCCGGCTGTTACCTCACTAATGAGGAGATTGGTGTTATCGATATGCCCAGGCGCGTCGCCACCCCGGTGGTCGAAATTCCAGCCAACAATCTGTAAGGAACGCAGCATGACAATCAGCCAGAGAAAGAAGTGCTTGGTGGAATTCCAGTTGGCGGAACAACCGTTGCGCGCCGGAGAAGTTGCCATTGTAGGCGCCGGCCCGGGCGACCCCGGCCTGCTGACGCTCAGAGCCCTGATGCTGATCCAGCAGGCGGACGCCATCGTTTACGACCGGCTGGTGTCGCCACAGATCATGGAACTGGTGAACCCGAGCGCCGAACGAATCCACGTAGGCAAAGCCAGCGGCTGCCATTATGTGGCTCAGGAAGACACCAATGAGCTTCTGGTAAAGCTGGCCGTTAAGCAGCGTCGAGTAGTACGCCTGAAAGGCGGCGACCCATACATCTTCGGTCGCGGCGGTGAAGAAGCCGAGTTCCTCGTCGATAACAACATCGACTTTTTGGTTGTGCCCGGCATTACCTCCGCAGCCGGCTGCGCCTCCTACTGCGGCATTCCCTTGACGCACCGGGATTACGCACAAAGCGTGACCTTCGTAACCGGGCATCGCAAAGCGGACCACGCACTGGATCTGAACTGGAAAGTTCTGGCTGCTCCGGGCCAAACCTGCGTGTTTTACATGGGCCTGCATAACGCACCCACCATCGTGCGTGAACTGATGGCCAACGGCCTGTCCGGCGAATGTCCTGTGGCGCTGGTGGAACGTGGCACAACCCCACAACAGCACATGACCGTGACCACCCTCAAAAACCTGGAAGAAACCATCAAAATGGAAGGCTTTCAGCCACCCACACTGATCATTGTTGGCAAGGTGGTGCAGCTGGCAGAAAAGCTTGCACAACCGGCTCAGGCTGGCTGGAACCATTACCAACGCTCCAAACTGGAAACTCGATGCAACAGACTCTGAAAACCCTGATGCTGACCGCAGGCCTGCTGGCCTCACCCCTGATTACTGCCAACACCGATGCGCAGACCGAAGCCTTGTATCAGGAGCACTGCGCAAGCTGCCACGGCAGCGACAGGCTCGGCGGCATGGGCCCGGCCTTGCTGCCGGACAACCTCTCGCGCCTGAAAAAAGATCAGGCCGAAGACGCAATTCGCAACGGCCGGCCAGCAACCCAGATGCTCGGTTTTGCCGATTCACTGAACGCCGAATCCATAACCGCTATGGCTGAATATATTTACCAACCACCGGCACAAGAGCCCGTATGGGGCAAAAACGAAATTGTCGCCAGCCATTTGTTGCCTCACCCGGCAGGCTCGCTCCCTGACAAGCCGGCTTATGACGCCGACATGATGAACCTGTTCCTGGTGGTGGAAATCGGCGATCACCACGTGACCCTGCTTGACGGCGACAGCATGGAACCCATCCACCGCTTCGCCAGCCGCTATGCCCTGCACGGTGGCCCCAAATACAGCCCCGATGGCCGCTACGTTTACTTCGGTTCCCGCGATGGCTGGATCACCAAGTACGATCTCTACAACCTCAAAGTCGTTGCAGAAATCCGCGCCGGTATCAACATGCGCAACATTGCCGTCTCCGCCGATGGCGACCACGTAATGGCGGCCAACTACCTGCCCCACACGCTGGTATTGTTCGACGCAGATAACCTCGACTTGCTGGAAATCATCCCCGTTGAAAACGACGCCAAGGAAAGCTCAAGGGTAAGTGCCGTTTACGCCGCCCCTCCCCGGAACAGCTTCATCGCTGCCCTGAAAGACATTCCCGAAGCCTGGGAGATCACGGTAGAAAACGACCGGGCAAAGGTACGCAGAATGCAAACCGACACCTGGCTTGACGACTTCTTCTTCGACCCTGGCTACGAACACCTTATCGGCGCTGCCCGCGATGGCAAACACGGACTGGTGATCAACATGGACACCGGAAAAACCACTGCCAACCTGCCCCTGCCCGGCATGCCACATTTGGGCTCCGGCATAACCTGGGACTACCAGGGCACACGCGTAATGGCCACCCCCCACTTCCGCACCGGTGCCGTTTCCATCATCGACATGGATACCTGGAAAGTCATCAAAACCCTGGAAACCGCCGGCCCCGGCTTCTTCATGCGCAGCCACGAAAACTCACGCTACGCCTGGGTAGACGTCTTCTTCGGCCCCAACAAAGACAAAGTCCACGTGATCGACAAACAGACTCTGGAAATCGTAAAAACCCTCCAGCCTGCCCCAGGCAAAGTAGCCGCCCATGTTGAATTCGACCGCTACGGTAAAAAACTGCTACTGAGCATCTGGGACAAAGAAGGCGCGGTTATCGTCTACGACGCCGTCACCCTGGAAGAAGAAAAACGCATCCCGATGAACAAGCCCTCGGGCAAGTACAACGTGTGGAACAAGATCAACTACGAAGAAGGGACCAGCCACTGAGCCTATATCGAGTAGGTGAAAATGCCTTAATGATTTAAGTCATTTCCGTTAACATCTTTCTGTTAGGATAATTGACACATATTTCAATGGCACTAACGCAATGACCCGCACTCTCAAACCCAACGTGTCCTCCTCGCCCTGCATGATGGGAGAGGACAATCCGGACATCATCCAACAGGATCCGGCCCCACAGTCCGTGTCCTTGCTCAACAGTCTTAGCCGTGTCTTCGGAATAAGACTGAACGAAAAACAGGACAACCCGGACACAAGGTTTTTGAGCGATTTGACCCGGCTGTTTCATCAGCGCCGAGTCGATGCCGAAGCGCAGATGGAAAAGCACAACACTCCTTGGGCCAACGTGTACCTGATTCAGTACGGCATTGTGCGCCTGTTCAGAGAAGCGCCCAGTGGCAAGGTAGCGATACACCACTTCTTTACCGAAGGCGATATGGTCTGGCCTGTGTTTGGCCGCAGCCGCACAGTACGCAACACCCTTTGCCTCACCACAGTCACACCTGCCACCGTATGGGTCGCCGACTTTGCTGCGTTCCGAGCTGCCATTCAGTCCCATGGCGAAGGCCTCTGGTCCCAGTTCGCAATGGCCCTGACCGAAGAACTGGCGGAGCTGACCAGCATGCGGGAATTCCGCAAACACACCATGTCGGCAAAAGAGCGTTATCAGCTACTGCTTGAAGAGTACCCTGAACTGGTAAAGCGTGTGCCGGATAACCAGCTTGCCTCATGGCTGGGCGTAGTACCTGCAACATTCTCTCGGCTCAAAACCGGGGCAATAAAGTACTGACGAGCAGATCACAGAATCGTTATCTTCAGTTATTGCGTACAGGTGTACGCTGAAGTACCGTGTTGCGATGATAAACATGGACTCTTCCTCAATGACAACATCGCAATCATCCTCCCAGCTTACTCACCAGCGAATAGAGGAATGGCTGAATAGCGCCACCCACGGCATAGGCGCATTGCTCAGCGTAATCGGCACCATCGCGCTGATCGTTGGCGCCACACAGTTGCAAGACACCTGGAAAATCATCAGTTTTAGCATATTTGGCGCCTCTCTGATCCTGCTGTACATGGCCTCCGCCCTGTATCACAGCGCACGTCGGCCCGAACTGAAAAAAGCCTTCAAAACCCTGGATCACTGCGCCATTTTTTTGCTGATTGCGGGCACCTATACACCGTTCCTGCTGGTGAATATGCGCGGGACCGTTGGCTGGACACTGTTTGCCATAATCTGGTCGCTGGCCGTTACCGGCGTGGTGCTGAAGGTCATCTTTGCCAATCGTTTCAAGCTGGTACGGGTGGGTATCTACATTGCCATGGGCTGGCTGATTGCGTTTGCCTCCTCAGACCTGGTGGCCAATCTAAATGAAACCGCGCTGACCCTCACGGTTGCGGGGGGCATCGTTTACACCGCCGGCGTTGCCTTTTACCTGGCCGACCGGATTCCCTATACACACGCTATCTGGCACCTGTTCGTGATCGGTGGCAGTGCCTGTCATTTCAGTGCTATTTACTTTGGTGTACTGCCTTACGTTGCATGATTGCAGCAATTAATAAGCGTGCTACTCTTCCTGATAACATTTCGAGGCTAGTCCCAACATACGTGTTGCCGTGCTCTGGGGCGCTAACGGCACCTTCTGCTCCGGCGCCGGGCGGCTCGACAGCTAAAACAAAAAGAGGCGCGTGTGAAATTCAACAAGCTACTGATCGCCAACCGCGGCGAGATCGCTATCCGGATCGCCAGAGCAGCCGGAGACATGGGGCTGGAATGTGTTGCAGTTTACTCCGAAGACGACAGCGACTCCCTTCATGTCCGCCATGCAGGTCATGCCATCAAACTTCCCGGAACAGGCACCCGTGCCTATCTTGATATTGATACGATTATAGCGGCTACCCTTGAAGCAGGCGCAGATGCCTTGCACCCGGGCTATGGTTTTCTGAGCGAAAACCCGGAACTCGCCAGCCGCTGCACGCAGCAAGGCATTACGTTTATCGGCCCGAATGCCAACACCCTGAAAGTGCTCGGAGACAAAGTCGCGGCGCGACAACTTGCCCAGAAATGTGACGTGCCCATTGTGCCTGGCACTAAAGGCCGAACCTCTCTCGAAGAAGCCAAAGACTTCATTTCCAAACAGAACGAAGACGTCTCGGTTGTGATAAAAGCGATATTCGGGGGGGGCGGCAGGGGCATGCGAATTGTCCGGCCGGGGGGCGATGCCGAAGCCAGTTACACCGCCTGTGCCCGTGAAGCTAAAGCCGCCTTTGGCGACGATGGCTTGTACGTTGAACAGCTGATTGAGCAGGCTCGCCATATAGAAGTCCAGATTCTGGGAGACGGCCTTGGCAATGCCGTGCATATATGGGAGCGCGAATGCAGCCTCCAGCGGCGCAATCAAAAGCTGATTGAAGTTGCCCCCAGCCCTACCCTTTCTGAAGCAACCCGTGCACGCTTGCTGGATGCAGCATTGCGAATGGCCCGTGAGGTGAACTATGCAGGTCTTGGCACCTTTGAATTCCTGGTAGACGCCAACGGCTCTGACTTTTTCTTTATGGAAGCCAACCCGCGGCTGCAAGTGGAGCACACGATTTCAGAAGAGATCACCGGCATTGATCTGGTACAGGCACAGATAGCGGTTCTTGGCGGCGCCAGTCTTCAGAGCCTGAAGCTGCAGCAGGCCGACATTCCAGCCCCTAATGGCTTTGCTATTCAGTGCCGCATCAACATGGAAACCCTGGACGCAACCGGCGCCACTCGCCCAAGTGGCGGTACCCTAAGCGTGTTTGAGCCGCCCGGAGGCCCGGGTGTGCGTGTCGACACCTACGGTTACAGCGGATACACCACCAATCCGAGCTTCGACTCCCTGTTAGCCAAGGTCATCGTTCACAGCCGCTCCCCGGATTACGCCCAGTCGGTCAGAAAAGCCTACCGGGCACTGTGCCAGTTCCGGATTGAAGGCCTCAGAACAAACATCAGTTTTCTGCAGGCTCTGCTGTCGCACCCGGACGTAGCAAACAATCAGGTTTACACCCGTTATGTAGATGATCAGATGGCGGCACTGATTGCAGGGAGTGAACACGATTATCCCCGGCTATTCAGTTCCACCCAGCCAGCAGAACCAGCCAACGAGCCCGGCTCACAGTTAGCGGCGCCGGAAGGCACAGAAGCCGCCACAGCGCCTATGCAGGGGCAGCTGGTTTCAACACTGGTTGCTGCAGGGGACTCGGTGCACAAAGGCCAGACCCTGGCCATTCTCGAAGCCATGAAAATGGAACACGAAATTCAGGCGCCGGTTGCAGGTATTGTTCGTGGTTTACCCTTGGCGAACCAGGATTACGTTATTGAGGGCCAGGCCATTGTATATATTGAGCCGGGTGAGAGCAGCCATAGCGAACAGGCCACCGAACAGGCGGTTGATCTCGACCACATTCGCCCGGACCTCGCAGAGCATTTAGAGCGTCATCGGTTAACAAAAGATGAGGCGCGACCGGAAGCCATCGCAAAACGCCACAAGCTGGGCATGTTGTCGGCACGTGAGAACATTGCCAACATCTGCGACCCGGACAGTTTTATGGAATACGGCGCACTGACCTTCGCCGCCCAGCGCAAGCGCCGCTCTGTAGAGGATCTGAGGCAAACAACGCCAGCCGATGGCCTGGTCGCGGGCGTGGGAGCCGTTAACGGCGAAACGTTTGACGAGGAGCAGGCCCGTTGCGCAGTGCTGGCCTACGATTACACGGTTCTCGCCGGCACTCAGGGCACCATGAACCACCGGAAAACCGATCGGGTTCTGCAGGTAGCGGAAGAACAACAGCTGCCGGTTATTTTCTTCACCGAGGGCGGCGGTGGGCGCCCTGGCGATACCGACGACGCCACCCTGATAGCCGGTCTCCACGTGCCCAGTTTTTTGCAGTACGCCCGACTGACTGCTCTCGCGCCACGTATTGGCATTGTGTCTGGCCGCTGCTTTGCCGGTAATGCGGTGTTCGCAGGCTCCAGTGACCTGCTCATTGCCACTCGCAACGCCAGCCTTGGCATGGCAGGACCGGCGATGATTGAAGGCGGTGGTCTGGGCGTCTTTGCGCCGGAAGATGTTGGCCCTATGTCCGTTCAGGTAGCCAACGGTGTCGTGGATTGCCTGGTAGACGATGAGCGTGAAGCGGCGCAGGTCGCGCGTAAACTCATGTCTTATTTCCAGGGCTCAGTGCCGCAGTGGCAATGCGACGATCAACGACTACTGCGCGCCAGTATTCCCGAAAACCGCCTGCGCTCCTACGACATTCGCGCTCTGATCCGCACGCTGGTGGATAACGACAGCTACCTTGAGCTAAGGCCGGATTTCGCCTCGGGCATGGTCACCGCCTTTGCCCGCATTGAAGGCCGACCAGTTGGGCTGATCGCCAACGACACAAGACACCTCGGGGGAGCAATTGATGCCAATGGGTCTGATAAAGCCGCCCGTTTCATGCAGCTTTGCGATGCCTTCGATGTTCCACTGGTAAGCCTGTGTGATACACCTGGCTTTATGGTTGGCCCAGAGGCTGAAAAATCCGGCCTGGTAAGACACACCAGCCGCCTGTTCGTAACTGCCGCCAGCCTGAAGATACCTGTATTTACTGTGGTTCTGCGCAAAGGCTACGGCCTTGGCGCCATGGCCATGGCTGCCGGATCATTCCATGCACCTTTCTTCACAGTGGCCTGGCCCACAGGTGAGTTTGGTGGCATGGGACTGGAAGGCGCGGTTCGGTTGGGCTACCGAAATGAACTTGCGAGCGCGGGCGATGAGGCCGCGCAAAAAGCCCTGTTTGAAAAATTGGTGGCCAAACACTATGAGCAGGGTAAAGCCCTGAGTATGGCGGTATCTTTAGAAATTGACGCGGTAATAGACCCCTCCGAAACACGAAACTGGATTGCCAGGGGCCTGCGGTCCGTAAAAAAACCAGAACCAAGACACGGCCGGCGCCGGCCAATGATCGATACCTGGTAAGCGCATTATTCTGAAGGATAAGGAAAACAGCGATGACAGAATTACAAGAAACGCCTGATCAAAAGCCCTTTGCTGATAAGGCATTCAGGTATTTCATGCAGGTTCGGTACGGTGAATGTGATGCTCAAAAAGTGGTTTTTAACGCCCGCTATGGGGACTATATAGACCTTGCTGTCACTGAGTTTCTGCATCACCTGGGAGCAGACAATCCTTCAGTCGATACAGCTTTCGATTATCAGGTGGTCAAGCTGACCATTGAATGGCGTGGCTGTGCACCCCGAGACCCTCGAAAAGGTTTCCATTCCCGAAGCCATAAAGCACGCCATGAAACACGACGGGCGAGGTCAGTTTATTGATCATGCGGGGCTTTACACAGCCCCATAGGTCAACCGACCTCAAATACTGGAATCAAAACGCCCACACCATGGCCATAAGTACACCCCAAGCCAATAGCGACGCCGCCATAACGGTGTAGGTGGCCGACATAGTGACGACATCATCCGGGCTACGATGGCACAGGGATCTCAAGCCCTGATACACAAGGGTGCAGGAGAGTACCATTGCAACCAGAACGGCTATCACACTAACAATCACTGCTGGCACCAGCAGGGCCAGTGACGACAACCAAAGCGGCAGAGGCGCAATCGCCGCAAGCAAATAGGCGTTGTTATAGCTGATTTCCAGCTTATGGCTTTCTACCACGCCATGAATCAGCCAGCCCATCACAAAGAACGTCAACAGTTCTGCCAGGAAAAGAATGGTGGTAATAAAGCGCCATTCCTTGCCACCAAACCCGGCAATAAAATCATCGCCATAATGGGTTCCGGCGTAGTAAAGCAGCACAGGCGGCAAAAGCGACATGGGCACCACAACGAACCATGCAAGCATTGGTATGGATAACTGCCTTTGCTGAAGTTCTCCCCAGCCCCCATTGCTGGAAAACGGAAGTTTAAGCAAGCTTGAAACGTTCATAGCGGGTCTCCTTGCTCCCGGGTAGAGGCGATTGCCTCTCTGGACAGCGTCTGTAATATTATGATGACTCTTAACTACTCTTTTTAGGCGCCTTTCTCCAAACCGTCAATCAACCGGGATGATCTTGAACAACTTAAACAACAAGCGTAAGCAAAAGCCCCAGGCTTTCTGGCTGTTTTTCCCGGCAGCAAGCCTGCTGGCAGCGCTTATCGTACCTCTGTCTGTTTGGGCTGTGTGGTCGGGCACCGGCTGGCCTGCGGGGCTGCTTGGCGCTGGGCATGGCCACGAACTGATATTCGGCTTCGCACTGGCTCTGGTTGCCGGCTATACCCTTGGGCCACAGCCTATTGCCGTGCTCTATCCGCTTTTCGGCCTGTGGTTGGCGGCAAGGCTGAGCTGGATCCTGCTACCAGATAGCCTTCTGGCACATATTCTGGGGCCAGCGTTTGCCCTGCTGCTTGCCTGGCATGTGGTGCCTCGCTTCAACGCCGCAAAAAAATGGCGAAATAAAATGGTGGGGCCACTCATTCTGGTGCTCTGCCTGCTTGCGGTCTTTTTCTGGCTCTCAACGGCGCTGGATTTGCCACGCACATCGTGGATGCCCAGCCCATTCACACTCATGCATTCCGCCATTGCCGGGCTCCTATTGCTAATGACCTTTATGGGCGGGCGGCTCATTGCGCCGGCGGTTGCGGGCACCCTGGAAAAGAAAGGTATACCTCTGGAAGCCCGTGTTCAGCCCCGAATAGAGGGCTTATTAATCGTTGTGCTGGGGTGCGCCATTTTTTTCATGGCGCTTCCCGTAGCAAATAGGCTAACTGGCAGCCTGTTGATAATAGCCTCTGGGCTTATCGCCATACGCACCCTGCGCTGGAAGCTATGGCTGTGCCCAGAGCGGCCAGATTTGCTGGTTTTGGCCGTGGGTTATATTTGGCTTGCCATGGGTGCGCTGGCAACTGGATTGGCGTTGTTCCAGAGTAAATTACCGGCCCCTGCCCTGCACCTGATCACCATAGGAGCGCTAGGAACCCTGTCCGCCAGTGTGATGCTGCGCCTGGCCTGGCAAAGAAGCCATCGCAAGCCACCGCCTGCAGCGGAGATCATCCCGATTGCTATCCTCCTGGCTATCGCCGCCATTAGCCGGTTTATGGCAGGCCCCTCACCCTTCAGCTCGCCCATTCTGTTATGGCTTTCAGCCAGCTCCTGGGTACTGGCCTATCTGTGGGTAACCGTAAGGCTCATCGTTCTCTCCAGGCACGCGAAAAACCGCAGGAAATGAATGGCTACCTCTCCTGCGCTAACCACGAGAACGAATACCTACTTTGGAATATCCCCGCCATATCTTGTTGAATATTAACAACTTAAAAGCCCAGGCATTAACCAACCCATAGAACCTGTTATCGCCCTCTATCTGCACAATCTTTGCCTTGATAAATATCATGAATGAACACGTGCCTCACTTTGCACAATGGTATCAAGAAGCCTGAAAACCGCGCCCAATGCGGCACAGGGCTGGCAAACCAAGGGAGCATTGCTATGGCTAAAACCAACGCCGACATCGAGCACTGGGATGTCGAAAATGAAGAGTTCTGGGAACGGGAAGGTAAACACATTGCTTCTCGCAACCTGTGGATTTCCATCCCCAGCCTGCTGTTAGGGTTTGCCGTATGGTTGATGTGGGGAATGATCACCACCCAAATGCAAAACCTGGGGTTTTCATTTTCCATAGAGCAGCTCTTCTCCCTCTCGGCAATTGCGGGCTTATCCGGTGCCACGTTGCGAATCCCCGCGTCCTTCATGATCAAAATCGCCGGTGGCCGCAACACCATATTTTTGACCACCGCACTGTTGATGATCCCCGCAGCAGGCACCGGCATTGCGCTGATGAACCCAGACACACCGTTTATCGTGTTCCAGGCACTGGCTTTACTCTCCGGCATTGGCGGCGGCAACTTCGCCTGCTCCATGAGCAACATCAGCTCCTTCTACCCCAAGAGCAAACAGGGTTATGGCCTGGGGATGAACGCCGGGCTTGGTAACTTCGGCGTCACTACCATGCAGATCCTGATTCCGCTGGTGATGACCGTGGGCGTTTTTGGCTTTCTTGCCGGCGACTCCATGCAACTGCAAAGCCCGAGCGGCACACTGATCGGTCGTATTGAGGCAGGCACAGAAACCTGGATCCAGAACGCCGGTTTTATCTGGCTGGTTTTCTTGATCCCCCTGGCCTTTGCCGGCTGGTTCCGCATGAACAACCTGAAAGTTGTTACCCCTAATCCAGGCAACCCGGCTTCAGCCTTCGGCAAAATACTTGGGCTTTATGGTGTTGGCCTTCTCACGTCCGTTGCCGGCGTTTGGGCTCTGAGCATCATGAACATGTGGCTGGCCCTGCCACTAACTATCATTCTGACCGTGGTGCTGCTGCGCCTGATACCAGGGAATATCAAACCCAACATCAAAAATCAGTTTGCCATTTTCGGCAATAAGCACACCTGGTCCATGACCGTGCTGTACATCCTGACCTTCGGCTCGTTCATTGGCTTCTCAGCTGCGCTGCCGCTTTCTATCGGCGTTATCTTCGGCAACATGATGGAAGTCGCGGCCGATGGCACCATCACCCGCGTTGTTAACCCGGATGCGCCAAGCGCACTGACCTGGGCTTGGATGGGGCCATTCGTAGGCGCGCTGATTCGCCCGGTGGGTGGTTGGATTTCCGACAAAATGGGTGGATCTATCGTTACCCAGATCATTTCTGTGGTGATGGTTATTGCCTCGGTGGCAACCGGCTATGTGATGATGTTGGCCTATAACTCCACTGATCCGAACAGCTACTTTGCCCTGTTCCTGATTTTGTTCATCCTGATGTTTGCCGCCAGCGGCATCGGCAACGGCTCTACCTTCCGCAGCATTGGTTACATCTTTAACCAACAACAGAAGGGGCCAGTACTTGGCTGGACCAGCGCCATCGCCGCCTACGGTGCATTCATTGCACCCAAGTTGCTGGGCCAACAGATCCAAGCCGGCACCCCTGAAGTGGCCATGTATGGCTTTGCTGTGTTCTACGCGCTTTGCCTGGTGGTGAACTGGTGGTTCTACCTGCGCAAAGGGGCGTACATCAAAAACCCTTAAACGCGCGGCTATGCAACTTGCAGGCAAACAAAAAGCCCACCGGGGCTATCCCCTGGCGGGCTTTTTGTTTGTGCCCTTACGGGCGGATTACATATTCAGGGCGGTATCAGCCAGCAGCCAATACACCCCCAATCACTGCAACCACGCCACCCAGTGCACGGGTAACACGGTTATCGGCTTTCAGCATCAACGTGCCCAGCCCACGGCCAACAAAGGTAATCGCCAGTGTGGCGATGACGAAGCCGGACATGTAGCTCAGCAGGCTGGCGCCTGCGGTCATTTCAGCACCGTGGGCGTAGCCGTGAGTGACCATGAACAGGGCAACCAGGGTGCCGCCAATGGCGGTGGGCAGTTTTGCCATGGTGGCAATCAGTACGCCGGCCAGTAGCACTGACATGGCGATGCCAGTCTCCACGCCCGTCAGGCTAACGCCGCCCCAGGCGATGGCTGCGCCCAGTACCATGCCGCCCACTACAAACAAAGGTGCCCCATTTTTCATGGTGGTGTTCTGGCGAATACTCCAGAAGCCAATAGCGGCCATGGCCAGCAGGTGGTCAATGCCCATCATCGGGTGCAGCAAACCGCTGAGGAAACCGCTGTGGGTGTGTACGCCATCGCCCGGGTGGGCGGCGGCTACGGTGGCGGTCAGCATCAGGCCTACGGTCATCAGCAATTTGGTCATTCTGTTCATAGTATTTTCTCCGTCTATTCTTTCAGTTTACTGTTAGGGGGTGCTGCGCGCGTTCAGGCGGTAGCGTTCAGTTTTTCAGGCCGACGCTCGGGCAACATGCCCTGCTTCAGGATGAAACTGATGATTTCTTCCACGCCTACGCCGTCGTACAGGTTGGCGAATATGAAGGGGCGTTCGCCGCGCATTTTCTTGGAATCCCGCTCCATCACATCCAGCGAGGCATGCACGTATTCGGCGATGTCGATTTTGTTAATGATTAACAGGTCTGATTTGGTGATGCCGGGGCCGCCTTTGCGGGGGATTTTGTCGCCTGCGGCTACGTCGATAACGTACAGCGTCAGATCAGACAATTCGGGGCTGAAGGTAGCCGCCAGGTTGTCGCCGCCAGATTCCACCAACACCAGCTCCAGGCCAGGATGGCGGGTTTGCAGATCGTCAATCGCCGCCAGGTTCATGGAAGCATCTTCGCGGATGGCGGTGTGCGGGCAGCCGCCAGTTTCCACGCCGAGAATGCGGTCGGCTGGCAAGGCGTCGTGCTTCAGCAGGAAGTCGGCATCTTCACGGGTGTAGATATCGTTGGTAACTACCGCGATATCGTAGTGATCTTTCAGGGCGCTGCACAGCTGGCGCAACAAAGCGGTTTTTCCGGAACCAACCGGACCACCCACACCTATTCGTAAACAGTGTTTCATTTGCTCGTTTCCTTTTGTGAGGTCGAAGCGCTCAGCTTCGAAATAATCGTGAATACTGGGTTTCATGCTGGGCACTGGCCAACGCCAGCCCCGGCAGAATCGGACCCAGTTGCTCGTCGGTTAACGCCTGGGCGTTTTCAACGGCGGCCACCAGCTTGGGGCGCAGCTGTTCGTTCAGGCGTTGCGCGGCGGTGTGGCCTAATGGCATGGCTTTGCACGCCACCGCAAGTTGATTTTCCAGCCAGCCCCAGGCAAAACCGAGCAAGCTCTGGTGCACTGGCACTTGCCGTTGGTGCGCCGTCCAAGCGAATACAGTGACGTAACCAGGGTCTTGCGGTAATACGGCATGGCCCTGCTCCGCCTGCGGCTGCAACGACAAACTGGTTAGCAAACGCACCAGCGCTAGCCCTAAACGCGTGTCTTCATCGCTGAGTTCGGCAGTTTCGCGGTTGGCGTGCAGCCAGTCGTTCCACAATGCAAGGCCGTCGCTGTCGCCGTTGGCCCAACAGTTCTGCAACCGCGCCAGCACCGGCAACTCGCACCGGGTAAGGCCGTCGTCAAGCACACCTTCCAGCCACTCCCCCAATTCCTGCTCGTTATTTACCCAGCCCAGCTCAAACGCACTTTCCAAACCCTGTGACCAAGCGAAGGCGCCGATCGGTAACGCCGGGCTGATCAGCTGCATCAGCCCCAGCAACGCCAGATCGCTCGTTACAGCGGGCCTGCTATCAGTGGGCATGGCTGTGACCATCATCATGGGAATGGGCGTGATCATGTCCGTGACTATGTGAATGTCCGTGGCCATGAGACTGCTCGCGCCCGGCGTGCGCGTAAGCACCGGATTCCGGATCAAACGGCGCTTCGTGATGACTTAGCGTCGCACCCAAAAGCAGGGCCAGCTCTTCGAGCACGTGATCCGGTGGAAACCTTACCCAATAACGACCGTCTGCCTCGGAACCCACGGCCAGCGACACATGGCGGTTGCCCAGGTGATAGCACAACCTTCCCAGTGGCAAACCGCTGTCGATAAACGCGGTAGTGACCGGCTCGTCGGCGGCACAAACCCGAATGACTTCACCGCTGCTGGCCTGCAACAGATCACCGTGGCGCAGCACCGGGCCACGATCGAGGAACAGGCCAACGTCGCGGCCGCTGTCAGTCACAGCCTTAAGGCGGCCGCGAATGCGCAGCTCGTAGGGCAAGGTCAGTGTGTCGTAAACCTCAGTCTGGGTGCCGGCATCCATTCTCTGTGTTAATTCAAGCATGCTCATATCCTTACAAACTGATCAAAACAGGTGATAACGCTGTGCCAGTGGCAATTCAGACAGCGGCTCACAGGTCAGTAACTCGCCGTCTGCACGAACTTCGTAAGTCTGCGGGTCTACCGTCAGTTCCGGGCAGGCGTCGTTCAATTTCATATCGCTCTTACGCATCTGGCGGACATTTTTAACCGCCACCAAAGGGCTCTTCAGACCCAGCTTTTCTTCCAGCCCGGTGTTCATGGCGGCCTGGCTGACAAAGGTAATTCGGGTTGCCGCTGCCGCACGACCATAGGCGCCAAACATGCGGCGGTAATGCACCGGTTGAGGCGTAGATATGGAGGCGTTAGGGTCGCCCATGGCGGCGCCGGCGATCATGCCGCCTTTCAGAATGATCGACGGTTTGACGCCGAAGAACATCGGTTTCCACAACACCAGGTCCGCCAGTTTGCCGACTTCGATGGAGCCGACTTCGTGGGCCACGCCGTGGGTGATTGCCGGATTAATGGTGTACTTGGCGATGTAGCGTTTCACACGAAAGTTGTCGGTGCCACGCTCTTGATCTTCCGGCAACAGGCCGCGCTGAAGGCGCATTTTGTGGGCGGTCTGCCAGGTGCGGCATACCACTTCGCCAATGCGACCCATGGCTTGGGAGTCCGAAGAGATCATCGAAATCACCCCCATATCGTGGAGGATGTCCTCGGCGGCAATGGTTTCGCGGCGTATGCGGGAATCGGCAAAGGCCACGTCTTCCGGGATGTTCGGGTCCAGGTTATGGCACACCATCAGCATGTCGAGGTGTTCATCGATGGTGTTAATCGTGTACGGCCGGGTCGGGTTGGTAGACGACGGCAGTACGTTAGGCAGGCTACAGGCGACGATAATATCCGGCGCGTGGCCACCACCGGCACCTTCGGTGTGGTAGGTGTGAATGCACCGGTCTCCGAACGCTGCCAGGGTGTCTTCCACAAAGCCGGATTCGTTCAGGCTGTCGGCGTGAATGGCAACCTGAATGTCGTAACGATCGGCCACATCCAGAGCGTTGCTGATGGACGCTGGCGCTGCACCCCAATCCTCGTGGATTTTCAGGCTCATGGCACCGGCTTTAACCTGCTGCTCCAACGCTTCTGGCGTCGCGGCGCTGCCTTTGCCGAGAAAGCCGATATTGATCGGCAAATCGTCCACGGCCTGCATCATTTTACCCAAATGCCAGGGCCCGGGCGTGTGGGTGGTAGCAACGGAACCCGTGGCAGGGCCGGTGCCACCGCCGATCATGGTGGTCAGGCCACTCATCAGCGCTTCGTCGACCTGCTGCGGGCAAATGTAGTGAACGTGGGTATCGACGGCGCCGGCGGTAAGAATCTGGCCTTCACCGGCTATAATTTCGGTACCGGGGCCGATAACGATATCGATATCGGGCTGGGTATCCGGATTACCGGCTTTGCCAATGGCCGCGATGCGACCGTTCTTCAGGCCCACATCGGCTTTAACAATGCCCCACCAGTCGATGACGATGGCGTTGGTGATCACGGTGTCCATCACCGTGTCGTCGCAACGCTGGCTTTGGCCCATGCCATCACGAATGACTTTGCCACCACCGAACATGACTTCTTCACCGTAGTGAGTATGGTCGTGTTCGATTTCGATCCACAATTCGGTATCACCGAGGCGAATCCGGTCACCGGTGGTGGGGCCATACATGTCCGCATACGCTTGCCGGGAAATCTTCATGTTACTGCTCCCTCTTTCGGGTTCTTATCCAACGGCCCCATAACCTCGCCACGAAAACCATAAATGCGGCGCAGGCCGGAATACGGAATCAATGACACGTCGCGGCTCTGGCCCGGCTCAAAACGAATCGCCGTACCTGCGGGTATCGCCAGGCGATAGCCATAAGCTTGCTTACGATCTAACCGCAACGCCGGGTTGGTTTCGGCAAAATGATAGTGGGAGCCTACCTGTATGGGGCGGTCGCCGGTGTTGGCGACGCTCATGGTGATGCTCTCCCGTCCGACGCACAGTTCAATGTCTTCGCTCTTTAGCTGATATTCACCAGGAATCATGGCGAGCCTCCTCAGACAATGGGGTTATGAACGGTGACCAGTTTGGTACCGTCGGGGAAGGTTGCTTCGACCTGCACGTCCTGGATCATCTCGGCAATGCCGTCCATTACATCGTCGCGGGTCAGAACTTCACGGCCAGCACTCATCATATCCGCTACCGTGCGGCCTTCGCGGGCACCTTCCATAATGACGCAACTGATCAGTGCGACCGATTCGGGGTAGTTCAGCTTGAGGCCTTTGGCCTTGCGGCGCTCAGCAAGCAGCCCCGCAGTAAACAGCAGCAACTTGTCTTTATCTCTTGGTGTTAATTCCATCGCTAACTCCGTAGTTGTCGATGTTGTGTGTTAATGGCCCATGTCCTTCAACAGACATAGGCGCTGATCGTCGCCAAAGACGGTGCTTTGGCGTGAATAATCAGGTCAGCCAGATTCGAGGCACAGTGGCCTCATGTCCGGTCAACCGCGGGCGCAGAATGACTCGCGCCTGTTGAAATAAATCCCATACTTCGTTGCGTTCATGGCCGAGGTACCGAACCAACAACACACCACGGCGATAGGTAACCGCCCAACGACAATTGGCAGGCAGGTGCGCGCGCAGCGCTTCAATGGCTTCAGCGGGATCGGCCAGGCCAATCGCCCACAAGGTGGCGTGTACGGTGGCACCGCCCTGCCCCCACTTTCCGGTGAACCGGGGGTGGAGGGGGTCCAGAGACTGGCGCTCTATCCATAAGGGGCGGCCATTGCGGGTAAACTGAAAGCGTTGTTCGAGGTGGCCATTGACGAACGGCAGTTCGCTGGCGGGGCGGCCGAGGCCAAGAATCTCCCAGCCCAGGCATTTGGCGTTGTCTTCCAGCTCAATAATAAACGTTTGTTCGCCACGGGAGCCGTCGAATGCCAGGGTTTCCTGGGGCAACCACTCCAGCGTGGCACCGTCCGCGATTTTGAGGTGGGTGCGCTGGCTCCAGGCGACGCCGTTGCTATCAGCTTTATAGAGCTTATTGGCTGCAGGTGTGGTTAGCAGCGTGTTTGCGTTTGTCGCCACGGTTACATCAATATTAAGCGCATCACCACTGACAACGCCGCCAGGCGGGTGCAACAGATACACGTGGCAGCAGCCGTCACGGCCTTCCGGATAAAACGGCCTTTGCACGCGCAATGGCCCAAAATGATGGGCTTTAACCATACTGGTGATGGTGGCATCACCGTCCGTGCGGGTGCCAAACCCCAAAGTTAAAGACGCCGCCCAGTGTCGGTCGGCGTCAAAGCGATGCCCGGAATCCAGGACTGCCCGCTGCTTCACGGGCACAAAGGATAGAGTCGTCATGCCATCGAATACCTTATTATGGGACTAACGCAGCACCTCCGCTAAACCATCAGCTGACATTCCTGACAGACAGGGCTATAAGCTGAAGATAGCAGAACGATCTTGAACGTCCACGTGCGCGGGTGCGGTCAGGTTGAAGGAGTCGGCCAGTCGACCGTCGCCGGATGTCAGTATGCGGGCATCAATTGCCTGAAAATTGCAAAACTGATGCGGATAAACTTCGGGGTAGAGAAGAAAGTCTCTGAACGTAGCCCAGTTTTAGAAAAACCCCAACGAAGACTTTTTCTGGAAACATAAAAACAGGCCATCGGCAATTGTATCTTAGTTATTAATTATCGTCTAGCAATAATTCCCAGTTCAGCTAAGATATTCATCATGATCTGGTTTCATCGGCGTGATGACTGACTTCCTTTTGTAGTGTGGAGCTGCTCTTGGTGGTGGTTGATGACGACTGTGGTGCCCTATCGGCTGGTGCTCGATAATTTGGCAGCACTTCAAGCCAGTCAATTATGCGAGCGTCAAAACTTATCATGCAGGAGTACTATCGATATGAGCGGAAATATAGTAAAACTTTCAAGAAATACGGAAAACGCACCACAGAACTCTGTTTCTACACAAACTGTCGCTTTCTCTCATTACAATAATATTTCAGCTCAGCTACCGGTAGATCCTAAATCGGGAACAATTGTACCTGGCGATATCAAAGAGCAAACACGGCAGTGCTTAAACAACATTAAAGCTATTGTAGAAAGCGTCGACCACGCAATGGACGATGTTATTAAAATAAACATATTCCTGAAGAACATCTCAGATGTTGACGCTGTAAACGAAGTGTATACAGAATTCTTCCAAAGCTACCTTCCAACGCAGACGACAGTCGCAGCTGCAGCCCTACCTATGGATGGCGCTTTGGTACAAATTGATGCCGTTATGTCAAATGGTGAAGGCACGCCCCCACAAGAGCCTTGCGACCTCATAAAAGTCGCAAAGAATACGGAAAACGCACCCATAAGCTCTTCATCAACACAGGCTGTCGCGTTTTCTCACTACAACAATATTTCAGCTCAATTGCCTATCGATCCTAAATCAGGAGAAGTGGTAACTGGCGGTGTAAAATCTCAGACCGAACAGTGCCTAAAGAACATCAAATCGATTTTAGAAAGCATCGATGTTCCTTTTGACGATATTGTTAAAATAAACATATTCCTCAAGAACATCTCGGACACTGAAGTAGTAAACGAAGTTTATACTACATTTTTTCCGGACTCGGCTATCGCAAGAACGGCAGCCTATATTCCTGCACGGACAATAATTTCAGCCTCAGCTTTACCCATGGATGCCTTGGTACAAATTGATGCCGTTGTATCACACGGAGATGGCACTCCCCCGCAAGCAGTTGAAGACCGGCACGGGATTGTTATAAGAGCAAATAATACGAAAGATGCACCCACGAGTTCGCTGTCCACTCAAACTGTTGCGTTTTCTCACTACAATCATATTTCAGGGCAACTACCTTTAGATCCTAAAACAGGTAAATTAGTAGCCGGAAGTGTAAAAGAGCAGACTGGACAATGCCTGAAAAACATCAAGGCCATTTTGGAAAGCGTTGACCACGTCATGGACGATATAGTTAAAATAAACATCCAACTTGGAAATATCGCAGATATTGATGCTGTAAACGAAGTTTACACAACATTCTTTAAAAGCGACCTTCCTGCAAGAACAACTTTTGGCGTTGCAGCTATCCCTATGGACGCATTGATACAAATTGATGCCGTTGCTTCTAACGCTGAAGGCACACCCCCAGGATTGTAATAATAAAATAATAGAGCCCGCAGGGATCACTCCTGGCGGGCTTTATTGCTTCAGAATAAGGGCACCGGCAGCATTGGCCCACACTCCTCACCTGCCTATAGCTGATTCAAATCAAGACAGCTCACAGCTACCCCCCTCCCGAGCAGTCAAAGCTCTACCCCCTCAAGGCAATTCCCGCTCAGCACCTACCACCCGCTGGTACTGCTAGAGGTACCTCCAATGCCCTGACTTAGAAAAACCGCGGTTTGATATGATTACGGAAGCTAAAAGAACCAGCCAATGACCGTAGACAGGAAGAGCCACCAAGATGATCTCGCCAACAAAGCAACAGCAGCGTCGTGCCCTGGGCCTATCCACATTCGCCTTCACACTCTGCTTCGCTGTATGGACAATTTTTTCCATTATTGGCATTCGCATTGCTGAAGATCTGGGACTCTCCGACACCCAGCTTGGCCTGCTTATGGCCACCCCTATTCTGACCGGTTCAATCAGCCGGCTGTTCCTCGGTATCTGGACGGATCGTTACGGCGGGCGCTGGGTATTCGGCATACTCATGCTCACGACAGCAGCCTGTGTTTACCTGCTCACTCTTGCCACTACCTACCCTATGCTGCTGGTTGGAGCACTAGGGGTTGGCCTTGCCGGTGGTGCGTTCATTGTGGGTGTAGCTTATACCGCAGCGTGGTTTGAGCCCGCCCGACAGGGCACCGCGCTGGGCATTTTCGGTGCGGGTAATGTCGGCTCTGCCGTAACTAACTTCGGTGCGCCCTTCCTGCTGATCGCTTTTGGCTGGGAGACTACCGCTCAAATTTACGCAGCGGTGCTGGCAGTGATGGGTGTTTTCTTCATCCTCCTGGCAAAAGAAGACCCCATTTCTGCCGGGCGTAAAAAAGACGAACAGCAACGTTCGTTTATGGAGCAGATGGAGCCACTGAGAGATCTTCGGGTGTGGCGTTTTGCGCTTTACTACTTCTTCGTATTCGGGGCCTTTGTGGCTTTGGCTCTTTGGCTACCTCACTACTTGATTGGCGTTTACGGCCTGAACATAACAACGGCGGGCATGATCGCAGCGCTCTATACCATTCCGGCCTCCCTATTCCGCATTCTTGGGGGCTGGATGTCTGACCGCTTTGGCGCACGACGCGTGATGTACTGGACGTTTATCGCCTCCGTTGTCTGTACTTTTCTGCTGAGCTATCCACCTACGGATTACGTGATACACGGCATTGACGGCGATGTTCGCTTCTCCATGACAATGAGCCTGCCCGCATTCGTGGCGCTGATATTCACACTGGGCTTTTTTATGTCCCTGGGCAAAGCGGCTGTTTACAAACACATCCCCGTTTATTACCCCATGCACGTGGGCGCCGTGGGAGGCGTGGTGGGAATGATTGGCGGGTTGGGCGGGTTTATCCTGCCGTTAACCTTCGGTGTTTTGAATGACCTTACAGGCATCTGGCAGAGCAGCTTCATGCTGATGTTCATCATTGCGGCGGCTGCGCTGGCTTGGATGCACTATGCCATCCGTTCAGCTGAGCGTGTCGAGTGGGCTGCAAACAACGAGCAAACCGATCTGCCGGAACTGGCCTCGCCGCAACTGTTTTATCCGTTGAACCGCCAGCACAAACACGAAAGTGCCAAGGGCTCACCATCTCCGTAAGGTGAATGGTGAGCATTTCTTGAAATATCTGTAACAACACTGTTCCAGCGCTGGCCGTGCCATTAGAATTCGCGCACCCGTTTTCACTTGGAGCAGTAGAGACCATGTCCCCGGAAATGTCCCCCGTTGCCGGCTTCGACCAGCTGCGTAAAATTGAGACCAGCACGCTCTTTCAGGGCGTGGTTATCGCCATTATTATCCTGTCTGCCCTGACCATAGGCGCGAAAACCTACGATTTGCCCCCACTGGTGGAGCAGTCTCTGAGTGTGATGGATTCCGCTATCACGCTGTTTTTCCTGATCGAGATATTGTTCCGGCTTGCCGCAAGCCCAATTAAACGGCGCTTCTTTATGGACGGCTGGAACCTGTTTGACACATTGGTGGTGATTGGCAGCCTGATTCCTCTGGATAACTCGGAGGCGGTCTTGCTTGGGCGGTTGTTGCGGGTCTTCCGTGTGTTGCGCTTGGTTTCTGTGGTGCCTGAGCTGCGCTTTCTTATCAACTCGCTGCTCAAAGCCATTCCGCGCATGGGCTACATCGCGCTTCTGATGTTTATTATCTTCTACATTTATGCGGCCATGGGTTCGATGTTCTTTGCCAGCGTAGACAACGAACTCTGGGGCGATGTCGCTATTTCCATGCTCACGCTGTTCCGGGTTGCCACGTTCGAGGATTGGACCGACGTGATGTATGCCACCATGGAGCAATACCCACTAAGCTGGATCTACTACCTGACCTTCATTTTTCTGACGGCGTTCGTGTTCCTGAACATGATGATCGGGGCGATTCTGGAGGTGATGAGCGAGGAGCAAAACGCCAAGCAGGCTCAGCAAGCTCACGATGAGCGCGATGAGATTACGCGCCAACTGCGAGAGGTGCAGAGCCAGCTTGCCGAACTGGTCCGTTATACCAAGTCAGAACAGAACGGGCTTGGCCATCGCAAGATGGAAGATAGCTGATACCTGAACCAAAGCCAAAACAGCTGCAACAACACGGACGGGGCGTGACACGGTAACTTTTAGCGCGAACAGCCCGGCAGCGATGTAGCCCAACAACAATACAATTTTAGCCAGGATCCAGCTTTGCTCCAGCGGGTTCCAACTGCCCACAACCAACAGGCTGATGGCTGCTATCAGCAACACCGTGTCGTTGGCGTGGGGAATCCAGCGCAGTGGAGTCTGGCGCCAGCCGGGCCGCCCCACGGCGTCCATCAGCAACCTCAGTGTGAACAGGATGACCGTCAGGAAGGCTGTGGTCATGTGGAGGTGCTTCAAAATTACATATGAGCTCATAAATCATTCCATTTGAATCAAAACGATAGCGGCATTGTACGCAAAGATACCCCCAACCGGGTATGTTAATTCTGCGCGCACACGATTAACATATAACTAACATATATGTATAAGCAGGAACCAGCATGCAGGCTACTTCAACACCCTCTCAAACCAACTCCGCCAGCTTCAACCAGCTTTTTGGCTATCCGTTCCGAATTTTCTTCCTGTCCATGACCCTGCTGGCACTGCTCGCCATTCCAGCCTGGGTCTTACAGGTAACAGGCGTTATCAATATGCCTCTGGCCATGCCGGGGCTATTCTGGCACCAGCATGAGATGCTGTTCGGCTTTTTGTCAGCGGCCATCGCTGGTTTTTTGCTGACCGCTGTGTGCGTATGGACGCAGACTGAGCGTACTCATGGCTTTCGCCTTATGTTGCTATGGGGAGTATGGCTCGCTGGGAGGTTGCTGCTGGCCCTGGGTGCTGAGTTACCCGACTGGCTGGTTCAGGGCGTCAATCTGGCCTTCCTGCCGCTGGTGATGCTGGATGCAGGGTGGCGAATCTGGCACGCAAAGCAAAAGCGTCAGTTCATGATTCTGGTAGTTCTGGGCTTGCTGTGGCTGATGCAGATAGGATTTGTTACCCGTTTGGATATGGCTTTCAGTCATGGCGCGCTGATTATCGCCATGGCGCTTATCAGCATTGTGGGCGGGCGCATTACTCCCGCATTCACAACAGGCTGGCTGCGCCAGAACGGCATGGATCCCAGCGCCGTAAAAACCATTCCGGCGCTGGACATGGCCACTTTATTTTCAATGATCTTGCTCACCGCGTCGCTGGTTACCGGCTGGCAAACCGTCACGGGCACTCTGGCGATTATTGCCGGCACCCTTATGCTGGTTCGACTGGCTAACTGGAAAGGCTGGCTGGCTCGCAAAGAACCCCTGTTGTGGGTTCTTCACCTGTCTATTCTCTGGGTCCCTATCTCGCTGTACCTTCTCGCAGGCACACTTTTCGCGGGCTGGCCATCCAACGCCTGGAGTCACGCCGCAGGCACAGGTGCTGTCAGCTGCCTCATTCTGGGCGTAATCGCCCGGGTGACTCTTGGCCACACAGGCCGGCCTTTGGCGCTACCGAAAGGTATGGTTGTCGCATTTTTTGCCATTCAGCTGGCGGCTGTGGTTCGCGTGCTAACCGCGTTCGACATTATCCCCTGGCACCCAGGCATTGGTAGCAGCAGCCTGCTTTGGGTGTTCGCTTACGGCATGTATTTAGTTCGCTACGCAAACATGCTTGCCAGCCCCAGGCCTGATGGCCGTGCGGGGTGAGAAACCCGCCTTTTGAGAACCGCTCCAAACTTGCAACTGCACCATTTAAACGTTAATCATCCACTAATGGTCAATAGCGACTTGCGAAATAACAGCTAAAGTATCAATAAATCATTCTGTAACAGAGATAGCGGCACTATGAACCCGGATCATTTTGACAAAGAAGACCTGATTAAGTGTGGTCATGGCAAACTTTTCCCGGGCGCCACGCGGCTGCCCATAGATGAAATGTTGATGGTTGACCGTGTTACCCACGTAGGCACAGACGACGGCCTGTACGGTAAAGGCAGTCTGATAGCAGAGCTGGATATCAATCCGGACCTCTGGTTTTTTAAAGTGCATTTCGTGGATGACCCCGTTATGCCCGGCTGCCTTGGCCTGGACGCCATGTGGCAGCTTGTGGGCTTTTACCTGGCCTGGGGCGGCAGCGAAGGCAAAGGTCGCGCGCTGGGAGCCGGAGAAGTAAAATTCACCGGACAGGTTCTGCCAACCAACAAAAAAGTGCGCTACTACCTCGACATTAAGCGTGTGATCCGGCGTAAACTTACGCTAGCCATTGCCGACGGACGCATGGAAGTGGATGGCAAAGAAATCTACACGGCTAAAGACCTGCGGGTTGGCGTATTCTCATCCACCGATGATTTTTAGGAGTTAGCAAGATGCGGCGTGTTGTTATCACCGGTATGGGGATTGTCTCCAGCCTTGGCACCAATCAGAAAGAAGTTACTCGCTCCCTTAAGGAGTCCCTGCCCGGCATCGGTTTCAGCGAAGAGGCCCGTGATAATGGTTTGCGCAGCCACGTTTGTGGCCAGATCAACCTGAACCTACCGGAGTTGATTGATCGCAAACTGTTGCGTTTCATGTGCCCAGCGGCGGCCTACACTTATCTCGCGGCCTGCGAAGCTATTGAGCAGGCAGGCCTGAGTAAAGAACACCTCACAGCGAACAGCACGGGCGCTGTTTTCGGTACCGGCGGCGCATCCACAGTCGAGCTTATGGACGCCATTGACACCCATCGTGAAAGGGGTATTCGCAGGGTTGGCCCGTACCGTGTGCCTCGCACCATGGGCAGCTCCATTAATGCCACTATCTCCACAGCATTTGGCATTACCGGCATTAACTATGGCATTACGTCGGCTTGCGCAACCAGTGCCCACGCAATTGGCCATGCGGCGGACCAGATCGCTCTCGGACGCCAGGATGTCATGCTGGCCGGCGGCGGTGAGGATATCCACTGGACACTGAGCCTGATGTTTGACGCCATGGGCGCGCTTTCAACCAAGTACAACGACACACCTGAGGTGGCCTCCCGCACTTACGACAAAGACCGGGATGGCTTTGTTATCTCCGGCGGTGGCGGCACGGTGGTGCTCGAAGCTTTGGAACATGCGGAAGCACGCGGCGCAAACATTATTGCGGAACTGGTTGGCTTTGGCGCCACATCAGACGGAGCTGACATGGTTGCGCCCAGCGGTGAAGGCGCAGTGCGCTGCATGCAGCAGGCCATGAAAAACCTGGATGGTGAAATCAGCTACATCAACACCCACGGCACCAGCACACCTGCCGGCGATGTAACGGAACTGTCTGCCCTGAAAAAGACCTTTGGCGACAAGATTCCACCACTGAGCTCCACCAAGCCTCTATGCGGCCACGCCCTTGGCGCAGCTGGTGTTCACGAAGCCATCTACTGCATGATCATGCAGAAAGAAGGCTTTATTGCACCATCAGCTAATATCCAGAATCTGGATGAGGGCGCAGAAGGCTATCCGATTGTGCGCGAACGGCTGGACAACCAAAACCTGGATCTCGTTATGAGCAACAGCTTTGGCTTCGGCGGAACCAACGCGACACTTGTGTTTAAAAAGTTCTGATTTCACTCGGGCTCAGATTCACGAAAGCCTGACAGAGCGATATTCAGCCGGGGATGTACCCATCCAGCGCTTAAACGCCCGGCTGAATGCACTCAACTCTGAAAACCCTAGCTGCTCAGCAATTTCTACCAGTGTCTTGGTTTTATCCTGCATGTAAGTCAGCGCCTGCTTACGGCGCACATCTTCCAGCAGTCGGGCAAAGGTTAAACCTTCGCGCTTCAGTTTTTTGTGAAGTGTGTACCGGCTCATGTGCAACTGTGATGCCACCACTTCAACGCCCACCTTGCCACGGGCAAGCTGAATACTGATCAGTGAACTCACTCTGTTACTCAATGAAACCCGCACCACCTCTGGGCCCAGAGGCTCTAATGCCATCCTTATCTCTCCTTACTTATGAATACTGACCCAATCAGTCTTGGCTTGCAGCGTACACATGTTAGCTGAAAACAATCAATAAGACGTTTGAGCAGAATCAAAGAAAAGTGAATCAGCTTGCGGCAAAATAGCTGACCACTAACCCACCCGGAGCCCCAATGACCATCCCGGAATTGCTGGCACCCGCCGGCACCCCCGAGCACCTTGAAATCGCTTTCGCCTATGGCGCCGACGCTGTCTATGCCGGCCAGCCGCGCTACTCTTTGCGGGTGCGTAACAATAGCTTTAAAGACGCCGCTGCCTTGGGCGCCGGCATCCAACGGGCTCATGCTCTGGGTAAGCAGTTCTATGTAGTGTCAAACATAGCACCTCACAACGACAAGGTACGCTCCTACCTGCGGGATCTGGAGCCGGTGCTGGAACACAAGCCAGACGCGCTGATTATGTCCGACCCCGGTCTGATCATGCTGGTGCAGGAGAAATGGCCAGACCAACCCATTCACCTTTCAGTGCAAGCCAACGCGGTAAACTGGGCAACCGTGGAATTCTGGCGGCGTCAGGGTATCAGCCGGGTGATTTTGTCGAGGGAGCTCGCCTTGGGGGAGATTCGCGACATTCGCGAGCGGGTTCCGCAAATGGAGCTGGAAGTGTTCGTTCACGGTGCGCTATGCATGGCCTACTCAGGGCGCTGCCTGCTCTCCGGCTACTTGAACCACCGGGATGCCAACCAGGGCGCCTGCACCAACGCCTGCCGCTGGAATTACAAGCAAGTTCAGCACACCCACGACCACACGGGCGACCTGATCGCCTCCTCGGCCCAAAGTAATGTTCAAAACTTCGAACCTAAAGAGATTCTTCTGGAAGAACCCAACCGTCCCGGTAGCTTTATCCCCGCTTATGAAGATGAGCACGGCACCTATATCATGAACTCCCGGGATCTGCGCGCTGTGCAGCACGTGGCCGAGCTGGCCGCCATGGGTGTGCATTCCTTAAAAATCGAAGGGCGCACCAAAAGCACCTATTACGTGGCGCGCACCACTCAGATCTACCGCCGGGCTATCGATCAGGCGGTGCAAGGTAAAACCTTCGATATGGGCCTGATGAACGAACTGGAAGCTCTGTCTAATCGTGGCTACACCGAAGGCTTTTTGCGCAGGCATATGCCACAGGAATACCAGACCTACGAGAGAGGCTCATCCTATTTGGGCACCCAACAAGTGGTCGGCACCATCACCAATCATGATGGCCAATGGCTCACCATAGATGTGAAAAACAAGTTCTCCCCAGGCGACCAGCTTGAGCTGATCACTCCTTCTGGCAACCTTCAGTTTTCGATATCTGCTATGGAAAACCGTAACGGCGCTACTATGGATTGCGCGCCGGGCAGCGGCCATATGGTTCGCATCCCGAGCCCACCCCATACTCCCGATGTCTTGGAACACAGTTACCTAACCCGCATTTTGCCATCAGAAACCTGAAGCTCTACTGCACTACTGGCTCCGTATAAACTCTTATCAAAACCGCGCTACACCCGTCAGACTTAGCCTCTGGCGGGTGTATTACGCTATAATCGGTTTTCCCACAATTTAATACCTGACTAATTTACTCTGGTATTGTACAATCCCGTACCAGAAGCATTCAATTAGTCCCCCGCAACCTACCCTGGTTGCCGGCAAACCAAAGGGCCTTAGAGCCCGCGAGAGAGAATACGGAGCGACGATCATGGCGACCACCGACCAAGAGGTGAACGAACTGATCAAACGGGAATACGAACACGGTTTCGTAACAGAAATCGAAGTTGATACGTTCGAGCCTGGTTTGAATGAAGACGTTATCGCCCGCCTTTCTGCAATTAAGAAAGAGCCGGAATTCATGCTGGAGTGGCGCCTCAAAGCTTATCGTCGCTGGCTCGAAATGCAAGAGCCCGACTGGGCGCATTTGGGCTATGAAAAAATCGATTACGACTCGATTTCCTACTACTCAGCGCCCAAACGCAAAGAGGATATGCCCCAGAGCCTTGATGACGTAGATCCCGAGCTCCTGAGAACCTATGAAAAACTGGGCATCCCCTTGCACGAGCGCGAAAAGCTCGCTGGCGTTGCTGTAGATGCGGTTTTTGATTCGGTATCGGTAGCCACCACATTTAAAGAGCCTCTGGCGAAAGCAGGCGTTATTTTCTGCTCCATCTCAGAAGCCGTGCGTGACTACCCCGAACTGGTTCAGAAGTATCTGGGCAGCGTTGTGCCGCACACGGACAACTTTTTTGCCGGGCTTAACGCCGCGGTTTTCTCCGACGGCACCTTCGTATACGTGCCCAAGGGCGTTCGATGCCCCATGGAACTGTCCACCTATTTCCGCATCAACGCGGCGAATACCGGGCAGTTTGAGCGCACACTGATCATTGCCGACGAAGGCAGCTACGTTAGCTACCTTGAAGGCTGTACTGCCCCGATGCGCGACGAAAACCAGCTGCACGCAGCCGTAGTTGAACTGGTTGCACTGGATGACGCCCAGATCAAATACTCCACGGTACAGAACTGGTACCCGGGTGATGAGAACGGCAAAGGTGGCATTTTTAACTTCGTTACCAAACGTGCAGCCTGTATTGGCAAGAACTCCAAAGTATCCTGGACCCAAGTGGAAACGGGCTCAGCCATTACCTGGAAGTATCCAAGCTGCATCCTGCGCGGTGAAAACAGTGTTGGCGAGTTTTACTCTGTCGCGCTCACCCACAACTACCAGCAAGCTGATACCGGCACCAAGATGATTCATCTGGGCAAAAACACGTCCAGCACCATCATTTCCAAAGGCATTTCAGCCGGCAAAAGCTCCAACGTTTACCGCGGCCTGGTCAAATTTGGCCCCCGTGCGGAGGGTGCGCGCAACTTCACCCAATGCGACTCGCTGTTAATAGGCGACCGCTGTGGCGCGCACACGTTCCCGTACATTGAGAGCCTGAACAAATCCGCGATCGTTGAGCACGAGGCCACCACATCCAAGGTCAGCGACGAGCAAATGTTCCTCTGCCGCCAGCGTGGCATAAATCCGGAACAAGCCGTGTCCATGATCGTGAACGGCTTCTGTAAAGAAGTTTTCAAGGAACTTCCCATGGAGTTTGCGGTTGAAGCCGGCAAGCTTTTGGAAGTAAGCCTCGAAGGTTCTGTCGGCTAAGCCGGCATTACCCAAGTTATCGCGCAAGCAAACAGAATTCAGACGGTTAAAATAGAGAGAAGCCTACAAATGCTGAGCATCAAAAACCTGCACGCATCCGTTGAGGGCAAAGAGATCCTCAAGGGCATCAACCTGGAGATCAAGGCCGGGGAAGTACATGCCATTATGGGCCCGAACGGCTCAGGCAAAAGTACCCTTTCCCAGGTGCTCGCAGGGAACGACGCATTTGAAGTAACCTCAGGTGACGTCACCCTAAACGGCGAAAATCTGCTTGAAAAAGCAACCGAAGTACGGGCACGCGAAGGTGTGTTCCTGGCCTTTCAGTACCCGGTCGAGATTCCGGGCGTCAGCAACCTGCAGTTTATGCGCACCGCCGTGAATTCCATACGCCACCATAATGGCGAACCGGAAATGAACGCGGCTGAGTTTATGAAGCTGGCACGAGAAGTGTCAAAACAGGTGGATCTGGACCCGGCATTCCTCAAGCGCGGCGTAAACGAAGGTTTCTCCGGTGGTGAGAAAAAGCGCAACGAAATCATGCAGGCTCTATTGCTGCAGCCGAAGCTGGCCATTCTGGACGAGACCGACTCCGGGCTGGATATCGACGCAATGAAAGTGGTTTCAGACGGTGTTAATGCCCTGCGAGCCGAAGACCGAGCCATTTTGATGGTAACGCACTACCAGCGTCTGCTCGATTACATTGTGCCGGATTATGTGCACGTGCTGGCCGATGGCAAGATCGTGAAATCCGGTGGTCGCGAGCTGGCCCTGGAGCTGGAAGAGCGCGGTTATGGCTGGCTTGGCATCAAGGACGAAGCAACTGCAGCCAGCTCAGCCAACTAAGGAGATCGCGGAATGAAACCAGCACCGACTCTTTCCACCGCGTTTCTGCACCCGGCTGGCCAGGCGTTACCAGAGCCATTGCTCGCCCTGCGCAAGCAGCGCGGCGCCGCCTTGGTGGATATGCCCCTGCCAACGCGGAAAACAGAAAACTGGAAATACTCCAGCAAGTATCTGAAGCTGACCGACGAAATGGCCATCTCTTTGCCTACTGCTGGCAAAACTGGCAGCGCACTGGCCGTGCCCGGCTACAAAGTGGTTTTCATCAATGGCGTGATGATGCCAGAAGCCAGTGAGTACCCGGATCTGAACAACATTCTTATCCAGCGCTTTGGCGACCTTTCAGATGCGGAGGCCGGTGAACTGGCTGAGCGCCTGGACACCACTCTAAACACAAAAGAAGTGCAGTTCGCAGGCCTGAACTCGGCACGCTTTGAAGATGGCCTGGTGATTCGCCTGAAGCCAGATGCCGTGCTTGATCAGCCTTTGTTTATCATCCATGAGGTAACAGCAGACGCTAGCGGGTCTGCCTTCCCACGCATTTTTGTGGATGCCGGTCGCAACAGCCAAATCACCCTGGTTGAAGAGTATATTTCCAGCGGCCAGGAATCGGTTTTAGTGAACTCTGTAACCGAATTCACCCTTGCAGAAGGCGCAAATGTTACCAACATCCGCTTAAGCATGGGCGGCGAAAACGTGCAGCACATCGGCGCCACTGGCGTAACCCAGCAGCGCAGCTCCCGTTTTGAGAGCCACTGCGTAGGCTTTGGTGGCCCCCTGCGCCGCCACGACTTGCAGGTGCGAATGGAAGGCGAAGGCGCTGAATGCAAACTTAACGGCGTGGTCGTCACCCAAGGCACCCAGCACTACGACAACCACACCACCATTGAGCATGTGGCGGCCCATTGCGACAGCGAAGAAACCTATCGCAACATTGCCGCGGACAAATCCCACGCTGTGTTCAACGGCCGGATTCATATTCACCAGGACGCACAGAAGTCCAACGCGAATATGAATAACAAAAACCTGTTGCTCTCCACTGGTGCAGAAATCGACACCAAGCCAGAGCTGGAAATCTACGCCGATGACGTCAAGTGTGCCCACGGCGCAACCATCGGCCAGCTCGACGAAGAATCTTTGTTTTATCTGGTATCACGGGGCATTGACCGCCGAGAAGCCAACGTTCTGCTAACGATGGCGTTTATCAACGAGTTGGTAGCCCAAATTCCGGTGGAAGCCGTAAGAGACACGGTGCAAATCCGCCTGAACCAGTTTTTTGATCAAGCGTTTCAAGAGGCCTGAGTGGTATGAACGACCTGTCCATGGCAAACACAGCAACCCGCAAGGCGTTTGACGTGCAAAGCATTCGCCGGGACTTCCCTATCCTGTCGCAACAGGTGAACGGGAAGCCGCTGGTGTATCTGGACAACGGTGCGTCGGCACAAAAGCCATCCGCCGTTCTGGATGCCATGGATCGCTATTACCGCGAAATGCACTCCAATGTGCACCGTGGTGCTCACACTCTGGGCGACCGCGCAACCGTAGCATTCGAAGGCGCCCGCGAAACTGTCCGCCGTTTTTTGAACGCAGGCAGCACCCAGGAAATCATCTGGACCCGGGGCACCACCGAAGCCATAAACCTGGTGGCAAACGGTCTGGCACCGCGCCTCAGCCCCGGTGACGAGATTCTGGTGAGCCACATGGAGCACCACGCCAACATCGTGCCCTGGCAGATGATTGCCGAGCGCACGGGCGCCAAAGTGGTGCCGGTTCAGGTTACGCCAGCAGGCGAACTGGACATGGATTCGTTCAACAGCTTGCTGAATGATCGCACCCGCGTTCTGGCCATCACCCACGTTTCCAACGTTCTGGGCACGGTTAATCCGGTTGCAGATATGATTCGCCAAGCCAAAGCTCGCGGCATTATAACGCTGCTGGATGGCGCGCAGGCGGTACCTCACTTCCAACCGGATGTGCTGGCACTGGATTGCGACTTTTACGTGTTCTCGTCCCACAAACTGTTTGGCCCAACGGGCATTGGCGTGCTCTACGGCAAAGCCGCACTGCTGGAAGAAATGCCCCCCTACCAGGGCGGCGGCGAGATGATTGAGCGGGTATCGTTCGAGCGTACAAGCTGGAACGTCCTGCCCTATAAGTTTGAGGCAGGCACGCCAGCTATTGCTGAGGCAGTGGGTTTGGGTGCCGCTATCGACTACCTGAATGGCCTCGACAGAGCAGCCATGGTGGCGGCAGAGAATGCCTTGCTGGAGCGCGCCAACCAACTGGTTGAAACCGTTCCGGGCATGAGCATTATCGGGACCGCAAAGCACAAAGTGCCCGTGATGTCCTTTAAAATCGAAGGCTTGCACCCGAGTGACATAGGGACTTTACTGGATCAGCAGGGTATCGCTATTCGCACCGGCCATCATTGCGCTATGCCACTGATGGATTTCTACGGAGTTCCCGGTACAGCCAGGGCCTCTTTTGCGTTCTATAATACACTCAGTGAGGTGGATCAGTTCTTTGCCGCCTTGCAAAAAGTTCAGCGCCTATTTGCCTGATGGAGGGGACACCATGACAGCAGAAGTCTTCACACCAACCGTTGGCGTCACTATGACGCCAAGTGCCGTCAAGCACGTGCGCAAGCAGCTCGACAAAGCATCGAATGCCAAGGGCATTCGACTGGCCATCAGAAAAAGCGGATGCTCCGGCTTCAAATACGAAACCCAATGGGTGGACGAAGCCGCAGCCGACGACAGAATATTCCACATTGATGGGGTGGATGTGTTTGTGAAAGAGGAACACCTGTCCAAGGTGAATGGCATAGAGATCGACTTCGTGACCGAAGGCGTAAACTCCATGTTCCAGTTCCGTAATCCAAACGCCACCGCCGAGTGCGGATGTGGTGAGAGCTTTACGGTAAGCTGATACTGCGCCCCCTCTCCCCAACCCCTCTCCCGCGAGGGGAGAGGGGCTAAAAGACGGCTCCCAGTTCGGCTCAATGACTCCCTCTGCCCTCGCGGGAGAGGGGCTAAAGACGCCTCTCCGTTCGGCTACAATGACGCCCTCTCCCCTCGCGGGAGAGGGCCGGGGAGAGGGGGCCAACAGCACAAAACGAGGTCTACACAGGCATGCAAGAACGTGAAGTCGTCCTGACCAAACGCGAGGTGGAAGCCCGCCTTGTTCCTACCGGCACAGAGGTCATGATTCCGGTAGACAGCTTTGTGACCATCACACAATCACTGGGCGGTACCTTTACCGTTGCAGTTAATGGCAACCTTGCCCGCATCGAAGGCCACAACGCCGATGCCCTGGGCAAAAAACCGCTGGAAAGCAGTTTCGACACGCCAGAAGATGGAACCATTAACGAAAACCAGGTATGGGAAGCCATACGAAACTGCTACGACCCGGAAATTCCGGTCAACGTGGTAGATCTGGGCCTGATTTACGAATGCCGGATTGAAAATGGCACCGCCGAAGGCAACCATATCTATATCCTGATGACCCTCACAGCCGCCGGTTGTGGCATGGGGCCAGTCATTACGGAAGATGTGAAAACCAAAGTAGAGCATGTTCCCAACGTAGACAAGGTAACCGTAGAGCTAACCTTTGATCCGCCCTGGAACAACGACATGCTCACCGACGAAGCCAAGCTAGAATTGGGAATGTTGTAAATGCCAGCTACGGAACAAGATTTTCTGGACAACCCTCTAGGCACAAATCCAACGCTGGAAGACGTACTCGACGGCTTCGAATTTCTGGACGACTGGGAAGAGCGCTACGCGTTTATTATTGACCTTGGTAAGCAGTTGCCTGCCTTCCCGGACGATGCTCGGGTTGAAGAGAACTACGTGCACGGTTGCCAAAGCCAGGTATGGGTGATTTCACACCTCCACGAAGCCAGCGGCAAGCTCTATTTGCTGATAGATTCCGACGCCCTGATCGTGCGCGGCCTTGCGGCAATGATCATCATTGCGTTGAACGGCAAAACCCCAAGAGATCTGCTGGCAACGGATATCGACGAATTGTTTGAACGGCTGGATCTGTTCCGCCATATCTCCCCAACCCGCGGCAACGGCCTGCGCTCCATGGTAGGGAAGATACGGGATATTGCGGCTGCTGAAATAGCAGCCTGAAGCCAGGATTCTTTCTACGCTGTGTTAATCGATAACGGCGTAGTCGCCCTTCTGAATGTTAATATGAGAACCAAGCTTGGGCATCCAGGCCCTTGCCGAATCCAGTGACAGGCTGTGAATGTGCAGCTCTACACCGGTATCCCATAGCTGAGCCGGCTCACCCGGCCTGGCAAGCCCACTCTCAGCCCGCACCAAGTGCATTTTTGCACCCGGCAACAGCCCTGATGGCGTTCCCACCTCCAGCAACAAGTCCTTCCCGGTAACCTCAGTAATCGGCACAAGCATAGGCTGGCAGTCCAGCTGGGCAATCACGTCAGACGTCATATCACCCAACACCTTTTCCACAGCCTGCCCATAGGCAGTGTCAAAAAACCGGGGAGACCCAAAACTTATCTGCTCATTGCGGGGCACATCCCAGCGACCGGAGCCGGAATAACGTTTTTCCATAATCACTCTTCCGGTATAGCCATCGTGCACAATCATATCCAGTTCAAAATTTCGGCTGGTATCAGAGCTAAACAACGCACGCATAACCTTGGCCCCGTAATCCGTATCCCAGGCACCGGGGTTGTTTACACCCACATCACGGATAACGCCAGACATTACAAACTGAGCCCCCATCTCGCGACTCACTGCAGAATATTTACCCAGTTTATTACTCGACCCCACAGTCATCGTGGGCGCTGCCGAGCGACTCGCGAACATCTGCCACTGTGGCGCGGAGAAAGCTTGCACGCGTTCAGACTGCTCAAACCGCTGATAAAGCGACGTTGAAACTGCTTTTCCAACATCTTTCAAACCACCAAACACTGACTGCCCAGGGTGCTCAAGCGAAAAACCTGCAACGGCCAACTTTTTCCGATACTTGGGCGCATCCGCACCAGGGCATTGCGCATTGGGCTCGAACGGCTCGATATCCTGCTCATTGCGGATAGTTTTGGCATAGGCATCAAGCACACCCTGAGTGCGGCCCACTTCTTTGGTTATCACCAAATGAATCGGCTCGGGCGCAATGTCCTTCGGCTCCTCCGTCTTCACTGCTTTATCGCTGCCTGCCGTCGCTTGCCCATTGGCAGAAGCCACCCCCCCAGAAAATAGAGCGATGCCAAAGCTTGAAACGAATGCAATAACTCGGCACACCGAGAAACCAGCAGGCCCATTTTTCAACATGAGTAATTCTCCACCTGCAAAAACCAGACAAGATCCCTAAAACATACCATGGAAAAACAACATGGAAATTTCATGCCACCTTTCTCAATCGGCCTGCTAACACCCGCCAGCCCTATTGGTTTGTCCCAAAGTACCTGTAACGATCCCGATCGGGCGGCAACTCTATGCCGGCTTACTGCAAACCTCACCTTGCTTACATTTCGAAAACAAACGGTTACCGCATGCGTCATGTTCAAGTACAGAAATTGATCTAACCTCTCACTTACTCAATTATTCAGCAACACACACTTTTGCGTAGGTAACCGAATGCACCAATACCGCCTGTCCAGACTGTTCATTGCCGTGGGCCTATCCGTCGCCGCTACCTCTGCGCTCGCCAGCCCTCAGGCATTTATGTCTTCGCGTTCGTTTGCCATGGGAGGGACAGGTGTAGCCGTTGCTCATCCTTCAAACGCCACTTCGGCTAACCCAGCCATGATGGCGGCGGATCACCACGCATGGTCAGACGACTTTGGCCTCACGCTGCCGTCCATAAACGTACGAGTGGCAGATGAAGAGGAGACGATTGATCAGGTTGATAGCATTCAAGACACAATTGATGAGCTGGAAGCCGCTATTAACTCAACGGATAGAGCCAATGCACAACAACTGGCCGGCCAGCTTCGCGAGCAATTTGAAGCTTTTGACAAAGATACCGTACGCGCCAACATTGGCCTCGGTCTTGCGCTCGCCGTTCCGGGAAAGAAACTTTCGGTGGGCGTGTTCAGTACCGGAAATTTGACGGCGACTGTTAGAGGTGAGTATGACAAAAGCGACGATGCAAAACTTCAGGCTATCGAAAACGGCGTATTGATTCCTGGTGCTACCAACGATCTCAACTCCCGCGGCAAAGTTATTGCCTCAGCGGTCGTCGAAGCAGGCATCAGCTTTGCCCACGCACTGGAGCTGACTAACGGCGACAGCATTCAACTAGGCCTCTCGCCGAAATACGTCCAACTGCAAACCTTCCAATACACAGAAACCGTCTCCGGCTTTGAAGACGACGAGTTTGATAACGACCAATCTCAAACCGAAAAGAGTGGCTTTAATCTGGATATAGGCGCTGCCTACGCCTTTGGTGATGAGAAGCAGTGGAATGCTGGCATTGTGGTTAAAAACCTCATCCCCATGAAGCTCGATTCAGCTCGCAGCAAACCTTTACTGGAGGAGCAGCGCACCCTTAAAGTAGGCCCAATGGCAACCATTGGCATCGCTCACAAAAGCGCGTACCACGTGGTTACCGCCGAGCTTGATCTCACCAAAAAAGAAGCATTTGGTTTTGAAGATGATACCCAGTGGCTCGCGGTCGGCGCAGAGTTCGACGCGTGGCGTTATGCCCAGTTGCGGGCAGGCGTGCGCTACAACCTTGCCAGCAACGATGATAACGACGGTATTGCGGAAGAAACCCAGTTCACCGCAGGCTTGGGCCTGAATCTGTTTGGCGCACGCTTTGACCTGGGCGCCCTGTTTAGCGATGCCGATTTGGGCGCTGCTTTGGAGATAGGTACGGCTTTCTGATTCTGCTATAGACGTTATTTATGGGGTCAGGCGCGCTCATCATAATAACGGGGTTTGCCTGACCCGCCCGGGAAACGGATAATTCCCGGACACTTCTTAAAAGGAACCTGACCCTTCATGCAAACCTATCTGGTTGGCGGTGCCGTTCGCGATGAATTACTGGGCCTGAGAGTTAAAGACCGGGACTGGGTGGTGGTCGGCGCAACCCCGAAACACATGCTTGCCCAGGGTTTTACGCAGGTAGGATCAGACTTTCCTGTGTTTTTGCATCCGAAAACCCATGAAGAATACGCCCTGGCCCGCACAGAACGCAAACAGGGGCACGGGTATCACGGTTTCTCTGTTTATAGCGCCCCGGATGTCACTCTTGAGGAAGACCTGCTGCGCAGGGATCTCACCATCAACGCCATGGCGCGCTCGGAACAGGGTGAACTGACCGATCCCTTTAACGGCAGCAAAGATCTTGAAACGCGACAGCTGCGCCATGTATCCGAGGCCTTTAAAGAAGACCCTTTGCGCATACTCAGAACTGCACGCTTCGCTGCGCGTTTTCAGCCGCTAGGCTTTAGCGTTTGCCCAGAAACCATGGATTTGATGCGCACCATGGTAGCCGACGGAGAAGTGGAGCACCTTGTGCCTGAGCGGGTATGGCAGGAGATTCAGCGGGCAATCCATGAGCTTTCGCCCTGTACGTTTTTTCAGGTACTGCGGGACTGCGATGCTCTCGCGGTGTTGATTCCTGAGCTCACCCTCGATGCAAATTTCAGAGCTGCCATGGATACACTTCAGCGCGTTCACGCAGGGGAAGGCTCAACGGCAGAGCGTTTTGCAGCACTGCTCAGCCCCCTCGATGAAGCTACCTGCGCCGAAAGAGCCAAAGCCCTGAAAGCTCCGAACGACTGTCAGCAACTTGCCCGGTTGGTTGCAGCTTCTATTCCGGTAATTGCGCAGCTCGACCCTATACAGCCGAGTGCAAGCACGTTGCTTGAGTTGCTGGAAAAGGCCGACGTATGGCGGCGACCAGAGCGTTTCTCGCAGCTTATCAATGTGCTTGAGTGCGCTCTCGCAAGCAAGGACCAGCCACAGCTGGAGCCACTTGGAAAGGCTGCTGAAGCGGCCTTGGGTGCCGATCCTCAGGCATTGATCAAACAGGGTTTTGCAGGCAAAGAGCTGGGTAGCGCAATCCGGGCAGAGCGCTTGGCGCGTATCACTCAAGCAGTCTGCCGTTAACGTAGGATTTGCTCAGTGCTTTTGTCGATTCAGCCTTTCCGGCTACAATGCCCGCAGTTTTTACTCTGTGAGGGCCAGGACCAACTTTGTCGGCCGGCCCAGCACAATCATTTAACCGGAGAATCTCCATGCGTGATGTCGTTATTGTTGCTGCCAAACGTACTGCTATTGGCGCATTTGGTGGAGGCCTTTCCAGCCTTCGTGCGGATCAGCTTGGCTCCGCCGTTATCAAAGCACTGTTAGAAGAGACAGGTGTTGCCGGCGACCAGATCAATGAAGTGGTGCTTGGCCAGGTATTAACCGCAGGTTCTGGCCAAAACCCAGCGCGCCAGTCGTCTATCAACGCGGGCATTCCGGCTTCTGTGCCAGCAATGACAATCAACAAGGTCTGTGGCTCAGGTCTTAAAGCGGTACATATGGCGGTTCAGGCAATTCGCTGTGGCGATGCGGACATGATGATTGCCGGTGGGCAGGAAAGCATGAGCCAGGCGCCCCACGTGCTACCCAACAGCCGCAACGGCCAGCGCATGGGTAACTGGACCATGATCGATACCATGGTTACCGACGGTCTTTGGGATGCTTTTAACGATTACCACATGGGCGTAACTGCGGAGAATATCGTTGAAAAGTACGGCATCAGCCGCGAGGAACAGGATGAGTTCGCTGCAGCGTCGCAACAAAAAGCCGTGGCAGCTCGTGAAGCTGGGCGCTTCGACGGCGAAATAGTGCCGATTTCTATCCCCCAGCGTAAGGGCGAACCGGTAGTTGTCAGCAAAGATGAAGGCCCCCGAGAAGGCGTCACTGGCGAAGGCCTGGGCAAGCTGCGGCCAGCCTTCAAAAAAGACGGTACGGTGACAGCCGGCAACGCTTCTTCCCTCAACGACGGCGCCGCAGCGGTTATGGTGTGCAGTGCAGAAAAGGCCAAAGAGCTGGGCCTGACTCCGCTGGCCACCATTAAGGCCCACGCCAATGCAGGCGTAGACCCCAGCATTATGGGCACAGGCCCAATTCCCGCCAGCCAACGCTGCCTGAAACTGGCAGGCTGGAGCGTTGAGGACCTGGATCTGATTGAGGCCAACGAAGCGTTTGCGGCGCAAGCAATCTCAGTAAACCGCGACCTAGGCTGGGATACCAACAAGGTTAATGTGAACGGCGGCGCGATTGCGCTAGGCCACCCCATTGGCGCTTCTGGCTGCCGCATTCTGGTGTCGCTGCTGCACGAAATGGTTCGCCGTGATGCCAACAAGGGCCTCGCAACCCTGTGTATCGGTGGCGGCATGGGCGTTGCCTTGGCTGTGGAGCGCTAAAGCGCGATGCTGAACGTTGTGCTGTACGAGCCGGAGATACCACCCAACACAGGCAATATTATCCGGCTGTGCGCCAACACTGGCTGCAGACTGCACTTGATTGAGCCTCTGGGGTTTACTCTGGAGGACAAGCAAATGCGGCGGGCCGGGCTGGACTACAGCGAGTACGCCACGGTAAAGGTGCACAAAAGCTACCAGGCGTTTCTTGAAAGCGAGCAACCTAAGCGGCTATTTGGTTTAACCACCAAAGGTCAGCGCTATTACCATCAGGTTGCCTATCAGGATAATGATTACCTGATGTTTGGCCCGGAAACCCGTGGTTTGCCCGCCGATGTGCGCGAAGGGTTATCGGCAGAGCACTGCTTGAAGGTTCCCATGTGCCCGCAAAGCCGTAGCTTAAACCTCTCCAACACCACTGCCTTGGTGGTTTACGAAGCCTGGCGACAGCTTGGGTTTGCGGGCTCGGTAAACGGCAGCGCATAAAACAAAACAGCTCGGCAAGTGCCGAGCTGTTCAAGGGTACGATCAGAGCAAATAATCAGTGAGTTTTTTGCTCTTCGCCCGGTTGGCCGGCCCCTTCCTCTTGCTTACGCTGAAGCGCTTGCGCGTAGATAGCATCGAAGTTAACCGGTGCCAGCATCAGCGCTGGGAAGCTGCCTTTGTTAACCACACCGTCGATTGCTTCACGGGCATAGGGGAAGAGAATGGTTGGGCAATAGGCGCCCAGCATCTGGCCCAGTTGCGGCCCTTCAATGCCCGCCACAAGGAACACGCCAGCCTGTTGGATCTCAACAATGTAGGCGACCTTCTCATCCAGTTTCGCGGTAACGGTCAAGGAAAGAACAACCTCATACTGGTTGTCACTCACCTTGGTGTGTGCGGTGTTCAAGTCCAGATTCACCTGCGGCTTCCACTGCTCCTGGAAAACCACCGGCGAGTTCGGGGACTCAAAAGACAGATCCTTCACGTAAATGCGCTGCAGGGCAAACTGGGCTTGGTTTTGGTTGTCACTGCCTGCGGCGGCTTGCTGATTCTCAGCCATGTTCAGTCCTTTCCCTTGTGTAGAGAGTCGTAGAGTGGGCTCAATACCCATTGTTATAGTTACATCTGCCGAAACAGTCTACTGCTTGGCGGCACCCGGCTATGTGAAACAGTGCGGCAGATCGGCGTACAGATCAAGTTATGCTGCCGCCTCTATTTCTTTACCAGCGGCAGATTACTGGCTTTCCAATCACCTACGCCACCGTTGAGGCGCACTACGTTAGCGTAGCCTTCTGCATTGAGCTGCTTTACCGCCATAGCGGAATGCTGGCCCATTTTATCCGCCACAATAATCTGCTTGTCCTTATGCTTGCTCAGTTCGCCAGCACGGCTTTTCAGACTATTCAGCGGGATATTGATAGAGCCGGTAATGCGGCCTTCGGCAAACTCTTTGCGATCACGGATATCAACCACTACGGCTTCATTCCGGTTAAGCAGGCTAACTGCGCCTTGGGCAGAGATTTTAGCGCCACCGCGCCGTGACTCCAGCACCAGAATAGCGAGCAAAAAGGCCACAAACAGCGAGGCGAGAATGTAGTGGCTAACGACAAATTCAAACAATCGATCCATGAGATCCATGAGGTGACCCTAAAATAAGTTTGGGCGGATTATACACAGCCTGCTCGCCGGACAGAAGGTGACCATACAGGTGACGACTGTGGCCTCAAAGCCTAAAAATGGATAAGCTTCACACCGACTTCTGTAAACTTACTGCAACTCTACCTCCGGACTGAATGATGACAGCATTGCGCAAGCCGACAGCACTTATAATTCTGGACGGCTGGGGCCATCGCGATCCCGCCGAAGATAACGCCATCAGCAACGCCAATACGCCTTTCTGGGACAAGCTCTGGGAATCCAGGCCTAAAACCCTCATCAATACCTCCGGTATGTTTGTAGGGTTGCCCCAAGGCCAAATGGGCAACTCGGAAGTCGGGCACATGAACCTGGGTGCAGGCCGTGTGGTCTATCAAAGCCTTACGCGCATTGATAAGGACCTGGAAGAAGGCACCTTTAATCAAAACCCGGCCCTGTGCTCCGCAATAGACAAAGCGGTGGGTAATGGCGGTGCTGTTCACCTTATGGGCTTGCTTTCGCCCGGCGGCGTTCACTGCCACGAAGATCATATGCTGGCAGCCGCTGAGCTTGCTGCCTCAAGGGGCGCAAAAGAAGTGTACATTCACGCGTTTCTTGACGGGCGTGACATGCCACCTCGCAGTGCCCTCCCTTCCCTGGAAAAAGCCGCCGCGAAATTAAAGAGCCTTGGCGTAGGCCGCGTGGCCTCTATTGTTGGACGTTACTTTGCCATGGATAGGGACAATCGCTGGGACAGGGTTGAATCCGCCTATAACCTGATGACCCTGGGCGAATCAGACTTCACAGCAACCGATCCGGTTTCGGGCCTGGAGCAAGCCTACGAGCGTGGCGAAAATGACGAATTTGTAAAACCAACCCGCATTCAGGGCCCGGGCGAGACTGCCGGCACCATTAACGATGGCGACGCCGTACTGTTTATGAACTACCGCGCGGATCGTGCCCGGGAAATGACCCGCACGTTTGTAGGCGAGGGTTTTGATGGATTTGAGCGCCGGAAGCACCCCAAGCTCGCTGACTTTGTAATGCTCACCGAGTACGCAGCGGATATCAAAACCTCCTGCGCCTACCCGCCCACAAAACTGGTCAACGGCCTGGGCGAGTACATGGCCAACCTTGGCAAAACCCAGTTACGTATTTCAGAAACCGAGAAGTACGCCCACGTAACCTTCTTTTTTAACGGCGGACAGGAAACACCTTTTGCCGGCGAAGACAGAATTTTGGTTCCGTCCCCCAAGGTGGCCACCTACGACCTGCAGCCTGAAATGAGCGCTCCTGAAGTGACAGACAAGCTGGTAGAGGCCATCAAGAGCGGCAAGTACGACCTGGTGGTGTGCAACTACGCCAACGGGGATATGGTCGGCCATACCGGAAAACTGGACGCTGCGATTAAAGCGGCAGAATGCCTTGACCATTGTGTGCAGCGAGTGGTCGAAGCGCTGGAAGAAGTCGATGGCCAGGCCTTGATAACAGCCGACCATGGCAACTGCGAGCAAATGACAGACCCAAGTTCTGGCCAGGTTCACACGGCGCACACTCTCGGGCCGGTGCCACTTGTTTACACAGGCAGCCGCAAGGTAAGCCTGCAAAACGACGGCAGCCTGAGCGATGTAGCACCTTCGCTGCTCACTTTGATGGGGCTGGACCAGCCGAAGGAAATGACCGGGCACTCTCTGGTCAAGATCGGTTGACCCAAAAACAGGTTCTACCATTGCGACTAATTGCATTACTGACACTGGCACTCACATTCGCGTTGGGTGCTGTACCCATTGCCTTCGGAAAAGAGGTTACACCAGCCCAGATTGAAGCCCTCAAGGAACGCATTGAGGATATCGATGACTGGCTGGCCGATGCCGAAAAAGATCGCTCCACACTGGAGCGAGAGCTTGCTGCGGCCGAACGTACAATAAGTCGTTTAACCCGTGAGCGCCGCTCTTTGGGGGAACAAGTAAAAAAACAGCAACAACGGCTGGCAGAACTCCAGAGCGAAGAACGGGAACTGGCACGCACCTTGGAGCGTCAGCGTGAGAGCCTGAAAAAGCAGATCCGCACAGCCTGGATGGAGGGCGACGTGCCTGCTATAAAAGTGCTGCTCAACGAGATCAATCCAGACAACATTGCCCGGACGATGACCTACTACGAATACCTCAGCCGCGACACCGTTGGGCGCCTGGAAGCCTTCCAAAAGAACCTTGAAGCGCTCAAGGTGACGCAAGCCGAGGCTCAAAACACCCGAGCTGAGCTTGCGAAAAGCGAGGAAGGCGTTATCAAACGCCAACAAGAATTAACGACTTCTCGACAGAAACGCGAGAAAACTCTTGTGGCGCTTAACAAGGACATCCGTACCCGTCGCAACGAAAAAGATGAGCTGGAATCTGATCGCAAGCGGTTGGAAAAATTACTTTCTGAAGTCCAGGAAGCCATCGCCAACATCCCCTCCCCCAACGAATCTCAACCATTCCCATCACTCCGGAACAAGCTACCTTGGCCGGCGCAAGGTAAGGTGGTTAGCCGCTTTGGCGATAAATACGCAGAGGGCAAGCTGCGCAGAAACGGACTTCTCATTCAGACTGGGGAAGGGGCCGACGTGAAAGCCATTCACTATGGCCGGGTTGTGTTTGCTAACTGGCTTCGGGGTTTTGGGCTGATAACAATTATTGATCACGGCGATGGCTACATGACACTCTATGGCCACAGTAGCAGCCTGTTCACCAGCCCCGGCGATTGGGTTGCAGCCGGGGAAGCCATCGCACAGGCGGGCCGCACAGGCGGAACAGACACTCCAGCACTCTATTTTGAGGTTCGCCACAACGGCAAACCAGACAACCCGGGGCGCTGGCTGGCTAACTGAACACCAGCAGCGGGGCTGACAAATGCGCCCGCTGCGGCCATACTGTCAGCAATAGAGGGTTCAGCCCAACTACCGGAATAACCACGGGATATGTGAATGAAACGGGTCCGTAATACACACCAAGCATCACCTTTGCGCTCAGCCATCCTCGCTGCCTGTTTCATTTCCCTTCCCGGACTGGCATTTGCCCAGGATAACCCTTCAGACAACACACAGTTGCTGGAAGGCATTCAGGATGGCGAACGCGTTGAAATCACTCTTCCTGATCCGGAGAAGCAACTGCCTCTGGACGATCTACGCAAATTCACCGAGGTCTTTAGCCGTATAAAGGCTGCCTACGTTGAAGAAGTAGACGACCGCCAACTGCTAGAAAGTGCCATCAAAGGTATGCTGTCCGATCTTGACCCCCACTCAACCTATCTGGCCCCGGAAGACTATGAAGAGCTGGAAGAAAGCACCTCCGGCGAATTTGGCGGCTTGGGTATTGAAGTGGGCATGGAAAACGGCTTTATAAAGGTGATCGCCCCTATTGACGACACACCCGCTCAGCAGGCGGGCGTTCAATCCGGCGATTTAATCATCAAGCTTGATGAAAAGCCGGTAAAAGGTATGGGGCTCGAAGAAGCCGTGCAACTTATGCGCGGCAAGCCTGGCACCATTCTTACGCTGACCATTATGCGCGAGGGTGAAAATGGCCCAGTAGAAATCGACGTTGAGCGCGACGTTATCAAAGTAACCAGTGTAAAG
>Ga0208158_1000018_pt1 | contig 167561 bp, 148 predicted proteins | sample 8_EtaG_FD_184081 | JGI IMG/M metagenome (GOLD analysis project Ga0208158, IMG submission 184081) | Marine viral communities from the Subarctic Pacific Ocean - 8_ETSP_OMZ_AT15162 metaG (SPAdes) (version 2) | ecosystem: Environmental > Aquatic > Marine > Oceanic | place: Pacific Ocean...
GAGGGAAATCAGACGGCCATCGACCAAGGTTGGCAGGCTGTGGCCTTAGCGCCGGAGGAGAGGGCTTGACATAAATGTGCGTCAAACGTATGTTTCAAACAGACGTTTGCTAGAGGCACCGAAAACAACATGGCCCAGTCTGATACTGTTGACCGAATTCTTGATGCGGCAGAAGAGCTGTTTGCTGAACGGGGTTTTTCAGAAACTTCTTTGCGCATGATCACCAGCAAGGCCCGGGTAAACCTGGCGGCTGTTAATTATCACTTTGGCTCCAAAAATGCGCTGATTCATGCTGTTTTTGGACGCTTTTTGACACCGTTTTCAGCAACACTTGGAAACGCGTTTGATGAGCTTGAGGCCAGCTGTAAAGGTAATCCACCCACGCTGAACCAGACGCTTTGGGCGCTTACGGCAAGCGCCATTCGCATGCCGCAGCGGAATGAAAGGGGTATTTCGATTTTCATGCGGCTTCTTGGGCTTGCGTATACTCAATCCCAAGGGCATTTGCGCAAATTTCTGGAGCAGGAATACAGTCAGCCTTTCGGCCGCTTTATGGGTTTGCTTAAAGAGGCAACACCTGAGCTCTCAGCTGTAGATCGTTACTGGCGTATCCAGTTTATGCTAGGGGCAACTGCGTTTACCATGTCCAGTAGCGATGCTTTGCGGGATATTCTGCGCAACAAACTTGGCGTGGAAACCACGGTTCAGGAAATTGCGGCGCGCCTTGTGCCATTCCTGGCCGCGGGGATGCAGGCCCAAGACACCGTTCTGGTCCCCCCTGCTGACATCAAGTTCCCGGTTGCCTGACCTGTACCGTCTCGGTTAGGCTTCTCCCTTATCACTCGGGGGAGCTCAAACCATTTTGAAGCATTGTAACCGCACCGCCTGCGCAATTGATATTAGCCTGAATGATCAAACCCTTGCTCTGCTAGACAGCAATGGTGGCATCGTCGCAAGCTTCCCCGTTTCTACGGCGCTCAATGGCGTGGGCGAGCAACATGGTAGCGGGTGCACCCCGGCGGGGGCGCACTATATACGCGCCATGATAGGTGCCGGGCTCCCTGCCAATACTGTTTTCAGAGCTCGCCGTTCCACCGGCGAGATATATAGCCCCCAGCTGGCTGCCAGATACCCTGATCGAGACTGGATCCTGAGCCGCATATTATGGCTTTGTGGGCAGGAGCCCGGGAAAAATCGTGGTGCTGGTGTTGATACCTTTCGTAGATTTATATACATACACGGTACGCCCGATACAGAGCCCATGGGGCTGGCGTTGTCCCATGGTTGTGTTCGTATGCGCAATGATGACGTAATTGAACTGTTCGACCTTGCTTGGCCGGGTATGCCGGTTACGATCCGCTAAAATCAGATTGATTAGACTGAATCGAGGAACCCCATGATCGGAGAAATGATGTCCACCCTGAACGGTTGGATCAAGAATTTCGGTGTGCTCTCTGAAGCATGGCGTGTGGGTATTGTGGTGTTTGCCTTGGTGTTTGGAACCGCCACCGTTGCGTACATTGCAGGCCATGTCATTGGCGCTTTGGAACGCAAGTTCGCCAATACTAATAACATCTGGGATGACGCGGCACTTCATGCGATCAGAGCGCCGGTAGTGGCTTTTGTCTGGTTGCAGGGTGTGTATTGGGCGGCCGAAGTGGCCCACCATTATTCCTCAGCAGTGATATTTGAGGCCAATGGAACCGTGTTGCAGGTTGGCTTTATATTTATTCTTGTTTGGGCGTTGCTGAGGGTAATCAAGGCGGTTGAGGGCATTCTTGTTTCTCCCGTAAAAATGCAAAAACCCATGGACTACACCACCATTAATGCGGTGAGTAAGGTGTCCCGGGCGGTGGTGATTATTACGGCGGTTTTGATCAGCATGCAGTCGTTGGGCTATAGCATTTCCGGGGTGATGGCTTTCGGTGGCGTTGGTGGTATAGCGGTGGGCTTTGCCGCAAAAGATTTGCTGGCCAACTTTTTTGGCGGTTTTATTATTCACCTGGACAGGCCGTTCAAAGTGGGTGACTGGATTCGTTCACCGGATCGCAGTATTGAGGGCACGGTGGAGCAAATTGGCTGGCGGCTCACCACAATCCGGACGTTTGACAAACGCCCTCTTTATGTTCCGAATGCGGCGTTTACAACCATTGCGGTAGAAAACCCCTCACGAATGACGAATCGGCGCATTTCAGAGACTATCGGCATCCGCTATGCAGACGTTAGCCAAATGCAGACCATTGTTGCAGATATACGGTCAATGCTTGAAAAACATGAAGATATTGAGAGCAAGCAAACGCTGATTGTGAATTTCTTGGCGTTTAGCCACTCGTCGCTGGACATCATGGTTTATGCCTTCACCAAGACAACCCAGTGGGTTAGGTATCATGAAGTAAAACAGGATGTGTTGCTGAAAATCAGTGACGTTATAGAGGGCCATGGTGGGCAGGTAGCCTTCCCGACACAAACCATACATATCAACGAAGACAGTCGGATCTCCGAGTATGAGCGAGATCGCGACGAGCAGGACGAAAGTGAAGAGGGGGGCGACGAAATGCGGGCTGCCCAAGGGAGCAAGCGTACCGCCCGGCGCGATCGTAGCCGTCGTCATGACACCCAGGCGGGCGACGTAGGTGAGCAATCCATGGGCGTGGGGGATGGAGACTGATGACCGAAACCAGCGGTATGGTTGGCATTATTGGTGGCACCGGCCTGACCACCTTGTCGGGCCTGAATATCACAGGGGCACGAACCATTGAAACACCTTGGGGCTCGCCCTCATCAGAGCTGGTCGAGGGGAGCTTTGATGGGCAGCCTGTTGTGTTCTTGTCCCGGCATGGTAATCCACACAGGATTCCTCCCCACCAGGTGAACTACAGGGCTAATATAAAAGCGCTTTATGATGCCGGCGTACGCACCGTTATTGGCGTGAACGCTGTGGGTGGAATACATCCGGATATGGGGCCCGCCTGTGTGGTTATCCCTGAACAGATCATTGATTACACCTGGGGCAGGGCAAGCACGTTCTTTGAGGGCGATCTGGCACAGGTAACCCATATCGATTTCACGTGGCCATACGACCAGGCTGCCCGCAACATTCTGATGCAGGCAGCAACGGCCCATGATGTGCCGTTTGCCGGGTTTGGGGTCTATGGTGCGACTCAGGGCCCAAGGCTTGAAACAGCAGCCGAAATACGTCGCATGGAGCGGGATGGGTGTGATTTGGTAGGGATGACTGGCATGCCAGAAGCTGCTTTGGCGGCTGAACTGGGCATGAGGTACGTGTGCTTGGGGTTGGTAGTTAACTGGGCGGCAGGGAAGTCAGACCACATTATTACCATGGCAGAAATTGAAGCGGCCATCGAGCAGGGCATGTCTGGTGTCAGACAGATTCTCGAAGCGTCGATGGCCGATCTTGGTGCTCTTACTGTTTTGACTCAACCTTCTTGAAGAACACCAGAACCCCAATGGTGGGGGAGTCCAGAAAGTGGATTTCCTCGCTCCGCATCCTGCGGGTCTCTCGAATCCACGTTAACAGTTCCAGCGGTACGTCAGGCTGAAGGTTCGGTTCAGCGCTTGCTGTGGCGCTGGTGCCTACGGCTGCAACCTTACTTTCCTGCCAATGGTTCAGGTGAACGGCAACATGCAGGTAACGCTGCCTGTCGATCGTGATATTCCCTTCGATCTCCCTCTGGCCTGCCTGTTCCAGCCAGTCGCCAATCTCAATGCGCAGTGGTTCACCTTTGTAGTTCGGTGGGAAAGCCTCGTACCAGCCTGCAGACATAAGCACTTTGTATTTACCGCTATTTTCTAGCCGGTTGGCTGCATTGCCAAGGTGAAGTTGGTTGCGGTTTGCGAGCTTCAGCGACGAGCTTACTGAGCCTCCCCGGCCAACAATATAAAGGGCTTTGCCTGTGTTCACAGGGGGCTCAACCTTGCGGTTGACCATGCGTTCGGCCACTGCACCAGGGTCGACGATTCGCTCCAGAATCACGAACTCGGCCCGGTAAAGGTCATCGGATGTTTGCTGCGCATGGCTCACCATTGAGGTGGCCGCCAGAAGGGCAGTCAGTAGTGTGTGTGCCAATAGCCGACACAAGCGATTACCATCAGTCTGCAAGAGTTTGCTCCAGTTTTATTCAGGCCCTTTTTAGGCCGTGGCTGCGCCCTGGGCGGGTAAAAGTTCGCCCAGCATTTCGGAAATGCCGTCGAGTTTACCACTGGTTGAGGAGTCCTTCAGCCGAAAACGGAAACTGTTGGCGCCCTCAAGGCGATATGTGTTCGGTGCAGATTGCATTTTTTTAACCAGTACCAATGGGTCGACGGGTGTGGAGTTGCCGAATTCAAGGCGTGCCCACTCCTTGCCAGCGTCTACTTTCACTATGCCCAGAGCTTCGGCCTGAAGCCGAAGTTCGGTTTGTCGCACCAGATTTTTTACCGGTTCTGGTAATAATCCGAAGCGATCAATCATCTCAACCTGAAGCTCTTTTAATGCATTTCGCTCGCTGACACTGGCAATGCGCTTGTAAAGCATTAAGCGATTGTGCACATCTGGCAGGTAATCTTCCGGGATCAGCGCGGGTATGCGCAGGTTCATTTCCGTGCCATGGCTCAAGGGCAGTTCTGCGTTGGGTGTACGGCCCTCGCGAATGGCTTTTACCGCTTCGTCCAGCAACTGCATATACAGAGTAAAACCAATGCTCTCGATTTGGCCGCTTTGCTCATCGCCCAGCAATTCGCCAGCGCCACGAATCTCCAGGTCGTGGGTGGCTAGCATAAAGCCGGCGCCAAGATCCTGGGCTTCTGCGATCGCTTCCAGCCGCTTTTTGGCATCTGCCGAGATGGCTTTGGGAGGCGGAGTTAGCAGGTAAGCATAGGCTTGGTGGTGGGAGCGGCCGACCCGGCCTCGAAGTTGGTGTAGCTGGGCCAACCCGAATTTGTCTGCGCGTTCGATAATAATGGTGTTGGCGCTGGGAATGTCGATACCGGTTTCGATGATGGTGGTGCAAACCAGCACGTTGAAGCGCTTATGATAGAAATCCGACATGATTTGCTCAAGCTGTCGCTCTCGCATCTGACCATGGGCTACTCCCACTCGGGCTTCTGGAACCAGGCGCCGCAGATCTTCGGCCGTTTTCTCGATGCTTGCTACGTCGTTGTGCAGAACGTAAACCTGGCCGCCACGTAGAACCTCACGTAAAACGGCCTCTTTCACCATGGCATCGTCCCGCTGGCGTACAAAGGTTTTTACCGAGAGCCGCCGGGCAGGGGGTGTGGCAATGATAGACAGGTCTCTGAGATGCCCCATGGCCATATTGAGGGTTCTGGGGATAGGCGTCGCTGTGAGGTTTAGCATGTCCACTTCGGCCCGCAACGCCTTCAGCTTTTCCTTCTGCCCCACGCCGAACCGATGTTCTTCATCAATGATCACCAGGCCCAGGTTTTTAAACCGAATGTCGCCCTGCAGCAGCTTGTGGGTTCCTATAACAATATCGGCTTTCCCGCTTTCAATGGCCTCCAGGGCCTTGTTGGTCTGGCTTGTGCTGCGAAAGCGGCTCAATAGCTCGATGTTAACCGGTGTATCCGAGAAACGATCCCGGAAGGACTCGTAATGTTGCTGGGCCAACAGTGTTGTGGGCACCAATACAGCCACCTGCTTTCCAGACCAGGTGGCCAGGAATGCAGCACGCATGGCGACCTCGGTTTTACCAAAGCCAACATCGCCACACACCAGCCTGTCCATGGGTTTTTCGTTGGTCATGTCTTCGAAAACCGCTTCGATCGCAATTTGCTGATCCGGCGTTTCTTCAAACGGAAATCCAGCCGCAAACGCCCGGTAGGCTTCCTTGGGGTCTTCAAATGCGAAACCTTTGCGGGCTTCTCGGCGCGCATAAACATCCAGAAGCTCCGCTGCGGTATCGCGGATCTTCTCTAAAGCCTTTTGTTTGGCTGTGCTCCAGCGCTCTGTGCCCAGCTTGTGCAGGGGGGCATGTTCAGCATCTGCACCGGCATAGCGGGAAATCAGATGCAGGCTGGATACGGGCACGTACAATTTAGAGCCGCCGGCGTATTCAAGCATCAGAAACTCACTGGCCTCCGCTTCAACCGTAATCGTTTCCAAGCCAAGGTAGCGGCCGACTCCATGATCTATGTGAACCACAGGGGCGCCGGTTCGTAACTCAGACAGGTCGCGATAGCCGTCGTCGTTAATCTCCGTGGGCTTTTCGCGCCGGCGGCGCTGCAATACGCGTTCGCCGAAAAGAGCCGTTTCGGTGATCAGCGCAACATTGTGTTCAGGCAGTACCAGCCCCTGTTCCATGGAAGCGATGGTGATACCCAGCGTAGCGCTCTCATCAGTCAGAAAGTCCTGCCAGTTTTCGAAACCTTGCAACCTTAGTTGGTGCTCGCCCAGGTTATCAATAAGGGCCTCTCGGCGGCCTGAAGACTCTGCGCAAATGAGCACTCGCCCGGCAAAGCTCTTTATAAAACGCTTCAGGTGGCCTGCAGGGTCGGCGGCCCGAGCGTTCATGGCAATGTCCGGGAGTGCTTCACTGGTGCAGTTTACAGCGCCACTGCCTTCTGCTTTTTCCGGTGTTGTAGTTACCCTGGGAAAGGCTTTGAGATGGCCAAACAGTTCATCCTGCTGCAAAAACAAACTGGCTGGTGGAAGTATGGGGCGGTGAAGGTCATGGCGCCGCTCTTCGTAACGGTTTCGGGTTTCAGCATCAAAGTGGCTGACTGCCTCGTTCAGGCCTTGAGCAGTAAAAACGTGCGTGGTCTCAGGTAAATAGTCGAAAAGAGTGGCCGTCTCTTCAAAAAACAGCGGCTGATAATATTCTATGCCCGGAGGCGTTATGCCGTGGCTAACGTCCTGGTATATGGGGGCGTCTTTGTTGGCGTTTGGAAATTGCTCGAACCAGCGGTTACGAAAACCGGAGCGAGCCTCTTTATGCCATGGGAATTCATAGGCAGGAAGAAGCTCGATACGTTCAATCCGATCAATGGAACGCTGGGTTTCCGGGTCGAAGGTGCGAAGGGTTTCTACTTCGTTATCGAACAAGTCAATTCGGTAGGGCAGGTTCGACCCCATGGGGAATATATCGAGAATGGAGCCGCGAACGGCGTATTCGCCGTGCTCGTAAACGTTTTCAGCGTGTCGGTAGCCTGCGGTTGTCAACTGCAAGCGCCAGTTGTCCATATCCAGAGACTGGCCGGTTTCCAGCAGGAGAGTATTACCTTGCAGGTAACTGACCGGAGGCAATCGGTGCATCAGGGTCCGGGCCGGCACCACGATAACCCCATGCTGAATGCCTGGTAGTCGGTGAAGTGTGCGAATGCGCCGCGAAGTAATATCCTGGTGTGGAGAGAACAAATCGTAGGGCAGGGTTTCCCAGTCTGGCAGTGACAGTAGCTCCAGGCCGTCCTCTGTAACAGTGGCGCCATCCTCCTCTGGCGGCAAACCGAGGAAAAAGCGCATGGATTGCTCCAGGCGGATCGCCTCAGCCGTGCTGCGGGTGATTACCAGGGTTAGCCCCTTGTGTGCCCGCGCACTCTCACAAATGGCCAGGGCGTCGCTGCTGCCATGTAACTGCCCCCAGGTGCGATGATCTGCTGATTTTGCAGGAAATGCCGGCGCAATCAGTGTTTGCAGTGAAGCGGAAGTGGGGGCACCTTGATTCATGGGCAGTCGTGTTCTCCTGCTGTGGGTGTGGGGGAGCCAATAAGGCGGCTATTCTAACGCCGGCAGATGACGGTGTCATGGCGGTTAACCTACGATGTCCGTGCCAGTTCGTATTTGCCGTTAGCCGGTTTAAGTTGGATAATGCCCACCTAAATTATTCCACGTGCGAAACAGGGGTCCCTACCGTGAGCCACGAACAGATGAACCAGTGCCTGTCCAACTGGATGGATCGAGAATCCACTGCGGAGGCCATGATTCCGCTGATTGGCCGTCTTTACCGGAAAAACAACGTTGTTACCTCCGTATACGGTCGCTCCATTATTAACCAGTCGGTTATCGATATTATCCGTGCCCACAGGTTTGTACGTCAGGTAGAGGATAGTGAACTGTCCGTACACGATACCTTGCCAATCCTGCAGGCTATGGATCAAATGGAGCTTGGGCGCGCGCACATCGATATCGGCAAGCTGGCGGTAAAGTTTAAGGAACAAGGCGATGATCTGGCTGAGTTCCTCAAAAAAGAAATCGGCCCGGTGATTGGTCAGTATCCTTCGCAGTCTGAAGAAGATGCCAGTAATGGCACCAAAGATGTGGTGCTGTACGGCTTTGGGCGTATCGGCCGCTTGCTTGCCCGTATTCTGATTGAAAAGGCTGGCGGTGGTAACAACCTTCGCCTGCGAGCTATTGTGGTTCGCCAAGGTGGCGCAGACAACGATTTACAGAAGCGTGCCAGCCTGTTGCGCCGGGATTCTGTGCACGGCCCTTTTGATGGCACCATTCGTGTTGACGAAAAGGGATCGGCGCTCATTGCCAACGGCAATTACATCAAGGTTATTTATTCAGACGGTCCGGACAAGGTGGATTACACCCAGTACGGCATCAAAAACGCCATCGTGATAGATAACACCGGTATTTGGCGCGACGAAGAAGGCCTGGGTCTGCACCTCAAGTCCAAAGGCGTCAGCCGGGTTATGCTGACGGCACCAGGAAAAGGCGACATCAAGAACGTCGTTTACGGCATTAACAACGACTGGATTACCGACGAAGATAAAATTCTGTCTGCGGCCTCCTGTACGACCAACGCGATCACGCCGGTACTGAAAGCGATTTACGACGAGTACGGTATTGAAGACGGTCACGTTGAAACGGTGCATTCTTACACCAACGACCAAAACCTGATCGATAACTACCATAAAGGTGGCCGTCGTGGCCGTAGCGCTCCCCTGAACATGGTAATTACCGAGACAGGCGCAGCAAAAGCCGTGTCCAAAGCTCTGCCGGAGCTCACAGGCAAGCTGACAGGTAACGCTATTCGGGTGCCAACGCCGAACGTTTCTATGGCCATTCTCAACCTTAATCTGAAGAAAGAGGTGGATGTTGAAGGTGTGAATAACTACCTGCGCGAGATGGCGCTGCACTCGGAATTGCAGAAACAGATCGATTTTGTGAACTCCCCGGAGGTCGTTTCCACCGATTTTGTTGGCTCTCGTCATGCCGGCATTGTAGATGCTCAAGCCACGATTGCTGCGGGCAAGCGGTTGATTCTCTACGTGTGGTACGACAACGAGTTTGGTTACAGCGCCCAGGTAATTCGGGTCGTTAGTCAGATGGCTGGTATTGCTTACCCCATCTTTCCCGCCCGTACGCGCGACTGAAGACGGTGCGTCAAAGTTGAGGGTAATGGCTCCACAAGCCCGGCGTCGAATGTCGCCGGGTTTTTTGTTAACGGCGGTTGGTCACTACAGGATTACGTTCCGGTACAAACCCGTTCTCGTTTCAGGTGGAAATAGCTTGCCTTAGACTCTATAATTGGCGCGATTTTGGGTATGTCTGGCTCCCCGTTTCTCAACGTAATTCTGGGCCGCTGGGGCCGGGCAATACTAATCCATAGACTAGTTTCTGATGATTGGATGAGGCTAATGATTAAGATCAAAAAAGGCCTGGATCTTCCCATCAGCGGCGCTCCCGAACAGACCATTACAGACGGTAAACCAGTTCGCCACGTGGCGTTGATTGGTTTCGACTACATCGGCATGAAGCCGACGATGGCTGTTAAAGAAGGAGATCGTGTTAAGCGCGGTACGCTGCTGTTCACGGACAAGAAGACCGAGGGCGTTCGTTATACATCACCTGCCGCTGGCGTGGTGAAAGAACTCAATCGCGGTGAGCGTCGGGTATTCCAGTCAGTTGTCATCGAGATTGATGGTGACGAAGCTGAGACCTTTGCCCGCTTCAACGCTGCGGACCTTGCTGGACTGGAACGTCAGCAGGTGGTCGATAATCTGGTTGAGTCCGGTTTGTGGACGGCTTTCAAAACCCGGCCCTACAGCAAAGTGCCGGCAATCGACACGGCTCCGCACTCCATATTTGTGTCCGTTATGGACACCAACCCGCTGGCAGCCGATCCTACCGTTGTGATTGCTGAGAATGCCACTGCCTTTGAAAATGGCCTGACCATTCTGGGTCGCCTTACCTCTGGCAAGGTGTTTGTAACCGGTCGTCCGGGCTCTAATGTGGCCGTTCCCAAGGCTGACAATATTGACGTTCAGCAGTTTGACGGCATACACCCAGCCGGAAACGTCGGAACGCATATTCATCATCTTGATCCGGTTTCCGCCTCCAAGAGTGTCTGGACGGTTAACTACCAGGATGTCATCGATATCGGACAGCTGTTCGTTACCGGCGAATTGAACGTCGGCCGCATTGTTGCGCTTGGTGGCCCCAAAGCCCTGAAGCCTCGCCTGATTCGCACCCGCTTGGGCGCCAGTCTCCCCGAACTTCTCGACGGCGAAGTGGCTACAGATTGCGACGTTCGCGCGATTTCCGGTTCCGTATTCGGTGGCCGCCGTGGCGAAGGCCCCTGTGCTTACCTTGGTCGCTTTGCTAACCAGGTGTCGGTGCTGGAAGAAGGCAACAAGCGGCACTTCCTGGGTTGGCTATCACCGGGCGCTAACAAGTTTTCTGTTCTCAACATCTATTTGTCCAAACTGACCGGCAACAAGTTGTTCAACTTCACGACCACTACCAACGGCAGTGAGCGTGCGATGGTGCCTGTGGGTTCCTACGAGAAGGTGATGCCGCTGGATATCCTGCCAACTCAATTGCTGCGCGCGTTGATTGTGGGGGATACAGAAATGGCCCAGAAGCTCGGCGCTTTGGAATTAGACGAAGAAGATCTGGCGCTGTGCACCTTCGTGTGCCCGGGTAAATATGAATACGGTCCGATTCTCCGCGAGAATTTGACCCGAATCGAGATCGAGGGCTAACACGATGGCTATCAGACAGTTTCTCGATGGAATCGAGCACCACTTCGAACAAGGTGGTAAGTACGAGCGCTGGTATGCGCTGTACGAAGCCGCCGATACCATGTTCTACACACCAAGTTCGGTAACCTCTACAACCTCGCACGTGCGTGATGGCGTTGATCTCAAGCGCATCATGATTTCGGTCTGGTTGTGTGTCTTTCCGGCGATGTTCTTTGGTATGTGGAACATTGGCTTTCAAGCTAATAGTTTCCTTGCCACCAACCCGGATGCATTGATTGCAGATGGTGGTTTGCGCACAGCGTTTATTCAGGCTCTTGCGGTCACAGGTGCCGGCGCTGGCATCTGGGACAACTTCGTATACGGGATGGCTTACTTCATTCCTGTTTACGCCGTTACCTTCGTAGTGGGCGGTTTCTGGGAGGTTATGTTCGCGACCGTGCGTCGTCACGAGGTGAACGAAGGCTTCTTCGTAACGTCTATCCTGTTTGCGCTAATCTGCCCGCCGACCATTCCTCTTTGGCAGGTGGCTCTGGGTATCACATTTGGTGTGGTGATTGGTAAAGAAGTCTTTGGCGGTACCGGCAAAAACTTCCTGAACCCAGCACTGACCGGGCGTGCATTTCTGTACTTTGCTTACCCGGCACAAATCTCTGGTGATGCTGTTTGGACTGCTGTTGATGGCTTTAGTGGTGCAACGGCGCTGAGCATGGCGGCAAGCGGCGGCCTTGATGCGCTGAACGAGGGTGTTGGCTGGATGAACGCATTCATGGGCTCCATTCAGGGCTCTATGGGCGAAACCTCCACGCTGGCCGTGCTTATTGGCGGCCTGGTTCTTGTGGGGATGCGTATTGCCAGCTACCGGATAGTGGGTGGCGTGCTGCTAGGTATGATTGCTACCTCTCTCATGTTCAATATTGTCGGCTCCGAGACCAACGTGATGTTTTCGGTGCCCGCGCATTGGCATCTTGTTATGGGTGGCTTTGCCTTTGGTATGATGTTTATGGCTACCGATCCGGTTTCCGCGGCAATGACCAACACGGGCCGCTGGTGTTTCGGCATTCTGGTAGGTGTAATGACCATCTTGATTCGGGTTGTTAACCCCGCATTCCCGGAGGGCATTATGCTTGCGATTCTGTTCGCTAACCTTTTTGCACCGCTGATGGATCACTACGTGGTTCAAGCAAACGTTAAACGGAGGCTCGCTCGTGGCTAAGGGTAAAGAAACTGTCTCCAGAACGCTGCTGGTTGCTCTGGTACTGAGTATTGTTTTCTCCATTGTGGTTTCCACTGCAGCGGTGGTGCTCCGCCCGGCGCAGATCAAGAACCAGAACCTGGATATCAAAACTAACATTCTGTCTGCATCAGGAATGTTGCCCGAGGGAGCCGGTGCCGAGGAAATCGAAAAAATATTTTCGCAATTTGAAGTGCGTCTGGTAGATCTGGATACTGGTGACTACGTGGAGCCGTCTTCCGTGGGTGTAAAAGACCCCATGAAGTACGACATGTATAAATCAGCGTCAGACCCTATGATGTCTACCATGATTCCGACCTCTGAAGATAAGGCTGGCATCAAGCATCGTCCTAATGTCGCCAAAGTTTATACTCTGAGCGAAAATGGGAATCTCAATCGTGTGGTGCTGCCCATTCACGGCTATGGCTTGTGGTCTACTCTGTATGGCTTTATGTCCCTGGAAGGTGACCTGAACACCATCGAAGGTTTGGGTTTCTATGCTCACGCAGAAACACCTGGCCTTGGCGGTGAAGTGGATAATCCGCGGTGGAAGTCTCAGTGGGTTGGCAAGGAGCTTTACGATGAGGATAAATCCGAGCCTCAGATTCGCCTGATGAAGGGTGGGGTAGACTCCAATGCCGCCGACAAACAGCATAAGGTCGATGCGCTCTCCGGTGCGACATTGACCAGCCGTGGCGTACAGAACCTGGTTAATTACTGGATGGGTGATCGGGGTTACGCACCGTTCCTCAAGAAACTTCGCGAAGGGGAGGAGGTCTGATCATGGCCGAAATAACTGCCAAACAGGTTCTTTTCGAACCGATATTCAGTAATAACCCGATCGGGCTGCAGATTCTAGGTATCTGTTCAGCGCTTGCTGTAACCACGAGCATGAACGTCACCATCGTTATGAGCCTGTCGGTTATCGCTGTTACCGCGTTTTCCAACTTGGCTGTGTCGCTGGTTCGTACTCAGATCCCGGCAAGTATCCGGATCATCGTACAGATGACTATTATCGCTTCTCTGGTCATCGTGGTTGATCAGATACTCAAAGCGTATGCCTACGAGATCAGTAAACAACTGTCTGTATTCGTTGGTCTGATCATCACCAACTGCATTGTTATGGGGCGCGCCGAAGGCTTTGCCATGAAAAACGGTCCCTGGCTGAGCTTCCTGGACGGCATTGGCAATGGCCTGGGCTACTCGGTCATGTTGTTGTTTGTGGCCTTTTTCCGCGAGCTTCTGGGTGCCGGCTCATTGTTCGGTGTCACCCTGCTGTCTCCGGTAAACGAAGGTGGCTGGTATATCACTAATGGCCTGCTGCTGTTGCCGCCGAGTGCTTTTTTCATTATTGGCCTTGCAATTTGGGGTCTGCGTACCTGGATGCCTGAGCAGGTAGAAGAGCCGGACTACAAGTTGTCCCGTCACACCCATAAGGAGGCCTTCTGATGATCGAGCATTATATCAGTCTGCTTCTCAAGGCGATTTTCATTGAGAACATGGCGCTCGCGTTCTTCCTGGGAATGTGTACGTTTCTCGCTATTTCCAAGAAGATTGAAGCGGCCACAGGTCTTGGCATAGCGGTTGTTGTGGTTCTGACGTTGACAGTGCCGGTTAACAACCTGATCTACAACAACATCCTTCGTGAAGGTGCGCTGGCTTGGGCGGGTTTGCCTGAGGTGGATCTGAGTTTCCTTGGCTTGATTACCTATATTGGCGTTATCGCAGCCATTGTTCAGATTATGGAAATGATTCTGGACAAATACATCCCGGCACTATACGCCGCACTGGGGGTGTTCCTGCCACTGATTACAGTGAACTGCGCGATCCTGGGCGCTGCGCTGTTCATGGTGGAGCGGGACTATACGTTCGGTGAAAGTGTGGTTTATGGCTTTGGTGCTGGTGTGGGCTGGGCTCTGGCTATTATTGCCTTGGCCGGTATCCGTGAAAAACTGAAGTACAGCGATGTTCCAGAAGGGCTGCGTGGCCTGGGTATCACCTTCATTACGGTTGGTTTGATGTCCCTTGGCTTTATGTCGTTCTCAGGGATTTCCCTGTAATTCATCCGGTGATTCGGTTTAACGAAAAGGCGAGACCATGTATACAGAAATAACACTTGGCGTGGTCATGTTCACCGTTATCGTTCTGGCGCTTGTGGCGATCATCCTCGCGGCGAGATCCAAACTGGTAAGCACCGGTGATGTGACTATCGAAATCAATGACGATCCGGAACACACCGTGAAAACGGAAGCCGGTGGCAAGCTTCTGAGCACTCTGGCTGGCAGTGGCATTTTCCTGTCGTCAGCCTGTGGCGGCGGTGGTACCTGCGCGCAGTGCAAGTGTAAAGTGCTTGATGGCGGCGGCGCGATGCTTGCCACGGAAAAAACTCACTTTACCAATCGTGAAGAGAAGGAAGGCTGGCGCTTGTCGTGCCAGGTTCCGGTTAAGCAGGACATGAAAATTGAGGTGCCCGAAGAATTCTTCGGCGTTAAAAAGTGGGAGTGTGAAGTTGTCTCCAACCACAACGTAGCCACCTTTATTAAGGAGTTGGTGCTGAAATTGCCAGAAGGCGAGGAAGTGGACTTCCGCGCTGGCGGTTATGTTCAACTTGAGTGCGCCCCTTACGAAATCAACTTCAAGGACTTTGATATTGAGGAAGAGTTCCATGGTGACTGGGACAAACTTGATATCTGGCGCTTCAAGGCGATCAACAAGGAAGAGACCATCCGCGCATACTCCATGGCGAACTATCCGGAAGAGAAGGGCGTTCTAAAGTTCAACATCCGTATTGCTACGCCGCCTCCGGGCACGGACCACCTTCCGGGCATCATGTCCAGTTATACGTTCAGCCTGAAGCCGGGTGACAAGGTCACGGTTATGGGGCCATTCGGTGAGTTCTTCGCCAAGAAGACCGAAGCGGAAATGGTGTTCATCGGCGGCGGTGCCGGCATGGCGCCTATGCGCTCTCATATCTTTGATCAGCTCAAGCGACTGAACTCGAAGCGCAAAATCACCTTCTGGTACGGTGCCCGCAGTGTCCGCGAGATGTTTTACGTGGAAGACTTCGACATGCTTGCCGATGAGAACGAAAACTTCGAGTGGCACGTTGCCTTGTCTGATGCACAGCCGGAAGACAACTGGGAAGGCCCTACGGGCTTTATCCATAACGTACTCTACGATAAATATCTGAAGGATCACCCCGCTCCGGAAGACTGTGAGTACTATATGTGCGGCCCCCCTATTATGAACGCGTCTGTTATCAAGATGTTGAAAGATATGGGTGTTGAAGACGAGAATATTATGCTGGATGACTTCGGAGGTTAAACCTTTCAGATGACATCTTGTATCTTACAACCCGCCCGGGTGGCTGCTGCCAGTATCGTTATGATGCTGGCACTGGTGGCCCTGGCGGGTTGCTCGTTTCAGCCGGATGAGGAAATCTGGGAAATCTCAGGGCCTGTTTTTGGAACCAGCTACCACATTAGCGTGGTTTTGCCGGAGGATCGGCAAAGGCTTGAAGCGCTGGCACAAGGCATAGGCGACGCTCTTGACGGGGTTGATGCATCCATGTCGACTTGGAGAGAAGATTCCGAGTTGTCAAAGCTGAACCGCCTTAAGGATCAGTCGGACTGGATTCCGGTTTCGGCCCCCCTTTTTGAAGTACTGACCAGGTCGGATGAAATTTCACGGCTGACTGACGGTGCTTTCGATGTAACCATTGGGCCGGTGGTCAATCTTTGGGGATTTGGCCCAGATGCACGGCCGGAACATGTTCCTTCAGATGAAGACCTTGCGCGTGCTTTAGCATCAACGGGTTTTAAAAACCTGTCGCTACAGGCGACCCCACCTGCGGTAAAAGCGTCCAAGACCCAGTATATTGATCTTTCGGCCATCGCAAAAGGTTATGGCGTGGATGTGGTGGCACGGTATCTCGATAGTGAGGGCGTAAAAGCTTATCTGGTGGAAATAGGCGGTGAAGTGCGCACTCAAGGGAAAAAGCCGGATGGCAGTGTGTGGAGGTTAGCCATAGAGCAGCCAGCAGAAGGCGGTGAGCATAAGGTAAGCCGCATCATTACTTTGCCTTCCCGAGCCATGGCAACGTCCGGTGACTATCGGAACTATTACGAATCGGAAGGGCGCCGCTTCTCACATACAATAGACCCAGAGACTGGCAAACCGATAACGCATAATTTGGCGTCGGTAACTGTGATCACCGACGACAGCATGAGTGCTGACGCATTGGCGACCGGTTTTACCGTTATGGGCTATGAGCGAGCGGCTGAGCTGGCCACGCGAGAGAACATAGCGGCCTATTTTATTGTCCGGACGGAAAACGGGTTTGAGACTCATCAAACTCCGGCATTTTCGTCCTACATTACTCAGTAGGAGGTGGGCAACATGGGTACCTTTTTTTTGGTATTAGCAATTGTGGTTTTGCTGGTAGCCGGTATGTCTGTCGGCGTCATTTTTGGTGGCAAGCCAATCAGTGGCACCTGCGGCGGCATAGGTGCACTTGGCATCAGCTCTTCCTGTGATATTTGTGGGGGTAACACCCAGAAATGTGACGAGGAAAACCAGCGTGTGGCTTCTGCGGCGGTAACGCCTGAAGAGTTGGCCTATGATGCGACCACCTCTGGTCGCAAGCGGTAAACGTTGGCATTTTCAGAATAATCATAATTACCTTTTCACGACGTAGATAAGGAGTCACTGCGCGCATGGCAGAACATCATTACGACGTCGTCGTTATCGGTGCCGGACCTTCAGGTGAAGGTGCGGCAATGAATGCGACGAAGCATGGTAAGCGTGTTGCGATCGTTGAGGATAAGCCCACAGTGGGAGGCAACTGCACCCACTGGGGTACGATTCCCTCCAAGGCTTTGCGTCACTCGGTCAAACAGATCATTACCTTCAACACCAATCAAATGTTCCGGGATATTGGAGAGCCCCGTTGGTTCTCGTTCCCTCGAGTGCTGCAAAGTGCCCAGAAAGTGATTGGTAAACAGGTAAAGCAGAGAACCCAGTTCTACTCTCGTAACCGCGTAGATCTGCTCAGGGGGCGAGCATCCTTTCTGGATGCGAACCGGCTTGAAATTCGTGGCAACAAATCCGTCGAAACACTGCACTTCAAGCAGGCCGTTGTCGCCACCGGTTCACGGCCTTATCTGCCACCGGATGTGGATTTTCGTCATCACCGGGTCTATAACTCCGACACCATACTTAACCTGTCCCACACACCGCGCACACTGATTATTTACGGCGCTGGCGTGATCGGCTCAGAATACGCATCTATATTTGCGGGTCTTGGCGTGAAAGTTGATCTAATCAACCCGGGCAGTCGCTTGCTGTCGTTCCTGGACGATGAAATCTCGGATGCGCTGAGCTATCACCTGCGTAACAACGGCGTGTTGGTGCGACACAATGAACAGTATGAGTCGGTAGACGGAGACGAACACGGTGTTGTTCTCTCGTTGCAGTCAGGCAAGAAAATCCGTGCGGATGCATTTCTTTGGTGTAATGGCCGCAGTGGCAACACTGACAGCTTAGGGCTTGAGAATATTGGTCTTACGCCTAATGGCCGCGGCCAGTTATCGATCGATGAGCATTATCGCACCGGGGTAGAAAACATTTACGCCGCCGGTGATGTAATCGGGTGGCCGAGCTTGGCGAGTGCCGCTTATGATCAGGGGCGCTCTGCGTCTTCAGACATTGTTAGTGATGATTACTTCCGGTTTGTATCAGATGTACCAACAGGCATTTACACAATTCCGGAGATCAGTTCCGTAGGGCAAACCGAGCGGGAATTAACCGCCGCTAAAGTGCCCTATGAAGTTGGACAGGCATTTTTCAAAGATCTGGCCAGGGCGCAGATTACTGGCGAACCTGTGGGCATGCTGAAAATCCTGTTCCACCGCGAGACCCGGCAGATACTGGGCATCCACTGCTTCGGAGACCAAGCTGCTGAGATCGTCCACATCGGCCAGGCCATCATGAATCAAAAAGGTGAGGCTAACTCGCTGAACTACTTTATCAACACAACCTTTAACTACCCGACCATGGCGGAAGCTTATCGAGTAGCTGCGTTGAATGGCCTTAACCGGATCTTTTGACCAGTTAAGGCTCTCAGCTTGCGGGTAACGCCTCGTTACCCGCGGCTATGCACTCCTGGCGATCAGGCAGCGATATTGTCGAGCTTGCGCGGTTGTCGAAGAACATCTGCGTACTGGTGGGGTAGTCTGTGATGATGCTGTCTACGCCCATAGCCTCAAGCCAAAGCATGTCCTGAATGCGATTAACGGTCCAGCACGACACATGCATATCCTTGCGATGAGCAGCCTCCACAAGTTCTGTCGAACACATTTTCCAGTTGATACACAGATACTTGCAGCCCAAGCGGGTTGCGAGGCCCAGGGGTCTTGGGAATCGTCGCTCTGATACCAGCCCGATGCGAATGCGCTTATTTCTTCGGCGCATTTCTTTCAGAAACCAGGTATCTGAAGACGTGATTGCTACCTTCTGGAACAGGTTTCGGCTTTGGATGATTTCCGTTAACCGGTTGCCCAGAACATTCAACCTGGCGCGGGTATCCTTTTTTACCTCAAGCTGGAAATGCTCCGCATCACCAAACTGATCCAGTAGCTGTTCCAGCTCTGGGATGCCTGTTTTTTCGGGCCATGGACTGGTATTGCGACGAGCGTCCATTTGGCTAAGCTCGGCCGCTGAGTACTGGCCCACACTGCCTTTATGACCGGTTGTGCGGTCTGTGGTCAGATCGTGTACCAGAACGGGCCTGCCATCTTTAGATAGCACCAAATCCAGCTCAAAGTGCCGGACACCCTGTCGATAGGCGTGCCTGAATCCGGGCAGGGTGTTTTCTGGGGCTTCCCCTTTAGCGCCCCGATGTCCGTAGACGATCATTCCGGTGCTTCACCTTTTAAACGTTGGTAAATGGCCTGGCGTTTGTTCCAGGTGTCGTGGCACAGATGTATATCTTCAAGGTAAGCTGGTAATTCGTTCATCAGCAACGCCTGGGGCCCGTCTACAAGCGCTTTCTCGGGCTTGGGGTGGAAGTCCACCAGCACCATGTTAGCGCCGGCGATCACGCCTTGTGCGGTGGCGTGCATGACATCCAGAATGCCATCTGGCGACTTCTCACGGGTACCTACCGAGTGAGACGGGTCGATGCACACCGGCATGCGTGTGAGCCGCTTAACCGCCGGTACGTGGGCAAAGTCCACCATGTTGCGGTGGGGCTGGCCCGCTTCGGTTTTCATACCGCGGAGGCAAAAAATAACGTTCGCGTTACCCTCGCTGGCCAAATATTCCGCCGCATTCAAGGATTCGTTCAACGTAATGCCGAACCCGCGCTTTAGCAGGACCGGGTAAGTGCTTTGACGGCCGATAGCCTTCAGAAGTTCAAAGTTCTGTGTATTTCGGGTGCCTACCTGAAGCATAACGCCCGTTGGCCTCCCGAGTTTTTCCAGGCACTTGTCGATTTCTTCGATATGGCTTTCATGGGTAATTTCCATGGCAACCACTTTAATGCCGTGTTTGCCGGCTTTTTCAAACACCCAGGGCAAGCAGCCCTTGCCATGCCCCTGAAACGAATAGGGGTTGGTGCGTGGCTTGTAAGCCCCCATGCGCGTGCAAACCTGGCCGTTTTCTTCCAGAGCCTTCAGCATCATTTCAACATGCTCAGGCACATCAACAGCGCAGAGCCCCGCAAAAACATTGAGGTTGGATTGGTTGAAGTCGACACCGTTATAGCTGAAACCCGTTTGCCGGTTATCATCCCGGTGGCGCCCCAGAATACGATAGTCGTCGGATATTCGGATGGCACGTTCGACAGCAGGCAAGGCCTCGATGTCCCCCTTGTCGAGCGGCTTGGTATCGCCCAGCAGGTATATCTCAGTCAACCGCTGGCTAACACCCTGAATCTCGTGTACCCGCACTGTCACGCCCGGAAGGTTTTCCAGGTAGTGCATTGTCTGGCGATAGGCTTCGCTATCCAGCGGGGTGTTGGGGTGAAGAATGGCTAACATGCTGTCTCCTTTGCTATGTACAGGCTAAGAACGTGCGCTTTCTGCTCTATATCGTGCCTGCATGAATTCCCGGTGATTAAGATGCAGCAAATCGGCGATACGGCGAATAAGGTGTTCTTCGTATTTATCGATGCGGTTGTCCGCAAGAGCAACGAGCCAAATGTTTTCCAGTAGTGCCTGTTTGCCTTCCTGGTCCAGGGATTCGTTTATTTGCTCGGTAAACTCATAAAGGGACGTTGCATCCGCTGCCTTCTCCAACGCACTGTTAAGAATCTCTTTTGCTTCTTCACGAGTTAGCTGTTGGGCGTTGACTGCACAGTCTACTATGGCTTGCAGCTCGCGCTCATCTTCATCATTATCCACCTGCGAAAGCTGAACCATTAGCGCAGTTGCAGCGATCGCAAGCTGGCGGGCGTCGGGTTTATGATGCTCCGTTTCCGGAGCACTAAACAGTTTTTTAAGGCTTTCAATCATAATCTGACACGGTCACTGTGGTGCGTTGAAAATCAAGCCGCTTTGCTGGCCAGTTGCCGAACCCGGGTCTCCAGTTCTATCTGGTCGTTGGTAAAGCGGCGAATGCCATCAGCCAGTTTTTCGGTGGCCATGGCATCTTCGTTGGACTCCCAGCGAAACAGTTTTTCATCCAGGATCCCGAAGCCGTCCGAAGACGTAGCGCCTGCCGGCGAGAGCTGTTGCTCCAAATTTCCGCTATCGTCTTTCAATTCTTGCAGTAAGGCCGGGCTGATGGTGAGCCTGTCACAACCTGCCAGCATTTCGATTTCCCCGATATTGCGAAAACTCGCACCCATAACCACCGTGCTGTAACCATGGGCCTTGTAGTAGTTGTAGATGCGGGCGACGGACAGCACGCCGGGGTCTTCTGCGGCAGGAAAGCTCTCGCGGCCACTGTTAGCCAGGTGCCAGTCCAGAATACGCCCCACAAACGGTGAGATCAGGAAAGCGCCCGCCTGGGCGCAAGCCGCCGCCTGTACAAATGAAAACAGAAGCGTGAGGTTGCAACGAATACCTTCCTGCTCAAGTACCTCTGCGGCACGAATGCCTTCCCAGGTAGACGCAATCTTGATCAGAACCCGGCTGGTGTCCACGCCCTGCTGATCGTACAGCTCTATCAGACGGCGTGCTCGCCTGAGCGTAGCCTCGGTATCAAATGACAAGCGCGCATCCACTTCTGTAGAAACCACACCCGGTACCAGGTTGAGTATTTCCTGGCCCGCCAGAACGGCCAGCATATCGGTTGCCAGGGTTAACTGCTCAGCATCCGAACCACCTTGTTTGCGCGCCATGGCTACGGCTCTTTCAAGCATTGGCCGATAGGCATCGGAAGCGGCTGCTTTGAGCAACAGTGACGGGTTAGTGGTGGCATCCTGGGGGCGCCATTGGGCGATGGCATCGATATCGCCGGTATCTGCCACTACCGTGGTCATGGCTTTCAGTTGCTCGAGCTTGTTGGTCATTCGTATGGTCGTCCCGATTGATATTTTTATCAGCTCATCCACATCCTGGATGTGGGTTATACCCCTACAATAACGGGCTGCAAGGGCAGGGACAAGACAGCAAATAGTAAGGTTTTGGCAATAGAGCGTTAACCTTGTGGTCAGACGCTGGCGACTGTGTCGGTTAGTGCAGGCTGTTCTGGTTCCCGAACCTTCTCAAGTGCCGTCTGAATGACCTCCAGGCCAGCCCCGGATTTGTGTGCATTTTCACTGATGTAGCGGCGAAACTGACGGCCACCGGGCATGCCGTGGAACAACCCAAGCAAGTGCCGGGAGATGTGAGCAAGGAACACACCGCGCTCCAACTCGCTCTGAATAAACGGGTACATGGCCTTCAGTGCATCATGGCGGGACGCAATGGGCGCTTCCTCACCAAAGAACGCCGGGTCCACTCCCGCCAAAAGCCAGGGGTTGTGGTAGGCCTCGCGGCCCAGCATCACGCCATCGGTATGCTGTAAGTGTTCCTGGCATTCTTCAAAGGTTTTGATGCCGCCGTTGATAATGATCTCAAGATGCGGGTATTTTTGCTTCATACGGTACACCCAATCGTACTTTAACGGCGGAACATCCCGATTTTCCTTGGGGCTCAAGCCTTCAAGCACGGCAATGCGGGCATGCACGATGAACGTCTGGCAACCGGCCTCGCTTACCTTGTCCACAAACTCGCAAAGATCGTCCCAGGACTCCCGGCCATTAATACCAATGCGGTGCTTAACCGTAACCGGCAGACTTGTGGCAGCAATCATCGCGCGAACGCCTTCAGCTACCTTATCTGGATGCCCCATCAGGCAGGCGCCTATCATATTGTTCTGCACCCGATCACTGGGGCAGCCTACGTTCAGGTTTACTTCACTGAAGCCAAACTGCTCAGCCAGCCGCGCGCAATGAGCCAGTTCAACCGCATCACTACCGCCCAGCTGGAGTGCCAGCGGATACTCGGCAGGATTGTGGTGCAAAAACCGCTCAGTATCCCCGTGAATCAGCGCGCCTGTAGTGACCATCTCGGTATAGAGCAGGGTCTGCCGGCTCAACAGGCGGGCTAGGTAGCGATATTGCGGGGTAGTCCAATCCATCATCGGCGCCACGCAGAAGCGGCGGGATGGCCCAGGCCGAGTGTTTTCTGAAGATGCGTCGCTAATCATTGAATACTCAATTCTGACCGATTGTGTGTGGTCATAATTCGAAGGCAGGCGTGTAGCCTGAAGGTTGCGTTTGAACGAATCGTTTGAGAAGTCCATTCTATCAGGAAATTAGGCGCGTTCCTCGCATCCTTTGTGGTCTTCTATGTAATGGCTTTGAATTACACCAGCATGGCGAACGCTGTGATGTTGTTGTACCTGGCCCCCGTGACAGCGTCCGCTGTCGCACATTTTTTTATGGGCGAGCGGTTATCAGGGCTCAGCGTAGCTTTGATAGGCGTGGCGCTGTTTGGCTTTGCGATGATGATGGAGTTCGACTTTAACCTGACAGGACGAAAGGAGGAATCGATTGATTCACGAGCGGGTACATGTGCTGACCCGAAGTGGATTTCAAATGCTCGTTGGGGCCCTGTGCGTGTTGCCCTTTATGCTGCAACAAGGTGACAGCATCGGCGTGGTGCAATGGGGTTGGCTGCTGGTGGCCGGTATTGTTCCGGGATTCTTGGCGATTATGCTTGCAGTGGTGGCGTTGAGAGCGCTCCCGGCAGCAACCTTTGGTACTCTGGCTTACCTTGAGCCTATTACCGTTGTGGCACTCGGGCGTGATTCAGGCCGTGTTGTCGCAGCGAAGCCCACGCTGGGTTGCTGCGGAGCCAGCGGTGGGCGTGGGCTAAGTTCCCCTATTGATATTGCGGTTGACGGTGGTCTCACGATCGCTGATTCTGAGGGTTAACTCTGCGGTTCACCGATTAAGAGAACACTATGTCTCCTGGATCAGCAACGCTAACCATGACTGTTTTAATGACACCGGATAAGGCCAATTTTTCTGGCAATGTGCACGGGGGTACCCTGCTCAAATACCTTGATGAAGTGGCCTATGCGTGTGCCAGCCGGTATGCAGGTACATATGTGGTTACCCTGTCTGTTGATCAAGTAACATTTCGCCAGCCTATCCATGTGGGTGAGCTGGTCACTTTTCTGGCGAGTGTAAACCACACAGGAAACACCTCAATGGAGGTGGGAATAAAAGTGATCACGGAAAACATCAGTGAAAGGCTGGTCAGACATACCAACAGTTGCTTTTTTACCATGGTAGCGGTTGATAAGGCCGGGGCAACAGTCAAAGTACCTGAGCTGGAGCCTAGCACTGCGGATGAAATAAGACGCTTCGCTAACGGCCAACAACGTCGTGAGATTCGTGCTGAGTTAGCGGAGCGATACAAGGCACTTGAAGCCCCAAAGGTTTAATGGGCTTAGTTTGCCCCACCATTAAAAAAGCGACTTCAAAGGGTGCGTGTAGCTGAGCGTTTGCGCCCGTGCTTCTCTTGAACTCCATCGCTACAACCAATGAGCACGCCAAATCCAATCAAAAACCGCCAACACTCCATGCTCTAATTCATTTTTTGTCTGCTCATGACCAGTTTCCTTTTTGAAGGTTTATATCGCGGTGCCCCAGATCCAACAGATGTAATCAGGACCAACGCGGTCATAAACCTAGATGCAGGAAATCAGAAAAGGTGACGAAAAAACAGGAGCTTCCAGAGTTCGGGGCTCAGTGCCAGGCAGAAAAAATTCTGAAACCTTTCCTGAGAAACTGCATCTCTTTTAGTGCCGCACATTTACCGGTGTTAAAAAGAGGATGAGATATGAAAACTGCTCTGATAGTGATGATAGGTATGGCCATGACCACTAGTGTTTTGGCACATGATGAAAGCAAAATCACCCAGGCGCCTCCAGAGAAGCCCTATGTGCAAGTGAGCGATGTGTTGCCTCTTCCTGAGTTTCTCCCGGGCCTTGGCACGCTGTTTGTCGATCCGGGCACCTTGCCCGCAGGCCCGTTCCTGGGCTATGACCATGATGGGAAGTTGTCAGTTACGGTATATATGACACCGCTTGAGGAGTTAAAAAATGGTGTCGCCTACGATGACCTGGGTATCGGATCTCATGAGGTTACCTCTGTTGATATCTACTACAACGCAGGCCATCCGGGCGTGGAGAGCCCCCATGCCCATGTTGTTCTGTTTCACGATGAAGGTGCTAAAGACCGTTTAGCGGAGTAACGGCGATCACATGAAGCCTTCCTGAGGCTGTGTAAATAGGAGTACGTGAAAATGGCAATTTCAAGGCGCAATTTATTACTGGCCTCAGGTTCGCTTTTTATGACGATCAAATTCCCTGTGTTGGCGGCAGAACAGAAACCGGTGGTTATTCAGATGCGTGGTACAGCACGTGGCGAAAGGGTCTGGTTCGATCCTGCGGGAATTGCCGTCGCCCCGGGAACAACGCTCAGATTCATAAATCTCGACCCTGAAAATTCGCATACAGTCACCGCATACCATCCTGATTTCTTTGGGCGAACGCGGCGCATTCCACAACGTGCCACGCCCTTTCATAGCGGGTACCTTCTTCCTGAGAATGTCTTTGAAGTGACGCTGACTGTCTCTGGTGTCTATGATTATTACTGTGTTCCCCATGAAATGGCGGGAATGGTCGGGCGGATTATTGTTGGTACCCCTGATATGGAGGGCTGGGACGAAACCGCGTTACGAGCCGGAGGCGTAGCAGAAAACGTGGAAAAACGCTTCCCGGCGATAAGGCAGTTGCTCAGCGATGATCCAGTGAGGAGAATAAAATGAAAGCTAATACCGAATTTCTCCAAGTCAGACAGATTGGGCCGCACACCGAAGAGGCCGAGTTGGTCGAGCATGCTAAAAAGGGAAATGAGGCTGCAATCAGGGAGGTCATCAGGCGGCTCAACCCGCGTTTGTTTCGGGTTGCCCGCGGTATTGTCGACAGCGATGCCGAGGCGGAAGAAATCGTTCAGGACACCTATCTGATTGTGTTTTCTCGCATCGCAGAATTTCGCGGAGAGTCCAAGCTTGCGACCTGGGTTACAAAAATCGCACTCAATGCAGCCCGAATGAGCCTAAGAAAGCATCACTTCACGGAGGAATATGATTCCGTTGCCGAGTCACACTGCCAGAGCGCATCTGTATTGGAATTTCCCGTCGTAAAAAACCGAACGCCGGAAAGCGAGCAAGGCCGAGCTCAGTTCCGTGAGTGGGTAGAGGCAGCGGTGTCAAAGCTGCCCAGCCAACTGCGGGTGGTCTTTGTTTTGCGTGAGGCGGAAGGCATGTCGATGGGAGATATAGCGGCTGATTTAGGGATTAGCGTGATGACGGTAAAAACCCGGCTTTTTCGCGCAAGACGGCACATCAGATCTACCTTGGAAGCGCAAATAAAGGGAGGCTTTGAAATGGTGTACCCGTTCGATGGACTAAGGTGCGCAAATATGGCCGACTCAGTCATCGAACTTTTACAGGATTTTATCAGCGCCTAGGTTTTCAGAAAACAAACTCGAGTCCAGCGTACCAAGTGCGCCCGGAGGCTGGCTCAAAGTACCGATTGTTGCTGGCGTTAATGCGAACATTGGCGAAGTAATCCTTGTCGCCCAGGTTGCGAACGCCCGCAAAACCTTTCAGCAGAAGATTTCCACCTGCGTACAGCGTGTTTCCGCCGCGCAGGTTTACTAACCAGTAATCGTCGACCTCCACTTCATTGGCATCATCGGCGACCATGTCGCCGATATAACGGGTCTCCAATGTGGCAAACATGCCACCTAAGCCCTGCCACGTGAGGCGGTTAGACCAGGTTTGCTCTGGCAGGCCGGGTAACCGGTTGCCGTCGTAAACGTCGCCTCCCGAACGGTATGTCTCAAACGTGTAATTGGCGAGGGTGAGGGCAGTTTCTGCGCGCCAACTTGGTGAGAAATGCCAGCCGGCCGCTGCCTCGAAACCCTTGCGTGTTGTATCCCCGGCATTGCGATAGAACGTCCGGTCATCGGGCCCCGCCAACTCATAGGGAACCAGTTCATCACGAACATCGACCCAGAACAGCGTGAGGTCATAGTCAATGCCGTTGTTGAGCGTGCCGCGAAGCCCCAATTCATGATTGAGAGATTTTTGTGGTTCGGTTTCCGGATTAAACCCGCCCACGCCCGACGGGTTAGCAAACTCCGAGAATGTGGGTGTTTCGAACGCAGTGCTGATGTTGGCGTAGGCCTGGTGAGATTCCAGATAACGATAGCTCAAGCCTGCAGAACCACTCCACTCCCGGAAGGTACGGCTGCCGCTTTGGTTTCCATCAGCGGCAAAATCATCATCGACCTTGAGGCGAATCCGGTCGAAACGACCACCAACGGACAAGGTAATTTGATCAGTAAGGCTCAGGTCGCCTTGTGCAAACGCGCCCAACGCGAATGCCGTTTGCAGTTCGTCTGCGGTCAACCCTTGCAGATCACCACTGAAGCTCATTTCTCGGCGGATACGGTCATCCCGCTGCTCACGGGCTTCTACGCCTGCGACGTAGCGAAAGGGAAGCCCTGAGAGCTCAAGCGACTGCCGGTAATCGGCTCTTGCTCCAAAATAGTCCCGGTTGTAATCAATGCGGCTGTCACCAGGGTAGGGCAGCTGCTGTTCGAAGTTCCTGCGCATATAGAATGTTTTGGCCCGAAACTCGCCCGGCCCCGCAGAGAGATCCTGATATTGCAGGCCCAATACTTGTTGATCGACGGTTTGCCCGGTGCCGTACTCTTCTGTGAAACGCCCAGCCTGGGATCTGTCGGCTTCCACCTGTTCGGCGGTAAGCGCCCCCGGGTCTTCCGAGCGTGGATTCTGCAGCAGATTTATGATGGCGGTCAGTGAGCGATCGTTGCCCAGCTCTCGACGCAGCTTGGAATTAAGCAGATATTTTTCGACCTTGGCATTGTCGCGATAGCCTTCGTAGTTGAGTGCAGAAGCGCTTACGCTGTGTGACCAAGGGCCGTTGGTTTGGCTATTTTTTACGGAGACCTTGCCAAAACTATCGCTTCCGCCAGTGAGGCGTACCGATGTTTCATCAGGCTGACGACGCCCGTCGGCGGTGGTTACGCTGATAACGCCACCCGCTGCGTTTCCATACAGAACCGAGGCAGGCCCTCGGATAACTTCGATACGCTCGGCGCTGTCGAGGTCGATGGCGTCTAGCTGAGCCTGGCCATCTGGCAGCGTGTAGGGAATGCCATCAACGACAACTGTAACGCCACGAACACCAAAAGGCGCTCGGGCCCCAAAACCACGAATGGCTATGCGCTCACCTTGGGCGTAGTTTTCCTGATTCTGCAGAAAAATACCCGGAACCTGGCTCAGGGTCTCATCCAGCTTTAACTTGGGCTGGCCTTTATGAATCGCGTCTTGCTGAATGATCGACATGGCAGCCGGTGTTTCATATAAGGCACGCTCCATCACTGGAGACGTCACCACTATGTCAGCGGTAGGTTGCCCATGAGCCGTTGTGGTAAAGGGGAGGGTTATGAGTCCGCTCAAAAAGAGAAATGTAGATTTTTGGTTATTCATAGGTCTCGTCTTGGGAGGGTGGCATTAAAACCGGTATTAGTTGAAACGTCTGGCTATTAACTCCAAGCCCCCGGTTCTTGGTTTCTATATAACATTCAGGGAGTTGCTTATCCATTGTCCCAAACAGTGTTGGTTTTCGATCTAGGTACTAGTACGCTGAGTATAGGACGCAATAGGCCCCATTTGTGCAGCTGGGTCAAGATCTTCTTCCAAAGGGCTAGCCCCAGCCAATTCCCAGATTCGCCACCCCAAATGGTATATGAACCATAGGGATATCTCCGGCGTCGGATTCCAGGTGTGAACGTTGGTCATCAAAGAACATGTGGGGCTTGAGCACGTTCAGGATGCGGTCTTTCTTCATCCCGCCTAAGAAGAAAACCTCATTGGCGTCCACGCCCCAATGCTCCAACGTTGTAATCACCCGCTCATGGGACGGCGCATTGCGGGCGGTGACAATGGCGGTTCGCAATACTCGCTTATAATCTGGATCGTCCGTTAGAGCCTGGTCTTCCAATTTTTGCAGGTGTGAAAGCTTACGGAACAAACCGGCAAGCGGGCCAGGGCTGTGAGGGATTTGGGAGCGGGACGTCTCGTGCTCCTGAAAATCTTCCAGCGAGCCAGCTTTGTATACCCGCTCCGAGGCATCATCCGCAATTACGCCATCAAAATCGAACGCAATGCGCAGCTCCGTATCACCTTCATCATCCACCACCTTGCTCGGCAGCACTGTGCCAGCCGCGTAGCCATAGTCTATCGCTTGTGACACGTCGCTGGCATTGGCAGAAAGGAACAGCGAGGCGTTGAATGCTGGAATGTAAGCATAGGGTGACTTTCCCTCCAGAAATGCTGCGCGGGAAATATCCAGACCGTGGTGGTGAATAGAGTGAAATACTCGCTTGCCGGTGATGACTGAATTTCGTGACAGCAACACAACTTCCACCGGGCACTGCTCTGGAAATTTCTGGTTCACGCTCAAAAAACGTTTTACGAACGGAAAGGCGACGCCCTTACGCAAGGGTTCATCCAGGTGAGCTTCCTGATATTGCCGATACGCCTTTTCACCCTGTTCCCGGAATACACGGTCAGACTTGGACAGATCAAACAGGGCGCTGGAGGCAACCGCAATAACGAGCTTGTCTTCTATAGGGTAGGGCATCGGCAACGGGTTCCTTTCTGGCAAATGTCAGGATTCAACCTTTGTCTTGTTCTCGTGCTCATTCTCGTTGGTGGGCAGCAGCGGCGTGAATATTTTATCCCACAGCATTTCGTAACGCTTACGATGCCAGCCGATATGGCCGATACGCTTCTGGTTGATCTCTGCGGGGGTTACGCGAATGTGTTGTTGGGAGGCGCTAGTATAAAATTCGTGCAGCATCCTTACATTGGCGTGTTCATCATGGATTTTCTTGAATATGGTTACCTACCTACGGGCGCACATAGCCCCCAGGTACACCTTTTTTGGAGAGCACCCATTGATACAGTTGCAGATCCCGCGCACGAAACGCGCCTGCACAGGACAGCAGGTAATACCGCCACATCCGATAGAAACGGTCGCCCAGGCTATTCCGAAAGGTTGGCCAGGCTGCCTCGAAATTGGCGTGCCAGGCCATCAGTGTCTTGTCGTAGTCGGCGCCAAAGTTTTCCACATCTTCGGCTATAAACAGACCTTCGCTGGCATCGGCTGTCTGGCGAATGGAGGGTAAGTCCCCATAGGGGAAAATGTATTTTGCGGTCCAGGGGTCTGTAACGGTCCGGGACTTGTTTTTGCCAATGCTGTGGAGCAGAAGCAGCCCGTCTTCAGCGAGAGCGTTGGCAGCTACACGCATGAATTCCCGATGATTCTTGCGGCCCACATGTTCAAACATGCCAATACTGGCGATGCGGTCGAACTTGCCTTCTACCTCCCGATAGTCCTGCAGTTTCACTTCTATGGGCAGACCAGCGTAATGCAATCGAGCCCAGTCGGCCTGGGCCTGGGAAACGGTAAAGCCTACGCATTCGACGCCATAATGCTCCGCTGCGTAACCCATAAAGCTGCCCCAGCCACAGCCAATGTCAAGCACTCGCATGCCCGGTTGCAGGCCGAGTTTACGGCAGACCAGATCCAGTTTTGCTTCTTGGGCGTCAGCTAGATTATCGGCGTTCTTCCAGTAGCCACAGCTGTAGGTCATGCGTGGATCGAGCATAGCTTGATAGAATTCATTGCCCAGATCGTAGTGAACCTGGGCAACCTTCCACACTCGCTTGCCCTGCTGCAGGTTGCGCAGGGTGGCGTTGAGATAATAGAGCAGTTGCTTGCGGGGTTTGAAGTGTTGTTCCAGCTGACAACTCAGCAGCCGGTAGAAGAATTCATCCAGCTGGTCAGCGTCCCAGTCTCCGTCCATATAGGCTTCCCCGAAACCAAGATTGCCTTGGCTAACGGCACGCTCAATCACACCCGGGGTATTGAGCTGGATATCCCAGGGTCGCTTGCCACCGATTTGTATGTCGGCAGTCGCGAGCATATCCGAGATAGCGCGATGAAGCTCTGAACTGGGCGCATCGGGGGCTGGCGTGGCTTGAACGCTATAGTTTTCAGTCATAATGATTACTCCGCGGCAACGGACTTACCTTATGTTTTGGACTAAGGAGATCGTTTAGTCAACCTGCGGTTATCCACTATCTTTGCGGGAGGATTACCATTCCGGGACGCTTTGACAAAATTTTAAGTATCTCCTACGATCAGCTTAGTCGGGTAATGCACGTATCGATTGAGCCGGCTGTCGATATTGGCGAGTTCCATCAGGCGACATGTTCGGAAATTATTGTCAGGGTAGCTATGCAACAGGATGCGACAGCGTTGATTGCTGAGTATTGGGCTATTGGGCTTTTTGTTTTAGCCGTCATAGGCTTGTGCGCTTTCATGATAGGCGTGTCCGCACTACTCGGCGGTCGCAGCAAGGGCCGCAGCAAGGGATTGCCCTTTGAAAGCGGCATTATCGGCACGGGTAGCGCCCGCCAACGTTTTTCCATTCAGTTCTATCTGGTTGCAATGCTTTTCGTGATCTTTGATATCGAAGCCATGTTTCTGTTTTCCTGGGCCGTGTCAGTGCGCGAGGTAGGTTGGGGCGGTTTTTGGGGTGCGGCGGTGTTCATTATGATTCTGCTTGCCGGGCTGGTTTATGACCGCCGTGTGGGTGCCTTGGACTGGGCTCCAAAAGTGAAATGAATTAGCTACAGATAATCCTCATTGGTTTTCAGCTTGGAGGCACGCCATGACATATACACTGACTCGGGTCGAAGATGCGTTAGCGGCAGAAAACGCACGCTATCCCTTAGGTGAGCGTCAGCGCGTTGAAGACCCGATGCAGCAGCAAGTGCATCGCAGCGTGTTCACCGGCAAGCTCGAGGAGGTGCTTAACTCCACAGTCAATTGGGGGCGCAAAAACTCTCTGTGGCCCTATAACTTCGGGCTGTCTTGCTGCTATGTGGAGATGACCACGGCATTCACCTCGCCCCACGATATTGCCCGTTTTGGTGCCGAAGTTATTCGCGCATCGCCTCGCCAGGCAGACTTCATGGTTATTGCTGGCACCTGTTTTGTGAAGATGGCGCCGGTTATACAGCAGCTCTACGACCAGATGCTCGAACCCAAATGGGTGATTTCCATGGGTTCTTGTGCCAATTCCGGTGGCATGTATGACATCTATTCGGTGGTACAGGGCGTTGACAAGTTCTTGCCAGTAGATGTCTATGTGCCTGGCTGTCCACCACGCCCTGAGGCTTTTTTGCAAGGGTTGCAGCTGCTGCAGGACTCGATTCAGGAAGAGCGCCGACCGCTGTCCTGGGTGGTGGGTGACCAAGGCGTGTACCGCGCCGAAATGCCTTCCCAGCGTGAGAAGCACCGCGACCGACGAATTCAGGTAACGGAGTTGCGCACACCGGACAGCATCTGATGCGCGGCGTTAACCCCGATACCGGCGCCACAGCCACTTCTGATCACCGGGGCTGCTCGCTTGTGGCGATGCTGCAAGAGCGCTTTGGCGATCGGATACTGTGTGAGCAAGCCACTTTAACGGGCATGCCAGTACTGTGGGTAAGTCGCGGCGCGTTAGTTGATGTGCTAACTATGTTACGCCAGCTACCCAAGCCCTTCGAGATGCTGTTTGATTTGTCAGCCATTGACGAGCGCCTGCGTAGCCATCGCCATGGCCTGCCGGAGGCAGATTTTACGGTGTTCTATCACCTGCTGTCCGTTTCGGGGAATCGCGACATCATGCTTAAGGTGGCGCTCTCTGAACGTGATTTGTCGTTGCCCACGGTGATTCCTGTTTATCGAAACGCCAACTGGTACGAGCGTGAAGCCTGGGACATGTTCGGCATTCGCTTTGAGGGGCATCCCAACCTGTTTCGCATTCTGATGCCGTCGACTTGGCAGGGCCACCCGCTGCGCAAAGACCATCATGCCAGAGCCACGGAATTCGATCCTTATACCCTGACAGTAGAAGGCCAACACAGGGAGCAAGAAGCGCTGCAGTTCAAGCCTGAGGACTGGGGCATGCAGCGCCAAAGCGCTGACGCCGATTTCATGTTCCTCAATCTGGGGCCGAACCACCCCTCCGCCCACGGTGCTTTTCGTATAGTGCTGCAGCTCGATGGCGAAGAGATTGTCGACTGCGTGCCGGATATCGGCTATCACCATCGCGGTGCGGAAAAGATGGCCGAGCGCCAGTCCTGGCACAGCTTCATACCCTACACCGACCGGATTGATTACGTGGGCGGCGTGATGAATAACCTGCCTTATGTGCTGGCCGTAGAGAAGCTGGCCGGCATAGAGGTCACGGAGCGTATTCAAACGGTTCGGGTGATGATGTGTGAGCTTTTTCGCATTACCAGCCATTTGCTGTTTCTGGGCACCTATCTTCAGGATTTAGGCGCTATGTCGCCGGTGTTCTATACCTTTACTGATCGCCAGAAGGGCTACAACGTGATCGAGGCGATCACCGGCTTTCGCATGCACCCGGCATGGTTCCGTATCGGTGGCTTGATGCAGGATTTGCCCAAAGGTTGGGACACACTCATGCAGCGCTTCGTAGACTGGATGCCCGCCCGGCTCAGGGAGTACGAACGGGTGATGATGGAAAACTCTTTGGTTCGCGATCGCACCAAGCACATTGCCGCCTTCGATACCGCCAACGCCTTGGCGTGGGGTGTTACCGGGCCAAATCTACGCGCCACTGGATGCGATTTCGACCTACGCAAGCAGCGCCCCTATTCCGGGTATGAGAACTTCGACTTTGAGATACCTCTGGCTCAAAACGGCGACGCCTTTGATCGGGGCCAGTTGCGCATTGAGGAGATGCGCCAGAGCGTGAGAATTCTCCAGCAATGCATTAATAACATGCCGGCAGGGGACTACAAGGCGGATCACCCGCTGACTACGCCACCGCCCCGAGAGCGCATGCTCGAGCATATCGAAACTCTGATCACTCACTTTTTGCAGGTGTCCTGGGGGCCGGTATTGCCCGGCAATGAGTCGCTGCAGATGATTGAGGCAACCAAAGGCATCAACAGTTATTACCTGACCAGTGACGGCAGCACCATGAGCTACCGTACGCGCATTCGCACGCCGAGCTTTCCGCACTTGCAGCAGATTCCCGAGCTGATGCGCGGTGGCTTTGTGCCGGATTTGATTGCGCACCTGGGCAGTATCGATTTTGTTATGGCTGACGTGGATCGCTGACTATGGCCAACACAGATATGTCGAAAGTTCGATCAGGCGCTGGCGGAGCCAGTCGCATCGCCACCGATGGTGATGGCTTTGAGCTTCACCAGGAGGATCGGCGCGCCATGCTCACTGAGCGAGATCATTATGAGCAGCCTCAGGCGGCCTGTATCGAAGCCCTTAAAATCGTGCAGCGCCGCCACGGTTGGGTACCGGACGGCGCAATTGTCGCTATCGCCGAGACACTGGGCGTCGGCGCGGGAGAAGTGGAGGGTGTGGCGACCTTCTACAGCCTGATCTTTCGCCAGCCGGTGGGGCGCCATGTGATTCTGCTTTGCGACAGCAGTTCCTGTTTTCTCACCGGCTATGAGGAATTGTACGAGACCCTGAGTGAGCAGCTCGGTATTCGCTTTGGTCAGACAACCGAAGATGGGCGTTTTACCTTACTGCCCGTGTGTTGTCTGGGAGCTTGTGATCGCGGCCCTGCCATGATGATCGACGACGATACCTTCGGTCCCGTCGCGGGGGGCGATGTGGATGAACTTCTGGAGGCCTATCCATGACGGCGATACCTTGGGATTCACGGCTGCGCTATCACTGTCAATTGCGCCAGAGTGCCAGTGAGCGCCGCGCTGATACTCACCCGCTAACGTGGCGGTTGCGCGAGGATGGCGCACGTGTCGGGCTTGGGGAATATCGTGAAAAAGAGGGCTATCAAGCGGCCATTCGCACTCTTGAGACGTTCACGCCAGGCGACGTGATAGGCACCATGAAAGAGGCCAATGTGCGTGGCAGAGGTGGTGGCGGCTTTTCTGCCGGGCTCAAATGGAGCCTGACCCAGGTGGGAGACCATCTGCCCCGTGGCTACCTCATCTGCAATGCCGACGAGATGGAACCGGGCACATTCAAGGATCGCCTGTTGCTGGAGCAGCAACCGCACCTGCTGATTGAAGGCATGATCATCGCCGGCTTCGCCAACCTATCCTGCTACGGCTACATTTTTCTGCGCGGCGAGTACGTTGAGGCGGCGCGCTCCCTGGCCTTGGCCATCGAGGAGGCGCGGAAGGCAGGCCTGTTGGGGCGCGACATTGCTGGCAGCGGCTTCGACTTTGATCTTGCGCTGCACACAGGCGCGGGGCGCTACATCTGCGGTGAAGAAACCGCGTTGATCAATTCGCTGGAAGGCAAGCGCGCCAACCCCCGGGCCAAGCCGCCGTTTCCTGGCCAGTCTGGCGCCTGGGGCAAGCCCACCGTGGTCAATAATGTCGAGACCCTGTGCAACACGCCGGGCGTAATGCTGCACGGTGCAGGTTGGTATCAAGGGCTTTCCGGAGGACTCAGTGAGGATGGCGGCACCAAACTTTACGGCGTGTCCGGGCTAGTGCAGCGCCCAGGGCTCTGGGAATTGCCCATCGGTACCAGCGGTCGGGAGATTCTTGATCGTGCTGGAGGTATGCGCGACGGTCATACGCTCAAAGCCTGGCTACCCGGGGGCGGAAGCACGGGTTTCTTGCTGTCGGAACATCTCGATATACCTATGGATTTCGATACCATTGGGCAATACGGTAGCCGCTTGGGCACTGGCCTGATCGCGGTGGTCAGCGAGCGTCAAAGCATTGTTTCCCTGCTGCGCAATCTGGAGCAGTTCTTCGCCCGGGAGTCCTGCGGCTGGTGCACTCCTTGTCGCGACGGTCTGCCCTGGACGGTGAAACTGCTACAGGCACTGGAGCGTGGTGAGGGCAAGCCGGGCGATATCGAACTCCTTGAGCAGCACGCGCACGACCTGGGGCCAGGCCTGACCTTCTGTGCCCACGCCCCTGGGGCGGCGATGCCGCTGGAGTCGGCGATCCGGCACTTCCGGGCGGAGTTTGAGGCCGGTATCGCGCATTCAACGCTCGAGGGGGTGAGCTGATGGCAATGATTCACGTGGACGGCAAGGCCTATCAGGTCGAGGGGGCGGACAACCTGCTGCATGCCTGTCTGTCTCTGGGGCTTGATATTCCGTACTTCTGCTGGCATCCCGCTCTGGGCAGTATTGGCGCCTGCCGCCAATGTGCAGTCAAGCAGTATAAAGACAAGGACGACATCCGGGGCAAGCTGGTGATGTCGTGTATGACGCCGTCCACCGACGACAGCTGGATTTCCATCAATGATGAGGAAGCCAGAGCGTTTCGGGCAGGCGTGGTGGAGTGGCTGATGACCTATCATCCACACGACTGCCCGGTCTGTGAAGAGGGCGGGCACTGCCACCTGCAGGACATGACGGTGATGACCGGCCACGACCGGCGGCGCTATCGCTTTAGCAAACGCACCCACTGCAATCAGTATCTGGGGCCCTTCATCGCCCACGAGATGAACCGTTGCATCAACTGCTATCGCTGCGTGCGCTTTTACAACGACTACGCCGGAGGCACTGACCTTGGCGTCTTCGGCATGAACAACAACCTGTATTTCGGGCGCCATCAGGAGGGCGTTCTGGAAAGTCCGTTTTCCGGTAACTTGACGGAGGTTTGTCCTACCGGAGTGTTCACGGACCAAACCCACTCGGAACGGTATGTTCGCAAGTGGGATATGCAATTCGCTCCCAGCGTTTGCCATCAGTGCGCGGTGGGCTGCAATATCAGCCCAGGGGAACGCTACGGTGAGATTCGCCGTATAGAAAATCGCTACAACGGCGAACTTAACCGCTATTTCCTGTGTGATCTCGGACGTTTTGGCTATGGATACGTCAATCGCGCTGACCGGCCCCGTCAACCCGAATGGCGGAGCGACGGATGGAAGGAGCGGTGCGACGAGCAAGCGGATAACGCCGCCATTTTGGACGTGGATCCGGCGCTGGATCGCGGCGCCGATATGTTACGGAGCTCTCGACGAGTCATCGGCATCGGCTCGCCCCGGGCCAGCCTGGAAAGTAATCATCAGCTCATAGAGCTGGTCGGCCGGGAGAATTTCTCCTGCGGCATAGCAGCGCAAGAACTGGCTTGCCTTAAGCGCATGGCAGAACTGGAAGGCTCCTGCGGCTTGCCAGTTCCCACACTGCGAGAGGTGGAAGCGCACGATGTGGTGCTGGTGCTGGGCGAAGACCTGATGCACAGTGCCGCGCGTTTGGCGCTTGCTGTACGTCAGGCGGTACTGGCGCGGCGCGATGCCTTGGCACAGGAACGCGGCATCCCAATATGGAACGCCGAAGCCGTCAAGACTCTGGCCCAAGACAGCCGGCACCCATTGTACATCGCCTATCCCAGCGCCACCGAGCTTGATGAGATCAGCGCCGGGAGTTGGCGGCTGGCGCCTGCCGATGTTGCTCGTCTGGGCTTTGCCATTGCCAACGCTATCGATGGGAATGCCCCGGCAGTACCAGATCTTGATGCGACCCTTGCCGGGGCAGCACACGCGGTAGCCGGTCAGTTGATGGCGGCAAACAGGCCGCTGGTGATCAGTGGTGGCTCACTGGAATCTACCCAGGTGCTTGATGCGGCGGGCAACATTGCGCGGGCGCTGTCGCGACGCACCAAGCGCGCCGGGCTTATGCTGATACGAGGGGAAGTTAACAGTACCGGCCTTGCAATGTTGGGAGGGCGTTCACTGGAGTGGGGCCTGGATGAAATAGCTGAAAGCCGCGCAGACGCCCTGGTGGTGCTGGAAAATGACCTGTATGCCCGGCTGCCGGAGGCGCGCGTTAAAGCGGCAATGGATACCGAGGCCACGCTGATGGTGCTGGACCATCAACGCACCCGTACCTGGCAACAAGCATCGTTGGGGTTGCCGGCGGCCAGCTTCGCTGAGGCGGATGGCACCGTAATAAGCCTGGAGGGCCGGGCCCAGCGCTTTTTCCAGGTTTTCGATCCACGCTATCTGCGCCCGGAGTGCCGTATTCACGAAAGCTGGCGTTGGCTGCACGCCCTGCGCGCGAGCGTGTTCCGGCATGAGGACAGTACCATTACCCTGGACGAGGCCATTGAGGCCTGCGTGCGGGATTACCCGGCACTGGCAGACATCGTTGCTGCAGCCCCGGGAGCAGATTATCGGGTAGAAGGGACAAAGCTGGCCCGCGCACCGCACCGCTACAGCGGGCGGACGTCTCTGCGTGCAAATATTTCGGTGAGTGAGCCGCGCACGCCCCAGGATCCAGATACGCCGTTCAGCTTTTCAATGGAGGGCTACAGCGGCTTTGACTCAGCTCGCATGGAAGTACCGTTCGCCTGGGCGCCGGGCTGGAACTCGCACCAAGCCTGGAACAAATTTACCGACGAAGTGGGTGGATATCTGCGTGCCGGCGATCCCGGTGTACGCTTGGTTGTGCCACGCCCTGGCGCCTACGATTACAGCCGCGACGTTCCTGCAGCTTTTAAAGCAAGCCCAAATGGTTGGCAGCTATTGGTGTTACCGCGACTGTTTGGCGGCGAGGAAACCTCTGCCCGCGCTACGCCCATTGAAGAACGGGCAAGGGTGCCAAGTGAAGCGCCGAGTGTTGGTTTGTCCCGTGACGATGCAGCGCAGCTGGGGCTGGAGCAAGGCGCATTGCTAATTCTGACAACAGATACTGCGAGCCTGACCTTACCGCTGCGCTGCGATCAGCGCTTGCCGGGTGGTGTGGTGAGCCTGCCGGCGGGGCTTTCCAGCGAGTTCAGCAGCGGCGAATGGGCCCGCATCAACGCACCGGCACCCGGTGCCGCATCGAACTATGAAGAGGCGCCCTTATGAGCTGGACGCTAGCCAACCTGCGCCCCGAATGGTTGACCCCGGCGGTAATGGATATCGGCGTGGCCATGCTGCAGGCGCTGATCATTTTATTGGCAGCGGTGCTGGTGGGCGCGATTCTCACCGTGGTGGAACGGCGTTTGTTAGGCTGGTGGCAAGACCGCTACGGTCCTAACCGGGTCGGGCCGTTCGGCTCCATGCAATTGATGGCCGACATGATCAAGATCTTCTTCAAGGAAGACTGGATACCTCCCTTTGCAGATAAGACGATCTTTGTTCTGGCTCCGGCGATTGCCATGGCTTCGCTGCTGCTGTCGTTCATGATTATCCCTATTACGCCGGACTGGGGCGTGGCGAACTGGAATATCGGCCTGCTGTTCTTCCTTGCCATGGGTGGTATCAATATCTATTCGGTACTGCTGGGAGGCTGGGCCAGCGCCAACAAGTACGCGCTGATTGGTGCCATGCGCTCTTCGGCTCAAACCATCTCCTATGAGGTGTTCATGGGCCTGTCGCTGATGGGCGTTGTCGCTATGGCCGGCTCCTTCAACCTGCGCGAGATCGTCAACGCCCAGCAGGGGCTATGGTACATCGTGCCCCAGTTTTTGGGCTTCTGTAACTTTCTCATCGCCGGCTTCGCGGTGACCCACCGCCATCCCTTTGATCAGCCGGAGGCAGAGCAGGAGTTGGCGGATGGTTACCACGTAGAATATTCCAGCATGAAATTCGGCATGTTTTTTATCGGCGAATACGTTGGCATGCTGCTGGTTTCGGCGCTGATCGTCACCTTGTTTTTCGGTGGCTGGCACGGGCCGCTACTGCCGCCGATTGTCTGGTTCGTATTGAAGACTTCTTTCTTTTTGATGCTGTTTATTCTGGTGCGGGCCTCACTGCCCCGGCCGAGGTACGACCGGGTGATGACCTTTGGCTGGATCGTCTGCCTGCCGCTGACGCTGATCAACCTGCTGGTGACCGGTGCGGTGATACTGCTTGCCGCGCCAGGCTGAGAGTACTGATTCAGGATACCGGACTGAAACGCAGGCAGAGAGCGTTTGAACGGATCGCCAACAAGGAGCAACTGTAATGTACAAGGGGCTTTTGAAAGGTACCTGGTCGCAATTGCGCACCCTGGGCATAGTGTTCATGCACGGCTTTCGCAAGCGCGAAACCCTTAACTATCCCGAAGAAGAAGTTTACCTGTCGCCGCGCTATCGTGGTCGCATTGTGCTGACTCGGGACCCAGACGGTGAGGAGCGTTGCGTGGCCTGCAACCTTTGCGCCGTGGCCTGTCCCGTGGATTGTATCGCGCTGCAGAAGGGTGAAAGGGAAGACGGTCGCTGGTACCCGGAATTCTTCCGCATCAATTTCTCGCGCTGCATCTTCTGTGGCATGTGCGAAGAGGCCTGCCCAACTTCGGCAATCCAACTAACCCCGGATTTCGAAATGGGCGAATACAAGCGTCAGGAACTGGTATATGAAAAGGAAGACCTACTGATCAACGGCCCGGGCAAGGACCACAACTACAACTTCTACAAGGTGGCGGGCCTGGCCATCGCCGGCAAGGACAAGGGTAAGGGCGAGGTTGAGGAAGAGCCGATTAATGTCACCACGCTACTTCCCTGACGCCGAACTGCTGGCGTCACTTTGCCGGAACGGGAAGTAAAGGAGGGTACATGGAATTTGCGTTTTATCTGAGTGGTCTGGTCGCAGTACTGGCGACTCTGGGCGTTATCAGCAATACCAACCCAGTGCATGGGGTGCTGTATCTGGTGGTGTCGTTGCTGGCGGTGGCCTTGGTGTTCGTTGCTCTGGGCGCGCCCTTTGCTGGGGCACTCGAAGTTATCGTCTACGCTGGAGCGATCATGGTGCTATTCGTATTTGTGGTAATGATGCTTAACCTGGGCCAGGCGGCGGTCGCTCAAGAGCGCATCTGGCTGCAGCCACGCACCTGGTTGGGGCCGTCGCTGCTTGCGGCGGCTTTGTTGCTGACGCTGATAGCTACGCTGTGGCGCGGTGATGTGGGTATGCTGATGCAGGGCGACTTGCTGAGCGCCAAGCAGGTCGGTACGGTTCTGTTCGGCCCCTGGTTGCTGGTGGTGGAACTGAGCGCCTTGCTGCTTCTGGCCGCACTGGTGACGGCCTCTCATGTAGGGCGCCAGCGTAAGCACGGGCCAGAAGCTGGCAAGGAGACATCATGAACGGCGTACCCATGGAGCATGGTCTGGTGCTGGCGTCTATCCTGTTTGCGCTGGGGCTAGCCGGGCTGATGTTCAGGCGCAACATGATCTTTGTGCTGATGAGCCTTGAGATCATGCTCAACGCCGCTGGACTCGCCTTTATTGTCGCCGGCGCGGGCTGGCAGCAACCAGAAGGCCAGGTCATGTTTTTGTTGGTGATCACTCTGGCAGCGGCCGAAGCCAGCGTTGGCCTGGCGCTGTTGATTCAGCTGCACCGACGCTTCAAGTCTCTGGATATCGATGCGGTCAGCAGGATGCGCGGATAATGGACATGATAACGCCACTTTTTTCGACGATGCAGCTGCTGCCGTTGACCTTCCTGCTGCCTTTGGCAGGAACGCTGATTTTGGCGTTTTCCCGAGGCACGCTTGGCTACCGCGCCAGCACCCTGGTAGGGGTAGGCAGTGTTGGGTTGGCCGCTATGGCCACGGCGTTATTGGCGCTGGGTTTTGTCGACAGCACTGCCAGCGCCGGCCAGCCTCAAATCGTGACCTTGTGGACATGGATATCCGTGGGCGATTTTCAGCCCAGCATCGGATTGGCGCTGGATGGGCTGTCGCTGACCATGCTCGGCATTATTACCGGTGTGGGTTTTTTGATACACCTGTTCGCCGCCTGGTATATGCGCGGTGATGACGGCATCACGCGCTTTTACACCTATATGAATCTGTTTGTGTTCAGCATGGTGCTTCTGGTTTTGGGCGACAATCTGCTGTTGCTGTTTTTGGGCTGGGAAGGGGTCGGCATGTGCAGCTATCTGCTGATCGGCTACTACTATCAAGACAGCGCCAACGGCTGGGCGGGGTTCAAGGCCTTCATTATTACCCGTATTGGCGATGTGTTTCTGGCCATCGGTATGTTTCTGTTGTTCGCCAAGCTCGGCACCCTGGACATTGCCGAGATACTTTCTCTGGCACCGCAGATGTGGCGCGCCGGTGACCCGACGGTAGAGCTTGCGGCCTTGTTGCTACTCGGCGGAGCGGTGGGCAAGTCAGCTCAGTTGCCGCTACACACCTGGCTTGCCGACGCGATGGCTGGCCCCACGCCGGTGTCGGCGCTGATTCACGCGGCGACTATGGTCACCGCCGGGGTGTATTTGATCGCGCGTATGCACGGCATATTTGAACTGGCCCCCACGGCGCTTTACCTGACGGGTCTGATTGGAGCCCTGACGCTGCTGATGGCGGGCTTCGCGGCCTTGGCTCAAACTGATATAAAACGCGTGCTGGCTTATTCCACCATGAGCCAGATTGGCTATATGTTTCTGGCGCTGGGCGTTGGCGCCTACGACGCAGCAATCTTCCACTTGATGATCCACGCGTTCTTCAAGGCATTGCTTTTTCTGTCTGCCGGCGCGGTTATTGTCAGCTGTCATCACGAACAGGACATGCGCCGCTTGGGTGGGCTGTGGCGCACGCTGCCTCTGGCTTATCTGGGCTTTATTGTGGGTGGCGCGGCTTTGGTGGCCTTGCCGTTGGTTACGGCGGGTTTCTACAGCAAGGATGAGATTCTCTGGCAAGCACTGGCAGCAGACCGCCAGGGGCTGCTGCTTGCTGGTTTGGTTGGCGCTTTCCTAACGTCTCTCTATACCCTGCGATTGATCATTGGCACCTTCCATGGCGAGATGAAAAGTGACGGCGCCCGCACGGCCAAAGCCGGGAGAGGGCTGGCCCACGGCTTGCCGCTGATCATCCTGGCTCTGCTCTCAACGATGCTCGGCGCGTGGATTACGCCGCCCCTTAGTGCAGTTCTTCCTGCCAGCCCCGGCGCGGGCGTGGAAGCGGGGCATACTGTGCTTGAGCTGATCGCTTCTGCCACAGCATTGATTGGCCTTGGGGTAGGAGCCTGGCTGTTTTTATTCAAGCGCGATTGGCTTGCGCGCGTCACTCAGCAGGGGGTCGGTGCCGGGCTGCGAACCTGGTGGTATCTGGCCTGGGGCTTTGACATTGTTTTTGACTGGCTGCTGGTGCGGCCCTATCGCGTTTTGGTACGCGTGATGCGACGCGATGTGTTTGATGCTTTCTTCCGCTTGATTGCTCAGATCTTGCGCGCCGTGCACTTTGGGCTGTCCCGAACTCAGACCGGCAAGCTGCGCGGCTATGCGGCCACCATGGTGATCGGGGCCACGTTGATACTGCTAAGCCTGGCGCTGGTGCTCTAGGGGGCGCGGGATACGCACATAAGGAGATGCAACGCTTATGATATTGGTGTGGCTAATTGTGATCCCTTTCCTTGGGGGGCTCTTGTGCTGGCAGATGGAGCGGCTTGGCGACAGGCCAACGCGTTCCATCGCGCTTGTCACCATGCTGATCGAGCTGTTGATCTCGTTGTGGCTATGGGCTCGGCTCGACTTTCAGTTACCGGCGCTGGATGGAACGGCAACCCAGTGGGCGCTGGAGTATCAAGTGGCCTGGATTCAGCGTTTTGGTATTAGCTTTCACCTGGCTCTGGATGGCTTGTCGCTCGTGTTGATCGCCCTGACTGCCTTTCTCGGTGTGCTGGCGGTGTTGTGTTCATGGAACGAAATCGTACGAAGAATTGGCTTCTTCCACCTCAACCTGCTGTGGATTCTCGCTGGGGTTACCGGGGTGTTTCTGGCCATAGATCTGTTCCTGTTCTTTTTCTTTTGGGAGCTGATGCTGGTGCCGATGTACTTCCTGATTGCCCTATGGGGCCATAGCGGCTCCAAAGGCCAAACCCGCATCGGCGCGGCCACAAAGTTCTTCATTTATACCCAGGCCAGCGGCCTGCTGATGCTAGTCTCCATCCTGGGGCTGGTGTTCGCCCACCACGCCAGCACCGGCGAGTATTCATTCAGTTATCAGGTGCTGCTCAATACCACACTGTCGCCGACGCTTTCCCGGTGGTTGATGCTGGGTTTCTTTATAGCTTTTGCAGTCAAGCTCCCGGTGGTACCGCTGCATGGCTGGCTGCCCGATGCCCATGCTCAGGCACCTACCGCCGGCAGCGTAGACCTGGCGGGCATTCTTCTCAAAACCGCCGCCTACGGTATGCTGCGTTTCGCCTTGCCGCTGTTTCCAGAGGCTTCTCAGGAGTTTGCACCCATCGCCATGGGGCTAGGGCTTCTGGGTATCTACTACGGTGCAGTGCTGGCCTGCGGACAGCAGAACGTCAAGCGCTTCATCGCCTATACCAGTATCGCCCACATGGGGTTCGTGTTGATCGGCATCTATTCTGGTTCTGCGCTGGCCCTACAGGGAGTGGTGGTATTGATGCTGGCCCACGCCTTTTCCGCGGCTGGGTTGTTTATCCTCAGCGGGCAGCTCTACGAGCGCCTGCATACCCGGGAGCTTGGCAAAATGGGCGGTCTGTGGAATCGGTTGGGCAGCCTGCCTGGGTTCTGGCTGTTTTTTATCGCCGCCTCGCTGGGCATACCGGTCACAGCCAACTTCGTTGGTGAGTTCATGGTGCTGTTCGGCACCTTTCCCACAGCACCCTGGGTGGTGGTGATCGCCAGCTTTGGTCTGGTGTTGGCCGCGATCTATTCACTGATTCTGATGCAGCGGGTGCACTATGGCCCGCCAAGCATCAAGACCCCGTTGAAGGGGCTTGATATTCGAGAGTTTGCCATGATGCTGAGCATCGTTGCCCTGCTTATATGGCTTGGCGTTTACCCCCAGCCATTGCTTGATACCACGGAAGCCACGATGAATGAGGTGTACCGGCTGTTCGAGCCCTCTGACACGGCCATTACGCTAACGCAGGAGGCGCGCTGATGCCTATTGCTGCAGCTCTTGCCTACTTGCCAATGATTCTGGTGGCCGCGACGGCGGTGGCAGTGATGCTAGGCATCGCCTGGCGCCGAGAACACGCTGTGACGGTTGCTGTTACCGTATTGGGCCTGGGGCTGGCCCTGATCGCGCAAGCATTTGCCTGGCGGGTGATTCCCGTGCATACGCCACTGCTCGACCTGGATGGCTTGGCCTTATTGGCCGGGATCTTGATCCTGGCCTCGACCCTGGCTTGCGCGATTCTGTCCCATGCCTACCTCGAATCTTTTCACGGCGCCCGGGAAGAATTCTATATTCTGCTGCTTTGCGCGGCGACAGGGGGGCTGGTGCTTGCCGCAAGTAGTCATTTGGCCAGCCTGTTTATCGGCCTGGAGCTGCTATCCATGCCGCTTTACGGAATGCTGGCTTACGCCTTCCATGAACAACGTTCCCTGGAAGCGGGTATCAAGTACCTGATTCTTTCTGCTGTGGCCAGCGCCTTTCTGCTGTTCGGCATGGCGCTACTTTATGCTCAGACCGGTGATTTACGACTCGATGTCTTGATGGGCAGCTTGAGTCAGAACACGGGTGCCTGGGGCCTGGCGGGTATCGGCTTGATGCTGGTGGGGCTGGGCTTCAAACTTTCGGTAGTGCCCTTTCATCTATGGACCCCGGACGTCTACGAGGGCGGCCCGGGGCCGGCGACGACTTTTCTGGCCACAGCCAGCAAGGTGGCGGTATTCATGCTGCTGCTGCGCTTGATGCTGTCGACGCCAGTTCTGCAAGGTGAGTGGCTGCGCGGGGTGCTGACCGGGCTGGCACTGGCCAGCATGTTGGTTGGCAATCTGCTGGCGCTGACTCAATCTAACCTCAAGCGTATTCTAGGCTATTCGTCGGTGGCGCACTTCGGCTACTTGCTGATCGTACTGGTGGTCGCGGACGGCTTGGCAGCGGAAACCGGAGGGGTTTACCTGATCACCTACGTGCTGAGCACTTTGGCAGCGTTTGGCGTGGTTATCCTGATATCGAGCACCGCCGGCGGCGAAGACGCAGCGGGTTTGCACTATTATCGCGGCCTGTTCTGGCGGCGCCCTTACCTGACCGCCGTGCTTACCGTGGCCATGCTGTCGCTGGCGGGCATTCCTGCAACCGTTGGCTTTATCGGCAAGTTTTATCTCATCGCCTTGGGGGTTGAAGCTCAACGCTGGTGGTTGGTGGGCGGTATCATTGTTGGCAGCGCCATTGGGCTTTACTACTACTTGAGAGTTACGATTACACTGTTTCTGGCTCAGCCTGGAATGCGGCGCCGCGATGCATCCGATGATTGGGGCACGCGGGCCGGTGGACTCCTGGTACTGGGGCTAGCGGGGCTGGTAATACTGTTGGGGCTGTATCCTGCGCCAATGATTGAGCTCGCCCAAACCCTTAGTGGGATCGTGGGACTGAAAGGTAGTTGAGTATATTGCGGGCTCTGGCATTTCTACAACGAACGATCCAATATGGGGTTTGGAGATATAACTATAATACGACCTACCAGCAAAGGAGGCTTTAGCATGGCGACCCTTAACCAATTGCGTCGCGATCACGCCAACATGGCGCGGTTGCTACACGTACTCTCGCTCAGGCACAAAGCCCTGACGCAGGGCGAACGCCCGGATTTTCATCTGATACGCGAGGTTGTGGATTATATTCTCGATTACATGACGGGCTTTATCAGGCCCTTGGAGCGCCTGCACAGTGAGCATCTATTAGGTGAGGGGGCCGAAGCCGATACGGTGAGCCGTCAGCTGTCCGAGGATTACCAGGCCTTGAATACGCGGTTGAAAATGCTTTCCGACAATCTCGATATGATACTGATGGACGCGGTTGTTCCCATGGAGCGTTTCGCTGACGACTTCAAAGCCTATCTCGATGCTCACCATGCTTACCTGCGTGCGGAGCGTGAGCACCTGTTTCCGTTCTTCCGTAAGCACCTGAGCGAGAAAGAGCAGAAGCGCCTACTCCAAACGCTACCAAAAGGCACACAAGCAAACCTTTCGCGCCTCAGGGAGGACTATCCGCAGCTGTATGCGGAGTTCAAAGAGGCGCCTTCGCCGTTTGACTGATCAGTCCAGTTCTTGAACACCGCCACCAGACACCGTCAGGATTTGGCCGCTGACCCAGCCTGCGGCAGGCGAGCACAAAAATAAGGCCGCGTTGGCCATGTCTTGGGGCTCGCCTAGCCGATTGATGGGGGTGTGTTCGAGCATTTTTTTCTCGATGTCATCATTCAGAACGGATTTCAAGGCATCGGTGCGTGTGGCTCCAGGAGCGACGCCGTTTACCCGGATGTTCTTTGGCCCCAGATCGAACGCAATATTGCGTACAAGGTGGCTGGTTGCCGCCTTTGACGACCCATAAGACGCCATGTGCGCGTTTTTATTCTCGGCAGCCATAGAGGTGATGGCCAGAATCGACCCACCTCCCGCCTTTTCCATTTCGGGCACTGCCAGCTGCGCCAAGCGGAAAAGCGAGAACACGTTAAGGTCGTAAGCCCGGCGGAAGTCTTCCATCGGCATATCGAAAGGCTTCGGCCCGCCTCCACCTGCATTGCTAACAAGGATGGTTAGTTTGCCGAACGTCTCGACGGTTTCGTTTACCAGTGCCTGCAAATCCTCTTCCTTGGTTACGTCGCAGGCCATCCCCGCTGCTTTGCCACCCTGTGCTCCAATAACCCTGGCTACGGCGTTGGCTGTTTCGGCATCACGGTCACTGACCATAACTGCCGCCCCGGCCGCCCCGAATGTTTCGGCGATAGCGCGGCCGATACCGGCACCTGCACCTGTGACAACTACAACCTGGTCGTTAAGCTTGAAGTGGTTTGGATCGTACATTTCGATTGCTCCGTGCGTGTATTGGTCCTTGTAACCTAGCACAGGGCTTGAGGTATAAAAATTTCGTAGCCCAAGGCATCCGTTGCGCACACAGTGGCAGGTTCAATCCGCAGTCGACAGATGGCTCCGTATCAGCTCTGCCAATTGCTTCGCGGGCTCCGTTGGCCTGCCGGCGGGTCGGTGCAGTGCAATCTCCACGGACTGCAGTGCGGGCATGCCGTTGCGTTCGTCCAGCACTCGCAACTGTGGGGTAAGCATGTTTCGTGTGATAACGGCCACCGCCAGCCCTGCAGCAACGACCGGCATGAGGCCGGTCATCGACTGGCTGGAATAGGCCATTCGCCAATCCCGCCCTGCGTTCGTTAAGGCTTGCTCGGCAACGTCCCGGAATACATCTGCCCCTGGTGAATAGAACGCCAGGGGGATCGGGTCGGTCAGAGATGGCTGAGCATTGGCACCGACGGCCCATAGCAGAGGCTCCCGCCGGATAACTTCACCGCCCGGGGAGCGTGCCTGGCGGGTTACCACCGCCAAATCCATGTTTCCTGCCTGCACCTGTTTTACCAATTCGACGCTTGATCTGCAGGTAACCTGCAACTGCACGGCCGGAAACTGCCGGTTGAAGTGAGATAATACTGAGGTGAGCAGGAAAGCATAATCTTCGGGTATGCCAAGGTTTAGCTCCCCGGAAACCTGGCGCTGCTGAACGTCGTCAACGGCTTCGCTGTTGAGTTCCAGCATCTTTCTGGCGTAGCCCACCAATTTTTGACCTTCTGCTGTAAATCTTATCCGTCGCCCATCCCGCTCATGGAGCGGAACACCAAGCGCTGCCTCTAAGCGGTTTAACTGCATGCTCACCGTGGACTGGGTATAGGACAGTCTTTCTGCCGCCGCCGTCATGGTCCCTGTGTCCGCAATGGTCACCAGGGTAAGCAGCATGTTCAAATCCAGTATTCGCTGTCTCAATCTATCAATTCCTGTGATGTGACATATCAAAAAGCATTGATTTTGTGATTGGTTGTTATTGTATAGCCTGTCACTGTCGAATCCAATCCACCCACAGCAAAAGGAGTCACGACGGTGCATATAATCGCAAACGCTTCCCGCCCACTTTATATCAGTATTATTGCCGCCCTTTTTGCCGTTGTGCTCTGGGCTGGTGCGCCTTTGTTGGTGGACTTGGCAAGTTCTGTACCGCCTTTTCAGCTCACGGCTATTGCGTTGCTCAGTGGCGCCATAGCGGCCCTGCCAACGAGCCTTCGCAATCGCCGTAATCGGGGCAGCCAGGCGGGGCAGGCGCCGCTTTCCCTGAAATGGAAACTGGCTATCTACGGCCTGGTCCCGGCTTTGATACTCGGTGCGGTCGGAGGTTATCTGACTGGAGTGGGTATGGCGCCTACCGCAGAGGCCGCATTACTCACTTACACCTGGCCGGTCATGTTCATTGTAATGAGTCAGTGGCTGTTTCATCGCCGGATTCCACTCCCGGTTCTGTGCGGGGCACTCATTGCGTTTTCTGGCGCTGCGGTATTACTTTCTCCGGGAACCGGGAGCGAGGGGTTTTCGCAATACATGACCGGATATGCGCTGGCGTTGATGGCAGGCGGCTGCTGGGCGTTATATTCATGGGTTTGCCAGGCCGCGCCTGTTGCGATTGCACCGCTAATGCCTGGGCTTTTTCTGTTGGCGGCTGTGGGAGCGGCTATCGCTGATGTTCTTTCTGGTGGTGCTATCGGTTTGCCGTCAAGCCTCGCTCTTATTGCGGGTATTGCCCTTGGTGTTGGGCCTTATGGGCTGGCTATGGTGGCCTGGGATCTGGCACTTCGTAACGGTCCGGCGGCGCTGGTGGGCAGTCTCGCCTATGGTGTGCCCGTGTTGGCTGCTACTTTTTTGGTGATTGCCGGGGTAGCGGCTCCGGACTGGCGCTTACCACTTGCGGCTTTTCTGGTGGTTGCAGGCTCGGTTGTGGCAACCATGAAGCGCCGCGATGACGGCCTGAAATGTTGATTTAAACGTAATAGACTGCGGGTTGGTGGGTTCCTCTCTACTTTTGCCCGGTGATGTATTAAAAGACCAACGCTCAAAAATGCCCCTGGACGGCCGGCTAATGAAGCCGGCCAGAACTTCGTGGCGGTTTGTGTATCGCTCACATTCTGCTTTGTTGTTTATTCGATGCTGCTGGTGACTGTGCCGGTATACGGCCTGGAGCTCGGTGCTTCTCCTGTTATGCTGGGTGTCATTCTTAGCTCCCAGTATTTGCTTCCCTTTTTGTTGGCCATTCCTCTGGGCGGCGTGGTGGCGCGCCATGGAGGCCGGGTGACACTGGTAGTCGGTGCGCTTGTAATGACCGGCGGCCTGTTACTGATGCAGTTTCTGCCCGGCTACTACGGCCTTATTGGCGGCCAGTTATTGATCGGATTGGCGCACCTTCAGATGGTGCTGTCGGCCCAAACAATTATCTCGTCGTTGGCAACTGGCCCTAAGCTGGAAAACTATTTTGGCTGGTATTCCACTTGGCTGTCCGGTGGGCAGGTAGTTGGCCCTTTGCTGGCAGGGGGATGGATTCATTGGGCTGGTGGCGTCGACAACCTGTTTCTGGTGATGGCTGGTATTGCTTTGCTGGGAGGGCTGTCAGGCCTTGCGCTGAAAGGAGATGCAACTCTAGGCATGGCTGTTACCGGCAAGCAGACAGGCTTTCGCGCCCAGGCGACATTGATGCGCCACAACACCGGCGTTCAGGTGTCAATCGCCATTACCGTCGCAGGAATGTTTGCACTTGGCGTTTACGGCAGTTACTTGCCCGTTTATCTCGACAGTCTGGAAATGAGTGCTGTGATGATCGGGGTGCTTGTCAGCCTGAGGGCGGGCGTTTCTATGGTGATACGGCCGTTTATTCCCCGGATTATCCTCGCGGTGGGAGGGCGCAGGAAAGCAACAACCTTGGCACTTTGCACCATATCTGCAGGTTTGGCCTGCATGGGCTTTGCGACCAATGCGCCTTTCATCGCACTCCTGTCTATTCTTGTGGGGCTTGGCGGAGGTCTTACGCAGCCTCTGTCGATGGTCGTTTTGGCAGAGAGTGTCGCGCGGGAGCAGAGATCTGGTGCGCTGGGGATGCGCCTAATGGCTAACCGGGCGGTTCACTTTGTGGCACCGCTGCTGTTCGGCGCGGTACTTGGTATGAGCGGCTTTGGTGTGTCGTTTGGGCTTTCGGGCGTGGTTGTAGCTTTGGTTGCCGTTATACTGGTGCGGCTTCAAAAACGACCCGTAGCTTCCTCCAGCCCATAGCTTCCGGGCCTGGCGGTTCCTGGTCTACGCCTGAAAGTTCTGGCTGAGCGCCGGGCTACTCAGCACTTCCTACAGGTATTGTTTGGGTGTTCTTGATTTCCCGCAGTGCGAAGTTGGAGTTAACTTGCGCGATACCATGCAAGGTGAATATTTTATCATTCAGGAATCGGTCGTAGCTGGCCATGTCTGGCACGATGACACGCAACACAAAATCCGCATTACCGGTAACTGCAAAACACTGAAGCACTTCTGGGTAGCTGCTTACTTTCTGCTCAATCTCTGCAGTGCTGTCTATGGTGTGGCGCTGGAGCGACAGGTTGACCAGTACACATAACGCCTGGCCGATGCGCTCGGGCGCCAGCTGTGCGCTGTAACCTGTGATGACGCCCGTTTCCTCAAGGGTTCTTACGCGCCGCCAGCAGGCTGCCGGCGATAACCCGATTTGCTCTGCCAGTTGCTGGTTACTGATTCGCCCATCTTGTTGCAGTATCCCAAGGATACGCTGATCAAGTTTATCCAGTCCTACCTGTTTCATTTAGTAACACCTGTTTTTTATCATAGAATCTTCGAATTTATTGTCATTTACCAAATAATATTGTGCAAGAAGTAAAAACTACCTCCCAATAAGCAAGCACCTTTTGCGAACTTCCCTCTAGAATTTTGGTCATAAAATCGACAAAAAGGAGGGCGCCATGTCCACCGACATCTCTCAGCTGGACAATTACAAGCTTGAAGATCGCTACCTGAGGGACTCTGGCAGGGTTTTTCTTACCGGAACCCAGGCTTTGGTTCGAATCCCGTTGATGCAAGCCGCTCTGGATCGAAAACTGGGGCTGAAGACCGCAGGTATGGTTAGTGGCTACCGTGGCTCGCCTTTGGGAGCGTACGACCAAGCCCTGTGGCAGGCCCAAAAGCATCTGGATGAAAACCGCATCGATTTTGTGCCGGCTATTAACGAAGACCTCGCAGCGACCATTATGTTGGGCACTCAGCAGGTAGAAACCGATGACGATCGCCAGGTGGATGGCGTATTCGGGATCTGGTACGGCAAGGGTCCAGGCGTTGACCGCGCTGGAGATGCTCTGAAACACGGCACCACTTATGGCAGTTCGCCGCACGGCGGCGTGCTGGTGATTGCCGGTGATGACCACGGCTGTGTGTCTTCCTCCATGCCGCACCAATCTGATGTGGCGTTCATGAGCTTTTTCATGCCCACGATTAACCCGGCCAACATTGCGGAGTATCTGGAGTTTGGCCTCTGGGGTATTGCCTTATCCCGTTACAGCGGTTGCTGGGTGGGTTTCAAAGCGGTTTCTGAAACCGTGGAATGTGCTGCGTCTGTAGAGCTGCCGCCGTTGCCGGAGTTTGTAACCCCGGATGATTTCACGCCGCCTGAAACCGGCTTGCATTATCGTTGGCCGGATTTGCCGGGGCCTCAGCTGGAAACCCGCATCGAACACAAGCTGGCGGCGGTACAGGCGTTTGCCCGGGCCAACCCCATTGACCGTTGCCTGTTCAATCATGCCGAAGCGCGTTTTGGCATTGTCACCACCGGCAAAGGCCACCTGGATCTTCTGGAAGCGCTTGATCTACTGGACATTGATGAAAACCGGGCCCGTGAGATGGGGCTGGATATCTACAAAGTGGGCCTGGTGTGGCCGATTGAGCGCCGGGGCATACTCAACTTTGTTCATAGCAAGGAAGAAGTACTGGTTATCGAGGAAAAGCGGGGCATTATCGAGAGCCAGATCAAAGAGGCCATGTCCGAGCCCGATCGCCCCGGCGAGGTTCTGATTACCGGTAAACAGGATGAGCTGGGCCGGCCTTTGATTCCCTATGTCGGCGAGTTGAGCCCAAAATTGGTCGCCGGCTTTCTGGCCGCCCGCCTTGGCCGCTTTTTCAGCGAGGATTACAACGAGCGCCTGATGGCCATCAACAGTATGAGCAACGCTCAGGATCCGGGTGGCGTTAAGCGCCTGCCGTATTTCTGTTCAGGCTGCCCTCACAATACCTCCACCAAAGTGCCGGACGGCAGCAAGGCACTGGCCGGGATCGGTTGTCACTTTATGGCGTCCTGGATGGGCCGCAACACGGAATCCCTGATCCAGATGGGTGGTGAAGGGGTCAACTGGATTGGCAAGAGCCGTTACACCGGCAACCCCCATATATTCCAGAACCTGGGGGAGGGCACGTATTTCCATTCTGGCTCCATGGCTATCCGTCAGGCGGTTGCGGCCGGCATCAACATTACTTACAAGATTCTGTTTAATGATGCGGTGGCCATGACCGGCGGTCAGCCAGTGGATGGTCAGATTACCGTGCCCATGATTGCGCAGCAGGTCGCAGCCGAGGGCGTGCGTCGGGTTGTGGTGCTCAGCGATGAGCCGGAAAAGTATGATGGCCATAAGAAGCAGTTCCCGGATGACGTAACCTTCCACGACCGCACAGAGCTGGATAAGGTGCAGAGAGAATTGCGCGACATTCCCGGCTGTACGGTACTGATTTACGATCAAACCTGTGCTGCGGAAAAGCGCCGCCGGCGCAAGCGTAACCTGTACCCGGATCCCGCCAAGCGAGCGTTCATCAACCATCACGTGTGTGAAGGTTGTGGCGACTGTTCCGTGCAGTCGAATTGCCTTTCTGTTGTGCCCCGCCAGACCGAACTGGGCCGCAAGCGTAAGATTGACCAGTCCTCTTGCAACAAGGATTACTCATGCGTTAACGGTTTTTGCCCGAGTTTTGTGACCATCGAGGGCGGGCAGCTGCGCAAATCCCGCGGCATGGATACGGGTTCTGTGCTTACGGGCAAACTCACGGATATTCCAGAACCGGTGCTGCCGGAACTGGCGGGCTCCTACGATGTGTTGGTAGGCGGCGTGGGTGGCACCGGCGTCGTAACGGTAGGCCAGCTCATTACCATGGCAGCACACCTTGAGGCCAAGGGTACGTCCGTTCTGGATTTCACCGGTTTTGCCCAGAAGGGCGGCACGGTGCTCAGCTATGTGCGCATGGCACCGTCTCCTGACAAACTGCACCAGGTTCGTATCAGCAACGGCCAGGCAGATGCGGTAATCGCCTGTGATCTGGTGGTTGCGTCTTCCCAGAAAGCGTTGAGCGTTCTGCGGCCAGATTACACCCGTGTGGTAGCCAATGAGGCCGAACTGCCCACCGGGGATTATGTGCTTTTCCGTGACGCGGACATGCAGTCAGAAAAGCGACTTGATTTGATCCGTAACGCCGTTGGCGACACCAACTTTGCACGAATGGATGCCAACGGCATTGCCGAGAAGCTGTTGGGCGATACGGTGTTTTCCAACGTGATGATGCTGGGCTTTGCCTGGCAGCGAGGGTTGTTGCCGTTGTCGCAGGCTGCGCTGATGAAAGCCATTGAGCTGAATGGCGTTGCGGTTGAGCGCAACAAGGAAGCCTTTGGCTGGGGTCGCGTTGCGGCGACCGATGTGACGGTTATCACCGACCTGCTAAACACCGGCGAGGCGCAGGTAAAGGAAGTGAAGTTGGAGATGGGTCTGGACGAGCTGATCAACAGTCGCCACACACATCTGGTGAACTACCAGAACCGCCGCTGGGCAGATCGCTATACCACTCTGGTAAAGCAGGTGCGTGGAGCAGAGGAAAAACTGGGTGAGACCAACCAATTACTGACTCGCGCGGTGGCTCAGCAGTTGTACCGGTTTATGGCCTTCAAGGATGAATACGAGGTGGCCCGGCTGTTCGCAGAAACCGACTTTATGAAAGAGGTGAACGACACCTTTGAGGGTGACTTCAAGGTTCACTTCCATCTGGCACCGCCCATCATGAATCGCGGTACCGATGCCCAGGGCCGGCCCAGGAAACGTCAGTTTGGCCCCTGGATGTTCCGTGCATTTAAACTGCTGGCGAAGTTCCGCGTGCTGCGCGGCACAGCCATCGATCCGTTCAGCTATTCGGCTGACCGGAAAATGGATCGAGCTCAGCTGAAAAACTACGAGCAGCTGGTGGAGCGGATTGTCAGTGAGCTGGATGCCAGCAATTACGACACCTTCCTGCAACTGGCAGAACTGGCCAGCGAGGTGCGAGGCTATGGCCCAGTGCGCGAGCAAGCGGCAGAGGCGATTCAGGAAAAACAGACACAGCTGATCAAGGCCCTGGATACTGGCAGCCCGACACTTATCCGGACCAGTCAGGTAGACGATAAGGAGGCAGATCATGTTTGAGGCGCTGAAACAGTTACCGCAGGACCCGATCCTTCACCTGATGCAGGCGTTCCACGACGATAATCGGCCAGGCAAAGTTGATCTGGGAGAAGGATGACGCTGGTCTGAACATTCGCGAATATCCCTATCTCAATCGCGAGACATTAACGGTAGATTTCCCCGCCATGCGAGCGACACTGGAAGGTGCCAGAGCCGGGGATGTGGTTCTGCTCCAGGCCCATATATCCGAACACGATAACGAATCAGAGCCTCTTTCCCGGAGTCTTTACATTATGACGATCCGACAAAAACAACTATTCGGAGAACACAATGAGTGAGACGGTTCATCCTCATCAGCAGGCCAGCAACCTCTGGACCTCTAAAATGGCCTTTGTGCTGGCTGCTGCCGGCTCAGCCGTTGGGCTTGGCAATATCTGGAAGTTCCCCTATATCACCGGTGAGAACGGTGGTGGCGCTTTTGTGCTGGTTTATCTCGCCTGTATTTTTCTTATTGGGGTGCCGGTTCTGATTGCAGAAATCATGATTGGCCGCCGGGGCGGGCAAAGCCCGGTTGCGACTATGCGCACCCTCACAAAAACGGAGGGCACATCCAAAGGCTGGCGTATAATTGGCTGGAACGGCGTGGTTGCCTCCTTTCTGGTGCTTTCTTTCTATGCAGTGATTGGCGGCTGGGCGCTGGTTTATATTGGTAAAGCGGCGATCGGGGCGTTTGTTGGCGCGGATGCTGAGGCCATCGGCGGTCAGTTCAACAACCTGTTGGCAAACCCGTGGGAGCTGTTGTTCTGGCACAGCGTCTTTATGGGCATTGTTGTGTTTATAGTAGGCCGCGGCATTCGTTCTGGCCTGGAAAAAGCCGTCAACATGTTAATGCCTCTGCTTTTCTTGCTGCTCATCGTGATGGTGTTTTATGCCATGAGCAGCGGCAGCTTTGGCCGTGCTGTCAGTTTTATGTTCTCGCCAGATTTTAGCCGCCTGACAACGGAAGGTGTGTTGGTTGCCCTTGGCCATGCGGCCTTTACGCTTAGTATTGGTATCGGTGTACTGATGGCCTATGGCTCCTATCTGCCTAAAAACATCAACATTGCCAAAACCGCCATGACCATTGCGGTGCTGGACACCAGTGTGGCTTTGCTTGCGGGGCTTGCTATTTTTCCGCTGGTTTTTGCCAACGGTCTTGAAGCCGGCGCGGGGCCAGGTCTTATATTTGTCACCTTGCCACTGGCGTTCGGTCAGATGGGCGGCGGTATTGTGTTTGGCGCCATCTTCTTTGCGCTGCTGCTGGTGGCTGCCATTACGTCGGCCATTTCCATGCTGGAGCCGGTTGTTGAATGGCTCGAAGAACACAAGGGCGCAAGCCGGGTCAAAAGTGCCGTGGGCGGCGGTTTCGCTGTTTGGGTGATTGGTATAGGCACAGTGCTGTCCTTCAATCTATGGAGCGATGTTCATCCTCTGGGTTTTATCGGCTTTTTTGAAGGCAAGACAGTATTCGATCTGCTCGATTTTCTGGTTTCTAACGTTATGATGCCCCTTGGCGGGCTGGCGATTGCGCTGTTTGCAGGTTGGGCTATCCGGCGCGAAGGGTTGGCTGAGGACATCGGCTTGAAAGGCGGCGCTTTCAAAGCCTTCATGGTGGTGCTGAAGTTTGTGACACCAGCGGGTATCGCGATCGTGTTCCTCTATAACCTGATTTGAGACAGGCCGGCACAGAGACACAGACACAGGTGGTGACCAAACTGAGCCGACGATATTCAGGTGAAATAGCTTCGGCTAAACCAAGTAGTTACTGTACCCTTTTCGGGTGCAGCGACTATTTCGGATAGGCTGTATCTTTAAACCGGTAAAGGGTCGGGAGACAGCCCTCAATGCGCATTGCCTGGAAACCGCTTGGGTGGGGACTGTTCGTCGTTTTGGTGCTTGTTGCAATTGCGAGCCTGGTGGCAGCCCGCCACGCCTGGAACGACCTGCTGCAACAGAACGGTATTGAAACACTGGAATGGCAGGGCCTGGACCTGTCTCTCAGCGGTGCAACGCTACGTGACTTAACACTTACCCAGTCCTTGCCGGCGAGAGATGTGGAGCTGCACGGCCGGAGTGTGTCGCTGGATTGGCACTGGCCAGAGTTTGGGCAAGGGTGGCTGCCACAGTTGACGGCGCTGAAGGCCGAGTACCTGGAGCTGAACTGGCAGACAAAACCCGAAGAGAAGAGCACAGCTGAGCCGCGACAACCTGCGCCCTGGCCGCCAGAGCTGCCGGCTTGGCTACCTTCGGAAGTGGCTGTTCAGCAATTTGAAGTAACTGTACCTTGTGAAACCGGCAGTTGTCCTTTGGCAGGCAGCTTGTCGATTACCAGTTCGTTACCCACAGCTGATGTCACTTCTCCGTCGCTTGCCGCCGCAAACGCACGCTTTCCCATTAAAGCCAATGTGCAGCTTGATCATGAAGGGCATCAGGTAGGAGTTCTAGCCACGCTTGATGGCGCCTGGGATGCAGACCTGAACTTTTCTTCAGAACTGACTATTGATGGCACGCGTCACTTAACGGCAGAGTCGAGATACAGCAACGCCAATACGCAGGGATTGGTGTCTTGGCAGGGTTCCGTTGCCGTGCCGGATTTGCCGCAAACAGATTGGTTGCTGGCCTGGCTGCAAGCTTGGCAAAGCACGCCCACTGAACATTGGCCAGAGCAGCCAAAGGCGGGTTCGGTGGCTGCCAGCTGGTCGTTAGAGGGCCCTGTAAGCCGAAAATTCCTGGCGCAGGTGTCGGGGAATGTGAAGATCCAGGCGAAGTTGCCGCAACCCTGGCCTGCGCCCGGGCTGGGAAAAATCAGCGGTAACCTCGAGGTGGCTTTGACGGCTGAACAAGGCCAGTGGCAGCCAGAAACCTTGCAGGCGGATCTGGCCCTGAGTCATCCGGCGGCGTGGATCAAAAAGATACCGGAACTGATGCGGCCAGACTCACTGAACCTGTCGGTTCGCCCGGGTAAGGCGATGGCGCCAGACGGTCAAAATACCCCGCCTGCAGAAGCCGGCATGGAGCGAGCCTTTTTGCCGCTGAATATCGTGTTGCGCACACGTGGAGGCGCAAATGTTTCCATGAACTCGCATCTTGCGGTAACCACCAGAGCTCCGTGGGCAGTTCAGTTGGGTACAACCCAGCTAAACGCTGTCTTGCCAGAGTTGGAAGTGGCTGGCTGGTTATTGACCAACCCCAAGGTGCGAGTGGCGTTGTCTGGCAGGCTGGATACCACTGCTGCGGCCTTGAAGTTCGGTGCGCCGTCGGTTCTCGAAGTTGACACGCTTAAGCCACTTTCCGGAGCGGCGGCAACGGCGAAGGAAATGCAGGTCAAAAATTTTCACATCGATCTTGCCAACACCGAACTGAAAGCGGGTTACCGGTGGGCGCAGGGCAAGCTCGATAACCTAAGCCTCGACGGACCCGTTGGCCTGAATGCAAAACAGGTCAGGCATCCTCTGCTGCTTCCGCAATCCTGGCAGTTCAACGGCAGAGTGAATAGCGATCTGGCTGGCACGGGGGTTGTGGGTTTGCTGAAAGCGAAAGCCGGAACAACCGTAAATCTTGATGTAGATGCTCTATACGGCGGGCTTTTTACGCTTGAGGGTAAGATGCGGGTAAGCGGCGAGCAGGAAGCCGAGGCTTTATCCGATATCTTCTCGGTTTGGCCGCCAGAGCTTGTGGTGGCGGGCGGCACCGTCAGTGCTAATGCCACTTATGAACAGCCGCAAAATGGGGAGGTGCGATTAGCGGGGAAACTGGTGTTTACTGATTGGAGCGGCACATACGACCGCACAGCCTGGAGCCGGCTGAATGGTTTGGTAGAATTTTTTATTAAAGACGATCTTATAAGTGTGACAACACCAGAGCTGACAGTGGCGGAAGTGAACCCCGGGTTGCCAATTGGGCCTGTGCTCTTGGCCGGACACTACAAAGCACCTCTGGCACAGCTTGCTGCTGGGCAGCTAACTCTGGAACAGGCGAGTTCGGGGGCTTTGAACGGAGACATAAAAGTTCAGCCAGGAAGCTGGGATCTGTCGCAGGCACCGGTGACGATTCCTGTTGAACTCGCGCAGCTTAGCCTCGCGCGCCTTCTGCAGTTATACCCGACGGAAGGGTTAGCTGGCACAGGAATCCTCAGTGGCACTGTACCCGTGTTGTTTGATCCCGCCACCGGGATACGGGTAAAACAGGGCCGTATTGATGCGCTAAAACCTGGCGGCCGGATACAGCTGACGGCTGAGCGGTTGAAGGCGCTGGCCGGTCAGAGCGAGGCCATGAAGTTGGTGGCGCAAGCGCTGGAGGATTTTCGCTACTCTGTGCTGGATAGCGGTATTGACTATGATGAAGACGGTACCCTGCTGTTAAAACTTCACCTTGAAGGCAACAGTCCGGAAGTTGGCAAAGGCCGGCCGGTGGTACTGAATATCAATCTGGAAGAGAACATTCCTGCGTTGCTTACCAGCCTGCAGTTGAGCGGCAGAGTGAGTGACGCCGTGGCGGAAAGAGTCAAAAAATTACTGCAGAAGCGCGAGCGCGATTCAGGCGACCTGTTAGAGTAGAGGGTAACAAAGGAGTACACCGATATGACGCAATTTGGTTCGAGGTTTCCCCAGCGTGCGTCCGCACTGTTAGCGGGCTTGATTATGGGTAGCTTATTGATAGCTTGTACTCCGACCGTTCAGGTGGCTGCGCCTAAGGAGCCGATTACCGTGAACTTGAACGTAAAAATTAAGCATGAAATTTACGTGAAGGTCGATAAAGACGTGGACGAGCTGTTCAGCGAAAAGGGCCTGTTTTGATTGCCTTGGTGTTTTGTACAAAACGAATTATTAGGGAGTTAACCATGACATTATTTGCCCGATTCAGCGCTCTGATTTTAGCCACCTGCCTGGCTTTTCCGGCAATGGCCATGAGTTTGGATGCAGCGAAAAACGCCCTCGAATCTGCAAAAAGCCAAGGCCTTGTGGGCGAAACGACAACCGGCTATCTCGCCCCTGTAGGCTCTGACCAGAAGGCAAAGGAGATTGCGAGTGCAATCAACGATGCCCGGCGTGAAGCTTACGAAAAAATCGCTGAAAAACACGGCATTGCGGTAACCAAAGTGGAGACCGTAGCTGGGCAGAAAGCGGTCGAGAAAACGCCTTCTGGACAGTACATCCAAGTGGATGAGCACTGGATAAAAAAATAAGGATGAATCGACCAAGGCTTGAGAGCTTTATAATCAATCGGTCTTAAGGCCAGGCTGCCACCTGCCGATAACCGTTACATATAGTTCCTTGCAGGAGGTAAAGGCTATGGTAGCGCCAATTATTGGTCGTGGGCCGGATGTGACCGGTCGAGTGAATACAGGTTTGTCTCAGGCCACGCCCGCTGGTCGGGTAACCTCAGGGGTGGGTGCCGATAAGCAGGCTTCTATCCGTACGCCCGCAGACGCTATTAATGTTATGCGCGCTCGCATAGAACAGCGGTTGCAAGAAGCCATGGGCGGCCAGAATAAAGCCGTATCCGGGGCCGTCAAATACGCCGCTCAAGCCCAGCCACCGACCGCCTCTGATGTTGCCAGCGTGATTCTCGGGTTCGTTCAGAACCGCCTGCAAGCGGAGGCAGACGCTGGTGCCGACGTGGAGAAGCTGGCGGATTTAATGTCTCAGGCCCGAGCGGGCATTGAGAAAGGTTATGCGGAAGCTCGGGATCAAATCGTGGCTCTGGACATGATGAATGAGACGCTTGGTGCGGAGATCGATGAAGGCTTCAATCTTATCCAGGACGGCCTGCTGAATCTTGAGAAACTGTTTTTAAGTAGAGAGCCGGAAGTGGACTACCCCAACGAGACCGGTTAATCAGAGCCCTGCTTTTTTGAGCGTTTCTTTGCTTCCTGGGCTTTGTTCAGCATTGCAAAAGACTCCTCGTCTTTGCCTTGTTTGGATAAAGCCTCGGCCAGATTGTTCCAGCCGGCGCTTATGTCAGGAAATCTTTTGGTCATGACGCGATAATATTCTTCCGCTTCTGACCAACGGCCTTGCTGATAAGCCAGGTTTCCCAGGCCAAGCATGGCTGCGGGCTGATCTGGCCAAGCTTCCGCGGCTGCTTTGTACGCAGATTTCGCGGCCCTTGTCTGTTGGGTTGTTTCCAGATCGTGGGCGGCCATCAAAAAAGTGAGCGGTTCGGCCGTTGCCGGAATCTGACCTGGTGGCAGGATTACCCGAGCCCACTGTTCCGAGCGCTTCCAGGTAGCCATAAACGCTCTGATTGGTAGGCGGTAATTCTCTTCTGTGCCGGAATGCAGTATCAGCACTTCTTTTTTGCTGTCATAACCAGTCACCACGGCAAAGTGCCATTGCGGCCACCAACCAAAGCGCAGGTTTTGTAGAACCAGAACCGGATGCCCGGCCCGAACTTCCTGAAGCACAGCTTCCAGTTCCGGCGCTAGCGGGTATACCAGCATTCCGTATTGGCGAGCTGCCGCCACCATCTCGACCTGCAAGGCACCTTTTCGCTCCGGCAGGTATACCTTGCTCACCAATTCATCAGGCGTAGCCGCCACATCCTGTGCGTTGAGCATCATGGCCAGTGAGGCAGGGCCACACTGATATTGCTCTTGGGGATGAAATGGCACGTCGGTGAGCGTTACCGCGTCAAAGGTGTCTGGCCATTTTGGTTGGCTGGCGCAGCCTGAGAGCATCACTCCCAGGCACGCCACCAAAATGAGCCGGGCCGGGTTCAGCCGGAAAGCTTGCACGGCAATACCGGTTAGCGGATGCAGTTGATAAACGGGAAGATATCCGTTGCGCACAGCATGTCTGTAATGATGAAAACCAACAGGAACAATACAATTATACCTACCACACCTTCACCAGTAGGCGCTTCGGCAAGCTGCTGTTGGAAGTCTGCAAGCTCAGAAGGGGTGAGGCTTTGAATTCTGTCTCGAACTTCCTGTTCGCCAACGCCCATGCTCGCCAGCGTGCTTTTTACGTCCTCGCGCTCGAGCATGCCCATTAGAGCCTCGCGGTCTACATCCGCGCGCTGTTCAGTCAGCAGTTCGCCGGTGCCGACAATGTTGGCAGAGGCAGGAATTGCCCACATAGAACTCAATATCATTACCAACGCCATGATTGCTGAAACGGACTGGGTGTAGGATCGGATTGCTTGCATTGGGCTGCTCCTGTTAGGGATCTGTTTGTGTTTTTGGATCAGTCAGCAAAGAAGTGTAAACACTTGCGCGCCATTTGCCGACAAAATCAGATTACTATGCATTAACCCCCGGTTTAGATTTGGTGTCGGACAAGCATTGCTTTGATTCGACCAATTTGCTTCATGGGGTTAAGACCTTTAGGGCAATAGGCGGTGCAGTTACCGATTCCTCTGCAGCGGAACACGCTGAACGGGTCCTCAAGTTTGGCCAATCGTTCTGCAGTTGCGGTGTCTCGGGAGTCGAGCAAAAACCGATGGGCTTGCAGCAAACCTGCGGGCCCCACGTATTTTTCCGGGTTCCACCACCAGGACGGGCAGGCAGATGAGCAACAGGCGCACAGAATGCATTCGTATAAACCATCCAGTTTTGCGCGATCCTCAGGGCTTTGGAGCCGTTCGATGGCCGGTCGCGGCTGATCATTAATCAACCAGGGTTGAATGCTTTCGTACTGCTTGAAGAAAAGTGTTTGATCGACCACCAGGTCACGAATAACCGGCATGCCGGGTAGTGGTCGGATGACGAGTTTGCGGGATTTTCCAAGGGCATCCGTTACCCGGGTGATGCAGCCAAGCCCGTTACGACCGTTAATATTCAAGCCATCGGAGCCGCAAACCCCTTCGCGACAGGAGCGGCGGAAGGAAAGTGTGGGGTCTCGGGTTTTCAGGTGCTCCAGAACATCCAGAACCATGCGGTTACGGTAACTGGAATCCACTTCCACGTCCTGCACATAGGGAGCGTTGTCTGCTTCCGGGTTATAGCGGTAGAGTTGTACGATGATTGAGTCCATAAGCCTGGCTCCTCTTTGTAGACACGGAAGTACTAGCAAAAACGGAGTGTTTGCGCCTTTACATCGATCAATTAGGCGGGCGGATATGTAGCCCGGGCGGGACACTAAGCTGATAAAAATGGAGAATGCACCGCGCCATGATTACACCCGCAAATACCACGGATAACCGCAAGCTTGCCAAAGCTCGCTTGCCCCGGATGATGTTCGACTATTTTGATGGCGGCGCTTTTTCAGAACAGACTCTTAGAGAGAACGCGCAGGATTTCCAGCGTCTGCACTTTCGCCAGCGGGTAATGCGGGACGTTTCCAGCGCTTCAGTAACCACGCGAATACTGGGTCAAGATGTTTCACAGCCATTGGTTCTTGCGCCTGTGGGTTTGGCCGGCATGCTCGCACGGCGGGGAGAAGTTCAGGTGGCCCGGGCAGCGCAGAGGGGCGGTGTGCCGTTTTGCCTGAGCACGGTATCTATCTGTTCGCTGGAGGAAGTTGCTGCGGCAACCCGCTCGGCTAATTGGTTTCAGCTTTACGTTCTGAAAGACAGAGGCTATTCCGAAGCGCTGCTCGATCGCGCACACAAAGCCGGATACACCACGCTGGTGTTTACCGTGGACCTTCCCAAGCTTGGCGTGCGCTACCGGGATGTGCGCAACGGTATGAATGGTGGCCTTTCTGCGTGGGGCAAAGTCCAAAAGCTGTCCGATCTGCTTTCGCACCCCCTCTGGCTTTGGGATGTTGCCATCAAAGGCAAGCCTCTTACCTTCGGCAATCTCTCCGATGCCGTGCCTTCGGGCCGTAATCCTGAGGATTTTAAAGCCTGGGTGGATCAACAATTTGATGCGACTGTTACCTGGAAAGATCTGGAATGGGTGCGGCAGCACTGGCCAGGCAAGCTTGTTATCAAGGGGATTATGGATCCCGACGACGCCCGTTCTGCGGTGGACGTAGGAGCGGATGGCATTGTTGTTTCTAACCATGGAGGCAGGCAGCTCGATGGAGCCCCCTCAACCATATCGGCGTTGCCAGCCATCGTAGAAGCCGTGTCCGGAAAAACCGAGATTCTGTTCGACGGTGGAGTGCGGTCTGGCCAAGATGTTGTGCGGGCGCTTTGTCTTGGTGCGAACGCCTGTATGGTGGGCCGTGCATGGGCCTATGCGTTGGCAGCCGGGGGCGAAATGGGTGTTTCCCGTATGCTGGAAAACTTCCGCTATGAGGTGGAGCTGACCCTTGCACTGCTGGGTAAAACTTCGGTAGAACAGTTAAATCCGGATGATCTTGTCTAACCGGTGTCGGTGTTTCTGATGGGTAAAACGGAGGTTTGATGATGGAAATTCGAATCAAAAGAGCTTACGTAGACGCCGCGCGTTCTGATGGCCCACGTATTCTGGTCGATCGAATATGGCCCCGTGGTGTTGCCAAGGAGAATGCAGAACTTGAGGCTTGGCTGAAAGGGCTGGCACCGTCTACTGAGCTGCGAAAGTGGTTTGATCATGACCCTGAGAAATGGGAAGCGTTTCGGCAGCGGTACTTGAAAGAGTTGAAGAACGCAGAGGCTGCAGACGACCTGAAAAAACTGCAGTCAATTGTAAAAGAGCACAAACGCATCACGTTGGTGTTCGCCGCTAAGGACACAGAGCACAACAACGCTGTGGCCCTTCGCGACTTTCTGAATAACGGTGACTTATAGCTAGCCAAGTGCCTGTTGAAGATCTGCGATCAGGTCTTTTGCATCTTCCAGCCCAACAGACAGGCGCAGCATGCCGTCGGTTATGCCACGGCGCTCCCGCTCCTCGCGGCTGATGCCGTGGTGGCTTGTAGCGCACGGCTGAGAAACCAGGCTTTCTACCCCACCCAAACTGGTGGCCAGCAGGAAGACCTGCAGGCTGTCGGCTACTTTGATGGCCTGTTCCCGGCCCCCCTCGATCTCTATGGTCAACACGCCCCCGAACCCATCCATTTGCTGCGCGGCTAAACTGTGGCCGGGAAACTCAGGCAGTCCCGGGTAGAGCACTCGCTTAACCGCCGGATGGCTCTCCATCGCACGGGCAACGGCCAGGGCATTCTCATTGTGCTGCCTTACCCGCACGGGCAGCGTTCTCAAGCTACGCGAAAGCAAGGCAGCGGTTTCCGGAGCCAGAATCTGGCCGAGGTTTTTCCGCCACAAGGCGATGGGTTTAATTCGCTCTGCAGAGGCCATGACTGCACCGGCAGTGATGTCGCTGTGCCCGCCAAGAAATTTGCTGGCGCTGTGGAGGCTCAGATCTGCACCCAGCGATAACGGCCGTTGGTTCACGGGTGAGGCAAAGGTGTTGTCCACCGCGAGAAGGGCGCCTTTGGCATGGGCTTGCTGGGCGAGCGCCCGAATGTTCAGTATGCTCAAAGTCGGGTTGGCCGGCGATTCGCAGTATACCAACATGCCGGGTTTGTTCAGGGCGCTGGCAAGCTGGGCGGGTTCATGCCGCAACAGGAAGGTAACCGTAATGCCCAGAGGTTCCAGGTGCTTGGTCAGTAGCTCCTGTGTGCCGCCGTAAAGATCACCAACGCAGACAATACCGTTGCGGCCATGGGCAAATAAGGATGCCGAGATGGCCGCCATGCCGGAGGCAAAGGCAAGTGCATCTTCCGCACCCTCAAGACCTGCCAGCCCCTGTTCTAATTCCTGAATGGACGGGTTACTCCCCCAGCGTGTGTATAAATTACCTGGCGCACGGCCTTCGATGACCTCTTGCAGGGAGGCTGTATCCGGGAAGCGGTACGTGGTTGTGTTGTAAACCGGCGAGTAGGGACTGCCAAAATTATCCTTGTGGCGGCGGTTATGAATGATTTGGGTTGCCTTGCCCCGTTCTTGAGTAGGCCCTGATTTAAAGTTGGGGTTCGGCGTTGGTTGTGTCTCGGAATCGGATTGCATGGGTGCTCCCTGAAGCTGGCGATAGAATTTAAATAAGGTGTGGCGGCATAGTGGGAATTATTCTGGCAGGCATGGCGCGCGCTGACCACTGGGGGAGATGACTGTGGGCATATGGCTTTGCACGAACAGCTGCCCCGGGACGGGTTATTGGCCATCTGTTATGCTCCGGGACTTCTCGGTTTATCGTTCGGGATAGACATTCATTATAGTTGCTGAGGCTGGAGTATTCGGTATGCCGGTTATGGTTCAGGCGCTTGTGCCTATTTTTGCGCTGATTGTATTAGGGCATCTATTCAGACGCTGGGCATTCCCGTCGATTGAGTTCTGGCCTCAGGCGGAGCGCTTTACCTACTACGTTCTCTTTCCCGCCATGTTGGTTTATAAGCTGGGTCAGGCCCGGCTGCCGGCTTCAGCCTATGGCGATACCCTCTTGCTTATTGGCTCCATGCTGCTGGTGATGACTCTGGTGTTGGTTGTTGCGCAGTTTTTCTGGCGCTGGAAGGGGCCGGTGTTTTCTTCGGTATACCAAGGGGCTATTCGGTTTAATTCCTACGTGGGCCTTGCTGCAGGGGGAATGCTGCTGGGTGATGAAGGGCTGTCACTCACAGCCGTTGCGGTCGCCATCATGGTGCCACTGCTGAACCTGCTGTGTATTCTAATGTTCTCGCTGGTGGTAACTCAGGGCTCGGTTCGGCTTGCGCCCGTGCTGCGCGCTATCGCATCAAACCCGCTGATAATCGGGTCGGTTCTTGGTGTTATCTGGAGCTTTTTCGAGATTGGTTTTCACCCGCTCCTTGCCGGCACACTTGAGCCCCTGAGTAATCTGGCCTTGCCCATGGGGCTGATGACGGTGGGTGCGGGGCTTCAGCTTAAGGCCCTGCGAGGCGGGTCGGTGCCGTTTGTGGTGTCTTCCGTGTTGAAGTTGGTGTTGTTTCCACTGATGGCTGCCGGTCTTGCTCTTCTACTGGGCCTTGAGGGCACATTGGTGCAGGTTGCGGTGCTTCTGGCCACGCTTCCAACGGCAACGTCGGCCTATATCCTGGCTCGGCAATTAGGCGGCGACGCGCCGTTAATGGCGGGCATAATCAGTGGCCAGACGCTTCTGGCCATGGTGTCCATTCCATTAATGCTCAGTATTCTCTGGTAAACATTTGAGTACAGCATCGGCGATGCTTTGTTGGAAAGCTGTGTAACCGTTCGCGGTTGCATCAATATCTGTGGCCAGCGGGTCCCAGGTACTGAATGTCACGTCCAGCCCTTCGGTTATGGAGTGCCACCATTGCCGATTGAATTGTGGCTCAGTGAGCAGGCAGGGGTGATCTGCACTGCGCAAGCTGTTTTGAACACCGGCAATGTGTCTGGCTCCCGGCGACAACTCCGGGTTGAGTGTCAGTACGCCCTCAACGTTCAAATTGTAATGCCCCGCAAACCGGGTGAAAGCACTGTGGTACGCAAACAGGCTGGCATTCTGTAGGGGTTTCAGCTGCGTACGGATCTGCTGTTCTTTGGCTGCAATGGATGCCCGGAATGTTTCCAGGTTGTTATCCAGGGCCAGTTTGTTTGCTCCTTCCAGTTGCGCCAGGGCATCGCGGATGGCTTCTGCCATGGTAAGTGCCATTTGCGGATCTACCCAGATGTGCGGATCTTCACCCCCCCCGGGGCCATGCGCATGGCTTTCGCCTTCGTGGTCGCGTGGGAGGTCGGTGGCTTCCACGTGTCCAGCGTCGGAGCCAGAGCCCATCAGTGTGATTGAACGCTCACCAAATTCGCTGCCGGTTAGCAGGCGGCTTAAGAAGGTTTCCATTTCTGGGCCTACCCAGAAAATAATATCTGCGTTTTCCAGTGCCCGGCGCTTCGAGGGTGTCATGGAGTAATTGTGGGGGCTCGAACCTGCGGGTACCAAGGTGCTGATGTGCATGTCGTCTGTGGCTACAGCGCGTACCAAAAGCTCCAGAGGCTTTATGGAGGTTAGTATGTGGGGCTCTGCAAGAGCGCTATTGCAATAGAGAAGCGCGCTGGCGCTCAGGGCTAAAGAGGTTACTGTTTTGGCGATGCGCATGGTGGCGGGAGTCCTGATTTGTCTGTTATGTTATAATATAACAAAATTAGTAGTGGAGCCACAAAATTTCAAGTGCCGCAAAGGATCAGTGCAATGATACGCTTGGTGGTCATGCGAAATATTGCCGGGGCCGGTATAATGCCTAGCTTACCAAACGGCCACCGATCTTCAGGAAGGTTTCATGACTGTACGTACCCGAATTGCCCCATCACCCACCGGTGATCCACACGTTGGTACCGCCTACGTGGCCCTGTTCAACCTGTGTTTTGCCCGGCAGCATGGCGGACAATTCATTCTGCGTATAGAAGATACGGATCAGGTGCGTAGCACGGCTGAATCTGAACAGGATATCCTCAGTGCGTTGCGCTGGCTTGGCCTGAACTGGGATGAAGGCCCCAATGTAGGCGGGCCCCATGGGCCGTATCGCCAATCTGAACGCAAACATTCGTACGCGCAGTACGCGGAAGACCTGGTTACGGCTGGCCATGCATTTTATTGTTTCCGCACCCCAGAAGAGCTGGATAGCATTCGTGAAGAGCGCAAGGCACAAGGCCTGAACCCTGGCATCAAAGGGAACCTTGAAATTTCTCAAGAAGAGGTCAAGCGCCGCCTGGATGCCGGTGAATCCTACGTCATACGCATGAAAGTACCCGATGAGGGCACCTGCGAAATAGATGACATGCTCCGGGGCACCATTGAAATCGATTGGGCGCAGGTGGATTGTCAGATCCTGTTGAAATCCGATGGCATGCCGACTTACCACCTGGCTAACGTGGTTGACGATCATTTGATGGAAATCACCCACGTGCTGCGTGGTGAGGAGTGGATTAACTCTGCCCCCAAGCACAAACTTTTGTATGAGTATTTTGGCTGGGAAATGCCAGTGCTTTGCCATCTTCCGCTGCTGCGTAACCCGGATAAGAGCAAACTGTCCAAACGCAAAAACCCCACCAGCATTAACTTTTACGAGCGTATGGGCTTTTTGCCAGAAGCCGTTACCAACTATCTGGGACGCATGGGCTGGTCCATGCCGGATGAGCGCGAAAAGTTCACTCTGGATGAAATGATCGCAAACTTCGACATTCAACGAGTGTCCTTGGGTGGCCCGGTTTTCGATGTGGAGAAACTGCGCTGGCTCAACGGTCAGTGGTTGCGCGACGAACTAACAGAAGATCAGTTTATCGAGCGCATGCGTCAGTGGTGGTTCAATGAAGACGCGCTTAAAGCTTTGGTGCCGCATATCAAGGGCAGGGCAGAAGTGTTCTCTGATGTGGCACCCATGGCCGGGTTTATGTTCTCTGGCATGCTGGACCTGAAGCCGGAAGACTTTGCTCACAATAAACTGGACGAGGGTCAGATCAAGCGGGTACTCCAGTTCACCTTGTGGAAGTTGGAAGCGCAGCGCCATTGGGGCAAGGATACTATCTTTGCCGATATCAAATTCCTGGCCAAAGCCATGGATTTGAAAATGGGTGACTTCATGTTTTCTGTGTTTGTTGCTATTGCAGGCACTCCAAACTCCTGGTCTGTTATGGATTCGATGGACATGCTGGGCCCGGACATGACCCGTGCCCGTTTGCGTAAAGCTTTGGAGTTGCTGGGTGGTTTCTCCAAGAAAGAAACCAAGAAGGTGGAAAAAGAGTACGCAGCGCTGGGTGCTTCGTAGGCATTTTGGTGAAGAAATGAACGGTCTGGGCAGGGAAGTTCAGAAAACTGAAAAAAAGTGGGGCTAAAGGTTGACGCCCGTAGGGCGGATCCTTAGTATACGCATCCGTTGGGGGCCATAGCTCAGCTGGGAGAGCGCAACACTGGCAGTGTTGAGGTCGACGGTTCGATCCCGTCTGGCTCCACCAATTTCTAGTCCCCTTCGTCTAGTGGCCTAGGACTCCGCCCTTTCACGGCGGCAACAGGGGTTCGAACCCCCTAGGGGACGCCAATACGGCTTGACGGTTTAGTCCACCGGATAGCCATCAAAAAAACCGCCTTCGGGCGGTTTTTTTGTGCCTGTATTAACGTGAGGCTATGGCGCCTTTGCCAACGCCTTCGTAGGCTTTCACCAGAATAGTGTCTGAAGGGAAATCTGCTTTTAGCTGATCAGCAATGTGTGCGGCAATGAATTCGACTGTGGTATCTGTGTTCATCATGTAAACGCGCTTTTCAGGCAGGGTCAGGGCAAACTCGCCTTGATTGGCTTCATATTCAAAGGTTATGTAAGCCGCGCCGTCTTCTTCAACATGGCGGCGTACGACATCTTCCTCAGAGCCCACATAAATGTCTTGCCATAGCTTGGCCCAAGAGTGTTCCAGCTCTTCATCGCGCTTTCCATTGCGGTCAACGCGAATAGGTGAGCGGTGGCCGTGGGCTATGCGCTGGCAATTACCCAGGTGCTTTTTCAGGCCATGAACATAGTGATAGTAAGCGCCTTCAATGACGTCCTCCCGAAGGTTGATCGCCACGGAGGTTACGTTCGCGGGTAGCACGGCCATCAACTCACGCTCAAGCAATGCAGCCACTTCAGCTTTATCAACTCGTTCTGCGCGGAGCCATACGATGGCTTCATCTGGTGAACGGTGCACAATGTGGCTGCCGTCGGTAAGCGCCCAAGTGAACATGTCGGGCGTGTCCTGATCCCAAGTGAGACCTTCGTAGCCCCGAGGGATCACCAATCGATGATCCACACGCTCGTCGATAATGCGCTTTATAGTGCGTTTCACATTGCTGAAATCGAATACCATGCCCTGGTCATCAAGCTCACCTCCTAGTACAACGTCGGCAATCCAGCTTTCGCCTACCAACCCACGGGTGGCGTCGAGGTAAGCGAAATCAATAACGGTGAGGTTGTCTACAAACAGGTGGTTCATCAAATTTCCGGGCAGGTATGGTTGAATGATGTGAGGATTCTAGCAAAAATCCCCAATGAGTGGCCGATCAGGCTTTAGGTCTGAGTCGATTTTTGCCACTGTTTTCATTTTCATCTGTTAATCAGGAGCGACATCATAACTGCCTCTCGCCATGACATCGATCAGGAATTTCCGGCACTTATTCTCGCAGCAGGTGCTTCCCGGCGTTTTGGGCGCCCCAAGGCGCTGCTTGCTCTGAGTGAAGGCGATGGGCGCAAGCGTACGCTGCTGGATTGTGCGATTGGCCAGGGCAGGTTGCTCAGCCGGGATGTACGCGTTGTGTGCGGTGCATGGTATCCGTTGATTCGTTTTCGCTGTCGTATGCAGCCTTCTCGGTGGGTACCCGTGGCTGATTGGAATGAAGGGATGGCCAACTCATTGGCGGCGGGTATTCGCAGCGTAGGGCCGCGAGCAAAGGGTGTGTTTGTGTTGGTTGCAGATCAACCACTGCTTGACAAAGAGGCCCTCAGGGCTTTTGGCGAGGCAGTGAGATGCTTCCCCGGGTTACCGGCTGCGGCGGATTATGGGCGGCGCCCGGGTGTTCCCGCTTATTTGCCTAGGTGGTTATGGCCTGAGGTACTGGCACTGGAGGGAGATAGGGGGGCTGGCAGCTTGCTGGCTAAAGCCAAGGCTACCCGGCTGAATATTCCGGGTGTCCATGATGACATAGACACGCCAGAAGATTGGGCAAGGATTCGCGAGGAACTTAGCCGAACAGGCCTGCAAGCCAGGCAATTCCCAGACTAAACACACCAAGACTAACGGCTAGTCCTACGGTGTAAATTCTGGAGGATGCAGAGCGCTGCTGCGCCACAAATAAGTCAATCGTGCGCTGCGCAATGTCTTCAGCTGTCTCGCGGGAGATTTCGTGGGCTTGCTGTATGGCTTCAGATTGCAGCGTCTGCCAGAACTCGGTATCGATGGTCTGAACGCTGGTTATGTGGTCTTTCAGCTCATCCATGTGATTGCCAGTGAAACCAGAGTTGCGCGAGAGCTCCTTTTTGAGATCCGCAAGCTCCCGGCCCAGGTTGAGGTTTACCTCTGCTGCTACTTCGTCACGCAGGTTTTGGGTGCGCTGCTCCACCATTGAGCTCATGGCGTTAAGGCGCTCTTCAATCATGCTTTCTTGCTTGCTGCAGGATTCATCCAGGGCCCGCTTCAGGTGATCGAACTGCTCATCAAACAAAGAGCTGAGTAGTTCGTGAAGGCGATTATTGACGTGAGTTTTGACTGCGGAGCGGGAAATTTGCTCGATCAGATCGCTTGTGAGGGGCGCGGTGCCGGATGAGCTGTTGCCATTCAGGACAGGCTCGTCTTCAGCTTGGGGTGGTGACATGTCCAGCGACGCGTCTTCCGGGATCCCCGTGAAGTAGTTGTCCACTTCGGGCTCTGAATCAATCAGGGGTGCGGTAGGTAACACCCCCTCGGTTACGTCGATTGCCAACTGATCGAGCACCAAGCCCAGCCCGTCAGGCTGTGTTGGTTTGGTCAGAATGTTGTAGACCCCAAAATTTCTCGCTTCTTTTGTGAACGAAGACGATTTCTGGGAGGTACACATAATGATCGGAATACCAGCGGTGCTCGGGTTGCTCTTGATAGCCTTGGTGGCTTCCACGCCGTTCATTCCAGGCATCAGATGATCCATGAAAATGACATCCGGATGCTCTTGGCTACTGAGAAAGTCCAGAGCCTCTTCGGCAGAGCAGGCCATGTTCACCTGCATGTCACGGTGTTCCAGCAATTTGCTTAGTGCAAACCTGGCCACCTTGGAATCGTCTACCAAAAGAGCATTTTTGATCGCCATCTCACTACCTCAAGCTGTTACTTCAATTGCGTTGGATATCGGGCTAGTGTTACCAGCCTTCCAATTTCGGGCACTGTGTTGCCCTGTAGCTTTTGTCCCGATAACACACGCCGGGCTCTGACGTACGGGCGGTGAACAACTCACCGGCCGCTGTGGTCAGGCGTACCTGCCCATAGGGTTCACCGTGGCGGAAAGTTGCCTCGATAGAGCTGCCATTCGGGTTGCTCAGTAAACCATTTCCGTGGAACTTGCCTTCAATGTATTCGCCTTCGTATTTCTTGCCGCTGGCAAAAACTTCCGAGCCGCTGCCATGGAAGGTGCCGTTGGAAAAATCGCCTTCATAACGGCTGCCATCCGGGTACCACGCTGTCCCTGCGCCGTGAAAGGCACCGTCTATAAAATGACCTTCGTATTTTAAGCCGTCGCTGTCTTCATAGGTTCCGTCACCGGTTTTTACACCACCTATCCAAGAGCCGTTCTGGTAGTTGACGGTGGTATAGGCTTCCAGTTTGCCCACCAACGTAAGCTCATTGCCGGCATCTAATGCGACAGTTTGTTGCCAGGGTTTGAAGCCAGCCTTGCTTATCGTAATGTCATATTTGCCGGGGGCCAGCTCAAGATCGAGGCGAGTTTGACCATACGCTTTGCCATTTATTTCAACATGATCTCCCACTACGTTCGAGCGCAGAATAAGAGCACCGGTAGTTGGGGCTGGAGCCTCCTCGGGAGCGGGTTTTTGTGCAGCCGCCGTGTAGTCGGCCATGGCGGCTAGGGGCTCAGCTGAAGCAACTTGAAGAGGCTCTTCCGGGAGTTGGGGCATGCTGAAAGGCTCGGTCCTAACTGCTGGTTGTTCCGGTGTGGCTTCAGGTTTGATCGCGGTCTCGGCTACAGTCTCAACTATAGGCGTGGGCGTGGGATCACGAACCGACGCAAAGCCAGCCGTAACCAAAAGCATAAGAGCCAGAGCATTCAAAAATAGAAGTGGTCTGAAGTCGACCATGGCGGAACCTCTTAATCCAGCATTCTACAAATTCGGTAGCCGTTTCATCTTAACCAGCGAAAGCCAGGATATGTAACAGAAAGTGGCTGAACTTGACGAGAATGCTGGCTAAATCACACTTTGGCCGGAAGTTGATCATGGTTGAGTTGCTCCCATGCCCGCATGTAAACATCGGCCTCGTATACATAGGGCGACCGGAACGGGGTGAGAACAAAATCAAAGATCAGAAAGAAAAAGCCAACAGACGCCCATGCAATAGCCAGAGTGCTGAGTGTTGTAGCCTGAACTTCGGGGTTGGCGCTCACAAAATCCTGCAGCAGGGGGATTAAATCCGACGCCATAACAACCGGGTTGAAGCTGGCGAGCACGAAGGGTACCCAGAAGGCCATAAAGACGGGGAAGAAGCCAAACGACCAGAGAAGGCGACGTGCCAGGTAGATGAAAACCTCGCGCCAGAAGCGCTGTCTGACCTCCGGAGACTTTCGGATGCGTTCAAGGTATTGTCGACGCTCTGCCCAATAGGCGGCCACTTCGGGAGCCTGCGCGGCGGTTTTGGGGCCTGAGGGTGTGTTCATGGGTCTGGGTGCTACCTTATCTCTGTGGGACGCGTACATGATAATTGATACTACGTGTTACCCTGTCATTCTCCAATTGTTTAACGACAGGATAGTTTGAATGGCTGCAGTGATCGATAACGCAACCCATCCGGCTTTTGAGAAGCTTCGCAGTCACCGGATAGATACGCTCAATCTTGATGTTGAAGAGTATCGCCACAAAAAAACCGGTGCCCGCCACCTCCACCTTGCGGCGGATAACGACGAAAACGTATTTTTTGTGGCGCTGAGAACCTTTCCGATGGATTCGACCGGCGTTGCTCATGTGCTTGAGCACACGGCGCTGTGCGGCAGTGAACGCTACCCGGTTCGCGATCCGTTTTTCATGATGATTCGCCGCTCGCTCAATACGTTTATGAACGCGTTCACCAGCAGCGATTGGACGGCTTACCCGTTCGCGAGCATGAACCGCAAAGATTTTGACAACCTTTTGTCGGTGTATATGGACTCGGTGTTTTTCTCCAAGCTGGATCCCCTGGACTTCGCCCAGGAAGGTCACCGGCTGGAATTTGAGAAGCCAGATGACCCAAGCACAGACTTAGTGTACCGGGGCGTTGTGTATAACGAGATGAAAGGTGCCATGAGCGCGCCCACCTCACAACTTTGGCAGAATCTGAGCAGCCACCTGTTCCCGACCACGACTTACCATTACAACAGCGGCGGGGAACCGGATCATATCGTTGATTTGAGTTACGACGACCTGATCCGTTTTTATCGGCACCATTACCACCCGAGCAATGCGATTTTTGCCACCTATGGCAACATTCCGGCCCATGAACACCACGAACGGTTTGAAGAACTTGCGCTCAAACGCTTCGACAAGCTGGATATCGAATTGCCAGTGCGGGATGAGAAGCGCATGTACGCGCCGGTTCGTGTGGAGCAGGGCTACGGCGTAAGTGAAGGTGAAGACACGGATAACAAAACTCACATTGTTGTGGGCTGGTTGCTGGGTCACAGCTTTGATCTGCAGGAAAACCTGGAAGGGCAGTTGTTGTCTGCTGTATTGCTGGAAAACAGCGCCTCCCCACTGATGCGAGCGCTGGAAACAACGGATATTGGCCTTGCGCCTTCTCCTATGTGTGGGCTGGAAGATTCCAACCGGGAAATGACGTTTGTCTGTGGCATTGAAGGCAGCGAGCCCGAGAAGCAAAAAGATCTGGAAGATCTACTCGAAAGCACACTTCAGAAAGTTGTTGATGATGGCGTCAGCGAGGAGCGCTTGGAAGCCATTCTTCATCAGCTGGAATTGCATCAGCGTGAAATTGCCGGGGACAGCTTCCCTTATGGCCTGCAGCTTATTATGAGCGCGATTTCGCCCATGGTTCATGGGGGTGATCCCGTTGAGTTGCTTGATCTGGAGCCTGTGCTTGCAACCTTGCGGGAAAAAATTCGTGATCCCCAGTACATTCCCGGGCTTATTCGCAGCAAGCTGCTGAATAACCCGCATCGGGTAACGCTCACTCTGCGCCCGGATGACCAGCTGGATACACGTCGCCAGCAGGCGATCCGTGAGGCTCTCGCCAAACGCAAGGCAGAGCTTTCCAGCGAAGAAGTCACCCAGATTGTTGAGCGCGCGCAAGCGCTGGAAGAACGCCAGATGAGCAAGGACGACGACTCCATTTTACCGAAAGTGGATCTTACCGATGTGCCGCTGCAAATGCCGGAGCCCGAGGGTCGGTTCGATGGCGAAATTTCTGCAACTGTTTTTGCGCGGGGCACCAACGGCCTGATTTACGAGCAGGTGGTACTGCCTCTGCCGGATCTGACCGATGCAGAGTTGCTGTTGCTGCCGTATTACAGCGCCCTGATTTCGGAAGTTGGTTGTGGTGACCTGGACTACCTGCAGATGCAGGATAGAATTTCAGCAGAATCTGGTGGTATTGGTGCCTCTTTCACCGCCAAAGGCCGTATTGATGACGTTCAGGGTCTCTCGGGCTATATGATTTTCAGCGGTAAGGCCTTGGCTCGCAATCGAATGGCACTGACCAAGCTGCTTCGGGACGTATATACCAGCGCCCGCTTTGATGAGACAGATCGCATTCGGGAAATTATTGCCCAGATCCGCGCTCGCCGTGAACAGGCGGTCACAGGTAGTGGCCACGCGCTGGCCATGGGTGCCGCCGCGCAGGGCATAAGCTCAGGCTCATGGTTGGCGTTCCGTCTTGGCGGCCTGGCAGGTATTCGGGGCACCAAAGAACTGGATCAGTCCTTGAAGGATCCGGCTGCGCTTGATGCGTTTTGCCAAAGTCTTGCCAAGCTGCACAGCCGAATTCGCAAGCAAGCGCGGGAGTTCCTGATCATTGGCGAGGAAGAGCACCTTCCGGCTCTGATCGACGACCTTAAAGCCTGCTGGCAGGATGAAAAAGGCGTTGAATCGTCGCGCTGGAGCATGGAGCCAGTTAGCTTTGAGACTCGCGAAGCCTGGCTAACCTCTACCCAGGTTAACTTCTGCGCCCGCGCATACAGTACGGTGCCAGTTGATCATCCGGATGCGGCTGCGCTAACCGTGTTGGGTGGCTTCCTGCGTAATGGCTATCTGCACAGAGCCATTCGTGAGAAAGGGGGCGCCTACGGTGGCGGCGCTGCTCAAGATAGCGTGAATGGTAACTTCCGCTTTTTCTCCTATCGCGACCCACGGTTGGCGGAAACCCTTGAGGATTTCGACAATGCATTGGTATGGCTTCAGGAAACTGACCATGAATATCAGGAGCTGGAAGAGTCTATCCTTGGGGTCATTGGGCAGCTGGATCGTCCGCGCTCCCCGGCGGGTGCCGCGCGCCATGCCTTCCACAATAAGTTGTTTGGGCGTAGCCCAGAGCAGCGGGCACGCTTTAGGGAGCGGGTGTTATCGGTGACACTTGAGGATCTCAAGCGGGTTGCAGCCACCTGGCTGGTGCCGGAAAAGGCAAGCACGGCCGTGGTAACAGGCCCAGAAAACCGCAGCTTGGTTGAAGGGCTTGGCCTGAGCATTCAGGAACTGTAAGTAAAGAAAGTAGGCAGGCCGGTCGCGGGCTGCCTACTTTCTTCTGCAATAAGCCTTTAGCGATTCCGCTTCAAGCCCGTGGACACCATGATGCGCGTCGAGATTTCCTCCACAGAGTAGGCTGTGGTGTTCAGAAACGGAATGCGTTCCCTTCGGTAGATCAGTTCAATCTCTTCAATTTCGAGCATGCACTGCTTGATGGATGAGTAACGAGAATTAGGGCGCCGCTCATTGCGGATAGTGGCCAGCCTTTCAGGTTCAATCGTCAGGCCGAAGATTTTTTCCTTGTGAGGCCGTAGTGCCTTGGGCAACTGCTGGTCTGAGAGATCCTCTTCGGTGATCGGATAGTTGGCGGCTTTAACGCCATACTGAAGCGCGAGATACAGGCAGGTGGGGGTTTTACCGCTGCGGGATGCGCCCACAAGAATTAGATCTGCCTCATCGTAATGCCGGGTGCGTGCACCATCATCGTTATCCAGCGCAAAGTTTACTGCGTGGATGCGTCTTTCGTAATCGCCTTCGTTGCTGATCGCATGGGATTTCCCCACGGAATAGGATGAGGACGATTGCAGTTCCTTTTCCAGTGGGTTCAGGAATGTTCCGAAGATATCCACCATAAAACCTTGCGCATCCGAGATAATGTCACGGATAGAGCTATCCACAATGGTGTCGAAGATCAGCGGTCTGGCACCGTCGGCTTCCGCCGCATTGTTTATGCGTTTAACCATGTCCCGGGCTTTTTCAACGTCGTCGATATAGGGTACGGTTATGCGCTCAAATTCAATTTTTTCGAATTGGGCCAATAGGCTATGGCCGAGAGCCTCGGCGGTCAGGCCAGTGCCATCGGAAATAAAGAAGGCTGTACGTTTCATGGTGTTGTTCCGGCTCCCTAGGTAAAATCCGAAGGTTACAGTATCATACACGCCAAGTTAGAGACTCCGCAGTGGTTGTTATCCGCTTTTTACGCTTGATACCGCTGGCCCGGTTTTATTCTTTGTTACACAGATTTGAGGGAGACACGCTTTGGAAGATTACATAATCTGGTTTGATCACCTAGGAATGTCCGATGTTGACCGGGTAGGCGGCAAAAACGCTTCCCTCGGTGAAATGATCAGTAATCTCGCCAATGCCGGTGTGACCGTTCCCGGAGGTTTCGCTACAACCTCGCATGCATACCGTGAGTTTCTGGCAAAAGATGGCCTGAAAGACAAGATCGACAACGTCCTCGACGAGCTCGATATTAACGATGTGAACGAACTGGCACGTGTTGGTGCGAAGATCCGCCAGTGGGTTATTGATACGCCCTTCCCGGATGCTCTGGAAAACGCGCTCAAGGAAGCCTATAACGCAATATTGAATGGCAATGACAAGATGGCCGTTGCCGTGCGTTCGTCTGCTACGGCGGAAGACTTGCCCGATGCCTCCTTTGCCGGGCAGCAGGAAACCTTTCTGAACGTGGTTGGCCTTGAACAGGTACGCACGTCTGTAAAGGAAGTATTCGCCTCACTGTTTAACGATCGTGCTATTTCCTACCGTGTTCATCATGGTTTCGATCACAAGCTTGTGGCCTTGTCTGCCGGCATCCAGAAAATGGTGCGCAGTGAAACAGCTTCCAGTGGTGTTATGTTTACGCTGGATACGGAATCAGGCTTCCGGGACGTTGTGTTCATTACCGGCTCTTATGGCCTTGGTGAAACAGTGGTTCAGGGGGCAGTTAATCCCGACGAGTTTTACGTTCACAAGCCTACTCTTGATGCCGGTAGACCTGCCGTGTTGCGCCGCAACCTCGGCAGCAAAGCCATCAAAATGATCTATCACCCCGATCCAGCCAGCGGGCAGCTGGTGGAAACCGTTAAAGTGAACCCGGAAGAGCGCGGTCGGTTCTGCATTACAGATGCAGAAGTCGAAGAGCTGGCCAGGCAGGCCATGATCATTGAGAAGCACTATCAGCGCCCCATGGATATCGAGTGGGCCAAAGACGGTGATGACGGCAAAATTTATATCGTTCAGGCGCGCCCGGAAACGGTTAAAAGCCGGGCGTCTGCCAATGTGATGGAGCGCTACCTGCTGAATGAAACCGGCACAGTGCTGGTGGAAGGCCGCAGCATTGGCCACAAGATTGGTGCAGGTCCGGTCAAGATCATTACCAGCATAAAAGAAATGGATCGCGTGCAGGCCGGCGATGTGCTGGTTACCGACATGACAGACCCGGATTGGGAGCCGGTCATGAAGCGCGCTTCTGCGATTATTACTGATCGCGGCGGCCGTACCTGCCACGCAGCTATCATTGCCCGCGAATTAGGTATTCCCGCGGTTGTAGGTTGTGGCGATGCCACTGAACAGTTGAGAGACGGCCAGGAGGTGACGGTATCCTGTGCTGAAGGTGACACCGGCCTGATTTATGAAGGCGCCTTGGACTTTGAGCTGCGTGAAAATACCGTAGATTCCATGCCTGCTATTCCGTTCAAGATCATGATGAACGTGGGTAATCCGGATCGAGCCTTTGATTTCCAGTCACTGCCTAACGAAGGTGTAGGCCTGGCTCGCCTTGAGTTCATTATTAACCGTATGATCGGCGTACACCCGAAAGCGCTTCTCAACTTCGACGGACTGCCCGGAGATATCAAGCAGACCGTGGAAAAGCGCATTTCTGGTTATAGCTCTCCAGTGGATTTCTATGTCGACAAACTGGTAGAGGGGATTTCTACCCTGGCAGCAGCGTTCTCACCCAAGAAGGTGATTGTGCGTTTGTCCGACTTTAAGTCCAACGAGTACGCCAACCTGATTGGCGGCACTTTGTACGAGCCTGATGAAGAAAACCCCATGCTTGGTTTCCGTGGCGCCTCGCGCTACATCTCGGAAACGTTTCGCGACTGCTTTGAGCTGGAATGCCGTGCGCTCAAACGAGTACGCAATGAAATGGGCTTCACCAACGTAGAAGTCATGGTTCCGTTTGTGCGTACCGTGGGCGAGGCCGAGCAGGTGGTTAGTCTGCTGGCCGAGAATGGCCTGAAACGTGGTGAAAATGGCCTGCGCTTGATCATGATGTGCGAGCTGCCCGCCAACGCCATACTGGCAGACCAGTTCCTTGAGCATTTCGACGGTTTCTCAATTGGATCAAACGATTTAACTCAGCTGACGCTTGGCCTGGATCGTGATTCGGGCATTATCGCGCACCTGTTTGATGAGCGTAACGACGCCGTTAAGGCGCTTCTCTCAAACGCCATTCAGGCGTGTAGAAAGGCCGGTAAGTACATAGGTATCTGCGGTCAGGGCCCGTCTGATCACCCGGATCTTGCAAAATGGTTGATGGATCAGGGCATTGATTCGGTATCCCTGAACCCGGATTCGGTGCTGGATACCTGGATCTTCCTGGCGGATGAGAAAATCGACTGAAACCAATTCTGCGCGAAAAGGAGAAAGGTAACGTGGCAACAATTATTACCCCAGACTTGTGTGACGAGTTTCCAGAAGTGAGCGTAGTCGCACCCGGCTTTAATAACTATGGTGGAATTAAGGCCTTCGGTGGCGAAATCGTTACCGTAAAGTGCTTTGAAGACAATTCTGTCGTTAAAGAGCAGGTGGGTTTGCCCGGCAAGGGTCGAGTCATGGTTGTAGACGGTGGCGGCTCAATGCGCCACGCACTACTTGGCGATATGCTGGCGGAGAAAGCCGCCAGCAACGGCTGGGCCGGGCTAATTATTTATGGTTGTGTGCGGGATGTTGACGAGATTGGCAAGACAGATCTTGGGGTACAGGCTTTAGCTACGTATCCCCGGAAAAGTGAGAAGCGTGGCCTGGGTGATCTGGATGTACCCGTGACGTTTCACGGCGTAACCTTCCAGCCAGGCCACTACGTATACGCTGACAACAACGGAATTGTTGTGTCAGAAAAGCCCCTGGTTTAAAGCCAGGGCAGGAGGCTAGCGGGTGACTTCGCTGATGTTGGCTCCCAGCAGAAAGCCGTCGCCCTCCGGTTCACACCGGATGACCTCACAGATAGTCTCCAGCGGAGGGAACTGATCACTACTTGGATGTAGCACCGTGGTCAGTTCCTCCCCAACCGCTACAGGCTTGCTTACAAACAGCTGCATGCCCGTGGCACTGAGATCCCTGCAAGTACCTGCGAAGGTGTCGCCTTTGCTGTCAGTGATCTCTATTTCCGATTCAACCTGCATGCGATGAAAATCGCGTTTCTCCGAATAGTCCTTCATAAGGTTTACGCCCAGTTATCGGTTTTTCTTGTGGGTTTGAGCATCGGAATAATCAGTGCAAGAAAGACTCCGCCAAGTACGAGACCAGCCCCTACCAGCATGAAATCAGATTCCTTGCCGGCTTCCAGTCGTTCGTTTTCAGCTGTTAGCACTTCCAGGTCATTGCGCAGCTTCTGGTTTTCTTCCAGTAGTTCACCATTCCGTCGCTCAAGGTTAATTGAGTTTGAAGCAATGTTCTTGATGCGCCTGAGTTCTTGCTGCAGCTCCTCGGAGCGGGTTGAGAGTGATGACTCTGCATTGCTGAGGGTATCTCGCTCGCTGGAGACCTCATTAAGCTGATCTTTGAGTGAAGACAGCTCGGCTTTCGCTTGTTCAAGCTGTCTGCTTACTGTTTTTAGCCGGTCGGCCGCAATAGGCGTGTCACTGAGGTACTGGCTGGAAACCCATCCGTCGTTGCCTTTTGGCGTGCGCACACGGGTATAGCCGGAATCTGAGGTTTCGATCACTTCCATGGCTGTTCCGCTGGGAACAGCATTCTCGATGATTCGATACTGGGAGCCTGCACCTGAGCGGACAGGCAGGTAGAGTTGATCATCAACCCAGACGGTTTTCGCCTGGGCCGCTGCGATAGAGGACAATATAAAAAGCGCACTGATGGCAAGGCGAAAAAGCGTCACTGGCAAGGTTCCCAAAAGATTCGATTAAAAACACGTTGTTATCAAAACCGCAATTTTGTCACAGATATGCAGTCGTTCAAGCGCTCTGTCATTACAATAAGCTCATGGAAGTCTATTGGCTGTTTCAGGGTAGAACGACTTTAAACGGTTTAACGACCACTTTACGATAAACGCCCGCATCCACATAGGGGTCGTTGTCTGCCCAAGCTTGAGCCTCGACCAGGGAGTCGAACTCTGCCACCACAAGGCTGCCAGAAAACCCGGCATCGCCCGGGTCGGGCGTATCGATAATCGGATGAGGGCCTGCCAAAAGAAGCCGGCCTTCTGCCTTCAAGGTTTGCAGACGTTCAATGTGAGCAGCCCTTGCCGTTTGGCGCAAAGACAGGCTGTTATCGACATCTTCACTGATAATGGCGTAATACATAGGGGCTCCGGTTTCGTGGTGTGCTTTGTAAAATAATGCATGGAGTTCGTTGGCTGGTACACTGTGGCTTGGGTTCAGTGTAGCGGGCCTTGGCTCATATCGCTGTTCACGACGCCATTCACTCCAGTTGGGAATTTTTGTGACTATACCGCAAGACCCTGTTTTGTGCATTGATCTGCACTGTCATAGCACCACGTCAGACGGGGCGCTTACGCCCACGGAGCTTTTGAGTCGTGCGGCAGAGAAAAAGGTCACGCACCTTGCCCTTACAGACCACGACACCGTGAACGGCCTGGCGGAAGCGCAAATCGCTGCAAAGGCTAACGGTGTCGTGTTGATTCCGGGTATTGAGCTTTCTTGTTTGTGGCGAAGCCGCACCATACATATTGTTGGTTTGGACTTTGATATCAACGACGTTGATTTCCGTGCTGCGCTGGAGCAACAGAACCGAAACCGCTGGGCACGGGCAGCGATGATCACCGATCGTTTGAGTAAGCTTGCCATTCCAAACTTGCTTGAGCGTGCGACCACTGAGGCCGGGGGCGATGTACCCGGACGGCCGCACTTTGCACGAGTGATGGTTGAGGAGGGTACCGTGAAGAACGCCGCCCAGGCATTCAAACGTTATCTGGGTGCGGGGAAAGTGGGCGATGTAAGGGCCTTTTGGCCGGAGCTTGAGGAGGTTGTTCAGTGGATCAATTCGGCGGGCGGGCTGGCCGTGTTGGCCCACCCCAGAAAATATCAGCTTACGGCAACAAAGCTTCGGGAGCTCACTGCGGATTTTCGCAGGGCCGGTGGTCGTGCCATTGAGGTATCTACATCCGGGCAGTCCAGTGGAGATCTGGGGTTTCTGACCGAGCTATGTATGCGGGAGAAGCTGCTCGCTTCCCAGGGGAGTGATTTTCACTTTCCCGGCGCACCCTGGTGTGAGCTTGGCCGGATTGCAAAAATGCCAGACGGGCTGGAGCCGGTCTGGCATCATTTCAAGCAAGTACCTAGTGTTAGTGCACCGGCTTAGGCCGGTGCGTGGAACAGCAGGTACAGGTCTGTCAGGGAGTCTGGGATAGCGTCGGCCATCTGGCTCGACAGCTTTTCACTGTTGCGAACGTTTTGAAAGTCCTCGTCGTCGAACAGGCCTGACAACGTCAACATGGGCACCATTAAGTCAGCGGTGTCTTCCTCGCTTGCAGCATCCAGCCACTCATCTTCATGCTCCATGAACGTGTCTACAAAACCCGCGCACCAGTTTTCCAGCGCGTTCATCGGGTCGCCGTCTTCCGGCTCGGGTAGCTCCAGGTCCTGGCCCATATCAAGGGCCTGAGTCATGCCTCCCGCCAGGCGCGTAACGCACTGGCGGAAGATGTCCGGAATGCCGCCGCCGGGTGTATCCTCAGTACCTGTTACAAGGTTGAAGATGGCTTCCACACTCAGTGTGGCCGGCCCGACAACGCTGGCGCAGACAACGCCATGGAAGCCGAAAAAGTCCAGGGCTTCGTCACCCCAGGGTTCGGCGAACAGTATGTCTTCCAGCGCTTCGATGTCGGAGTTGGACAGCATGCTTTAATTATCCTCAGACTTTTTAGCTGCGTCGGCCGCCCGCTGACGCTTGCGCACTTCGCGAGGGTCGTTGTAGGCACGCCCGGGTGTTACCGGAACGCTTGGCGCACTGGTCGGTGCATCTGCAGCTTTGGGCGCAGGGTTGTCCTGTTCAGCTTCGGGCTTTGGGGCCGGCGCTTCTTGTGCAGGCTTTTCCGCCGCTGGGGCTTTGCTTCTGCTTCTGGCAGGCGTCGCTCTCTGTTTTTTCACAGGGGCGGCCTTACTCTCGTCTTCTGCAGACGTTACCTCTGGGGTAGCAGCGGGTTTCTCATCCTGTGTGGCTGAGGGCTTCTGCTCTGTTTCTACCGGCGCTTCAGGTGCTGGCTTGGCTGTTGGCGCTTCTACTTTGGCAGTTGCCTCATCCTTGGCCTGGGCATCGGATTTTTGAGCCTGGGGAGCTTTAGGCTCTTGCGGCTTTGCCTCTGACGTATCCTCGGCTTTGTCGGCTGAGGGTTGCTTGCCCGTTTCTGGCTGCTCATCTGCAGAAGGCGTCTTTTCAGCTGATGGCAGTTTCTCCGCGGATGGTTCTTGCTGCGTATCGGCGGAGGCGTCTTTCTTTTCCGGAGCTGATGCCTCTTTTTCTACCGATGCTGCAGGTTCCTGGTCCTTCGGAGCTGAGGGCTTTTTATCCACCGCTTCTGAAGGCTCTGTCACCGAGGTGGCAGCAGGAGCTGTGTCCGGCTTTGGGGCAGCTTTGGTTTCGGAGGTTGTTTTCTGCTCCGGTTGTTTCTGCTCACTTTGCTGAGTTGTTGGTGCTTTCGGCCCAGCCTGGTCGGCATTCCTGGTTACTGCAGCCGTTGCTTTTACATCAGCGTTGTCGTTACTTGCCTCCGGCTGGGTATCTTTTTGGTGCTTTTCGTTGCGGGCACTCTTGCGAGCTGCCGGCGTGGAGGCTGGAGCCTCAGACGATGAGCCATCCCGGCTGCGAGGGCGGCGCGGCTTGCGACGACTGTCGTCGGTGCCAGGCTTGTCAGTGGTTGCCTTTTGCGGGGCATCCTGCTGGACCGTGTCCTTTTGATCGCCGTTGTTCTTGGTTTCGCGCTGTGGCCGGTTACGGCCCTGGCCACGACCCTGACCATCTTTGCGACTGTCCCGGCGACTATCGCCGCGGCTTTCTGGAGCCTTGTTCTCAGAACCTTCACTGGCAGAGGCTTTTACCGCTGACTGACGGTTCTGGTTGGGCCGGTTTTGATCATCATTGCGGTTGCGGCCCCGTGAACGGCTGTCGTCGTTTCGGTTCTGCTGGTTATTGCTTTGACGGCGCTCGCTACCGGCGCGGTTGTTCGTGTTACCGGTGTTTTTGTCATCCTGTGCCACGCGGGATTTCCGGCGATCTTGACGTGCCTGGTTCCGCTGATCTTCGCGGCTGGCCGTTGCCTTTGATTTGTCGCGAGTTTCCGTTGGCTGATCTTCCTCGCCGCTGAAGAAACAAGAAATCTTGCGTCCAATCCGACGGAGTACGCTGTCGTCCTGCTCTTCCGTTTGCTGAGTTTCTGCGGCTTTAGGGGTTGGCGTTGGTGCACTTGTGCGCACGGCTTTTACAGCCGCCTGCTCGCGAACCGGCTTTTCTGCCGTCGGCACTTCAAGCACTTCCTCTTCGCGCTCGCTGTATTCCTGCGCTACCTGGTGGCTTGATACGTGCTCGGGCGTGGTTTCGTCATCACGCATGCGCAGGATTTCGAAGTGTGGTGTTTCCATATGCGGTACGGGTACAACCACAACACTGACTTCCTGGCGAGCTTCGATATCTGCCAGCTGCTTACGTTTTTCGTTGAGCAGGAACGTGGCTACAGATACCGGCACAATCGCCCGGACTTCGCCGGTCTTTTCCTTGGATGACTCTTCGTAGATCAAGCGCATGATGCTTAGCGCCAAGGATTCGATACCACGAATGGTTCCTTGGCCTTCACAGCGCGGGCAGACTTCGCTGCGGGTTTCGCCCAGAGATGGGCGTAGCCGCTGGCGGGACATTTCCAGCAGGCCAAATCGTGAGATCTTGCCTACCTGAACCCGTGCCCGGTCGATTTCCAGCGCTTCGCGCATCTTTTGCTCTACTTCGCGCTGATGCCTGGCCGGTGTCATGTCGATGAAATCGATCACAATCAGGCCGCCCATGTCTCGCAAGCGAAGCTGGCGCGCAATTTCTTCAGCCGCTTCCAGATTGGTCTGGAAGGCGGTTTCTTCAATATCTTGTCCCTTGGTGGCGCGGGATGAGTTGATGTCGATGGACACCAGCGCCTCGGTGGGGTCTATAACAATAGAGCCGCCAGAGGGGAGTTTAACTTCACGTTGGAATGCTGTCTCGATCTGGCCTTCAATCTGGTAACGGCTGAACAGGGGGATTTCGTCCTTGTACAGCTTGATCTTGTTTTCAAAGGTTGGCATTACGGCACGCACGAAGTTAAGTACGTCCTCGTAAACGCTCTCCGAATCGATCAGTACTTCACCAATATCCTGGCGCAGGTAGTCGCGAACAGCGCGAATAATGACGTTGCTTTCCTGGTGGATAAGGAAAGGGGCCTTGCGTTCGCCTGCAGCCTGGGTAATGGCTTCCCAAAACTGCACCAGGTAGTCAAGATCCCACTGAAGCTCTTCAGAGGTGCGGCCAATGCCGGCAGTGCGCACAATAATGCCCATGGACTTGGGCACCTGTACGTTGTTCATGGCTTCTTTCAATTGTGCCCGCTCTTCGCCTTCTATGCGGCGTGAGATGCCACCAGCGCGGGGGTTGTTGGGCATCAGGACAAGATAGCGACCAGCAAGAGACACAAACGTTGTTAAGGCTGCGCCTTTGTTGCCACGCTCTTCCTTGTCTACTTGAACAATAACTTCCTGACCTTCGGAAACAACTTCCTTGATGGCAACCTTGCCTTCGATCTGGCCTGGTGACTTTTTGAAGTAGTCTCTGGAGATTTCCTTTAGAGGAAGAAACCCGTGGCGATCCGCGCCAAAATCAACAAATGCAGCTTCCAAGCTTGGCTCTACCCGGGTAATTCGCCCTTTGTAGATGTTGGCTTTTTTCTGCTCGCGGGAGCTGGATTCGATATCTAGGTCAAACAGGCGCTGGCCGTCAACCAGGGCGACGCGCAACTCTTCTGGGTGAGTTGCATTTATGAGCATTCTTTTCATGGAAAGTGGGTATTCCTGTCGTTTAATTTTGACAGAAAACCGAAGGGCGTCGCATCTGCGAAGCAGGGTATGCGTGCCGCTGGCCCTGTTATATCAGGGGCTGAGCGGCGGACAGACGAATCACTCCCTCCCGGGGTATGATCCTGTTGATCTGAGACCACCGCCGACGTTCCGCCTGCCTGTTGGCAAGGAGGTGTCTTGTAGGGTTCGTGTCTGTTGGCGCATATAATCCGTTTTCAAGTTCACACAAGTGCCTGGGTCTCACGTCGTATTCGTAAGCTGGACGGCCCGGCCTTGCGTGGCAGTGATTCTTCGCGATATCGCCCGGCGGTTTTCCGCACGGTTATAGTTTTTCCGGTGTCAGCTCGCCGTTGCTTTTTACGGGTCTGCTCTGACACTCCGGAAGCATTTCTTACGCCGTGCCTAATAGTGATTAGGCGCTCGGCGTTCAAACTCTTGAATAGTGTCGGTATACTCTTCTGCCGCTCCGGCTTCTGACTAGAGTTGGTCAGGCCGTAGACAAACGACAGATCACGCCGGAATATAACAGTATTCAGGAAACCGTTCAATCCTGCTCGTATCGCCAGTTATACCACCTATTTAAAGGAACCTTATGTCCCGCAAAACTGCTACCGGAAAGCCCGCTAAAGCACGGGTTAAAAAACCGGCGCCTCACTCGGCACGCGGGGTGGGTGCCAAGCAGGCTGACTCAGGCCGGGGGGCGGTGCAGCAAGAGGTTGTGTGGGTTACGGTTGACGAAGATAACCATGGGCAGCGGCTGGATAATTTTCTGCTGGCTCAGCTTCGCGGAGTGCCCAGAAGCATCATTTATCGCATCGTGCGCAAGGGCGAAGTGCGGATTAATAAGGGTAGGGTGAAGCCGGATACACGCTTGGTAACAGGTGATCTGGTGCGCATCCCACCCGTTATCCGTAAGGAAAAAGCGCCGCAAGCCGCCCCTGGTAGCCGTGTTCAGGGTGTGGTGGAGGCGGCCGTAGTGTTTGAGAATGACCAGATGCTGGTTGTGAACAAGCCATCGGGTATCGCCGTGCACGGGGGTAGCGGTTTGAGTTTTGGGTTGATTGAGGTGTTGCGTTCCGCGCGCCCCGAGGCCCGCTTTCTTGAGTTGGTGCACCGATTGGACAGGGATACATCCGGGTTGGTGATGATTGCCAAGAAGCGGTCCGCACTTCGTTATTTGCAGGATGAACTACGGCAAAGGCGCATTCGTAAACAGTACCATGCGTTGGTGACGGGTGATTGGCCGGGCAAGCTTGGGCGCGTGGATGAACCTTTGCTGCGCTATGAAATGCCTAATGGTGAGCGCAGGGTTCGGGTGGATGAGGCTGGAAAGCCTTCTCTCACAATGTTTCGCTGTCTTGCGCGTTACAAGGGTTACAGTTTGGTGGAGGCTTCTCCTGTTACTGGTCGAACCCATCAGATTCGTGTGCACAGTGTTTTTGCCGGTCATCCGATAGCTGGGGATGACAAGTATATGGATGATGTGAGTCTCAAAGCTTTTCGGGCTGTTGGCGGTCAGCGTTTAATGTTGCACGCTCGGGCTCTTGAGCTTGCCCTGCCAGTTACCGGGGAGTCGGTTAGGTTTGAGGCCCCTTATGACGATGTATTTAGCCACGTGCTGAATAGGCTTGAAGTGCGTGCAGCAGGAGTAAATTAATGGACGTTAAAGTTGTTATTTTTGATTGGGACGGAACTCTGGTGGATTCCGTAGACCATATTGCAGACAGCCTGCACCAGGCTGCTACAGATCTTGGGTATCCGGCGCTTGAGAGAGATGCCTACCGCGACATTATTGGCTTGGGTATGGTTGAGGCCTTGGAAAGGCTGTATCCCGGTATCAGTCATGAGGAAATGACGACCATACGAGAGGGTTACGCTAATTATTTCTTTCGTAAAGTGACCACGCCGCAGAATCTTTTTGAGGGCATGGCAGATGTTGTGCTGGATCTCCAGAGATCTGGTCGTGGGTGCTCTGTGGCAACAGGTAAAAGTCGTAAAGGCCTTGAGCCAGCGCTGGTTTCCAGTGGCCTTGGGGCGCATTTTGATATTACTCGCTGTGCCGACGAAACTCGATCCAAGCCGGATCCGCGCATGCTTGAAGAGATCCTGCTTTTTTACGGACTTGAGCCTTCAGAGGCCGTTATGATCGGCGATACCCGTTATGATCTGGAAATGGCCCAGCGTATAGGTATGCCCTCTATAGGTGTTGAGTGGGGGGTGCACAAGCGAGATGTGCTTGGAGGGTATGCTCCCTACGCCATTGTTGACTCTGTAACGGATCTTCGCAGTGTGCTTGGGTTGTAAGCAGGTTTAGGTGTTTTCATTTTTAACAGGATAAGTACATGAGTGACTGGGATTCCGATAAGACTCCAGGGTGGGGTGACAAGCCTGCTGAGCCTCGCTCAGGGCGCAATCAGCCGAAAGTTCCGCCGGAGACAGGCCGAGACTGGAAGTTGATAGAAAAATTGGTGATGTCTCTGCAGTCCGAGCAGCGCCGCAGTCGGCGTTGGGGGATTTTCTTTAAGCTCCTTACGTTTGTTTATCTGTTTGCATTGCTGGCTATTGTTTGGTCGCCGTTTGGTGACAGTTTGGACGTCGCGACTGGCAAGCACACGGCCTTGGTAGAGATAAATGGGCCAATCGCCGCGGATGAGCTTGCCAGTGCGGATAACATCGCCGGGTCCATACGCTCGGCGTTTGAGGAAGAGAACGCCGTGGCGGTGATTTTGCGCATTAACAGCCCAGGCGGGAGCCCGGTGCAGTCTGGTTATATTTACGATGAAATCACTCGGCTAAGAGAGGAGTACCCGGAAAAGAAAGTGTATGCGGTGATCTCGGATATTGGTGCCTCCGGTGCCTACTATATTGCCGCTGCGGCGGATGAGATCTATGCAAATCGTGCCAGCCTTGTGGGGTCGATCGGGGTTGTTGCTGGGGGGTTTGGGTTTACCGGCGTTATGGATAAGCTGGGCGTCGAACGCCGTCTATACACGGCGGGAGATAACAAGGCTTTCCTGGATCCGTTCTCTCCCCAGCAGGAGCAAGAGGTGGCGTTCTGGCAAAGTGTGCTTGAAAACACCCATCGTCAGTTTATAGAGGCGGTAAAGAAAGGGCGTGGTGATCGCCTGGCGGATGATGAGCGTCTGTTTAGTGGGCTGGTCTGGAGTGGAGAGCAGGCTCTGGAGTTGGGGCTTATTGATGGGCTTGGCAGTGCCTCCCATGTTGCAAGGCAGGTTATCGGCCAAGAGGATATGGTCGATTACAGCCGTCGCAAAGGCCCATTGCGCGACCTGGTTGACCAGTTGGGCATGTCTGTTGGTCAAGGTGTTGCCGGGCAATTGGTTGAGTCTCGCTTGGAACTGCGATAACAGCGCAAGGCCTAAGGCTCCAGGAGTGGGTTTCTGCCCCAGGTTGTCAGCATGGTGTTAAGGGCAATTAAGGGCAGGCCAATGAGACTGTTGGGGTCTCGGCCTTGCAGTTCGCGGAACAGGGTTATGCCCAGGCCTTCCATTTTGAAACTGCCAGCGCAATCGTAGGGTTGCTCTTTGCGGAGGTATGCATCGATTTCCCGGGCAGTCAGATTCCGGAAGTGAACAGAGAATTGCTCACAACAGGTTTGCAGTTTTCCGGAATCGGCTTCCAGAAGGGCAAGCCCGGTCAGAAAATTAATGCTCTGGCCGCTGCTTCGTTCAAGTTGCTGGTAGGCTTTTGAGTAGGTTTCGGGTTTGCTCAGCAGGGTGCCGTCGGGTAAGGCTGCTACCTGATCCGACCCAATAATCCAGTGGCCGGGGTGTGTGGCTGCCAGGGCCCGGGCTTTGGTTTCCGCTAAGCGCACCGCCAGATCATTCGGGGCTTCTCCCGGGAAAGGCGATTCATCTATGTTTGGGCTGGCCCAGGAGAACGGCACCCCAAGCCTTGCTAGAAGCTCTCGGCGGTATGGGGATGATGATGCCAGTAGCAGGCGTTGTTGGGGCATAAGATCTGATCCTTTGAGAATTCTCGCCATTTTTTGTGCCGGTATCGTAGAATACACCTACTGAAACCGGAACCCCCGGCCAAAACCCGACGAAGTCTTTGACAGCAGCAAGCTTCGCCCCTAGAATTGCGCGCCTATGTCAAATGCGTCTAGTGCCGAATTACCGAAAATAGTCGACCCCTACAAGTTGGCGGAGCACAACAGCGTGCTGGAGGGAGAAATTCCTCTCAGTGCATTGTCTCGTTTCCGCGAAGCTGTTTTGGGGTTTGATGATGGGGCCGTCTGTCACGTAAAGCTGTCCTTTTATAAGGACGGCCAGCGCCGTCGCATCGTCTCTGGCGAGTTGAAGGCTCCGGTAAACCTGGAGTGTCAACGTTGCATGGGGTCCATGAGGTCTGTGTTGGTTTCTCAGTTTATACTGGGGCTGGTGACCAGCGACGAGCAGGCACAAGGGTTACCAAAAGACCTTGAGCCATTTCTGACTGATGATTTCAGTGCGGATCTCTGGTCGATGGCGGAAGATGAGTTGCTACTGGTTTTGGCTCCGTACCCACTTCACGATCGGGACGAGTGCCCGGCTAACGAAGATCTGAAAGCCTATGAGCCAGACGGGTCTTCTGCAAAGCCGGAAAAGAAGCCAGGCGATAACCCGTTTAGTGTGCTGGCGGGGCTCAAAAGTACAAAGCATTAATTCGGGCGTGGGCGTCCTTATGGAAGCCGGCGTAATCAAACGAACACACGTTACTCGTAACCCTATTCAAGCAAAGTTTACGTTAACAGGTCAGGAGTAGAACCATGGCTGTACAGAAGAACCGCAAGACCCGTTCCAAGCGTGGCATGCGCCGTGCTCACGATGCTTTGAGCCCTGCAGCTCTGAGCACTGATTCAACGACTGGTGAAGTTCATCGTCGTCACCACGTGTCTCCGGACGGATTCTATCGTGGTAAGCAGGTAATCGAAGCTAGCGACGAGTAATTTCGTTGCATAGCTGCACCAACTCTAATCGAGTGGGCGAACGGTGAAGCCGGTCACCATAGCGATTGACGCCATGAGTGGCGATCGGGGCCCGGCAGTAGTAACTGCCGCGGCTCTGGAAGCGGTGCGTGAAAACAAAGCCTTGAGCTTCATTCTGGTGGGAATCCGGAGTGAACTTGAGGCTTTTTTGTGTGATGGGCATCCGCGAATCCGCATCGAGGAAGCTGCAGATGTCGTCCGCATGAATGAGCGCCCCTCTCATGCACTGCGTCACAAAAAGAACTCCTCCATGGCCATTGCCCTGGCTCTGGTTCGTGACGGCGAAGCCCAAGGGTGCGTGAGTGCAGGTAATACCGGCGCTTTGATGGCTTTTGGTCGCTCCATTATCCGAATGTATCCGGGTATAGAGCGTCCCGCAATTGCCAAGCTTATACCCTCTCTCCGCGGCCGCTGTCATGTTCTCGATCTGGGCGCCAATGTAGATTCCAGTGCTGAGAATCTTTATCAGTATGCTCTGATGGGTTCACTCATGGCGTCTGCAATTTGCAGTCAAGATGAGCCGAGGGTTGCTTTGTTAAATGTGGGCGAAGAAGAGATAAAAGGCAACGAGCAGGTTCGTTTAGCCTCCCACATGCTCGCCCAGTGTGATTCGATTAACTACATCGGATACGTCGAAGGCAGTGACCTGTTCCGCGATGTTGCGGATGTGGTGGTGTGCGATGGTTTTGTGGGCAATATTGCGCTGAAAACCGGCGAAGGCGTGGCCGGGTTGCTGATTGAACTTCTGGAGCAGGCGTTCACTCGCAGTTTTTATGGCCGTTTTGTGGGCTTTCTTGCCCGCCCTATTATCGGGCGACTTCTTCGCCTGATGGACCCCTCCCGTCACAACGGTGCCAGTCTTCTTGGTCTTCAGGGTGTGGTCATAAAAAGCCACGGCAATGCTAATGAGCGCGCTATGCTTTCTGCCATTCGTCAGGCAGTTCGTGAGGTTGAACTGGAAGTGCCTCAGCGTATTAACGAACGTCTTGACGATCTTATGCTTTGAGCGCCTGCGACTAAAGTAGGTTCCGGTTTTACAGCTGACTCGCGCAAAATCCGTCGAGCTTGTACTATTGGCTAATCTCTTGAAACCTCCAATGACGATAAGATCCCGCTTATGAAATCAGCCTTTATATTTCCCGGACAGGGTTCCCAATCGGTTGGCATGCTTTCCGTTGCTGCCGAGTCTTGGCCCATGATTAACAAAACCTTTGCGGAAGCCTCCAATGTGCTGGGCTACGATCTTTGGCACCTTTGCCAGAAGGGCCCGCTGGAAGAGCTTAATCAGACAATGGTCACCCAGCCGGCAATGCTGACCGCAAGCATTGCCCTCTGGCGGCAATGGTTTGTATCTGGCGGATCGAAGCCCGACTTCCTGGCAGGCCACAGCCTGGGCGAGTACAGCGCATTAGTGGCCGCCGAAAGCCTTGATTTTGTAGAGGCCGTCAAATTGGTACGCCTGCGCGGCGAATTGATGCAAGAAGCCGTTCCCGCTGGTGAAGGCAAAATGGCAGCTATTCTTGGATTGGAAGACGCCGAAGTTGTCGCAGCCTGTGAAGAGGCGGCCAACGGCGATGTGGTGGCTGCCGTGAATTTCAATGCACCAGGTCAGGTAGTTATTGCAGGGTCGGTTGCCGCTGTTGACCGTGCTATTGAGGCTTGTAAGACAAAGGGCGCGCGTAAAGCTATGCCGTTGCCGGTTAGTGTCCCGTCCCATTGTGCGCTGATGAAAGGCGCTGCTGAAGAGCTGGCTCAGGCATTGGATGAGGTTCGTTTTAGCGATGCACTTATCCCGGTCATACAGAATGTTAACGCTGCAGCTGAGTCAGATTCGGCTACACTGAAGTCTAATCTGCTCAAGCAGCTATATTCGCCTGTATTGTGGGCGGATTCGGTGCGTACTTTGGTCAAGAGCGATGTGAGTGTTGCTCTGGAGTGCGGTACTGGCAAGGTACTTGCCGGATTAGCCAAGCGTATTGATCGGGGGTTGGCCGTTCATGGGCTTGAAGATCCGCAAGCGCTGAGCGCAGCGCTTGCGGCATTTGAATCGTCTTGAAGAAAGGGAGTTGTGCATGTCTCTGGAAGGCAAAACAGCACTGGTAACCGGTGCTACCCGGGGAATTGGAAAAGCGATCGCCTTAGCACTTGCCAAACAAGGTGCTGAGGTTGTGGGTACGGCCACCAGTGCCGAGGGGGCAGCGACCATTTCGGACACCCTTCAGGCTGCAGGTGTGAAGGGCTACGGCATTGTGATGAACGTTGCCGATCCGGAAAGCATTGATGCTGGATTGAAAGAGATAGCAGAAAAATCCGGTGCGCCTTTGATTTTAGTTAATAACGCGGGAATAACCCGTGATAATCTGCTAATGCGATTAAAAGACGACGACTGGGCGTCGGTGCTCGAAACCAACCTCTCAAGCGTGTACCGTACCAGTAAAGCTGTTTTACGAGGTATGGCGAAGGCACGTTGGGGGCGCGTTATAAACGTAAGCTCTGTGGTTGCCAGTATGGGTAACGCCGGCCAGGCTAATTACTGCGCTGCAAAGGCGGGTGTAGAGGGTTTTACCCGCAGTCTGGCGAAGGAAATGTCGAATCGTGGCATCACAGCGAACTGCGTTGCGCCCGGATTTATCGACACGGATATGACAAAAAAACTGGACGACAAGCAGCGCGGGGCTATGCTGGAAATTATACCCGCGGGTCGTCTGGGGCAGCCGGAAGAAGTCGCAGCCTTGGTTGCTTTTTTGGCATCGGATGTTGCTGGTTACGTGACTGGAGAAACCATCCACGTGAATGGCGGAATGTACATGGGATAAGCTCCGGTTTCGGAGCTCGTGCGCAACCCCTTGTCGCACAACATGTTTAACCGAATCCCTGCTTGTTTGCAGGTAGGGTTTACACTAAACTGGCAGCACTTGAGTTGCTTGGTTGATACACAAAGCGAGGACATTATGAGTACAGTTGAAGAGCGCGTTAAGAAGATCGTTTGTGAGCAGTTGGGCGTTAAAGAGTCCGAGGTTCAGAACTCATCTTCTTTTGTAGAGGATCTTGGCGCTGACTCACTGGACACCGTTGAGCTGGTCATGGCGCTGGAAGAGGAATTTGAAACTGAAATTCCAGATGAAGAAGCCGAAAAACTGGCCAGTGTTCAGGACGCGATCGACTACATCGTCGCGCATACCTGATACTCTGCAGTTAAGTTAGCCAGGCAAAAAGCCGTCCTTGTCATTCAGTGAGGGACGGCTTTTTTATTGCCTGTGAATGGCCCCTGCGCAGGGTTCATTCAAGAAACCGACAGATGAAAAAGATCAGGTGAACAGGGTTATGAGTAAACGACGGGTTGTTATCACGGGTATGGGAATGTTGTCTCCACTGGGAAACGACGTGGCATCTTCCTGGGAGGGCATACTCGCCGGCCGTAGCGGAATTGGTATGATCGACCGCTTCGATGCCACCGATTACAACGCCCGAATTGGTGGTGCGATTAAAGACCTTGATCTGGAGCCCTACCTTTCTTCCAAAGAAGCCAGAAAACTGGATGCGTTTATTCATTATGGTTTGATCGCTGCTCAACAAGCGGTAGACCACAGTGGTCTTGGGGAATACAGCGAACTGGACCGCGAACGAGCCGGTATCGCCATCGGATCCGGCATTGGTGGTCTGGAGTACATCGAAAAAAACGTGTTGATAATGGAGAAATCCGGCCCGCGCAAAGTATCACCGTTTTTTGTTCCAGCGTCGGTGATAAACATGATTTCCGGCAATGCTGCTATTCGGTTTGGTTATCAGGGGCCAAATATTGCGATAGTCACAGCCTGCACCACAGGGACCCATAATATTGGGTACGCGGCGCGTACCATTGCATACGGCGATGCAGACGTCATGCTGGCCGGCGGATCCGAAATGGCCACAACGCGCACAGGTATTGCAGCGTTTTCCTCGGCCCGGGCTCTGTCCACCCGCAACGATGAGCCAGAAAAAGCCAGCCGCCCCTGGGATAAAGACAGGGATGGCTTTGTACTCAGTGACGGTGCCGGGGTGGTGGTGCTCGAAGAGCTGGAGCATGCCAAAAAGCGCGGTGCAACCATCTATGGTGAGCTGGTCGGCTTTGGGATGAGTGATGATGCTCACCATATTACTGCGCCACCTGAAAATGGCGAAGGCGCAGCGCGCGCGATGATAAATGCGCTGCGTGATGCCGGGCTGGAGCCCGAAGATGTTGATTATATCAACGCCCATGGAACCTCAACACAGGTTGGCGATGTGGCAGAAATTGCGGCCGTTAAGCGAGTCTTTGGTGATCACGCGAACAAGTTGGCCATGAGCAGTACCAAGTCGATGACCGGGCACTTGTTGGGTGCTGCGGGCGCAGTTGAAGCGATTTTTTCGCTGCTCGCCATAAGGGACGGCGTGCTGCCGCCCACTATTAATCTTGATAACCCTGATGAAGGCTGCGATTTGGATCTTGTCCCCCATACGAGTCGCAAAAGCGATGTTCGCGTCGCCTTGTCTAATTCGTTCGGCTTTGGTGGCACCAACGGCACATTGATTGTGCGCCGTTACGAAGGCTGAAACGTCATGTTTAACCTGTACTGGGCCGACGAACGCGGCTTTCCACCCGGTGATCGGGGCGCAGCTTATGGTGATGGCCTGTTCGAAACCATAAGAATGCATGGCGACCGTGGTGTGCTTTTGTCTCGGCATCTGGATCGAATGGTGCGTGATGCTGGCAGGTTGGGGATTCCCATTGCCCTTACCGACCTTCGCAAAGCCTGCACCGCAGCGGTTACTCGTTACGCTGGCCGATATACGAATCAGCAAGCTGAAGGCGACTGGGTGCTCAAGCTGACACTTACTCGTGGAGAAGGCGGTCGCGGCTACCAGCCAGGGGTGGGGGTTCGGCCAAACCTGCTAGTATCTGCCAGCTCTATGCCTATAGCTCCGGCGGGCTCTGGTGTGGCCGCAGACTTTTCACGAGTGCCACTCACGGTGAACCCCTTACTTGCGGGTATTAAATCTCTCAATCGGCTGGAGCAGGTTATGGCCTCCAGAGAGATTCTCGGTGATTTGTTTGAAGTTCTTATGTCAGACGCTGGCGGCAACCTGGTTGAGGGAACTCGCACAAATATTCTTATCAAAGGGCTTGAAGGATGGGTAACGCCGCCGGCCAAGAGCCTGGCTGTTGCTGGCATAATGCGCCAGTGGGTACTGGAAAAGCTCAGATCCCAGGGCGAGGTGGTGGTTGAGCGACCTTTGGATATCGGGGATGTAATGGGCTCGCAATGCCTGGGGGTTTATCTTCTGAATAGTGTTATGGGTATTGTTCCCGTGCGTTGTCTGGCTGGCCAGGATTTGCCTGTGGGTGACGGACTTGCGACAATCTTCAATCCTCTCGAACTGCTGGAATAATTCGTTTGTTCAAAAAACTATTGGTTGCGGTTATTTGTGCTGCCGTACTGGTTGGTGCGGGTACAGGTTTGTGGGTTTGGCAGGGGCTGGGCTCGCTGTCAAAGCCGGTTTCCATGACAGAACCTGTGCTTTTTGATGTGTCTTCCGGGACGGCATTCAGTGGTGTCGCCAGACAACTGGAGACTCGTGGATTGGTTGAGAAGAGCCTGTGGGTGCGGATTTATGGCCGTTTGTACCCTGATCAGGCCAAAATTAAAGCCGGCGAATATGAGTTCACCGACGGTATGACCGCTGAAATTATGCTTGAAAAGATGGTTGAGGGCGACACAAAGCACTGGTCTGTTCAGTTTATTGAAGGCTGGGCTTTCAGTGACATGCGCGCTGCGCTTGCGTCTACAGAGCGTCTCGAGAAGCTCACCGCCCAGTGGTCGGATGCGCAAATCATGGAGGCGGTTGGTGCTGCAGGCGAGCATCCGGAAGGACGTTTCTTTCCAGATACTTATCTGTTTACGAGCAATGAGTCGGATCTTGACCTGCTTCAGCGCTCGTTCGAACGCATGGAAAATGTTCTTGCCGAGGAGTGGGAAGGCAGGGAAGAAGGTCTACCCTATGATAGCGCCTATGAGGCGTTGATTATGGCATCTATTGTAGAGCGGGAAACTGGCGCCCCCCATGAGCGGGGTCAGGTAGCGGGTGTGTTTGTTCGGCGCCTGCAAAAAGGCATGCGGTTACAGACGGACCCTACCGTAATTTACGGTATGGGAGACAAGTATAAGGGCCGTATAGGCACCCGGGATCTGCGCACCCACACGCCGTATAACACATATCGCATCAACGGATTGCCACCTACGCCCATCGCTTTGCCCGGCCGTGAGGCCATCCATGCTTCGCTGCACCCGGATTCCGGAAGCGCCCTGTACTTTGTGGCACGCGGTGACGGCACTCATAAGTTTTCCGATACACTGGCGGAGCACCAGAAGGCGGTTCGCGCGTTTCAGTTGAATCGTCGGTCGGACTACCGGTCGTCGCCAGCGGCTAAGGACGATAAAGAATGACGGTTCGTGGCCGGTTTATTACCTTTGAAGGCACCGAGGGGGTGGGTAAGTCTACCCAAATCGCCAATGCCGCTGAAGCCCTGAAACATCTTGGTGTCGATTGTATTGTTACCCGTGAGCCTGGCGGCACACCCATGGCTGAGGCAATTCGTGAGGTGCTTTTGGCACCGCGAGATGAGCCGGTAAACGAACTCACAGAACTGCTCCTGATGTTTGCGGCCCGGGCGCAACATCTGCATACCTATATTTTCCCCGCTCTTGAAAAGGGGCAGTGGGTGCTTTGTGATCGCTTTACCGATGCGACCTTTGCCTACCAGGGGGGAGGGCGAGGGGTTTCAAGTGAGCGGATTGCGTTGTTGGAAAACCTGGTTCAGGGTGAAATGCGCCCAGATCACGTAGTTTTGCTGGATGCGCCCGTTGAAACCGGCATGGCCCGGGCACGGCAGAGAGGGCAGTTAGACCGGTTTGAACAGGAGGCGGTGTCTTTTTTTCAACGCATTCGCGACACGTATCTGGCTCGTGCGCAAGCCGAGCCTGCTCGTTACCATATTGTGAACGCGGCCGCATCGTTGGAGCAGGTAAGCGCCAGGGTCAGCGAACTTATGTGCAAGTTCCGGTCAGATCTGCTTTAATCGATTAATATTCCCACTTAAAGGTTCCGGTTGCGTCTATGCTGGATGCCCGATTGCTTAAGCTACCAACCGCATCTCATCAGCATCGCCATGAGCATCATCAGATAGTGGTGGGTGTTCATGGCGAAGCGGATTTGAGCGTTGACGGAACTGGCTCTCACCTGGATACGTGGAAAGCTTGTCTCGTGCCCACGGATGCTCGGCACGATTACTGCGGTGATCGTCAGAATCACGTTTTAGTCATCAACGTTGACCCTTCAATCCCTGCCATCACTAGCCCTGCCCACGCTGATTATGAGCGTATGGTACGAGTGTTCGAAAAAACCCGTACGGTCCAGATGGATAGCCGATTGCAGGGGTTGGTTCAGTTTGCCGCTGGCGAATTTGATCGGTCGCCTGACAATCGCGCAATGCATGGCCACCTCGCAGCCAGCATTTTGTATTGTATGGCGGATCGAATTGTTGACCGCAAGATTGCCGCGCCTAACCGACATAGCCTAAGCCCGGAAGCCATGCATCGCTATATCCGAGCTAACCTGCATCGGAAGGTGACGGTGCAGGAGTTAGCCAGTGAGGCTTGCCTGAGCGTCAGTCGCTTCCATGAAGTATTTCGTGAGGTGGTTGGGACTACCCCGCATCAGTTTCTTTTGCAGACTCGTCTCAATCAGGCCATCACCTTGTTGGCCTCGACGTCCCTTTCGGTATCGGAAATCAGTTATCGAGTTGGCTTTTCCTCTCAGAGTGCTCTGACCAATTCATTGCGTAAATATAAGGGAACTACCCCGGCCAGACTGCAAGTTAATGATAATGTTGCTTGATTTTGCCTGAAATCAACCTACTCCCGTAGAATTCTGCAAAAGAATCGTAGGATTTTGTAAGCCGGATATACGTAGTGATACTAGTCTAGTCATGTTAAAACCCAACCTGCCAACTTGGTGACAGTTTCGGTCGCAAATTGTGGATACTTAACTATAGTTAAGGTCGAATGTGCGATACGTGATCCTGCTCAAGTTCGGAAGGAATTCGAGTTAACAAGAAGAACGACACAGTAAGCTGGCACTCGTGCCAGGTCTGTGCTTTGAGATCGGTTATAGTCCGACTCATTAAACCGGAGGAGTCCCATGGCTATTGGTGTTTGGATCAGTCTATTTGCTTATTTTGCGGTGATGATAGGCATCGGCATTTTTGCCATGCGCACATCCACCTCTTCATCCGAGGATTACATGCTTGGCGGTAGGGGGCTAAGTCCCAAGGTAGCGGCTTTGTCTGCTGGCGCCTCCGACATGAGCGGATGGTTGCTTTTGGGTCTCCCAGGGGCGATGTACGTGTCAGGTCTTGCTTCAGCGTGGATCGGCATTGGTCTGTTTGTCGGTGCGTTCATTAACTGGGTTATTGTTGCTCCCAGGCTGCGTGCTCAAACAGTTTCTTACGGCAATGCCCTGACTATTCCAGCCTTTTTGGCCAATCGTTTTCCTACTCAGGCATTGCCGCTGCGAACCGTATCAGCAATCGTCATTGTGGTGTTCTTCTCGGTTTATACAGCGTCAGGTCTGGTAGCTGGCGGCAAGCTGTTTGAAAGTGCATTCGCCGGAATTTTCAACATCGGTGGCATGGGTGACTACGGCGTGGGTATCGCCATAACACTGGGTGTGGTACTTGCCTACACAGTGGTTGGCGGGTTCTTGGCTGTGAGCATGACCGACTTTGTTCAAGGTTGCATCATGATGGTGGCGCTGGTTCTTATGCCGGCTGTTGTGCTGTTTGGTGAAGGCGGTGGCGGTTTCGCCCAGGCGACAGCTACGCTGAATGAGGTGGATCCCACTCTGCTCTCCTGGACAGAAGGGCTTACGCTCGTGGGATGGCTCTCAGCAGTGACCTGGGGCTTGGGTTACTTTGGTCAGCCGCACATCATCGTTCGCTTCATGGCGATCCGTTCAGTGAAAGAAGTTCCGACGGCTCGTAACATCGGCATGTCCTGGATGGCTATCTCTCTGATTGGCGCGATTGGTTTGGGTATTTTTGGCCGTGCCTACGCAGTGCGTAATGGCATACAAATTGACGATCCCGAAACCATCTTTATTATTCTCGCAGACTTGCTGTTCCATCCGCTGATTACAGGCTTCCTGTATGCAGCCTTGCTGGCCGCGGTAATGAGCACCATTTCCAGCCAGCTTCTGGTGGCTTCGTCTTCCCTGACAGAGGATTTTTACCGCTTGTTCCTGCGCAAAGAAGCAGGTGACCGCGAGTGTGTAAACGTTGGCCGCGTATGCGTAGTGCTTGTTGGTCTTGTTGCAGCGGTTATCGCCTCTGACCCCACCTCAAATGTTCTAAGTCTGGTCGGTAACGCTTGGGCTGGCTTTGGCTCTGCGTTTGGTCCGCTGATCATTCTCGCACTCATGTGGCCGCGCACGAATGGCGCTGGTGCACTGGCGGGTCTGATTGCTGGTGCCGGCACCGCTATGGTCTGGGTTTCCTTGGGTTGGAACGCAGAGTTCATGGGTGGCCCTGGCGTCTATGAAATCATGCCAGGCTTTGTGGCTTCCTTCATTGCTATCGTGGTGGTGAGTCTTGCCACTTCCGATGCAAATGAATATCAGGCAGCTACTCAAGAATAACCGATAGCGCGAAAGACGCTTGAGGTAAGAAAGGGGCTCCTGCGGGAGCCCTTTTTTGTAGCTAAAGTTTGGTGTTCAGCTGGTAGATCCGGTTCAGTACAGCTACCTTTATAAAGTTACACCTTTAAGTGTGAGCCAAAACAAAGATAACAAGGAGCCGCTTTATGAGTACGGATAGAATCCTCAAGTGCGCCTCGGGGCTGTTGGCCGCTGCCGTAGTTTCCCTCTCCACAGGCGTTCAGGCGGAAGGGAATTATGTGATGGGCACGGCAACAACCGGGGGAACCTATTATCCCGTGGGTGTCGCTATTTCAACTCTTATCAAGGTCAAGCTTGAGCCCAAAACCAACATATCGGTTTCTGCGATCAGTTCGGCCGGTTCGGGTGAAAACCTGAAGCTTATGGACGAAGACCAGATCCAGTTCGGTATTCTTCAGGGGCTTTATGGTGCCTACGCCTGGAATGGTACAGGGCCGGTTCCCAAGGCTTATAAAAACCTGCGTTCGGTTTCCATGCTTTGGCAAAATGTAGAGCACTTTGTTGTGACCAAAGACGTTACGACAACCGGCACTATCGAGGATATGACCAACCTTTATGGCGAAAGTTTTTCCATTGGCGCCAGGAATTCAGGCACCGAAGGTTCTGGCCGTTTTATTCTTGGCAAAGTCGGGATCGATCTGGACAAGATAAATCTTGCCTATCTGGGCTACGGTCCCAGTGCGGACGCACTGCAAAATGGCAATATTGACGGTATGAACATACCCGCCGGTGTGCCAGCCGCTGCGGTAACCCGAGCCTATGCCAACATGGGGAGTGAAATTACCACCCTGAATTTCACGCCGGAGCAAATTGCACAAGTTAATAGCGACTTTGAGCTATGGACGCCTTATACCATTCCTGCGGGCACGTACCCGAAGCAGGATGAGGATATCAACACGATTGCGCAGCCTAATATCCTGGCAGTCCGTGCGGATGTTCCCGAGAATGATGTCTATGAAATAACGAAAACCATCTACAGCAACTTGCCGTTTTTGAACAACATTCACCCGGCAACCAAAGCGATGGCGCTTGAAAAAGCGATTGCCGGATTACCCTTGCCGCTTCACCCTGGGGCCGTGCGGTTTTATCAGGAGCAGGGTCTGAAGATTCCTGAGCGACTGATTGCGCAATAATGGTGGCTGACAATACAGACAACGAGCCGGCCATTGCGGTTCGCGACGAGAGTGTCAGTGAGGCAAGCGAGCGATTGAGTCACCGGCTCCTTGGGCCGGTGATTTTCTGGCTCGCTATCGGCACGGCGCTGGTGCACCTCTATTTTAATACGGTCTCTACATTGTCGGAGCTGTGGAGTTCTGCCCTGCACTTCGGCCTTTTTGGTCTTCTTTGTACGCTTACCACACCCATGTTCAAGGCCCGCTCGATAGGAGGGCAGCGGATGGTGCTGGGTGTTGATGTGGTGTTAGGGCTAACCGCGCTAGGCTGTGCGTTTTACCTGATTATTTTTGAAGATGATCTATATCAGCGCGGGTTTAACTTTGATACTGGTGACTGGGTTGTCTCCATTGTTTCGGTGCTGCTTATACTGGAACTGGCCCGCCGAACGGTTGGCTGGTTTATTCCTGTTTTGTGTGTTGTTGCACTGACGTATGTGGCCTGGTGGGGCCAGTATGTAGATGGCCTGTTTAATTTCCCGGGCCTGTCCTGGGAGACGGTTCTTTATCGCTCTTATATCGGTGGCCAAGGCATGCTCGGGTCCATTGCCCGGATATCCTGGACTTACGTGTTCATGTTTATCCTGTTCGGAGCCTTCCTGGTAAAGTCCGGTGCAGGGGACTTTATTATCGAACTGGCCCGCTGTGCCGCCGGCCGGTTTGTGGGTGGCCCGGGGTTTGTCGCGGTGTTTGCGTCCGGCCTTATGGGGTCAGTCTCAGGCTCCAGCGTTGCAAATACGGTGTCTACCGGTGTCATCACCATTCCTCTGATGCGAAAGGCGGGCTTTCCGGCACGTTTTGCCGCTGGCGTTGAAGCGGCTGCCTCCACGGGTGGCCAATTGATGCCGCCGGTGATGGGCGCGGGCGCTTTTATCATGGCCTCCTATACGCAAGTTTCCTACCTCACCATCATTGGCGTTGCCGCTTTGCCGGCGCTTCTTTATTTTGTCTCGGTGGCCATGTTTGTGCGTATCGAGGCCAAGCGCAGCCACGCCGTTAAACTGGAAGACGATGCGGCGCCTTCGCTTAAGGATGTCCTCAAAGGAGGTTGGCACTTTTTATTGCCTCTGATTGTTCTTGTCGCCGCGCTTGTGCATGGATTTACGCCTACCTATGCCGCTGGGATCGCCATTTTGTCGGTTGTTGTGGCGTCTTGGCTTTCGAAGCATCCTATGGGATTTCGGGACATTCTTGATGCACTGGTTATGGGTACGCGAAACATAACGACCACCGCGATTTTGCTGATTACGGTTGGCCTGATTGTGATGGTGGTATCCACTACAGGTATCGGCAATACATTCTCCCTGATGATTACCAACTGGGCGGGAGGAAGTCTGCTGATCACGATTCTATTGGTCGCTCTGGCCTCTCTGATTCTGGGGATGGGTCTGCCCGTAACGGCAGCTTACATAGTGCTTGCCACGCTTTCAGCGCCTGCGATTTATAACCTGATTGCTCAGAGCCAATTGGTGGAATTGATGGTGAATGGCAACCTGCCAGAGCAGGCCAAGGCCATTTTCATGCTGGCCGCGCCCGATAAGTTGTCGTTGCTTGATGCGCCCATGGATGCGGCAACTGCTCAGCAGTTACTCTCTCTGGTGCCGGATACCTTCAGCAGCCAGCTTTTAGAGCAAGCATTGTCACCAGCGGCCCTTTCCATGCTGCTGGTGGCTGCGCACATGGTTATCTTTTGGTTATCCCAGGACTCAAACGTGACGCCACCAGTGTGCTTGACCGCCTTCGCTGCTGCCGCCATTGCGGGAACGCCACAGATGCGCACCGGATTTACCGCCTGGAAGCTTGCCAAGGGCCTGTATATCGTGCCGCTTCTATTTGCGTATTCGCCTCTGATTACGGGCGATTTCACTGAAATGATCCGGGTATTCTGTTTTGCTCTGTTTGGCCTTTACGCCATCATTGCAGGCCTTGAAGGCTATCTTGAACACAAGCTTAATCTCTTGGTACGGCTGCTGATGTTTCCAATTGGTGCATTGATGCTTTGGCCCCATGGCCAAATACTCGTAGATGGGGCCGGCCTGGTGATTTTTCTCTGTGTTTTGGTGTGGAGTAGTCGTTGTGGGCGTAATGTGAGCCCCGGTGCCCCGGGCAGGGACGAGAAGGTTGCGGGCGATACATGACTGTAATGGAAGTCTTGGCTTTGCTTGCGCTGGGCGGCCTTGCCGGGTTCATTAATGTGCTTTCCGCGGGCGGTTCAATGCTGACCCTGCCTCTTTTGATGTTTCTGGGGCTGCCGCCGCAGGTTGCAAACGGTACGAACCGAGTGGCAATAGTGTTGCAGAGCACCACTGCTGTAGCGGGCTTCAGGCGCTTGGGGCACGGCAACTTCAGGGTGACCCTGCACTTGGCGGTTCCGGCTGTTTTTGGGGCACTATTGGGCGCGTGGATAGCCACTTGGGTTGCAGACTGGGTATTCGAGGGGGTGCTGGTTGTTGCCATGATCGGAGCGTCGGTATTCATGCTTCTGCCCCAGCCTAAGTTGGATACTAACCCGTTAACTCCAGATCGGCTTGGCCCGGTTATTTATGTCGCCCTGTTTCTGATCGGTGTATACGGTGGATTTATTCAGGTTGGTGTAGGTGCGCTGTTTCTGGTGGTTTTGTACCGGATGCTGCGTATCGATTTGCGCCAGGTGAATGTGTTCAAAGTATCGATCATTTTGTTGTACACCCTGCCTGCGCTACTGATTTTTGCCGTTAACGGGCAAGTTCGCTGGAGCATGGGCCTGATCCTCGCCGCTGGTAATATTATGGGCGCATTCGTCGCCGTCAAAGTGAATCTGAGCGAGACGGGCGCTCAATGGGTAAAGTGGACTACCCTCGTGATGGCGGGCGCTATACTGATACGGCTTATTGCCTACTGATCAGAAACTCGGGAGGAACTGCAATGAAAGCCATGGTTATCGAAGCGTTTGGAGGCCCTGAGGTCTTCGTGGAGCGGGAGGTAAAGACACCGGAGCCGGCTGCTGGCCAGGTTCGAATCAAAGTAGTTGCTTCCAGTGTTAACCCCATTGAAACCAAGATCCGCTCAGGGCTTGTGAAGGCCGGGCCTGACATGCCGGCGATCTTGAATGGTGATGTGGCGGGTATAGTAGATAAGATTGGCCCGGGAGTGACCTCTTTTTCAGTGGGCGATGAGGTGTTTGGGTGCGCCGGCGGCACTAAAGGCTGGCAGGGGGCTCTTGCAGACTTCATGGTTGCAGATGCTCGGTTGCTGGCTAAACGCACATCGTCTATGACGTTGCCGCTGGTAGAGTGCGCGGCACTGCCTTTGGTGTTTCTTACCGCTTGGGCGGCCCTTGTGGAGCGCGCCGTTATTCAGGCCGGCGAGCATGTTCTGATTCATGCCGGTACGGGCGGAGTAGGGCATGTCGCCATTCAGATAGCAAAATATTTGGGCGCGCGCGTGGCGACGACTGTGTCTACGCTCGAAAAGGCAGAACGGGCAAGACAGTTGGGGGCAGACGACATTATTTTCTACCGGGAAGAATCCGTAGAGGCATACACGCAGAGGCTCACCGACGGAGCGGGTTTTAGCCTGGTGTTTGATACGGTAGGGAGAGAAAACGTCGATCGAGCGATTGAGGCAACCGCTATTTCAGGGCGTGTGTGTTCTATTAATACGCGTTCTACCCATGACCTCAGTTTGATGCATGCCAAAGGCCTGACGCTTCATGTGATTTTCCGCTCAATTCCGCTGCTCCACGGTATCGGTATGGATGATCAGCCACGCCTGATATCCGCAATGAGCGAGATGCTGGAGCAGGGAGCGATCCGGCCATTACTGGATCATGAACGTTTCACCTTTGCCCGGATTGCCGAGGCTCACCGCCGCCTCGAATCCGGTCTCGCCGTTGGTAAAATCCTGTTGCAACGATAGGGGTGATTTACGGTCATAAAAAACGCCAGCCTTCCGGCTGGCGTTTTTCGTGGAGCTAAACCTTAAAGGTTAGTGCTTAAGCGATGTTCGCTTCAGCCGCCTTCGTGGTGTAGTTCTCCATTTGGTCGAAGTTCAGGTACTTGTAAATCTCCTTCGACATGCTATTCAGGTCCTTGGCGTACTCCATGTACTCCTCGGTAGAGGGCAGTTTACCCAGAATCGCGCCTACCGATGCCAGTTCCGCAGAGGTCAGGTACACGTTGGCGCCGTCGCCCAGACGGTTCGGGAAGTTACGGGTAGAGGTAGACAACACCGTGCTCTTGGCGGCGACCCGTGCCTGGTTGCCCATGCACAGTGAACAGCCTGGCATTTCAGTGCGCACACCGGCTGTGCCATAGATGTTGAAGTAACCTTCTTCCATCAACTGCGCCTGGTCCATCTTGGTTGGCGGAGACATCCAGAGCCGGGTTTTCAGCGGCTCTTTGTTCGCCTCAAGCAGTTTGCCAGCAGCGCGGAAGTGGCCGATGTTGGTCATGCAGGAGCCAATGAACACTTCGTCTACCTTGTCTCCCGCCACTTCGGACAGAGTCCGGGCGTCGTCTGGGTCGTTCGGGCAGCACACGATTGGCTCTTTGATGTCGGCCAGATCGATCTCGACAACATGCGAATACTCAGCGTCTTTATCAGCCCGCATCAGCTTCGGATTGGCAATCCACTCTTCCATTTGCTTGGCGCGACGTTCCAGAGTGCGCGGATCGCCATAACCTTCAGCAATCATCCAGCGCAACATGGTGATGTTCGAACGCAGGTACTCGGCTACCGACTCTTCGGACAGGTTAATAGTACAACCCGCGGCAGAGCGCTCGGCAGAGGCGTCAGAAAGCTCGAATGCTTGCTCAGCGGTCAGGTGCTCAAGACCTTCGATCTCCAGAATACGGCCGGAGAATTCGTTAATCTTGCCTTTCTTCTCAACGGTCAGCATGCCTTGCTTGATGCCGTACAGCGGAATGGCGTGTACCAGATCGCGCAAGGTGATGCCTGGCTGCATTTCGCCTTTGAAACGAACCAACACAGATTCAGGCATGTCCAATGGCATAACGCCAGTGGCGGCAGCGAACGCTACCAGGCCAGAGCCGGCTGGGAACGAGATACCCATTGGGAAACGGGTGTGGGAGTCGCCACCGGTACCAACGGTATCTGGCAGCAGCATACGGTTCAGCCAGGAGTGGATGATGCCGTCACCAGGGCGCAGGGAAACACCGCCACGGGTCTTGATGAAATCTGGCATGGTGTGCTGCATTTCAACGTCAACCGGCTTCGGATACGCTGCGGTGTGACAGAAAGACTGCATAACCAGATCAGCCTGGAAGCCCAAGCAAGCCAGGTCTTTCAGCTCGTCACGAGTCATTGGGCCGGTGGTGTCCTGGGAGCCCACAGTCGTCATGTGTGGCTCGCAGTAGGTGCCAGGGCGAACGCCTTGGCCTTCTTCCAGACCACAAGCCTTGCCAACCATTTTCTGGCCCAAGGTGAAGCCTTTGGTGCCGGCTTCCGGATCTGCTGGTAGACGGAACAGGTCGGTTGCGCCTAAACCAAGAGCATCACGAGCCTTAGCTGTCAGGCCACGGCCGATGATTAGAGGAATACGACCGCCAGCCTGAACTTCGTCCAGAATAACTTCAGACTTAAACCCAAACTCGGAGATGGTTTCTCCAGCTTCGTTCAGGATTTTGCCGTCGTATGGGCGGATTTCAATCACGTCGCCCATGTTCAGGTCGTCTACGGGTGCTTCGAATACCAGGGCGCCAGCATCTTCCATGGTGTTGAAGAAGATGGGGGCAACCTTGTTACCGATACACACACCGCCGGCACGCTTGTTCGGCACGCCAGGAATATCGTCACCGAAGAACCACAGTACCGAGTTGGTGGCAGACTTACGTGAAGAGCCCGTACCTACTACGTCGCCTACAAAGACAACGGGCAGACCCTTGGCTTTAATTTCGTCAATCTGGCTCATTGGGCCAGTTACGCCTTGCTCTTCTGGCTTCAGGCCGTCGCGTTCCATTTTATAGGCAGCGCGGGCGTGCAGCGGGATGTCCGGGCGGGACCAGGCATCGGGAGCAGGGGACAGGTCGTCGGTGTTGGTTTCGCCGGTTACTTTGAAAACAACCATCTTGGTGCTCTCGGGCACCTTGTTCTTGTTGGTGAACCACTCGCCGTTGGCCCAGGATTCAACAACAGACTTGGCGATGGCGTTGCCAGCGTCCATTTTGTCCTTCACATCGTTGAAGGCATCAAACATAAGCAAAGTGCGCTTGAGCTGCTCACCGGCCAGTTCTGCCAGATCGCTGTGGTCGAGCAAATCCACCAGAGTTTCAATATTGTAGCCGCCCTGCATCATGCCCAACAGTTGCACGGCTTTGGGCTTGTCCAGCAGCGGAGACGTTGCTTCGTCTTTAACGATCGCGGTGAGGAAGGCCGCCTTCACGTAGGCGGCTTCATCCACGCCCGGTGGAATGCGGTTTTCCAACAGGTCGACCAAAGTAATTTCTTCGCCTGCTGGCGGGTTTTTCAGCAGCTCAACCAGAGCAGCCGTTTGTTCAGCGTTCAGCGGCTTGGGGGGAATATCCAGAGCCGCACGTTCTGCAACGTGTTCACGATAAGCTTCTAACACGATTTGAACCCTCATCAGTTGGTATGTCCCGCACCCTTGGCAACACGCCTGGCGGGAGATTTATGGCGGAAAGACGGTAAGTTGGCGCTGCATTCTACAGGAAAGCACTTATAAAGTTAAGTTGGACAGTGGTCGGAGGCACCTGATAGTGCGTTATAATCGCCGGCCCATTGGATTGACGTTGTTGCTTACATGACTCACAAAACAGACTCCATGGCTCAGGCCCTGCAAGAGATCCACGACTTTCTGCCTTGCGCTACGCCGCAACAGTGGATTGATAACGCGCTGGCAAACCAGGATTTGATGCTTATTGACCACGCCCATTGTGAGAAAAAAGCAGCATCAACGGCGCTTAGCCTGATGTATCGTTATGTAGAAAACACGAACCTGTTAAACAAAATGTCTCGGCTGGCCAGGGAAGAGCTGCGTCACTTCGAGCAAGTGCTGGCCATTATCAACAAGCGAGGGGTGTCCTATTGCCATCTGGCTCCTGCGCGCTACGCGGCAGGCTTGCGCAAGAACGTGCGCACGGATGATCCGGGTCGCTTGGTGGATGTGATGGTAGTGGGCGCCATTATTGAAGCCCGTTCATGCGAACGGTTTGCCGCCCTGGTCCCGTTCCTGGATGAGGAGTTGGCGGACTTCTACAGCAGCTTGCTGAAGTCTGAGGCCCGCCATTACCGTGACTATCTTGCTCTGGCTGAGCAGGCCAACGGGGGGGCTGTGGATGAGAGGGTTGCGGAGTTCATAGCTGTTGAAAAGCAGCTGATTCTGGAGCCGGATAGTGAGTTCCGGTTTCACAGTGGGCCAGTTGCAGCTGCATAGTGCGCGCCCGGCTCAGGTAAGGGCGCGGCACAGACCTATCCAAGCGTCTATTCCTGCGCTTCGATATTTTTGTTTGTGCAAAATAAAATAGAACTGTCGCTCGAAATTTCGATGTTCGGGGGGCTCAAGGCGAATCAGGCTGCCACGGCTGAAGGCGTCGGCGAGCGCCACTTCTGACAGGCACCCGATGCCCAAGCCCGTTTCTACGGCCCGCTTGATTGCTTCCGTATGCTCCAGTTCCAGTAACACGTTCAAATCCGGAAGTAGGCCTTGCATGCCGCGATCAAAGCTTTGCCTGGTGCCAGAGCCCTCTTCCCTCATGATCCAGGTGGCGTTCCGAAGATCTGCGTCTGACAGTTTTTTCTTGGCTGCCAGTGGGTGCGTGGGTGAACAGAAGATAACCAGCTGATCGCCGCGCCAGGGCAAGACATCCAATTCCGAAGGTTGCAGTTCGCCTTCAATGAGGCCGATGTCGAGTTCGAAATCTTTGACTCTGCGTGCAATGGTGCTGGTGTTGGCCACTTCCAGTGATACTCGAGGCTTGGTAGGGGTATTCATGTATTGGGCCATTACGCCAACGGCTAGATAGTTGCCTATAGTTAAGGTGGCTCCAACTTTTAGAGCGCCTACTTCAGAGTGTTTGTTAAAGGTCTGCTCCAGCTCTGTTGCCTGGGCGAGTACGGCTTCTACTTTTGGGCGATAAAGACGCCCAAGCTCATTCAGTTGCAGACGCTTGCCAACACGGTCGAATAATTGAATGTTGAATTGGTTTTCCAGTTCCTTGAGAGCGCTGCTTGCGGCAGACTGAGACATAGCCAGCGATTCTGCAGCGCGAGTAATGTTTTGGAAACGTGCGGCCGCTAGAAAGACTTCAAGTTGCCTGAAACTGTACTTCATAACAAAACGCTCTAAATCGACGCATCCGAATAAGGTTATGGGAATATACCATTACATCGATAGGTTAGTGGTGCGGTAGACTCTACGCAATTCATATTTTAAACGTTCGCCGCCGAATCGGACAGGTAAGAGGTTTACATGAGTAACTTGATAAAAGAAACCGTCACCAGCGTACATCACTGGAACGATACCCTGTTTAGTTTCAAGACCAGCCGTGATCCAGGGTTTCGATTCAAGAATGGCCATTTCGTGATGATCGGTCTGGAGACTGAAGGCAAGCCTTTAATGCGTGCCTACAGTATTGCCAGTGCAAATTACGAAGAGGAGCTGGAGTTCTTTTCTATCAAGGTACAGAACGGCCCTCTAACTTCCCGGTTGCAGAAAATTCAGGTAGGGGATGAGATTCTGGTAAGTCGCAAGCCTACCGGAACCCTTATTTTGGATAACCTTTTGCCGGGCAAAAACCTGTGGCTGATTAGCACGGGTACTGGCCTTGCGCCATTTATGAGCATTATCAAAGACCCCGAAGTGTACGAGGCGTTCGATAAGGTAATCCTGACCCACGGCGTACGCTACGCATCAGAACTTGCGTATCAGCAAGAGATTGAAGAACTGCCGGAAAACGAGTTCTTTGGTGAGATGGTTAAAGGCAAGCTTGAATACTACCCCACGGTCACACGTGAGCCTTTCCGTAATGAGGGGCGGCTCACAGTGGCCATGGAAAGCGGGAAAATAACCAGAGACATGGACCTTTCAGATTTCGACCTGGAAAATGACCGATTCATGGTCTGTGGCAGCCCGAGCATGCTCAAGGATACTTGTGCAATACTTGATAACATGGGCTTCAAAGAGGCCCGGGGTGGCGACATGGGGCATTACGTGATTGAGCGGGCCTTTGTTGAGAAGTAGCTCAGGGTTTTGCGGGCGGCTTGTCGTGCACCTTGGACGTGGTTTTCCTTGCAACCGATTCGAAGCTGAATTTCGGCCATTTTTCCTGACCTTTTACCCTTCCAAATTCCGCACCCGCTGCGCCAGTATGGAAAAATCAAAGAGCTTTCCTTTGGGTAGAAGTAGCAGTAGCAAAGACACCGCAATGGGCACCAGCGATGCTAACAGGAAGGATTCCAGCAGGTAGGTAGTGGGTGCGCCCGGTGCCGGGAACACCATCAGCCCGGCAACCAGACCGGTAAAGGTGCTGAGTGCGGCGTTATAGCTTTGGTAGCGGGCGTTGTAGAAGCCAAAAAACACCGGGAAAGCAGCGGCGCAGCAGAGTAGATCGGCCAGTAGGAACAGATAAAGCACGCTGTAACCTTGGGCGGCAACGAACAGCACCGGCACCGACAGCAACACAATCAGCCAGCGCGATAGCGACAGCAGGCTATGATTGCTCAGCTTTGGTAGCAGCCGGTGCAAATCCACCACCATGATGCTTGATAACCCACTGATGGTGGAGTCGGCGCTGCTCATAATCAGCGCCAGGCCGAACGGCAGCAGGCCGATGGCAAACCACAGAGGCACATCTGCCAATAGCACACTGAACAGCGCCACCGAACCATCGCCCGGCAAGCCCAGCCCCACAAACGCCAGCCCGAACAGGCCCATGATGAAAATGATGGGGAAGCTCAGCAGGCCACTGATGATAAAACCGTTGCGGATGACCTTGTTATCGCGAGCGGCGAAGATGCGCTGCCAAGTGCCTTGGTAAAACAGGCCGGTCAGCACCACTGCAATAAAGAACGTCAGGCCGGATTTCAGGCCGTTAACATCCAGCGGATTCAGCAGGTGTGGCGCTTTTTCCTGCAAGCCCTGCAGCGCTGGGGTCAGGCCGCCAGTGGCTTGCCAGCCAAAACCAATCAGCAGTGCCAGAAATGGCAAAATCACCAGCATCTGTACCCGGTCGGTAAAAATGGTGACCCGCAGCCCGCCGTAAAGAGTGTATAACAGGGTGGCCGCCATCACGATGGTGGCGGTTAGCCACAGGGGAACCGGCGCCAGCAGCGACACCATTTTGGCGACGGCAGTCAGGCCCGCCGTCAGGCTGATAAACAGATAGAAAATCATGATCACCAGCACGAAACCGTACATCACCCTGCCATAGCGGCCTAGAACAAACTCGGTGAGGGTGTGGCCTTCGGGCATCAGTGTGCGAATGCGATGGCCCAGGGGGATCATGATGAGCCGCGGCGCCAGTGCGCCCAGAGCGTAGCCGGTAACCGCACCAATACCGCCCCAAGTAGCCGCTTGTGCCGGGCCGAACAGAATCCAGGTGCCCATGGTGGTGGCCAGCAACGTTAACAGGGTGGCGGAGCTGTTCTGGCTGTTACGAGCCACCAGAAAATCGTCCAGTTTGTCTTGTTTGTGGCGGGCGTAAATCAAGCCGGGTATGGCGAACAGAGCCGCGAACAAAACCAGCGACACAAGGGCGGTAGAGGAGCTTAACATCGGTAATCTTCCTTGCCGTGGCTGGCGGTAGTGAAATCGCCAAAAATGGCGTATCACCGGGACGGCCGCGAAAAAGGAAGGTGCACTCAGGCCCGCGTGGAGCAGGCGTTTCCTTCCCTTCGCCGGAATTACCCGGATCAGGTTCGAAGGGTTCCCGCACACAGTGCGGAGTCTCAGCCATCGCAATGGCGCCCCCAGGAATGTCAACAGAGTAGGAAGTCTGTTCGTACTTGTCAATTGCAGGTATCTGGGCCTACAGGTCTGTGCGTCCGTTGTGCTATGGTTTTGGCTCGACACGGGGTGTCCTGCTTTGCGGGGCTGAGAGTACACCCGTTGAACCTGATCCAGTTCACACTGGCGAAGGGATGTCAGCCGCAGGCGCAGATGAAATACAGCGCCGCATCTGTGACTTCATACCTTCGCCTCAGCCATGAGGTGTCTATGTACAAATCCGCCCGTTTTGATCAACAGCTGGTTCTGATAACCGGTGCTGCCCGCGGTTTGGGCGAACATTTGGTGCGCGCGTTTTTGCGCGAAGGCGCCAGCGTGGTGATCAACTATCGCAACAGCGCCGAAGCAGCGCACAAACTGGCCGGCGAAGATCCGGTACGTGCGCTGGCGGTGCAGGCTGACGTGACCGACCGCGCCGCAGTGCAGGCGATGTTCGCCCAGGCACGGCAGCACTTTGGGTTTCCGGTGACCACCGTTATCAACAACGCCCTGCCGGATTTTTCATTCAATGGCGACGCTCGCCCCAGCGCGGAACAGCTAACCTGGGAAAATCTGAACCAGCAGTTTGCCGGCGTGGTGGGCGGGGCGCTGAATACCACCCAGGCGGCGCTGGCCGGCATGCGCGAAGCGGAATTTGGCCGCATTGTGAACGTGGGAACCAACCTGTTTCAGAATCCAGTGGTGCCGTATCACGATTACACCGCGGCCAAAGCGGCGTTGCTGTCACTTACCCGCACCCTGTCGCAAGATTTGGGGCCGGACAACATCACCGTGAATATGGTCTCCGGTGGCCTGCTGCGCACTACCGACGCCTCTGCCGCCACGCCCGAAGCCGTGTTTGATTTCATCGCGGCCAGCACACCGCTGCGGCGGGTGACCACGCCGGCGGAATTTGCCGACGCTACGCTATTTTTTGCCTCGCCCTGGGCGCGCTCGGTGACCGGGCAGAATCTGGTGGTGGACGGTGGGTTGGTGAAAAACTGATGGCTGCCTCACCGTCAGATCCACGCATGATGCACCTCAATCTCTTCCTGATGGGCTGCGGCCATCACCGGGCTGCCTGGCGCCATCCGCAGTCGGCGGTGGAACAGGTGGGCGATATCCGTTATTACGAGCGTCTGGCGCAAACCGCCGAGCGCGGCAAGCTGGACGCGGTGTTCTTCGCCGATAGCAATTCGGCCGGTAACGTGTCAGATGGCAGCTGGTTTTACCTAGAGCCGCTGACGGCCATGGCCGCCATGAGCCGGGCAACGGAGAAAATCGGCTTCATCAGCACCGTATCCAGTACCTTTTACACTCCGTTTCACGCCGCGCGCCTGGTGGCCTCGCTGGATCACATCTCTGGCGGCCGCATCGGCTGGAACGTGGTTACCTCAATGTTTGATGTGGAAGCCCGCAACCACGGTTACAAAACCATGCCCGATCACGCCGAGCGCTATCGCCGCGCCGACGAGTTTGTTCAGGCGGTGCTGGGGTTGTGGGATTCTTGGGCCGATGACGCCTTAACGTTTGATCGCCAGGGCCATTACGCCGACCCGGCCAAGGTGCAGCCCATAAACCACAGGGGTGAGTTTTTTCGAGTGGACGGGCCGTTAAACGTACCCCGTCCACCGCAGGGGCATCCGGTGCTGTTTCAGGCTGGCGCTTCTGAGCCCGGGCGGGAGCTGGCAGCCAGATGCGCTGAGGCGATTTACGCGGTGGCTTACGATTTGCCAGCAGCGCAAAGCTACTATCGCGACATAAAACGGCGGGTAAAAGCCGCCGGCCGTGAGGTTAACGTGCCGATCATGCCCGGGCTGGTCACTTACGTGGCGCCCACCGAAGCGGAAGCAAAAGCCAAGCAGCGTGAGCTAGACGAATTGTTGCCCGCCGATGCGTCTTTGCGCCAGTTGGCCCTGTTTATTGGGCAGGACTGTTCAGGCTGGGAACTGGATGCACCGGTGCCAACGCTGCCGCCGCTGGAAGAGTTCAGCGGGCCGCAGGGGCGATACAGTACCATTTTGCGAATTATTGAAACCGAACAACCCACTCTGCGCCAGTTACTAGGTCGGTTGGCGGCGGGCGGAGGCCACTGCACCATGGTGGGCACGCCAGAGCAGATCGCCGATAAGATGGAGCATTGGTTCCGCAACGAAGGCGCTGATGGTTTCAACCTGATGCCGCCGTCGCTGCCTGCTGGTATTGAAGACTTTATCGAACAGGTGGTACCGGAACTGCAACACCGTAGGTTATTCCGCATGGAATATCAGAGCAATACTCTGCGCGCGCATTTAGGCTTGGCGCGTCCTGGCAATTCCTGAATCAGGTGCCTACTGCTGAAATGAAAACGCCGCATCCAAAGAGGCGGCGTTTTTGCTTCCGGTCGGCGCTGCTTAAGCGCTGCTGGCGGCCGGCACGCCTTCTTGGCAAATGGCCGCAATCGCATCGGCTGCGTGGCGCAGGGCGGGCAGGTAACTCAGCGCCTGCTCACGATTCACCCGGATGATTGGGGCCTGCATGGCTACGCCGATATTGGACACGCCGGTGGGATTAGACGCTAGCACTGCAATGCACAGCAGCCCCGGTAGAAATTCTTCATCGTCAAACGCGTAGCCCTGCTGCTTTACGGTTTCAATTTCTTGTTCCAAAGTCTGGTGGTCGGTTAGCGTGTTACGGGTAAACTGCTTCAGCGGCATATCCGCCAACAGGCGGCGCTGAGCTGGGGTCATTTGCGCCAGAAACAGTTTGCCGCTGGCGGAGCAGTGCACCGGTACGCGCGACCCTGGGTGCAAGTGAAAACGCAGGGGTGCCGGTGTTTCAACTCGATCCAGATACAGAATTTCGCCACCAGATAGGGCGGTAATGTTGCAGCTTTCACCGATGTCTTCCACCAATGACGTCAGTATGGCGTGGCGCGCGCCACGTACGGTGTCGTTCAATAGCAGGTTTTCTGCCAGCCGGCGCAAGCGCCCGCCGCGGCTATAATGACGGCCGTCTGCTTCGCGCTGCAGCATGCCCGAGCTTTCTAACTGCTGCAGCATGCGGTGCAGGGTAGGCTTGGGCATGCCCGTTTCCTCAACCATTCCCTGCAGGGTAAAGAACTGATCTTTCTCTGAAATCACTTCCAGAAGCGTCAGTAAACGTTGCGCCGGCGTGTCGCCTTCCAGGCGGGTCGGATCTGAATTGATTGTGCTCATAGTGTCATCCCCTTCCTTAATGGTGTCGACTATGTTTTATTTCGGAAAATAAAGCAATTTGTATGATTTTACGGAATCTGTATTGACGGAAGGCTCAGATAAGTCTAGATTCGTCTGTATTCCGTTTTCCGGAATGAAATATACTATAAAATGAATTTTAGGCGAAAAGCCTGGCACTACTCCGGAGATAACTCATGAGCACAAACACCAACACAGATAACCGTCAGGTCGTTGAAGGCAAGCAGAAGATGACGCCTTCTGAAGCGTTTGTAGAAACGCTGGTCGCCAACGGCGTGACCGACATGTTCGGCATCATGGGCTCGGCCTTTATGGACGCCATGGACATTTTCGCCCCAGCCGGCATTCGTCTGATTCCCGTAGTACACGAGCAGGGTTCGGCGCACATGGCCGACGGTTATGCCCGTGTATCTGGTCGCCACGGTGTACTAATCGGCCAGAACGGCCCCGGTGTATCCAATAGCGTTACCGGTATTGCGGCGGCTTTCTGGGCTCACAGTCCGGTGGTCATCATTACGCCGGAAACTGGCACCACCGGCATTGGCCTGGGCGGTTTCCAAGAGTGTAACCAGCTGCCGATGTTTCAGGAATTTGTAAAATACCAAGGCCACGTAACCCATCCGTCGCGCATGGCTGAGTACACCGGCCGTTGTTTTGACCGCGCAATGTCGGAGATCGGGCCTACCCAGCTGAACATTCCCCGTGACTACTTCTACGGTGAAATTGAAGCCGAAATTCCTAAGCCTGCGCGCTTGGACCGCGGCCCCGGCGGCGGTAAGAGTCTGGATGAAGCTGCTGAAATGCTCGCCAATGCCCGTTTCCCGGTGATTGTTTCCGGTGGTGGTGTGGTGATGGCAGACGGCGTAGAAGCTTGTAAAGCCCTGGCTGAACGTTTGGGCGCGCCAGTGGTTAACAGCTACCAGCACAACGATTCTTTCCCCGCCAGCCACCCACTATGGTGTGGCCCATTGGGCTACCAGGGTTCCAAAGCAGGTATGAAACTGATGGCTCAGGCCGACGTGGTGCTGGCGCTGGGAACGCGGCTTGGACCATTTGGTACTTTGCCGCAGCATGGCATGGACTACTGGCCGAAGGATGCAAAAATCATCCAGATTGACGCCGACCACAAAATGCTGGGCCTAGTGAAGAAGATTGCCGTTGGCATTTGTGGCGATGCCAAAGACTCGGCTGAAGCGCTGACCGAACGCCTTAAGGGCCGTGATCTGGTGTGTGACGCCACTCGTGACGAGCGTGCTGATCTGATCGCCAGCGAAAAAGCTGCCTGGGAAAAGGAGCTGGACGAGTGGACTCACGAAAAAGACCCGTTCAGCCTGGACGCCATTGAAGAGGCGGAGAACGAAACACCGTTCTCCGGTGGTTCTTACCTGCATCCGCGCCAGGTACTGCGCGAGCTGGAAAAGGCCATGCCGGAAAACGTTATGGTGTCTACCGATATTGGTAACATTAATGCCGTAGCGCACAGCTACCTGCGCTTTGAAAAGCCACGCAGCTTCTTTGCCCCAATGAGCTTTGGTAACTGCGGTTACGCATTCCCGACCATTATGGGTGCCAAAGTTGCCGCGCCTGAGCGCCCGGCCATTGCCTATACTGGTGACGGTGCCTGGGGCATGAGCCTGATGGAAACCATGACTGCGGTTCGTCACGACATCCCGGTAACCGTGGTGGTCTTCCATAATCGCCAATGGGGCGCCGAGAAGAAGAACCAGGTTGAATTCTACAACCGTCGCTTCGTTGCTGGCGAGCTGGACAACCAGAGCTTCGCTGAAATCGGACGCGCCATGGGGGCCGAGGGCATGACCGTTGATAGCCTGGACGATGTAGGTCCGGCGCTGAAGAAAGCGATCAATATGCAGATGAACGAAGGTAAAACCACCATCATCGAAATCATGTGTACCCGCGAGCTGGGCGACCCGTTCCGCCGCGATGCGCTGAAGAAGCCGGTGCGTTTGCTTGAAAAGTACCAGGACTACGTGTAACGCATAGCGTTGCCGATAGAACTTACCCCCGGCCTTGCCGGGGGTTTTACGTTACGCCGCCCTTTCTGGTGGCCAGGCAGGTACTATGAAAGCCCTGAATCAAATATTGGAAAATGCAAAGCAGTCACCACGGCGCATCGTATTGTGCGAAGCGGATGACGAGCGCGTGTTGCGCGGCGCAGTTAGAGCCGCTGAAGCTGGCATTGCGCAGGTGATTATGGTTGCCGCGGCGGACACCGTTGCCGCAACAGCTGCGCGTTGTGACATTGATGTGTCGGCAATTGACGTTGTCGATCCCGCCAGCTCGCCGTTAACGGAAAGCCTGGCGCAAGCGCTGTACACACTGCGCGAGAAAAAAGGCATGACCCGCAAACAGGCCGATGCCAGCGTACGTGAGCCCCTGTGTTTCGCCAACATGATGGTGCGCGAAGGCCACGCTGATGGTTCAGTAGCAGGCGCTGTGAACACCACCGCCAATGTGGTGCGCAGCGCCATCCAGATTCTTGGACTCGCACCGGGTACCACCCTGATATCCAGCTTCTTTCTGATGATGCTGTGCAAACCCTTTCACAACCTGAAAGGTGGAATGATCTTCTCTGATTGCGGCTTGGTGATTGATCCAGATGCCACCGAATTATCGCAAATTGCCCTAGCTGCGGCTGACAGCGCGGAATTATTGCTGGGTGAGGAAGCCCGAATTGCCATGCTATCGTTTTCCACTAGTGGTAGTGCCCAACATAGCCACGTTGATAAAGTGCGCTTGGCAGCACAGGCAGTAAAACGCCTGCGACCGGATATCGCAATTGATGAGGACGTGCAGCTGGATGCGGCGATTGTAGCTGATATCGCAGAGCGCAAATTGCCCGACTCCAAAGTGAGAGGCAGAGCCAATGTACTGATTTTCCCCAGCCTGGAAGCGGGCAATATCGGTTACAAGCTGGCGGAGCGGATTGGCGGAGCGGAAGCCATTGGGCCACTGTTGCAGGGCTTGAACAAACCGGCCAATGATCTGTCGCGGGGCTGCAGCGTGGATGATATTTACCACGTAATTGCGGTAACCACGGTGCAGGCTCAGTCTGCCGCCCAGCGTGCTGGCCACGTGGCATAACGCTGCAGTGGATATTCTGCTGAATGTACCCTGGTTATTTCTGCTGATTGCCGCGTTTGCCGGTTATTTTCAGACCGTCACCGGTTTTGGCCTGGGTATGATTGTTATGGGTTTGGCTGGTGGCATGGGCATTGCACCAGTGACCTCAGTCGCCGCTGTGATTAGCCTAATGACCTTGGCAAACTGCGTGGTTGCGCTGCCTGGGCGCTTACACCACGTTTACTGGCCGTCGGTAGCCTCCGCTGCGGTCGCCATTGTGCCGTCTATTATGCTCGGCGTGCTGATGCTGAATTACCTGAGCAGCAGTGCTTCTGTCATAGTGCGTGTGTTGTTGGGTGTTGTGATTATTTATGGCGCCGCTGGCTTACTGTTGAAGCCGAACCAGCAGAAACAGGTGGCTGGTAAGGGCAGTTTTGCGTTGTTTGGTGGGTTGTCGGGATTTTTAGGCGGCCTATTTGGTATTGCCGGGCCGCCACTGATTTACCACTACTACCGCCAGCCCCTGGAACCCGTACGCATCCGTAATACCCTGATTCTGCTGTTTGCCGTCACTTCAGGGGTACGTACCTTATTTGTGATAAGTCAGGGGCAAATGAACGCAGATATTTTGCTGCTCACCGCCTGGGCGTTTCCGGTGGTGGCCGTGGCCACCTGGCTGGGCCGGCGCTGGCCGCCGCCATTGTCGGCGCAAACCATGCGCCGGCTGGTGTTTGTGCTGCTGATATTGATCGGAGCGTCACTGATTGTGGCAGGCCTGTTTTAATCGGCGTGTTTCACTGATCGGGTGACGACAGCCGCCAGGCGCCGGGTTCGATGGGCAGAAACGCCGCGACTGCTGCGGTCGCAATCACGTGGGTGGTGCCATTATCCGGATCGTGCACGTTCAGGCCACCGTGCACGGCCTTTACTTCGGCCCGGCCACGGGGCAGTTCAGCGGCAACCACGTCACAATCCACTTTGCTTGGATACTGCACACCAATCGTCACTTCTACCCGCATCTGCAAGTGGTCGTAGCCCAAGGTTTTTATCAGCACTAGGGAGGAATGACGCAGGGCATCCTGCACCGCCCGGCAAGCGGCTTTGGTGTAATCCTCCCCGTACAGCGAATTGCTGCTGCCCATCTCCAGAATAATGCGCTGCTCAGTCATGATTGGGCTCTATATCAAAGGACACGATAATCGCGGCGTTGGCGATCACGCTGGTGTTGCTGCCATCGGGTTTGTTCACGTCCAGCCCGCCTTTGGTCAGCGTAATGCTGGGTTGGCCATAGGGGAATACGGCGAGCAGTGCCTCGGTGTTCACTTGCTCCGGCTTTTGCACGCCGATTTCCACATCAATCAGCATGGCCTCGCGGGGGAAGCCAAAGGCATCGGCCACGTTCAGGGAGTTGTGCCACAGTGCATCACGAATGGCCCGGGCGCAGGCCTCGGTGTAATCGCGGCTGCGAATGGAAGTGCCCATGCCAAACTGATGGGCCACGCGGGTTTTTGCCATCAAACGAATCCTCGGTAAATCAGCCTTAGGGTGTCCGCTACGCCGTTACTTCAACGGCGACAGTGTTTTGTCGCGCTTAGCGCCGTTTACGGTGACCAATCAACTGTACGATTTCCTCAAACAGGTGGTTGTTCAGCACTTGGGACATATCAGTGGCCAGGCTGTGGCGGTAAAACGGGCTTAAGTCCAGGCCTACGCCGAGCCCCAGAATATCAACTTCGCCCTGGCGTTCGCGTCGGGCCAGCACTTCTTTTAGATGATTATCCAGATAGAAGGCGTCGTTGGTCAGATTGGTGGCGCTGTCGGCCGGGCAACCGTCTGAAATTACCATTAGAATTTTTCGGCTTTCGTTGCGCGCCAGCAGGCGATTGCAGGCCCAGTCTACTGCTTCGCCATCAATGCCTTCGCGGAACAGGTCGCCTTTTAACAAGGCGGCAATGTCGCGGCGGCTGCGGCGCCAGCCCCGGTCGGCGCTTTTAAACACCAGATGACAGATTTCGTTTAGCCGACCAGGGTAGGCCGGACGGCCTTGGCGCATCCATTCTTTATAAGGCTTGCCGCCGTTCCAGGTGTTGGTGGTAAAGCCCAGCAGTTCGCTGCTGGCGCCAATCATATCCAAAGCGCGAATCAGAATGTCGGCAAGCATGGCCACCGGCTCACTTTGGTGGCGCATAGAGCCAGAGCAGTCGATGAGAATGCTGACGACGCAATCGGCCACCGGCCGTTGGCGTTCCTGATAGAACAGCCTGCGCTCGGTGGGCGAACTGACCAGCTGCGCCAGGCGGCGGCCGTCTATACGGCCTTCTTCTTCGCCGTACAGCCAGCCATCGCGCTGCAGTGTGGCCAATACCGCCGCAAGCTGGCGCGCGATGCGCTGCACGTTAATACCTTGCTCAGCGATGCCGGCGTCTAAACGCTCGCGGTACGCTTCCAGCTGGGCGGCGCGTACCAGGCCGGCGGCGGATACTTCGCGGTCGTGGGCGGTAGTGTATACGGTATAACCCTGCTGGTTTTCGCCAAAGGCTTTGCTGGTGCCGCTACGGGCGCTGGCAAAACCGTCGTCGTCATCGCCGTCCTGGTCAAAGTCTAACAGCAAGGCGAAGCCTTTCTGTTCGTCTTCGTCGTCATCCTTGTTGCTTTCGTCATTGTCGGCGCTTTGGCCTGCGCGCTGGGCTTCAACAAGGTTATCAATCAGCTCGGCAATGGCCTGGGCGTGGGGTATATAAGCTGCTTGATCGTGTCGGTTGCGGCGCAACCCAGCTAACGCGGTGCCCATAGACGAGGCCAGTGAAAAGCGTGTGCTCTCAATAAAATCTTCGGTTTCTTCCAGTACCTGGCGGGCGTTCAGCCTAGCCCAGCACATCTGGGCTACGGTGTATAAAAGAATGCCACTGCTGCCTTCGGCGCTGCCCGAGGTATAGAAATCATGGGACCAGCGCTCAAAACGCTGCTCCAGGTTGGCGACCACGCCGGTAAGCCGAGCTGGCACCAAGGTTTCTACTCGTAACTGTTCCAGCAATTCGAACACCAAGCGCGCAATGGGCTTTATCGGACAATGGGTTTTATGCAGGTTGGCATCGCTGTACAACAGGCGTAACGCCATGCCGTCCGCCGCAGCGCGGCAATCGATGAACGACGCGACCGAGGTATCAATGCGGTGATGGGGCGCGTGCATGGGCAGGCGATGTTCACCCTGATACAGGCGTTTGCCGCGAAAGTGAAGGTCGGCCTCGCCGCTGATAGCCCGGATAGATGCGGCACACAGCTCTTCCACCCGTTGCTGGCGGCGAGCCTGCTGCTGGGGGGTGCTGCTCATGGGGTGAACGACTCTTTCAGCCAGGATTCGTCCAGCTCTTCATCAAAGCAGCGCTGGTAGTATTCGGCCACAATCGAGCGTTCGGCGTCGTCGCATTTATTCAGAAACGACAAGCGGAACGCCAGGGCCGGATTGCGGAAAATCTCGCAGTTCTCGGCCCAGGTAATCACCGTGCGAGGCGACATCAGGGTGGAAATATCGCCGGCGGCAAAGCCTTTGCGGGTCAGGTCGGCCACGCTCACCATGGCATCAATCAGCTGGCGGCCTTTTTCACTGTCTTTTTCCGGCACTCGCGCCAGCACGATGGCGGCTTCCTCTTTGGCGCTTAAATAGTCCAGCTTGGCCACAATGTTCCAGCGGTCAATCTGCGCGTGGTTCAGTACCTGGGTGCCCTGGTACATGCCCGACATATTGCCCAGGCCCACGGTGTTGGCGGTGGCAAACAGGCGGAAATAGGGGTGCGGGTGAATCACCCGGTTCTGATCCAGCAGTGAAAAGTGTCCGTCGCGCTCCAGAATGCGCTGAATCACAAACATCACATCGGGCCGGCCGGCGTCATACTCGTCAAAAATCAGCGCCACTGGGCGCTGCAGTGACCAGGGCACAATGCCTTCCTGGAATTCCGTTACCTGCACGCCGTCGCGAACTACGATGGTGTCTTTACCCACCAGATCCAGGCGGCTGATGTGGCCATCCAGATTCACCCGCAGGCACGGCCAATTCAGACGTGCGGCGACTTGCTCTATATGGGTGGACTTGCCGGTGCCATGCAGGCCCTGAACCATCACCCGGCGGTTGCGAGTAAAGCCGGCCAGAATGGCCAGAGTCACGTCTGGGTTAAAACGATAAGCCTCGTCAATTTCCGGAACATACTCATCCCTGAAGCTGAAGGCCGGAACCTCAAGGTCGCTGTCTATGCCGAAGAGTTCGCGTACTGAACGTAGGGTATCGGGCTTGATGCCTGGCAAATCTTTCATCTGTGTCTCCTCGGGCCGACAGGGCGTGGGTCAGAAAGGTTGTGAGCCCTCACATCGTATTGTTCTAAGACCTATAGACTAACTCACTACAAAAAATATAAAAAGCGGAACATGGTGTTTCACTTTATAGAATATATGATCTAAAACTTAATGACAGGGTTGTCGCCCGAGCTGGTTCTGGCCCAAACAGAGTGTTGAAACTGGCGCTAATGACCACATGCCCCAGAGAGTAAACTGGCTTTTCGCACGTATCCCATGCCAATGGGCGCGAATAACAATGACAAATTCTTTTAAGTGGAGTTTATTATGAGTCAGCCTACCGTTGCCTTTCTGCAAGCCTTCAGCAATGCACTTAACAATCACGACATTGACGCCGTAATGGAAATGATGACCGACGATTGCGTGTTCAACGCCGTAGCCGGGCCAGAATTGCAGGGCAAGAGCTTTGTTGGTCAGGCAGAAGTGCGCCAGGGGCTTGAAGCTGCCTGGAAAAATGCGTCGGACGCTTGTTGGGTAGATGCTGAACACCACGTGATTGGCGATAAAGGCTTTTCTGAAAGCACCTATAAAGGCACCGCCGCTGATGGCGCACGCACCGAAGCACGCATGATCGACGCGTTCACTTTTCGCGAAGGCAAAATCGCCGTTAAGAACGCGTTCCGTAAGAATCGTCCTCCCGTAAACGCTTGAGTCTTTTTTGGGCTGAAGTAGGGTCATCCAATCGCGAGGAACCGGTCATGGAATCTGTAGAACTGAACAATAAAACCGATGTAAATGCCGAGCAGCGCACCCAGCCTTCGCTGCCTTACGATCCGGCTTATGATCCGCTGAAAAGCCCAACGCCCGGCGTTGGGCGGGATTACGCGCCGACCTACTGGATCGGCACGGCGGGCGAGCCTCCGGAAGACGATGGCCCGGTACAGGGCAATATAGATGCCGACGTGGTGATTGTGGGCTCCGGCTTTACCGGGCTCACAGCCGCTATTTTTCTGGCGCAGAACTACGGTATTAAAGCCACGGTGCTAGAAGCCAATCGCACAAGCTGGGGTTGTTCTACTCGCAACGGTGGGCAGGCTCAGTGCGCTACCGGGCGCCTGAAGCGCTCCCAGTGGATAGACCGTTATGGCCTTAAAACTGCGCACAAGCTGCACCAGGAATGCCTGGATGGGATGGAAACGTTCAAAGAGCTGATTAAAGACATTGATTGCGAACCGCAGCCGGGCGGCCATCTGTACATTGCGCACCGCGATAAGCAGATGCCGATTCTGGAAAAAGAAGCCAAGCTACTGCGCGAAACCTTTAATTACGACGCCCGGATCATGGATGCCGAAACGGTGAAGCGCGACTGGTTTGGTGATCAGGAAGCCGCCGGCGCCATGCACGAACCGGAAGGTATTGGGATTCACGCTGGTAAGCTGGCGTTTGGCTACCATCGCAAAGCCCGCGCTTTGGGCGTGAAGATCCATCCGGCCAGCCCGGTGCAAGGTTGGGAAACCCACGACGGTGTGCACTATTTGCGCACCCCCGGTGGCGTGGTGAAGGCCCGTGCCGTGGGTATGGCGACTGGTGGCTACACCTCACAAAGCCTGCACCCGCAGTTGAAAAACCGGCTGCTGCCCATTTTGTCCAACTCGATTGTGACCCGTAAGCTCACAGACGATGAGGTCAAAGCCTGCAACATGCACACCCGGCAAGTGATCACGGACACGCGGATTCTGCGCCACTACTACCGCCTGCTACCTGATAACCGCTTGCAGATCGGTAGCCGCAGCGCCATTACTGGCCGCGATGCGCCGCAAAGCAAATACAAGGAAATGCTGGTTGGCGATATGCATCGCAAGTTCCCGCTACTACAAGGTATCGAGCTTGACTATTCCTGGTGGGGTTGGGTGGATGTCAGCCACGATATGATGCCGCGTATTTTTCAGGCGGATCCGAAGGAAACCATCTATTACGCTCTGGGTTATGGCGGTAACGGTGTGATGTATTCAGCGCAGGCTGGCAAGCGCCTGGCACAGTTGATCGCCGGCGATAAAACAGGAATGGATATGCCGATCTTTGAATCGCAACTGCCATTCCCCAATGTCAAGGAAGTGGTGGAGTCGCAGGTATTTGCGCCATTCCGCCGCTTTGGTCAGAGTTTTCTGTATCGTTGGTACGCGTTCAAAGACGAGCGTCCGTAAACCGAATCAGCGTTCGCGCATTGCCTCCGGCACTAATCGCGCCAGGCGTTCCAGGCCTGGCTCGATTTTATCTTCCTGAATGGCGGAAAAACCCAAGCGCAAGTACCCACTGTACGCCTTGTCAAAGTAATAAATATCCCCGCACTCAATCAATATACTTTGCTTTCTGGCCAGCGCCTGCAGTTTGCGAAAATCCAGACCTTCCGGAGCTTTCAGCCAGAAGCTGGTGCCACCAAGGTTAGACGATGTGATGAACTTAGGCAGGTGGGTTTGCAGAGCTTCGCTCATGCGCTGCCAGCGCTGCTTGAAGGTACGGTGTACCTGGCGCAGCAGTACATCGTGGTAGCCCCGCTCCAGAAACAGTGCCAGCGAGCGCTGATTGTTGGTGGGCGGGTGGCGCAGCATCAGCCGGCGAATAGCGCGGGCCTCACGAATTAACGTGGGGTGGGCCACCATATAGCCCAGGCGAAGACCGGGTGACAGAGTTTTCGACAGACTGCCCACGTAAATAACCCGGTCGTGACGGTCCAGACTTTTCAGTGCCGGCGTAGGGTTGCTCTGGTAATTGGTTTCGCTGTCGTAATCGTCTTCGATGATCAGAAAGTTGTTCATTTCCGCCAGGTCCAGCAGGTGCCGCCGCCGTTCCAGTGGCATGGTGGCGCCGGTGGGGCATTGGTGGCTGGGCGTTACATAAACCAGCTGGCAATCGCTGATGGTGTCGTCTGGGCGCATGCCCTGGGCGTCTACTGGTAACAATTGAATGTTGTCGGTCAGCAGGCGAGCAATGTTGTACATATCCACATAGCCCGGATGTTCCATGCCAAAACGTCGGCCCGGTTTCAGCAGCAGTTGAGCCACGGTCCATAGCGCCTGCTGGGTACCAACGGTAATCAATATTTGTTCCGGCTTGGCCCACACTCCACGTCTGGGCAACAGGCGAGTGCGAATTTGCTCAATCAGCAGCGGGTCGTCTTCGCTGAAGTGATCCACGGACCAACTGCGAATGGCGGGCACACTCATGGAATCGCGGCTACATTCGCGCCAGTGCTGAGTGGGGAATAGGCTTGGATCTAGCTGGCCATATACGAATGGGTAGTCGTAACGATGCCAATCGCTTGGCTTGCGGATGCTTTGCTGGCGGGAAGGGCGGGCCGTTAACAGAGTTTCCCAGGGCATGGGTTCGGCGTCTATGTCGTTCAGCCGTATGGGTTTTTCAGCGCGACCTTCAAGCACGTCGGCGTTTACAAAGAAGCCGCTGCGACTTTTGGAAATCAGGTAACCGTCGTCTAACAGCTGTTCATAAGCCAGAACGACGGTGTTTCTTGCTATTTTCAGTTCATCGGCCAGTTTGCGGCTGGAAGGCAGGGCTTTGTCCAGAGGAATCTGGCCATCGAGAATAGCGTTGGCGATCTGTTCGCGCAGTTGGCGTTGCAGACTCTCTGGTAATTTCGAGTCTAAATGGAAAAGAAGCATGATGCTGGAGCTCTGTTCTTTTTTGGCTAATGAGAATTATGATCGATTATCGCACGGTTGTTGTAATTGACAAGTATTTGAGACGACTAGAGTTTTTTAGAACATCCTTCAGACTGGCCCAATACAAGGTTGCTGGCTGGCTCTATGGATTATAAGAATGAGTGCGTAAAAAAGAAGCGTCAGTCGTTAATGTTGCAGTAACAACACAATAATAGACGCGTTCAAATGTCAGGGTCAGACAGGCGTTATCAAAACACCCGCTGGCAATGACTGTCACAACAACAACAAGGCTTGGAGATTATTATGCGTACACACAAACTGACACTTCCTGTTGTCGTATCCGCCGCCTGCTTAGCGTTCAGCGCCAGCGCTATGTCCGCTACCTGGAAAATGGCCATTGGCGATGCTGCCGGTGGTACCCAGTATGAGCTTGGGAAAACCTTTGCCGCGGAGATGAATAAGCGCACCAATGGCAAAGTGAATATCAACCTGTTTCCCAATGGTCAGCTTGGTAGTGAGCAGGACACCATCAACAACGCCAGTATGGGCATTCTTGACCTGTCCATTCTTGCTATTAACAACATCACGCCGTTTTCCCCTACCGTTGGCGTTATGACTCTTCCGTATGTGATTCGGGGGCCTGAAGATGCCAAGATGCTAACCCAGGGTGATGTGGGCCAGCAGATGACTGAAAACACCATTCGCGACGCCGGCGTGCGTATTCTGGGTTGGGCCTATTCCGGCTGCCGTCGCCTAAGCAACTCGGCCAAACCGGTGGCGTCGCCGTCAGATCTGGACGGATTGGTGATTCGGGTACCGAAAAACGAAATAATGATTGCGTCTTACCAGTCCTGGGGTGTTAACCCAAGCCCGCTGGCGTGGTCTGAAACCTTTACCGCTCTGCAGCAGGGCGTTGTTGATGGACAGGACAACCCATATATCACCATCGACGCCATGAAGTTCTACGAAGTTCAGAAATACATCACCGACAGCTGCTACGTGTTCTCGCTGGAGCCGCTGATTATGGGTGAGGGCGCGTTCCAGAGCCTAAGCCCGGAAATGCAGACTACTGTTATCGAAGCCGGCAAAGCCGCAACACAGCACAGCTATGACTACTTGTTGGCCAGTGAAGAAGGCATCAAAAAGCGCCTGGTCGAAGAACAAGGTATGACCATTGTTCAGCCTGCCAACGATGAAAAAGAGTGGATTGAACAGGCAACGAGCATTTGGCCGCGCTTCTACGACAGCATCGGCGGCAAGGACAAGCTTGATGATGTGTTGAGTGTTTTGGGCCGCGAGCCCGCACCCGCCGAGTAAACCGTAAACCCGCGCAAAATACGCAGTCCCCCAGGCTGGCCTAGCCGGCCCGCCTGGATGGTGTTTTCGGGGTCTTTCATCAGGTGGTCACTGATATGAAGAACATTCTATTCAAAATAATCGAAAACCTTGAGAACTACTTGTGTCAGTTTCTCCTGGTCACCTTTGTTGTTTTGTTGTTTCTCCAGATCGTGCTGAGAAATATATTCAGCTACTCGATCCCCTGGGGTGACGAGCTGGCAACCTATGCCTTCGTCTGGTTTGCTTATCTGGGCGCGGCTTATGCCACAAAAATGTCGGCCCACAACCGGGTTACCTTTCAGTTCAAGTTGTTTCCGCGTTGGGTAGAAACGTTCTGCGCGGTGCTCACCGACATTATCTGGATCGGCTTTAACGCCGTCTTTGTTTATCTGAGCTACGACTTTGTGTTTAACAAAATGAACCTGTTCTGGAAATCCCAGACCATGGGTATTCCAATGAAATATTTTTACTTTATTCTGCCGATCGCATTTACCGCCATGACTCTGCGCATCATCCAGAACAATTACCTGCGTTTTGTTAAAAAAGTAGATCTTGTCGACCCCGAAGCCAAGGCTCTTGAGAGCCTGAAAAAAGGCGAAGAAGAAAACGCTAACCACGAGGCCAGGGGGGAGAAATAAGCATGGAATCTACACTGATTTACGTTCTTTTTGGTGCGTTCTTTTTACTGTTGGTATTGGGTGCGCCCATCGCCATTTCTTTGGGTGTTGCCGCGTTGGCAACCTATCTGGCTCTGGGTGAAAACCCTCTAGCCTTTGTGCAGATGTCCTTTACTTCGGTGGGTGCCTTCCCGCTGATGGCACTACCGGCGTTTATTCTGGCTGGTGCGCTCATGGAGGCAGCGGGTATTTCCAAGCGGCTGGTGGATATTGCTGAAGCTTTTGCCGGCCCGATGACTGGCGGGCTGGCTGCGGCCACGGTGTTTGCCTGTATGTTCTTCGGCGCCATTTCTGGCTCCGGCCCTGCCACCACAGCAGCCGTGGGCATGCTGATGATTCCGGCCATGACCAATCGCGGTTATGACCGTGGCTACGCATCAGCCATTACCGCCTCCTCCGGTGGTCTGGGCGTGGTTATTCCGCCGTCTATCCCAATGGTGATCTTCGGTATTTCCGGGATGGGCTTGCAGCCACCGGCTGAGGCTATTGCTCTTCACGGTGAGTTCCAGACGCTGTCTATACCCAAACTGTTTATTGCCGGTATTGTGCCGGGAATGGTGATTGCCGGCTTCCTGTTGACCGTCAACTATATTATTTCACGTAAACGCGGCTACCGCGGGTTGAACGACCAATGGTCTTTTACGGATATCCGGATGGCCTTGCGCAAGGGTTTCTGGTCCATGCTGGCACCCATCATTATTTTGGGAGGTATTTACACCGGCCTGTTCACACCTACCGAGTCGGCGGTTGTGGCCATTGTTTACACGCTGATTGTGGGTATTTTCCTGCATAAAGAACTGCTGTTGAAATCGGCGCTGCGAACGCTGGAAACCACCACTTGGATTACCGGACGGGTACTGCTCATTCTGTTCACAGCCACGGTATTTGGCCGGCTGTTGGTAGAAAACCGGGTGCCGGCGCATATTGCCGAAGTGATGCTCGGTGTGACTGACAACACCTATGCCATCTGGGCCATGATCATCGGCTTCTTGCTGTTCGTAGGCATGTTCATGGAAACCCTCGCGGCCATTATGATTCTGACGCCGGTACTGCTGCCCATCATGTACATGCTGGGTATGGATCCGGTGCACGTGGGTATCGTTGTGGTGTGCGCGCTGGCCATTGGCTTCCAGACGCCACCATTGGGTGAAAACCTATTTGTCGCCTCGGGGATAGGCGGCGCATCTATCGAAGAAATTTCGATGAAGGCGCTGCCCTTCGCGGCGGCCTCTATCGCCGCCCTGTTTGTGATCGCTTACATTCCGACGCTGTCACTGTGGCTACCCAGCATGCTGGGCTACTGATGCAACACCGTTATTAATGCTATCCGCGATTCAGGGGGCAACCCTGAATCGCCAAGGAGACACCATGAGCCATAACATTGAACGCATTCTATGCAGCATTGGTATGCGCGGCAATTGCGATAACGTCATAGAGCAAAGCATCCGTCTGGCTTTCGCGACCGGCGCCAGTTTAGACATCCTGCACGTGGTCAAGTCGCTGTCAGACGACGTACTCAGCACGCTACGAAGCAATATCCGCGATCCCGAGGTATTGGGTTCTCTGATGGATCAGCGCATCGCGCAGGGTCGCAGTGAACTTGCTGCGGAGCTGGAGGCATTCTGGAGCCGGAATCCCAAGTTAAAGGATTTGATGAAGAATCGCGTTATTGAGTTGTCCGTGCTGGAGGGGTATCCCGCGTCGGTGATTTGTCACTTCGCCAACCGCGGCGAATTCGACATGATCGTGATGGCCGCTAACAAGAAAACCTACATGGCCACCTACGCCGGAAAGGTTACCAAGGGCGTTATCAAACGCGCCAAAGTGCCTGTTGTTGTCGTTCCGGCAGCACGCTGAAATTTTGGGAGTTATTTAGTATGTCGAGTATCCAGTTGTCCCGATTCTCATTACCGGGCTTGTTCAGCGCCGGGCAAAAGGTCATGCCGGGGGTGATGATTTGCGTGACCATCGCCTTAGCCACCACCTTTATCGCTGACCACTATGGCGGCCCTACACTGCTGTATGCCCTGCTGTTCGGGATGACCCTGCACTTTCTGACCGAAGAAGGCCGCTGCTTGGCCGGCGTGGAATTTTCTTCGCGCACCATTTTGCGCCTGGGTGTGGCTTTGCTGGGTGTGCGTATCACCCTTGAACAGGTAGCGGAACTCGGCATTGGCCCAGTGTTAACGGTTATTCTCGGGGTAACCCTGACCATTACCGTGGGTGCATTACTGGCTCGAATGCTTGGCCTCAGCCGTGAGATGGGGCTACTGACCGGTGGTTCGGTGGCCATTTGTGGTGCTTCTGCAGCTTTGGCGCTGTCGGCGGTCATGCCGCGCAATGAAATCCAGGAGCGCAACACCATCCTGACCGTGGTTGGGGTAACCACCTTGTCCACCGTGGCGATGATTACCTATCCTCTGATTGTGACGGCCCTGGGCCTTAGCGACACCGAAGCTGGTATTCTGTTGGGCGGCACTATCCACGACGTGGCGCAGGTGGTGGGCGCCGGCTATATGATTTCCGAAGGCGCTGGGGATGTGTCCACCTTCGTAAAACTGCTGCGTGTGGCCATGTTGGTACCGGCGGTCATGGTGTTTATCTTCCTGTTCCGCCGTAATCGCCAGGCATCCGACAGCGGTAAAGTGCCGGCTTTGCCAACCTTTCTGGTAGCATTTGTGGTGTTGGTGCTGATTAACAGCTTGGGCTGGGTTCCACCGGTGGTCACCGATGTGTTTACCGACCTGTCGCGTTGGAGCCTGGTAACGGCCATTGCCGCACTGGGTATTAAAACGTCATTCCAGAAGCTTGCGGTGGTTGGCTGGAAGCCAGTCATTCTGATGCTCGCTGAAACCCTGTTCCTGTTGTTACTGGTAATAGCGAGTATTCACTTTGGACTGGCGGATCTGTGATGGACATTATGGTTAATGGCGAGCCCATGACGCTGACCGGCCCCACCAGCGTGCATCAACTGTTGCAGGTCAGCGAGCTTGATTTACGGCGGCTCGCGGTGGAATTGAACGAAGAAATCTTGCCCCGCAGCCAACACCAGAAACGGCAGCTGTGCGCTGGCGACCGGCTTGAAATTGTTCACGCCATCGGTGGCGGCTAACACGGCGCAAGTCTACGCAACCAGACTATTCCTCCAACGCTGCAGGCGGAGAATGGTCAAAAACGGGAAACAACGATGTCAAAGCAATCCGTGGATAAGCCACTGATCATAGCCGGGCGGCAGTTTGAGTCGCGCCTTATGGTGGGTACTGGCCGCTACAAAGATTACGATGAAACCGCACGGGCACTCTACGAAAGCGGCACCGAAGTGGTGACTTTTGCGGTACGCCGCACCAGTATTGGCCAGAATCCCGATGAGCCTAACCTGTTGGACGCTCTGCCACCAAATCGCTACACCCTGCTGCCCAACACTGCTGGCTGCTATGATGCCCGTTCTGCAGTGCGCACCTGCAAGTTAGCCCGCGAGCTGTTGGACGGCCACAATCTGGTTAAGCTGGAAGTGCTGGGCGACGACAGCACCCTGTACCCGAACGTGGTGGAAACCCTTAAGGCGGCGGAAGAGCTGATACGCGACGGTTTCGATGTGATGGCCTACACCAGCGACGACCCCATTGTGGCGTTGGAATTGGAAAAGTTGGGCTGTTGCGCGGTGATGCCTTTGGGCTCGTTGATCGGCTCTGGATGTGGTATTCAGAACCCGCACAATATTCGCCTGATTATCGAGCGAGCCAACGTGCCGGTGCTGATTGACGCTGGTATTGGGGCTGCCTCTGAAGCCGCCTTTGCCATGGAGTTGGGCTGCGATGCCGTGTTGATGAACTCTGCCATTGCTCACTCGCCAGACCCAATCATCATGGCCCGTGCCATGCGCTTGGCAGTGCAGGCTGGTCGCGAAGCGTTTCTGGCAGGGCGGATGCCGCGTCGCGAACTGGCTGACCCCTCTTCTCCTCTGGCCGGGCGTATCGCCACGGTCTGACCACCTGATGAGGTGAGGGTGCAGAGCCGGTGTCTGCCGGAAACCGTGAGGTCGCACTCTGATCTGTATTCGGGAGTAAGTCCGTGTTGAGCGGTAGATTGCCAAAGCGCCTGCACCGGCGATTAAGGCAGCTGGGTTACCAACCGCCCTTCAAATCGATCTGGATGAAAAGCTGGCACAATGCGCGGAGTCCACTGGCCAGCTATGCGATGCCCAATCGTTGGTTGCACGATGACTTAGGGTTGGCCGATCTGACCCGCCAACGCCTCACCCAACTCGATATGTAACGTTGACATAGGGTGTATAGTACCTGGATTTAATTATCAGGAAAGATGGCATGTTTTACTATGAGCTTCAGCCCCGCTTCAGTGACACAGATGCTTTGGGTCATATCAGCAATACGACACTACCCGTCTGGTTTGAGCAGGCCAGAATGCCGTTGTTCAAGATCTTCCACCCAACCCTGGACGTGAAAACCTGGCCCCTGATCATCGCCCGCGTAGAAGTTGACTTTGTGGCACAGAGCTACTGGCACCTGCCGGTTGAAGTTCGTACAGGCGTCGGCAAAATAGGAAACAGCTCGTTTCAGGTGGTTCAGGAAGCTTGGCAGGATGGCAAGATGATTGCGCGCGGCAATGCGGTGTTAATTCACTTTGATTACAACTCAGAGAAAGCCCTCGCTATTCCTGACGACATCCGGGCAGAGTTGTCCGGTCACCTCGCTGAATAGCCTGACCCATGCACCAGCCGGCAACCTGTCGATATAACGAGGTGGTTCAGTGAATAACGCAAAATTCACGCTAATTGTATTGTCAGTCATCATACTCGTTGGGGGGTGTGACTCGGTTTCGCAAGCTACGGATGCCGCTGGAGTTGCGGCAAAGGGGGCAGCGGAAGAGGGTGTTCAGAAGGACATTTTATTGGCGCTTGAACCGGACGAAATGGACTGGGTGGGCCAGCAGATTTTTAACAATGAATGCAATGGGCAGTTTCAGTGTCTTGTTCACTGGAATGATGGAGAGGCGTTTCCCTCGCTGGGGATTGGACACTTTATATGGTACCCGGAAGGGGTAGATGAACCTTTTGTGGAGAGCTTCCCGAAACTTATTCAATATATGATCCAGCGGCAAGCACCGGTGCCTGAATGGCTCAGGGAGCTTGAGCCTTTCGATGCTCCATGGGCTGACAAAGCAGTATTTGAGTCTGCCAAAAATTCAGTCAGAGTGGCCGAGCTTCGGGAATTTCTGGCTGGCACTCAGGGGGTTCAAGCAGAGTTTATTTTCCGTCGCGCTCAGTCCTCCCTTGCAGTGATCGTTGAGTCGGTGCCCACGGACCGAAAATCACAACTACAAGCCGATCTGGAGGCCCTGAGCGCTACACCGGGTGGCATCTATGCATTGATGGACTATGTCAACTTCAAGGGAGAGGGCCTTTCAGACACAGAGCGCTATAACGATGTGGGCTGGGGGCTTCGACAGGTTCTTCTGGCCATGGAGCCCAACCCGGAAACCATAGCGCTGGAACGCTTTCGGGATGCAGCCGCCAAGGTTCTGACCCGAAGAGCTGACAACGCAGACGATCCGATCGAGAGAACCCGCTGGCTAAAAGGATGGCTGAAACGTCTGGAAACCTACAAAGAACCGGACGGTGTCCCCAACTCTGCAGAAAAAAACCCCTAATAATTAGTTGTATTTCTGAACTTTGTTCTACCTTGTAATAATAAGACTCTATGTTGCCGCCTAAAAGTGACGCGTCGCATTTCGCGATATGTGGCTTGCTTAGGGCTGGCTCACTGTCTCAGGTAAGCCCGAACGGCGACGAGAGTCTGGAAGATAAAAACAAGCAGACGTTCGGAGAAACAACAATGAAAAAAGCAATATCCGTAGCCGTTGGTATGGCACTTGTTGCAGGCGCGCTCACGACAACAAGCGTGTTTGCAGCAACAACGCTGGAAAGCGTAAAACAAAAAGGTCACCTCCAGTGTGGTGTGACCAGTGGTCTTCCTGGGTTTTCCCAGCCGGATGAGAAAGGCAGCTGGACGGGAATTGATGTTGATACCTGCCGGGCAGTAGCTGCAGCTGTTTTTGGAGATGCAAAGGCCGTTGAATTTACACCCCTGACAGCCAAGGAACGCCTCACGGCGTTGCAGTCGGGCGAAATTGACATACTGTCCAGAAATACCACCTGGACGCTTACCCGAGATGCATCGCTGGGGCTTAACTTTGCGGGTGTGAACTATTACGACGGGCAGGGGTTCCTTGTTAACAAGGACATTGGCGTAGATGACGCGACCCAGCTCGATGGCGCCACCGTGTGCATCCAGGCGGGCACAACCACTGAGCTGAATCTCTCGGATTATTTCCGTGCCAAGGGTATGGATTTCAAACCAATCGTTTTTGACACGTCGGAGCAATCTGTTCAGGGGTTTGCCGCAGGGCGCTGTGATGTGCTGACATCCGATCGGTCCCAGCTCGCCGCTTTGCGATCCAAGCTTGCCGACCCGAATTCCGCAAAAATTCTGCCTAATACGATTTCGAAAGAGCCCCTTGGGCCGGTTGTGCGGCAGGGTGACGACGAGTGGTTCAACATCGTCAAGTGGGTATTGTTCGTTCAGATCAACGCGGAGGAGTTGGGTATTACCGAGGCCAATGTGGACGACATGCTGAAGTCGGATAACCCGAATGTCCAGCGTCTGCTGGGAACGGATGGCGACATGGGCGCCAAATTGGGCGTTCCGGATGACTTTGGTTATGCCATCGTGAAGCAGGTTGGTAACTACGGCGAAATGTACGACCGCAATATTGGTCCTGATACGGCCCTCGGCCTTGAACGAGGTATCAACGCCCTTTGGACAAATGGTGGCATTATGTACGCGCCACCAGTGCGCTAATACCTGAAAGGCTTCACCGGGGGTGTTCTTGCAATGCACCCGGTGTTAACTCTGACGCTGTGTATTGCAGGGAAGCTTTTCGGGACATTGCATGAAAAAACAAACGATTGATTCCAGGCCCGCCGGGCCAAAGCCCTGGTACGACCCGCGGGTTCGAGCTCTGGTTTTCCAGGTTATTTCTTTGGCCGTGGTGTGCTGGGCCGGCTGGACGTTGATAGGCAACACGCTCTCGAATATGGAGAGCCGGGGTATCAGTACCGGGTTCGGGTTCCTTGATGAGTCTGCCGGCTTTGGCATCATCATGCATCTGGTGCCCTACGATGCCACCATGTCCTACGGGCGCACCTTCTGGGTAGGTCTGACCAATACCCTGCTGGTCTCAGCCATGGGTATCGTTGCGGCGACCATTCTTGGGTTTCTGATTGGTGTCGCACGCCTGTCCAGTAACTGGCTGGTGGCCAGAATTTCACTGGCGTACATTGAACTCATTCGAAATATTCCCCTTCTGTTGCAGATATTTTTCTGGTATTTCGCGGTTCTCAGCAACCTTCCGTCGCCACGACAAAGCATGGAGGTTGGCGGCGCACTGTTTCTGAACAACCGGGGCCTTTATTTGCCAGGGCCGATAACCCAGGAGGGCTTCGGGCTGGTCTGGGGTGCCATTCTGCTAGCCATTGTGGCGGTTGTAGGCATTCGAAAATGGGCGAAAAAACGCCAGATGGCAACCGGGAAGATCTTTCCTACGGTCAAGGTAAGTGTCGCGCTTCTGATCCTTTTGCCACTCCTGGCGTTTGTCATCGCGGGCCGGCCTCTGGATTGGGAATTGCCGGTGTTGAAGGGGTTCAATTTTGGCGGCGGGATTTCGTTGATCCCCGAGCTGGCGGCACTGTGGCTCGCGCTTTCCCTCTATACGGCGAGCTTCATTGCGGAAATTGTACGCTCGGGCATTCTGTCGGTTAGCCAGGGGCAGACCGAAGCATCCAAAGCCCTGGGGCTGCCGAATGGTTTGACCCTGAGACTGGTTGTTATCCCCCAGGCCATGCGGGTGATTATTCCGCCACTCACCAGCCAGTACCTGAATCTTGTTAAAAACTCCTCACTTGCAACCGCCATCGGCTACCCAGACCTGGTTGCTGTGTTTATGGGCACCACTCTGAATCAGACCGGCCAGGCGGTAGAGGTTGTTGCCATTACAATGGCCGTGTATCTCACCATCAGTCTTCTGATTTCACTGTTCATGAACGTTTATAACCGGGCCGTGGCGATCAAGGAGCGATGATGAACGAATCGACGATCAAACCACCCAAAAAATACGTGGGTCCGGTCAGGTGGATGCGCACGCATCTGTTTTCAACTTGGTATAACACCTTGCTGACCCTTGTGGTTGGCTATGTGTTAACCACCAATGTTGGGCCTCTGCTGAACTGGCTGCTGTTGGATGCCACCTTCCAGGGCTCTGGCCCGGAGGATTGTGTGGGGGAGGGTGCCTGCTGGTTATTTATCAACCAGCGCCTGAATTTCTTTATTTACGGTTTCTACCCGGACGAGCTGCAGTGGCGGGTCGATATCATTTTCGCGTTGCTGGCGGTCGCGTTTGTGCCCCAGTTTATCGAAAGGTTCCCTGGCCGCAAATGGCTTGGCATCTTCGGTATGACCGGCCTGCCTCTGATCGGCTATATCCTGATTCCGGGGGGCATTCTGGGTCTGGAAGCTGTGGAAAGCTACAAGTGGGGCGGCCTTATGCTCACACTCATTCTCGCCTATATCGGCATCCTGGCTTCCCTGCCTATCGGCGTTTTGCTGGCCCTTGGGCGCCGGTCGGATATGCCTATTATCCAGGGTCTGTGCGTGGTGTTTATTGAAGTCTGGCGGGCCGTGCCGCTTATTACGGTGTTGTTCATGGCCTCGGTGATGTTGCCCCTTTTTCTTCCGGAGGGGGTGAGCTTCGAAAAACTCGTGCGAGCACTGATTGGTATCACTTTGTGGCAGTCGGCCTATATGGCTGAAGTGATAAGGGGTGGGCTTCAGGCTATTCCACGGGGGCAGTACGAAGCAGCCGGTGCCCTGGGCCTGGGCTATTGGCGCAAGATGGGGCTGGTTATTCTGCCCCAGGCGTTGAAGCTGGTCATTCCCGGCATTGTGAATACCTTTATAGCACTGTTCAAGGACACCACACTGGTTCTGATCATTGGCCTGTTTGACATTCTTGGAACGGTTCAGTCAACGATAGCGGACCCGGCTTGGCAGAACGTTGCGATAGAGGGCTACGTCTTCGTGGCTTTCTGTTTCTGGGTGTTCTGTTTCGGGATTTCCCGCTATAGCCAGAACCTTGAACGCAAACTCGATACCAGCCACAAAACCTGATGGGTACGACTATGACGCAACACCCCGAATCCAAGGATTCACAGGCTGAGAAAAAGCCAGGCATTATTCGTGTGGAAGGCATGCACAAATGGTATGGCGATTTTCACGTCCTCAAAGACTTGAATCTCGCCGTCGATCAGGGAGAGCGTATTGTCATCTGCGGCCCCTCCGGCTCGGGAAAGTCGACATTTATCCGTTGTATCAATCGCCTGGAGGAGCATCAACAGGGCCGGATCATTGTCGATGATGTTGAGCTAACCGATGATGTCCGCCACATTGACAGTGTGCGCCGGGAAGTGGGCATGGTGTTTCAGCACTTTAATCTGTTTCCCCACCTTACGGTTCTGGAAAATTGCTGCCTATCGCCCATATGGGTGCGCAAGGTACCCCGTCGGGAAGCGGAGGCAGCCGCCATGGAATATCTGGAGCGGGTAAAAATTCCGGATCAGGCTATCAAGTACCCTGGACAGTTATCAGGTGGCCAGCAGCAACGTGTGGCTATCGCCCGGGCGCTGTGCATGAAGCCGAAAATCATGCTGTTTGACGAACCCACATCAGCGCTCGATCCGGAAATGATCAAGGAGGTTCTGGATGTCATGGTCGAGCTTGCCAGTAGCGGCATGACCATGATCTGCGTAACCCATGAAATGGGCTTTGCCAAGACCGTCGCGGATCGGGTGATTTTCATGGATGGAGGCGAAATTGTTGAAGAGGCGCCGCCCGCTGAATTTTTCAGCAACCCCAGAGAGCCACGCACCCAGAAGTTCCTGCAGCAGATATTGTAGCGTTGACGGGCAAGCGACACCCTACCGGGTCTCCGGCAGGGTGCGCACATGAACATCCCGCTGCGGGAAGGGAATCTCTATGTTCGCCTCTGTCAGAGCCCTAGCGATAGAGGCGTGTATTTCGTGGGACAGCGGCATAATGTCTTCCAGGTCTTTAACAAATACCCAAACCTCAAAATCGATACTGCTTTCTCCAAGCCCCACACAAAAAACCTCAGGTGCCGGGTCGCTCACCACGCGCTCATTCTTGGAGGCAACCTTAGCAAGTATCTCTTGAACCTTGTTTACATCGGAGCCATAGGCCACGCCCACACGAAGGGTAACGCGAGTGATCGGGTCCGAGAGCGTCCAGTTGGTCAGATCCTGGGTAACAAAGGTTCTGTTGGGAATAATCTGCTCTTTTCTATCCCAGTCGACCAGCGTTGTTGCGCGTATCCGTATGCGTGCAACGGTACCGGTAACGCCGCCTATGGTCACCATGTCGCCTACCCGGATTGGCCGCTCGAACAAGAGAATGATGCCAGAGACAAAGTTGGCGACTATTTCCTGAAGCCCAAAGCCGAGGCCCACCCCAAGAGCTGCAACCAACCACTGCAGCTTGGACCACTGCACGCCAATCACCGCAAGGCAGGTCACCACACCCATGATCACAAGAATGTAGGTGGTAATCGTTGTGATCGCATAACCGGCCCCGGGCTCCAGGTTCATCCTGCTCAACACCATCACCTCCAGGGTTCCTGGAAGGTTTTTCGCAGCCAGAACGGTTCCGGCACCCACTAATAGCGCCAGCAGTGCATCGGCAAGTGTTATGGGCAGTGGGTCGCCCCCCTGCAGGTCTGTGGCAATGGTCCAGAGGGTAATGTCGTTAAACAGTTGAAGCGCCGGGATAACATCGGCCCATAAGATGAGTAAGCCGCCCATAGCCAGGGCCGAGATCACAATGCGCAGTAGGGATGAGCTCTGCTGACTAATATCTTTCAGGTTCATCTCTGGCATGTCCAGAGCCGGCATAGGGCTTTCAGCTGAGGCATCTTCAGCCCCTTTGGCTTCTGCCATTTCACGTTCGGCAGCCCGCTGCTCTGTAAGAAGCTTTAAGGTTAGCCGGCGCTCACGCACTGACAGTGCCCTCAAGCCTATGTAGTAGATCAGTGAGTTGAACGCTAGCCAGCATATGGAAACAAACAGATTTCGCTCAAGCTGCAAGGCTGTGTAGTGGTACCCAATCAGAGATGCTGTGGCCAGCACAAGAGGGGCGGCAACCGCAATAATGTGAAGGAAAAGGAGAAAGTTTCCCTGGGCCTTGTAAGCTCTAACAGCTTTCATAATGCGTTGCGCAAATATCGCCAGTGCGATGGACACCAGAGTAAAGAGCAGGCGACCAAGGCTGTCATCAAACTGGGCGCCTTCGGGTGTTGAGCTGGTAGATGTAGTAATGATGGTGACCGGAATGACAAAGGCCATCAGTAAGGGTATTTCCCGGCGAATAACCAGTAAAGAGTTGGGGTTCCAGTGAAAGTGGCTTTCTCCAAGCCCTTTTTTGCGAGCCACGTTGCGGATAAAGGCGAGCAAAAACATGATAAAGGCTGCTGCTGTGAAGCCTTTGGACAGTGCAGCGAAAAACGCGTTGCCTTCCATCAGTACCAGGGCTATCAGCGAAAATACAAGAACCCCCGGCAGAGCCAGGAGAAAACTGTTCATTAGTGCGAGCAGCGTAAAAGCTGTGCGATCCTGGCCTACGTTTCCAATAGGAAGGCTGTTGGCGAGCAGGTTATTTACGATTTTTTTGCGCTTTATCACAAGCACGATAAGCAGCAGAGCGACCAGCCCAGTGCGCTCGCCCCGCTCGCTCACTGAGCGGGTAATTGCAGTGCTCAATGCATCAAAACGCAGTTGGGAAATAAACCATTTGGCGGATTGGTATAATCCACCGGCGGTTTCTGCATTTACTACTACCGCGCTCGGAAGCCAGAACAGCCTTTGTTGCAATAGCTCTTGGTAGTCCTGTACCTGGTCCTGAAGTGCGGTCACTGTGTTGTAGTATTCATTGAGCGCATCAATATGTTCTGTAACGGCTTTATGAAGGTTTCGCAGCAGCTCAGAACGGCGGCTTAGTAGCTGGCTTCGAGCGCCGTCATCTGGCTCTGCGATGGCCTCAAACTCCTCCAGCCTTAGCTGCTCTTCTCGTGCTGTGGATAACTTGCTCTCGATGCCCTCAATGAGATCTTCGGCAATACTTTGCCGTTGCAGCCGCTCAAGCCGCTGTTTTAAGAGGTCGGCGTAGCTGGCGGTTAAGTTAAGCCCCGCTTTCTCAAGCCTCAGCTCAAAGCTCTTGTACTCATCCTGCAGGCGGGTCAGAACGGATTCAGCGTAGTTCAATTGCTCCCGGCTTTCTAAAACAGCAGCCTGGCGCTGCTTTAGCGATGCTTGCAGCGCCCGAACCTGCTCATGGATATCTGCGCCCGCCGATTGCGGCAGTTTGATTTCGGGCGGTGCATCCGTGCCTTTCTCCAGCTCCGGTTGCACGGCCGGGCGAGATTGCTCGGGCTTCTGTGATTCCTGAGAACGATCGTCGCTTTGCTGGGGTGCTGTAGTTGATTGCTCCGGAGAACTCTCGGTGTTTTCCGCGAGGGCAGAGAATGCTGAAAAGCAGAGCAGAAGAACCCCGGCCAGCCATGTTGTCAGAATTGAATAGCGGGTCGGGCGTTGCTTCATGGTTTTGCTCATAGGGTGTGTCGTTTCAGACGCTTGAGAGCGGGGTTTTTTTCAGCTCTGGAGGGTGTCCTGGCTTTGCAACCAGCCACCACACGTTTTCATCCCAGTCGCCCAGCACAATCCGCTTTGAGAGTTTGCCATTTACTTCAAGGCTGTGCTCGGCGGGCCGGTGGGTATGGCCATGAATCAGTTGTGGCACATCGTGGGCCTCCATAACACGCACAACTTCTTCAGGCGTAACATCCATGATGGCTTCTGCTTTACCCTGGTTTGTTGCCATGCTCATTTCCCTGAGTTGCCGGGCCATTTGCTGGCGGTCTTTGAGAGGCCGAGCCAGGATAAGCTTCTGTGTTTGCGGGTTGCGCATGTTGGCGCGGAACTTCTGGTACTCGACATCGGCTGTACAAAGACTGTCGCCGTGCATCAGCAGAGTCGGGGTGCCGTATAGATCTATATGCGTGGGGTCATCCAGTAGCGTTGCGCCGGCGCGGGCGCAAAAATCTTCGCCTAACAGAAAATCCCGGTTGCCGTGCATCAGGAAAATGCGGGTACCGCTTTCGCTGAGCTCTCGCAGTGCGGCTGCAACCTGTTCCTGCAACGGCGTGCGCTCGTCGTCACCAATCCACGCCTCAAAAAAGTCACCAAGGATGTAAAGCTGCTCTGCACCTGGCGCTTCGGTTTTCAGAAACCTGAGAAACGCCCCGGTAATGTCGGGGCGAGACTCTTCCAGGTGGAGGTCGGAAATAAACAGCGTGGTCACGCTGCGCCTCCACCCTCTATAACCGTGGCTTTTTCAATCACTACGTCCTCGAAGGGTACGTCCTGGTGGCCTGCATCCATGGTGGTGCGTACCGCACGGATGGCATCTACTGTTTCCAAGCCTTCCACAACCTTACCAAACACGCAGTAACCCCAGCCTTCGGCGTTTTTTGCTGTGTGATCCAGAAAACCGTTGTTCTCAACGTTCACGAAGAACTGGGCCGAGGCGGAGTGCGGGTCCATAGTGCGGGCCATGGCGACGGTGCCTTTCATATTGCTCAGGCCGTTGTCTGCTTCGTTCTTGATGGGGTCGCGGGTTTTGCGCGCGACCATGCCAGGCTCGAAGCCTCCGCCCTGAACCATGAAGTTGCTTATAACCCTGTGGAAAATCAGGCCATCGTAGAAGCCTTCACGCACATACTGCTCAAAGTTTTTGGCTGTTTCAGGGGCTTTTTCGTAATCGAGTTCGAGCTTGATATCGCCGTGGTTAGTGGTCAGCAGAATCATCAGGGTTTCCTGTTCATTGAGTTTGAGTGAGCTAAAGAAGACATTGTACTCAAGAGTTTCCAGCGATGCATGAGTCCGGCCCTGATTTATGAGTATAATGCCCGGTTTATGATCCACTTCTTTTAAGAGATTGTATGAGCGCCGAGTCGAAGAAAGCCCATAACTTTATTCAAAACCTGATCGAAGATGCCGTTGCAAAAGGCGAGCATGCCGGCCAGGTCGTAACCCGTTTCCCGCCCGAGCCGAACGGTTACTTGCACGTCGGCCACGCCAAATCCATCTGTCTCAACTTCGGTATTGCCGAGACATTTGCCGGCGCGTGCAATCTGCGGTTTGACGATACCAACCCGGAGAAGGAAAACCAGGAGTACATTGATGCCATCAAGCGAGATGTAGAATGGCTGGGTTATACCTGGGCTGGGGACGTGCATTATGCCTCTGACTACTTTGATGCCCTTTATTACTTTGCCGAAGAATTGATCGAGAAGGGTAAGGCTTATGTGTGCGCGTTATCTGCGGATGAAATGGCGGAATACCGTGGCAGCCTGAAAGAGCCGGGTAAAAACAGCCCCTATCGCGACCGTCCTGCCGAGGAAAGCTTAAAGCTGTTCCGTGATATGCGCGATGGTAAATTTGCCAATGGCGAGATGGTGTTGCGGGCCAAGATTGATATGGCCTCGCCCAACATCAACATGCGCGATCCCATCTTGTACCGCATTCGCTACGCCGAGCATCACCAAACGGGCAACAAGTGGTGCATCTATCCGATGTACGATTTCACACACCCCATCTCCGATGCTATGGAGGGGGTTACTCACTCCTTGTGTACCCTGGAGTTTGAGGACCATCGCCCGCTTTATGACTGGGTTCTGAATAACATTACCGCTCCGTGCCAGCCGCGGCAGATCGAGTTTTCCCGGCTCAATCTGAATTACACCATAACCAGTAAGCGCAAACTCAAACGGCTGGTTGACGAGCACCTGGTAGACAGCTGGGATGACCCGCGCATGCCTACTATTTCGGGTATGCGGCGTCGGGGCTATACCCCTGAATCCCTGCGCACCTTCTGCGACATGATCGGTGTGAACAAGGCCGGTGGCACCGTAGATATGGGCATGCTGGAATTCGCTATACGGGAGGATCTGAACACTCGCGCACCTCGTGCCATGTGTGTGATGCGCCCTTTGAAGGTGACGCTCACTAACTACCCTGCTGACAAAACGGAAACCCTGGTGCTTCCGGTACATCCGCAGAATCCTGATATGGGGCAGCGCGAAGTCACATGGAGCCAGACTCTGTATATCGATCGGGAAGATTTTGTAGAAGAGCCGCCGCGTAAGTGGAAGCGTTTGGCGCCAGAGCAGGCTGTTCGTTTGCGCGGTGGCTATGTAATGACCTGCAAGGAAGTGGTGCGGGATGCCAGTGGCGACATTGTGGAGCTTCGTTGTGAATACGATCCGGCTACCCTGGGCGTTAACCCCCAAGGCTACAAGCCTAACGGTGTTGTCCACTGGGTCTCTGAGAGTAGTAGCGTAGAATGTGATATCAACCTATACGATCGCTTGTTCAACCACGAGGCGCCAGATAGCGACAAGGAAGGCGATCTGGTTGATCACATTAACCCGGGATCGCTTGTGGTGCTCAAAGGCGCACGAGCTGAGCAGAATCTGGCTACGCCTCGCACAGATCTTCCCTATCAGTTCGAGCGGGAAGGCTATTTCTTCTGTGATCAGGAACTGACCGCCAAAGCCGGCAAGCCGGTATTCAATCGTACTGTTACCTTGCGGGATTCCTGGGGTAGTAAGGGGTAAGCATTCGGGAGACCAGCTGTGATCAAAATTTATAATACGCTCACCCAGAAAAAAGAAACGTTCACGCCCATCGAGCCAGGCAAGGTTCGTATGTACGTATGCGGCATGACGGTCTATGACCACTGCCACCTGGGGCATGCCCGGGTGTTGGTGGCGTTTGATGTGGTGACACGTTACATGCGCAACCGTGGGTACGATGTAACCTATGTGCGCAACATAACGGATATCGACGACAAGATTCTCCGCCGTGCGGAGGAGAACGCAGAGCCGTTCACCGAACTGACCGATCGCATGATCACTGCAATGCATGAAGATGAGGCCAAACTTGGTGTGCTTTCGCCCAGCGCAGAGCCTCGTGCAACGGATTATATCGCTGAGATCATCGCCATGATCAACACGCTGATTGAGTCCGATCATGCTTATGCTGCCGACAACGGCGATGTGTACTTTTCCGTTGAGTCGTTTGAAGGCTACGGAAAGCTCAGTAAGAAAAAACTTGAAGACCTGCTGGCTGGGGCGCGTATCGACGTACACGAAGCCAAGCGCAGCCCGGCTGACTTTGCGTTGTGGAAAGCCGCAGACGACGGCGAAGTGAGCTGGCCGTCGCCTTGGGGTAATGGTCGCCCCGGGTGGCACATTGAATGCTCCGCCATGTCTACTCGCTGCTTGGGTGATACCTTTGATATCCATGGTGGCGGGCCGGATTTACTGTTTCCCCATCATGAAAACGAAATTGCGCAGTCGGAATGCGCGACGGGGCACACGTTTGTAAATACCTGGATGCATGCGGGCGCGATCCGTGTAAACAAGGAAAAGATGTCCAAATCCTTGGGCAATTTTTTTACCATCCGGGAGATTCTGGATACCTATCCTGCGGAAGTGGTGCGCTTCTTTTTGGTTTCCAGCCATTATCGTAGCCAGGTTGACTACTCTGAAGACAACCTTGCCGAAGCGGGGCGCTCTCTGGCGCGGCTATATCATGCATTGCGGGGCGTTGTGCCGGCAAGTTCCGGCGACGTGCCTGAGACAGAGCATGACCGGCGCTTTTTTGAATTGATGGACGATGATTTTAATTGTGCTGGCGCGATTTCGGTTCTCCACGCCCTTGCTAATGACATAAATCAACACCGACGTGAAGGTCGGGACGATGAGGCGAAAAAAACTGCAACCGTTCTGGTTCGTTTGGGTGAAATTCTGGGACTGTTACAGCAGGACCCGGATGATTTCTTCCAGGCAGATACCGCTGGAGAGCTGAGCGCTGAAGACATTGAGGCGAAAATTCAGGCTCGTGCAGATGCCCGTAAAGCCAAAGACTTTGCTGGTGCCGACCGTATTCGTGATGAGCTGATAGAGCAGGGCGTTATCCTGGATGACTCCCGCGAAGGCACAAGCTGGCGACGCGGCTGATGCTTTTACCAACGTCGTGTTGTGCTCAAGGAAATGACCTTGTAGGGAATTTCTCGTACAATACGGCCTTTCATTTATCCATCCCGACAACTGCTACGGTCGGGGCAGGCTAACTCACTGAGGCTAAAAATGATGACAGAGCGTGTGCAACTTGGCGGCATTCAGGTCGCAAAGAATTTGTATGACTTCGTAAATAACGAAGCAATTCCGGGCACCGGACTGGATGCAGATAAATTCTGGGCGGAATTCGACAAGATCGTTAACGATCTGGCACCGCGCAACCGTGAATTGCTGGCCAAACGTGGCGCAATCCAGGAGAAAATGAATAGCTGGAACAGCGAGCACAAGGGTCAGAAACTGGACATGGCTGCCTATAAAGCCTTCCTGAAAGAAATCGGCTACCTGGTAGACGAGCCGGCAGATTTCCGGATTTCTACGGCAAATGTTGATCCTGAAGTCGCGACCATGGCTGGTCCTCAGCTGGTAGTGCCGATCATGAACGCCCGTTTTGCGCTGAACGCAGCTAATTCTCGTTGGGGCAGCCTGTACGATGCGCTTTATGGCACCGACGCCATTTCCGAAGAGAATGGCGCTGAAAAAGGCCGCGGCTATAACCCGGTGCGCGGCGCTAAGGTTATCGAGTTTGCACGTAACCTGCTGGATAACTCTGCACCGCTGGCTTCCGGTAGCCATAAAGATGCAGCTTTGTATCAGGTTGTTGGTGGCAAACTGGCCGTTAAACTACAAAGCGGTGATGTTACCGGCCTGACAGACGAATCTGGCTTTGTGGGTTACACCGGCGCCGCCGATGCACCTACAGGTATCCTGTTGGTCAAAAACGGCATGCACTTCGAAATCCAGATCGATGCCAGCCATCCGATTGGCAAGGACGACGGCGCCCACGTTAAAGACGTGCTTATGGAATCTGCGCTGACCACCATCATGGACTGCGAAGATTCAGTTGCAGCTGTCGATGCCGATGATAAAACGCTTGCCTACAGCAACTGGCTGGGCCTGATGAAGGGCGATCTGGAAGAAACCTTTGAGAAGGGCGGTGAGCGCCTGACTCGTAAGATGAATCCGGATCGCGAGTACACCGCAGCCGATGGCAGCCAGATAAAGTTGAAAGGGCGCAGCCTGATGTTTGTCCGTAACGTTGGGCACCTGATGACTAACCCGGCGATTCTTCTGAACGATGGCAGTGAAGTGCCTGAAGGGCTTATGGACGGTATTCTGACCTCTCTGATCGCCATTCACGATCTGAAGGGTGATGGTCAGTTCCAGAACAGTGCCACCGGCTCTGTGTACATTGTTAAGCCAAAAATGCACGGCCCTGAAGAAGTTGCCTTTACGAATGAGTTCTTCGGTCGCGTTGAAGATGCCTTGGGTCTGCCGAGCTTCACTCTGAAAATCGGCATTATGGACGAAGAGCGTCGCACCACGGTTAACCTCAAAGCTTGCATCCACGCGGCCAAGGATCGTGCAGTGTTCATCAACACTGGCTTCCTGGATCGCACCGGCGATGAAATGCACACGTCCATGGAGCTTGGGCCATTCATCCGGAAGGGCGAGATGAAGCAGGCGGCATGGATTGGTGCCTACGAGCAATGGAACGTTGATGTTGGCTTGGAGACCGGTTTCCGTGGTGTCGCCCAAATTGGTAAGGGTATGTGGGCCATGCCGGATCTGATGGCAGGCATGCTTGAGCAGAAAATTGGCCACCCGAAAGCCGGTGCCAATACGGCATGGGTACCTTCACCAACAGCGGCAACTCTGCACGCGACCCATTATCACCAGGTATCAGTGGCTGATATCCAGAAAGATCTGGAAAGCCGCGCTCGTGCCAGCCTGGACGACATTCTTACCGTGCCGGTGATGGAGGATGCATCCAGGCTGACTGAGTCAGATATCCAGCAGGAGTTGGACAACAACGCCCAGGGTATTCTGGGTTATGTTGTGCGCTGGATCGACAGTGGTGTTGGTTGCTCCAAGGTTCCTGATATTAACGATATCGGCCTGATGGAAGACAGGGCTACCTTGCGCATCTCCTCGCAGCACCTGGCTAACTGGCTGTACCACGGCATCTGCACCGCGGCGCAGGTTGAAGAAACCATGAAGCGCATGGCACAGGTTGTTGATAAGCAGAACGCCAATGATCCGACCTACCGGGCGATGGCGCCAAATTTTGCTGACAACATTGCGTTCCAGGCCGCCATGGACCTTGTGCTTAAGGGGCGTGAGCAGCCAAGTGGCTACACTGAGCCGCTGTTGCATGCGTATCGCTTGAAAGCAAAAGAGAAGTTTGGTCAGTAAAATCGGCTGAAACACAAAAAACCCGCTTCGGCGGGTTTTTTTGTGTTTGCACTGGTATTCGGTATCAAGAGCGCTGTGCGATCACTTGTCGTGCAGCTCGTTCGCCGCATACAGAGTGTTTTGCAGAAGAGTCGCAATGGTCATCGGGCCAACGCCGCCGGGAACCGGCGTTATGTAGGCAGCACGTGCCGAAGCAGCTTCAAAATTCACGTCGCCCTGAAGTTTGCCGTTCTCCATGCGATTGATGCCCACATCAATGACCGTGGCTCCAGGTTTTACCCATTCGCCTTTGATTAACCCCGGTTTGCCTACAGCGGCAATCAGAATGTCGGCTTCCCGAACAAATTTTTCCAAGTCCGGAGTGAAACGGTGGCACACAGTGGTGGTTGCACCCTTAAGCAGCAGTTCCATGGTCATCGGGCGACCTACGATGTTTGATGCCCCCACAATCACTGCATGTTGCCCTTTGTAGGGGGTGTTAATGCTGTCTAGCAGAGTTATCACACCAGCTGGTGTGCATGGCCGCAGAGCTGGCTTACGCTGCACCAGGCGGCCGATGTTGTATGGGTGAAAGCCGTCCACATCTTTGTCAGGGCGGATTTTCAGCAAAATAGGGTCGGCGTCCAGGTGTGCTGGCAGTGGAAGCTGTACCAAGATGCCATCGACCACGGGGTTCTCGTTCAGCTCATCAATCAGGGCTTCCAGAGCCTGCTGAGACGTGTCTTCTGGCAGGTCGTAGGAGAGTGAGAGAATGCCAGCAGCGTCACAGGCCTTACGCTTGTTGCCTACATATATCTCAGAAGCCGGGTCGCTTCCCACGAGTACCACAGCCAGGCCGGGCGCGCGTAGCCCCTTGCTGGTGCGGCTTTCTACGCCGAGGGCGACTTGTTGCCTGACTTCGGCGGCAATTTCTTTTCCATTGATTAGTTTGGCGCTCATGTTTCGTCTTGTCGGTTGGGCATTAGTAAGTGAAGGCGCGCATTGTCTCACGCTTGCCCCTCAACTCCAATTTAGGAACACACGCTGATATTGGGGTGATTTGCCCAGGTGTTTCAGGGTTAGCGGGCAGATATATATAAGAATTTGGTTTTCATTGTTGACGGAACCGTTTGGCGACGGTAATATGCGCGCCAACTTAGCTGATGCAACATGTTGTTCAGTTCAGACGGGGTATAGCGCAGTCTGGTAGCGCGCCTGCTTTGGGAGCAGGATGTCGGGAGTTCGAATCTCTCTACCCCGACCATTTTCTGAATGTTCAGATGGGTGAACGGTCATGCGCCCGTAGCTCAGCTGGATAGAGCATCGGCCTTCTAAGCCGAGGGCCGCAGGTTCGAGTCCTGCCGGGCGCACCATTAAAGCCAATAGCTTAAATGGTACCAAAGCACCGCAGGTAGCAAAGTTGAAAGGCTAGTGAATTAGTTATCGAATGTACCGAAAGGTATGTCCCGATGTGGTGGACGTAGCTCAGTTGGTAGAGCTCAGGATTGTGACTCCTGCGGTCGAGGGTTCGATCCCCTTCGTCCACCCCACTTTTCCTAGAAGAGTTTTCTGCATTTATTACGTGTGCCAATACCGTGTCAGCAATCGATATTTTAGCGACCAGTAAAATACGGTAAAATGGCCGAGAATTGTCAGTATTTCGGGTTGTGGCGAAATTGGTAGACGCGCCAGATTTAGGTTCTGGTTCCGAGAGGAGTGGGAGTTCGATTCTCCCCAACCCGACCATATTTTAAAGGCTCTTAGAGGCAATCTAAGGGCCTTTTTCATTAGAGCTCTAGCATTGCCCTAAGTGCACGGCACTTAATTCTATGAATCCGGGGTTGTCCCCCCTTTGTTTTTCTTTTTTTGCCCCAAACTCCTCCTTTATAAGCGCCGCCGTTATCGCGAACCCTGAAACTACCTTTGGCAGATGATTCTCTCGTTGGGGCAAACCGTGATAAACTAACGGCTTTTAATTTTGGGTCCTTTCCGAGGAAACCGCTCAGGAATGGACTTTTGGTTTAATTTCATTCATATACCGAACCCGAAACTTGAGGATCCTCCATGCAAGTGTCTGTAGAAACGACCTCCAACATTGAGCGTCACATGACGATTAGTGTGCCCGCCCAAGAAATTGACCAAGCGGTTCAGAAACGCCTGCAGGAAACTGCGCGCACGGTGCGCCTGAACGGTTTCCGTCCTGGCAAGGTGCCCATGAGCGTGGTCAAGCGTCGTTTCGGTGACAGCGTGCGCCAGGAAATTGTCGGCGATATCATGCGCGACAATTACATCAAAGCGCTGCAGGAGCAGGATATTAACCCTGCGGGCTGGCCTAAGCTTGAGCCAAAAACCATGGAAGCTGGCAAGGATCTCGAGTTCGTTGCCATTTTCGAAGTTCTTCCTGAAATTGTGCTGGGCGACCTGAGCAAGATTTCCATCGAGAAGCTGACCTCTGAGATTACCGACAAAGATATCGACACCATGGTCGATAACTTGCGTCGCCAGCAGGCCACCATGAAATCTGTTAAGCGTAAGTCCAAGAACAAGGACGTGCTGACGATCGATTTCAAGGGCTCTATCGACGGTGAAGAGTTTGAAGGCGGCGCCGCTGAAGGCCATAAGCTGACTCTGGGTTCTGATCAGATGATTCCAGGCTTTGAAAAAGCCATCGTTGGTGGCAAGGCTGGCGAAGAGCTTGAGATTGAAGTGACATTCCCTGAGGATTATCACAACGAAGATCTCAAAGGAAAGCCTGCAAAGTTTGAGATCAAGATTCACGAGGTTGAAGAGCCGCAGCTGCCTGAGCTGAATGCCGAGTTCTTTACCAAGTTTGGTATTGAGGCAGAAGACGAAGCCACATTCCGTGAAGAAGTGAAAAAGAACATGGAACGTGAGCTCAAGCAGGCCGTTGCTAACAAGGTCAAGAATGACGTTGTAGACGGTCTTTTGGAAACCACTGAGGTGGATATTCCTAATGCTCTGGCAGATCAGGAAATTGATCGTCTGCGTCAAGACGCCGTTAAGCGCTTTGGTGGCCAGGTGGACTTCCAGCAACTGCCTAAAGAAATTTTCCAGGAGCAGGCTGAGCGTCGTGTTAAAACGGGATTGCTTTTCCAGGAAGTTGTTAAGGTTAACGACCTGAAAGTAGATCCGGCCAAGGTTGACGAAAAGATCCAGGAGATCGCGTCAACGTATGAACAGCCAGATGAAGTCATTGCGCACTTCAGTGGCAATCCGGAGCAGAAGAGCCAAATTGAGTCTTCTGTACTGGAAGACCAGGTTGTTGATTATGTGCTGTCACAGGCCCAGGTAACGGATAAGAAGGTCAAGTACGAAGAGGCTATTCAGGCTGGGCAGGCGCAGCAGGGCTGATACTGACCAGATAATTGTGCCAGGGTCGGATTGAATTCGGCCTGGCTGGCCTAATAAAGTTAACAGCCGGCATGTCCGGCTGTTTTCAGCTTGGTTGGCGACTGGCAAAGTATAAGATGCAAGAATACTGAAAATGCCGTGGTTCGAAGCCACGTCCTATTTTTTCATAAGGAGTTCAGGCGCATCATGATGCAGAAACCGATTGATGGTCCCGCAATGGTTACCAGTTCCGGCTTGGTGCCAATGGTTATCGAGCAGACTGCCCGCGGGGAGCGCTCGTTCGATATTTATTCTCGTCTGCTCAAGGAGCGCGTGATCTTCATGGTGGGCCAGGTGGAAGACCACATGGCTAACCTGATCGTGGCGCAGCTTCTGTTCCTGGAATCGGAAAACCCGGACAAAGACATTCACCTTTACATCAACAGCCCAGGCGGCTCTGTAACTGCAGGTATGTCCATTTACGACACCATGCAGTTTATCAAGCCGGATGTTTCAACCCTGTGTGTGGGCCAAGCGGCGAGCATGGGCGCATTCTTGTTGGCTGGTGGTGCTGAAGGCAAGCGTGCCTGTTTGCCCAACTCCCGGGTAATGATTCATCAACCTCTGGGTGGTTATCAGGGCCAGGCAACCGATATTGAGATCCATACCCGCGAGATTCTCAAGATACGGCATACGCTCAACTCCATCCTGGCCCACCATACTGGCCAAGATCTGGAAACGCTCGCAAGGGATACGGATCGTGACAATTTCATGGATCCGACCCAGGCGAAAGAGTATGGGCTGATTGACTCGATACTTGATAAGCGCGTACCGAATAAATAATACTGGCAGTAATTGCATCACCCCTGGCCGGCGCACGATTGTTTAAAGCGCCGGCAAAACGAGATCAGAGGTATTTCAATGGCAGATGAAAGAAACGGCAGAGGCGACGATAACGGCAAGTTGCTCTACTGCTCGTTTTGTGGAAAAAGCCAGCATGAAGTCCGTAAGCTCATTGCAGGGCCTTCGGTGTTCATCTGCGACGAGTGTGTCGACCTGTGCAACGATATTATCCGCGAAGAGATTCAGGAGAATGCGCAGGAGGAGCCGAGTGATCGTCTTCCCACTCCAGCTGAAATCCGCAACACACTTGATGAGTATGTCATCGGCCAGGATCGCGCCAAAGTTGTGCTCGCGGTAGCGGTTTATAACCACTACAAGCGGCTCCGGTATGGTGAAGGCAAGGGCGATGTTGAGCTAGGCAAAAGCAACATTCTGCTTATTGGGCCCACAGGTAGTGGTAAAACACTGCTTGCAGAGACACTGGCGCGGATGCTCAATGTGCCATTCACCATTGCAGACGCCACAACGCTTACGGAAGCGGGCTATGTAGGTGAAGACGTTGAGAACATCATCCAGAAGCTGCTTCAGAAGTGCGATTACGATGTGGACAAAGCCCAGAGAGGGATTGTGTACATTGATGAGATCGACAAGATTTCACGCAAGTCTGATAACCCGTCCATCACCCGAGATGTTTCCGGTGAGGGTGTTCAGCAGGCATTGCTGAAACTGATTGAAGGCACGGTTGCGTCTGTGCCACCTCAGGGTGGGCGCAAGCATCCTCAGCAGGAATTCCTGCAGGTTGATACTGGTAACATGCTGTTTATCTGTGGTGGTGCGTTTGCCGGCCTGGATAAGGTTATCCGTGACCGTACCGAAAAGAGCAGCATTGGCTTCTCTGCGGCGGTTACCAGCCAGGACGACAGCCGAAATATGGGAGATGTGATCAAGCACGTTGAGACAGAAGATCTTGTCAAATACGGCCTGATTCCGGAATTTGTAGGGCGCCTGCCCGTTATTGCCACGTTGAACGAGCTGGATGAAGACGCGTTGGTACAGATTCTGACAGAGCCGAAGAACTCCCTAACCAGGCAGTATCAGAAGCTTTTTGATATGGAAGGCGTCGAATTGGACTTCCGTGACGACGCATTGCGAGCTGTTGCAGGTAAGGCTCTGGAGCGCAAAACCGGCGCCCGTGGCCTTCGTTCCATTATGGAAGCTACGCTGCTGGATACCATGTACCAGATTCCGTCTGAGCATGATATTTCCAAGGTAGTGATTGACGAGAGTGTCATCAAAGGCGATTCGGAACCGTTCAAGATTTATGCGAGTACGGATCATGCCAAGGCCGTGCCGGATGATTAATGGGGCTATCACACACATCAGAGTGAGATAACCGGTAGATAGTAAAAAAGGGGCGAAATGCCCCTTTTTTAATGGTTTGTATCAACAGGGCAGCGTGCTGTGTTGTTTGGTAAAAAGATTGCAATTTAAACAGTCGCCCCAATGAAGGGTGATATGCTGAATGAAACACCGTCAGAGGATTCCTTATGACCCGGATACCCGAAGATATCGTGCAAGAATACCCGCTACTTCCCCTCCGCGACGTAGTGGTGTTTCCGCACATGGTGGTCCCCTTGTTTGTGGGCCGCGAAAAATCCATCCAGGCTTTGGAAGCTGCGATGGAAGGAAGCAAGGAAATCCTGCTGGTAGCCCAGCGAGACGCCTCCACAGATGAGCCAGGCCCGGATGATGTGTTTGATATGGGCACATTGGCCACCGTACTGCAGATGCTCCGCCTCCCGGACGGCACGGTAAAAGTGTTGGTCGAAGGTAACGCCCGAGCTGCGATAAGTAACATTACGGAGGCTGAGTACTTGTCCGGTGGCGCAACGCTGATGGACGAGGAAAGCCTGCCGGAGCGCGAAGAAAAAGTGCTCCTGCAAACCCTGACGGAAGAGTTTGAAAAGTATGTGAAGCTGTCCAGAAAGGTGCCGTCGGAAGTCTCCAGTGCGCTCACCGGGATCGAAGAGTTGGAGCGCCTCGCAGATACCATGGCCGCTCATCTCGAAATGAATATTCCGGAAAAGCAGGAGCTTCTTGAGGCGCTGGACCTGAGTAAGCGCGTAGAGCTGCTGCTAGGTAAACTGGATGGCGAGATTGACCTGATTGAGGTTGAGAAGCGCATCCGTGGTCGCGTCAAGAAGCAGATGGAACGCAGCCAGCGTGAGTATTACCTGAACGAGCAGATGAAGGCTATCCAGAAAGAAATGGGTAACCTGGGCGAAGGCAATAACGATTTTGAAGAGCTGGAGCAAAAGCTTGAGGAAGCCGGTCTGCCGGAAGAAGCTCGCAAGAAAACCGAAACAGAGCTAAACAAACTCAAGATGATGTCGCCTATGTCTGCCGAAGCCACGGTTGTTCGTGGTTATATCGACTGGATGCTGGCCATACCCTGGAAAAAGCGCAGCCGTGTGCGTCACGACATTGAAAAGGCCCGGGAGATTCTTGATCAGGATCATTACGGCCTGGACGAGGTTAAGAAGCGCATTCTCGAATACCTTGCGGTGCAAAGCCGTGTAAAAAAGGTTAAGGGACCTGTGTTGTGTCTGGTGGGGCCTCCTGGTGTTGGTAAGACATCCTTGGGCCAATCTATTGCCCGGGCTACAAACCGCAAGTACACCCGTATGGCCCTTGGCGGTGTGCGCGATGAGGCTGAGATTCGTGGCCACCGTAAAACCTATATTGGCGCGCTGCCCGGCAAGTTGCTGCAGAAACTATCCAAAGTGGCGGTGAAAAACCCGCTGTTCTTGTTTGATGAGATCGACAAGATGGGTATGGATCACCGTGGCGACCCAGCATCGGCCTTGCTGGAAGTGCTGGATCCCGAGCAGAACCACACGTTCAACGATCATTATCTGGAAGTGGATTACGATCTCTCCGATGTGATGTTCGTGTGTACATCCAACTCTATGGATATCCCGCCCGCGCTATTGGACCGAATGGAAATTATCCGGATTCCGGGGTACACGGAAGACGAGAAGGTCAATATTGCGCTTCGATACTTGTTGCCCAAGCAGATCAAGGCGAACGGCCTGCGTAAGGATGAGCTGACATTGCCAGAAGAAACCTTGCGCGATCTGGTTCGTTATTACACTCGCGAGGCCGGTGTCCGTGGCCTGGAGCGAGAAATTGCCAAGATATGCAGAAAGGTTGTTCGCGAGCATGTAGAAGCAGGTGATAAGGCCACCGTAACTCTTAAGCCAGACATGCTTGAGCATTACTCAGGCGTGCGTAAGGTCAGCTTTGGGCTCGCGGAGGAAACCAACCAGGTTGGCCAGGTAACCGGTTTGGCATGGACTCAGGTGGGCGGCGAACTGCTAACTATTGAGTGTGCGTTAACGCCCGGCAAGGGCAGGGTTGTAAAAACCGGGTCTTTGGGCGACGTCATGCAGGAGTCGATCCAGACTGCGCTTACCGTGGTAAGAAGCCGAGCTCCAGGGTTGGGTATTGCCGATGATTTTCATGAAAAACACGATCTACACGTGCACGTACCCGAAGGTGCGACCCCAAAAGATGGCCCCAGTGCCGGTATTGGCATGTGCACAGCGCTTGTTTCTGCACTGACCAAAATTCCGGTACGTGCCGACGTCGCGATGACCGGTGAGATTACCCTCCGTGGCCGTGTGTTGGCTATTGGCGGCCTCAAGGAGAAGCTTCTTGCAGCTCATCGAGGGGGTATAAAAACCATCATCATTCCAGATGAAAACACTAGGGATCTCAAAGAGATACCGGATAATATAAAGGCGTCACTGGAGATTATCCCAGTGAAGTGGATTGACGAAGTTCTGGATATTGCGTTGGCTTATGCGCCCGAGCCAAACACCGCAAGTTCATCTACTGAAACAGGGTCTGGCAAGTCCCGTGACGACGACGGTGACAGTGCAGAACGCATAAATACACATTAAAGCTTGGATGAGTTGTTGACATGCCGGAGAGCCCATTGGTATAACTGTTTCGCCGTGAAGCAGCCAATACCAAGGGCTCCCGCGCAATAAGTACCTATTCCGAACACCGGTTTGAACGCCGAAAGGAATAAGAAAACCGAAGAATGGAATTCTCAGACCGCATATGCGATAGTCGAGAACGTCCGAGAAAAAACAATCCGACCTAGAACATCTTCAACCTGAAAGCGAAGGGGTTTAGTGTGAACAAGTCCGAACTAATCGATGCAATTGCAGAATCAGCAGATATTTCCAAAGCCGCCGCTGGCCGTGCTCTGGACGCAATGACCAACTCTATCACCGGTGCCCTCAAAAAAGGCGATCAGGTTACTCTGATTGGTTTTGGTACTTTCTCCGTGAAAGATCGTGCTGCGCGCACAGGTCGTAACCCACAAACCGGTGCCGAGATCAAGATTGCGGCCTCCAAAGTACCTGGGTTTAAAGCAGGTAAGGCCCTGAAAGACGCCGTTAAGTAACGGTTCTTTCTCCGGCGGCTCCTGTCAAAAGGAGTCGCCAAGAAGAATTCAAGGCGCATTCCTACAGGGTGCGCCTTTTTACGTTGAGTGCACCGGCAGCAGGCTCTGATACCGCCGCCAAATGATCAAACTGCACGACCTTGAACAGGGTTCGGGAGAAACATGCTTCAAGATATACGGGAAAATTCCCAGGGGACGATTGCCAAGATTATTATTGGTCTGTTGGTCGTGTCCCTCTCCATCTGGGGAATGGATGCCATTGTTGGTGGCTTCTCCGGCGAGCCGGAAGTGGCAACCGTTAACGGCGAGGACATTACAGAGCGGGAATTCCTGCGGGTAGTTCAAATGGAAAGCCAGCGTCGTCTTTCCGAAATGGAGCGCCCAGATCCGGCCATGCTGAACGAGGATCAGATCCGCAAAGATGTGCTCGATTCGCTGATTCAGGAACAGGTGCTCATTCAAGACGCCAGCGCTCAGGGGCTCGCGCTCAATGATGCAGATATTGATGCGTTGATCACCCAGATGCCGCAATTTCAGGTTGATGGGCAATTTAGCCGTGATCGCTTTGTGGCTTCAGTCCGCAACCTGGGTATGGGTGTGGGTGAATTCCGTGAAGCCATGCGCAAGCAGTATGTCGTCAATCAGATCCGTGGTGGCGTTATGCAAAGCGGTCTTGTAGCTGACGAGAATGCGGCACAACTCCTGCGAATTCAGAACCAAACCCGTAACTTCCGTTCTGTTCAGATTCCCGCAAGCGCGGTGTCTGATGAGCTTGAAGTTACCGATGCAGACATCGAAGCTTTCTATAACGAAAACAGCGAAGCATTTAGCCAGCCGGAGCAAGTTGATGCGGCTTACATAACTTTATCGTTGGGCGCACTGGCAGAGAAGATCGAGATCAGCCAAGAGGACCTTAAAGCCTACTACGAGCAGCGCGCTGGTGATCTGGCCCGTGAGGAGCGTCGTGCGTCCCATATTCTGATTGAAGACGGTGCCGACGCCGAGCAGACAATAGCCTCTATAAAGAAGCGCCTGGAGGCCGGAGAGAGCTTTGAAGACCTGGCTAAAGAGGTGTCCGTTGATACCGTCTCTGCGAAGGAGGGTGGCGATCTTGGTTATGCAGGTCGTGGCGTTTATGACGAAGCCTTTGAAAACGCGCTGTTTGCCTTGGAAGAGGGCAAGGTGTCAGACGCCGTGAGAACCAGTTTTGGTGTGCACCTGATTCGTTTGGACGACATTCGCCGCTCAGAAGTTCCGCCGTTGGCAGAGCTTGAGCAGCAGCTTCGCTCCGAGCTTGCCCGTGAGCGTGCCCAGGAAGAATATGCAAAAGTGCGCTCTGAGCTCGCTGACTCGGCTTACGCCGCAGATGATCTTGCTGGCCCAGCTAAAGAGCTGAGTCTGGAAATCCGCGAAGCCAAAGGTGTTACCAAAAATGGTGGTCAGGCGCCTTTTGACCACGCAGGCCTGGTTCGCCAACTGTTCTCGGACGACGTTCTTGAAGGTGGGTATAACACGGAGCTGATCGATGTGGGCGATAACGTCTCCGTTGTTGCCCGTGTTGGCGAATATCGTAAAGCACAGCAGCTTGCTTTAGAGGAGGTACGCGATGATATCCGACGTACCATTGAGGCTCGCAAGACCCGTGAGTTGCTCGGTGATCGTGCTGACACCATCATTGCTGGCCTTGAGAAAGGCGAGGCGCTGAACGCTCTGGGTGCCGGCGAGTGGGAGCAGCATGAAGATCAAGCACGAAATACTCCGGGTGCCGACCCGCGAGTTGTTCAGGCTGCGTTCTCTTTGGCCCGCCCCGTTGAGGGTGAGCCGAGTTACGGTACCGCAATGACACAGAACGGTGTTGTTGTGATTGCCCTGGATGCTGTAAATGAAGGCAGTGTAGAAGAGGGCAGCGGTGACCTGAAGCAGTTGCGCACTTTCCTGGCTTCACTTGAAGGCCAACGTGAATACGCAGCCTATCAGCAGTTCTTGAGAAACAGAGCCGAAGTATCAAGGCCATAAGGCCGCGCTAAAATAAAAAACCCGGGCAGCTTAATTTGTTGCCCGGGTTTTTTATTGGCTATCGCAAAAGATGGTGCCTAGTCATCAGGCGTCGATGGAAAGCGTGTCGGCATCAGGCTGTCTTTGATTTTCTTGAGATGCGCCAGAAAGTCTGCGCCGCGCTTGAGCGTAACGCCCGTGGCCAGGATGTCGATAATTGTCAGGTGGATGATTCTGGAAGACATGGGCATATAGACCTCGATATCTTCCGGGGCTGTGACTTCCAGCGATGTAGTGCAGACTTCAGAAAGTGGAGAATTTGGTGACGTGATGCCGATAACGGTCGCGCCGTTATCCCGTGCAATACGGGCAATATCCACAGTTTCTCTTGTGCGGCCGGTGTAAGAGATCAGCACGATGACATCCCCAACGCTCGCGCCGGCAGCCACCATTCGTTGCATCAGAGCGTCGTCATAGGACATGACCGGAATGTTAAAGCGGAAAAACTTGTGCTGGGCGTCCAGCGCTACAGACGCTGATCCGCCCATGCCAAAGAAATTAATCTGCTTGGCCTGAATCAGGTAGTCGATGGCTGTTGCTAAAACTTGAGGGTCCAGCGCCTGCCGAGCTTTGTCGAGGTTGGACATGGTGCTCAGCATGATCTTGTCAGCGAACTCTGAAACTGTGTCGCCGGGCTCAATATTCTGGCCAATGTAAGGTGTGCCGGTAGCGATGCTCTGTGCAAGGCGGATTTTGAAATCCGGGAAGCCTGTGGCCGAGAACCCCCGACAAAATCGGTTGACGGTAGGCTCACTGACATTCGAAGCTCGGGCCAGAGCCGCAATGCTGTAACGAGTTGCCGCGCTTGGGTCGCGCAGGATAGCCTCTGCCACTTTGCGTTCTGATTTGTTCAGAGTTTCCAGCCGAGACTGGATGTCCTCCAGCAAATTGTCATCACGATGTGCCCGATTTTCGGCCATCAATGCTACTCCCTGAATTCTGGATGTCATCATTATTGAATATGGGCTGATTATACCGGGATTTTACCTGGTTTTGGGTAGTAAACGTATCAATGCTCCGGTGTTTCCCTTGGATAAATCCCCGTGCGGTGTCATTATTTAAATAAAATTACTACATTTCACATCAAGAACAGGCAGTTTTATTGCCTGAATCACAGAAAGGGCGCATTGAATGGTCAATAGGATCACTAGCCGTTGCGACATCATGCTGTTTGGGGCTCTGGGTGATCTGGCTCAACGGAAGCTGTTCCCCGCTTTTTACCAATTAGAGAGGGCAGGGCTGCTAGCCGATGGCAGCAGAGTGCTTGCGCTTGCCCGGCGGGATCTGGACACGGCAGCTGTTTGCAAACAGTTGTTGGAAAGCCTGGAGCAGTACGTGAAGCCAGAAGAGTTTGACCGTTCTGTAGCCGAAGCCTTCTTGCAGCGAGTTGAGTATCAGATCCTGGATTTTCACGACAGCGACGGATTTGGGGTGCTCAACGACTGGCGAGACGAGCCGAACAATGAGCTCATCGTTTATATGGCTTGCCCGCCTTCAATGTACGGCATTATTGCCCGCAACCTAAGCTCTGCCAGCTGTTGTACTGAGAAGACCCGGGTTGTTGTTGAGAAACCCATCGGTCACGATTTGGAATCGTCCCGCGTGATCAATGATGAACTTGGCGAGGTTTATAGAGAAAACCAGCTATTCCGGATTGATCACTACTTGGGTAAGGAAACCGTTCAAAACCTTATTGCTTTGCGCTTCGCCAATAACCTGTTCGCCTCCCAGTGGGATCAGAACCATATCTCTCACGTTGAAATAACCGTTGCGGAGAGCGTGGGTATTGAGGGGCGCTGGGGCTATTTTGATAAGGCCGGGCAAATCCGGGATATGATTCAGAATCACATGCTTCAACTGTTATGTCTGATTGCCATGGATCCGCCCTCGGATTTGTCTGCCGATAGTATCCGTGATGAGAAGGTTAAAGTGCTCAAAGCACTACGCACAATCACTCCGGATATGATGGAGAGCCACGTGGTTCGCGGCCAGTACACGGCAGGTACCAGCACGGGGAATCCGGTACCTGGGTATCTGGATGAAGAGGGAGCTAACAAAAGCAGCGAAACAGAAACGTTTGTGGCGTTAAAAGTGGAAATCGACAACTGGCGCTGGTCGGGAGTGCCCTTTTATATTCGCACGGGAAAGCGACTTCCGGAAAAGTTGTCCCAGATAATTATTCATTTCAAGCCGGCTCCTCACTACATTTTTGATCAGGACCAGAAGCATCTGGCGAACAACAAACTGATCATCAGACTTCAGCCGGATGAAGGGATGTCACTTAAAATACTTACCAAGGATCAGGGGTTGCACAAAGGTATGCGGCTACGCCAGGGGCCTCTGGAACTTACGTTTTCGGAAGCGTTTGAAGCCGAGAGAATACCCGATGCTTATGAACGCCTTCTGTGGGAGATTATGAAAGGTAACCAGTACCTGTTTGTGCGTCGGGACGAAGTGGAACATGCGTGGCGCTGGGTCGACCGGGTTATCCAGAACTGGAATGATGGCGGTCATTCCCCCAAACGATACGCTGCCGGCACCTGGGGGCCGGTTGCATCCATTGCAATGATTACCCGTGATGGAAGGAGTTGGTATGAGGACGCCTGAGGTGGACCTGCCCATTGGAATAGAGGCGCATTTTGGAGAGTCACCTCAACAGGTGGTGCAGGAGCTTGCTGACACAGTTGCGGAGTTCCTGAGGGGGCGCCTTCATAGTGCACGGCGTGCGAGCCTTGCGGTTTCGGGTGGTTCGACGCCTGTGCCATTTTTCCAGGCCTTGTCGCGTAAGGAGCTGGACTGGGGCAGAGTGGATATTTTACTGGTCGACGAACGCTGGGTAGAAGAAGCCGATGGCGCCAGCAATACCAGGCTTGTAAAAGAGCATCTCCTGCAGAATGACGCAGCCGCTGCGCAGTTTTTTTCTCTCAAGCAAGCAGGAGGTACGCCAGAAGAAGGTTTGGGTGCGGCTAAGCTGGCACTTACGGAGCTGATTCGCCCTTTGGACGTTCTGATCCTGGGAATGGGTAATGACGGCCATACCGCATCTCTGTTTCCGGATGCCCCCGAGTTGGCTTTCGCCATGGATCCTGACAGCCGGGAAATTGTCGCTGCCATGACACCACCATCACAGGCGCAGAAGCGGATTACCCTGACCTATGCGCTAATGCGAGAAGCCCGGCTCACTGCGTTGCACCTCAAGGGGAGGGATAAACTGGAAACACTGAAGCTGGCTCTGGGTCAGCCCAAGGACTTACTGGCGATGCCTGTGCGGGGTTTCCTGAAGCCTGGCCTGCAGGTTTTCTGGAGCCCTTGAGCTCTTCTGAGTTTATTCAAACCCTGAGTGGAGTAAATCATGACCCAACTATCCGGTTTTCACCGTGAACGCATCAGGTCAGTATTGAGCGCATCACTGCTGATGCCTGTTATCACCATAAAGCACCCCGACGATGCGATACCGCTGTGTCAGGCGCTCTTTGACGGTGGGGTTCGAGTAATGGAAATCACCTTGCGCACGGAGCATGGGCTTAATGCGATAAAGGCCGTGCGAGAAGCCCTCCCGAAAGCCTGGGTCGGCGCCGGAACCGTGACCAGCCTGGCCCAATACCGCCAAGCAGAAACTGCCGGTGCTCAGTTCATCGTAACCCCGGGCGTCACGGAAGCGATTCTGGAGTTTTCGTTGACCTCCGAAGCGCCGCTTTTACCTGGTATCTCAACAGCCTCTGAATTGCTGCTGGGGTATGGTCTCGGCTATCGTGAGTTCAAGTTTTTTCCAGCTGAGGTGGCGGGAGGAGCTCCCGCCCTCAAAGCCCTGGGCGGTCCGTTTCCCGATGCAACGTTTTGCCCAACCGGAGGCATTCGTCGCGAAACGGCCAGGGAGTACCTGGCCTTGACCAATGTGCAAACAGTAGGGGGCAGCTGGCTGACGCCCGAAGAGGTTGTTGCGCAAAAAGATTGGGCGCAGATCACTGAGATTGCCCGCGGAAGTCTCTCTGATATTACCTGATATCAGAGCCAACCCTAACGATCTTCATTGAGTTGGTTCCACCTTGGGCGTTGATGTAATCACCCTTGGTGATAACAACCAAATCCCCCACGCTGACCTCGTTTCGATCCAGAAGCTCGGAAACCGCGCGAGCATTAGTCAGTTCATTTGGGATTTCTTCGGAATCAAACGGAATGGTCTGAACCCCGCGATACATCACAACCCGATGCTGTGTGGAGTGGTGTCGGGAAAACGCAAAGATTGGCAGGCTGGACTTGATACGAGACATCAACCTGGGTGTGGCACCAGTCTCGGTCATGCATATGATAGCCGACACGCCATTAAGGTGATTGGCTGCATACATGGCGGAAAGCGCAATCGCTTCATCTACTTGCTCCATACTCTCGTGAATGCGGTGCTTGGACTGGTGCATTGAAGGCTGTTTCTCTGCGCCCATGCAAATACGATCCATCGCTTCCACAGCTTCTATCGGGTAATCGCCTACGGCTGTTTCGGCGGACAACATGACAGCATCTGTGTAATCCATAACGGCGTTTGCCACATCCGAAACCTCAGCGCGGGTAGGCATGGGGTTGGTAATCATGGATTCCATCATTTGGGTTGCGGTAATCACCGCGCGATTGAGTACCCTGGCACGTGAAATAATGTGTTTTTGCACACCTACCAGCTCAGCGTCGCCTATTTCGACGGCGAGATCACCGCGGGCGACCATGACCGCATCGGAAGCTTCAATCACAGAATCCAGCGCATCCATGTTGTGTGCCAGCTCTGCACGCTCAATTTTCGCAACCAGGCCTGCATCGGAGCCGGCTTCCTTGAGTAGCCGGCGAGCCGTGTGCATGTCCTCGGCAGTACGGACAAAAGAGACCGCAACATAATCGGCGCCCATGCGGGCGGCTGTCACGATATCCTGTTTGTCTTTCTCGGTAAGCGCGTCGGCAGACAGACCGCCACCACGCTTGTTCAGCCCCTTGTTGTTCGACAGTGGGCCGCCAATCAGAACCAACGATGTGATGCTGTGATCGTCAACAGATTGCACTTTCATCTCAATGCGGCCATCGTCCAGCACCAGGATGTCGCCCGTTTTTACATCATCAATCAGCTGTTCATAGTCGATGCCTACACGCCCTTCCGTGCCGGCTTCCTTGTCCATTGAGGCGTCTAGAACAAAGGTCTGTCCTGCTTTCAGAATGACTTTGTTATCGGTAAAGCGGGCTATGCGAAGTTTGGGGCCCTGAAGATCTGCAAGCAGAGCAACAAAGCGCCCCTGGGCTGCGGCTGTCTGGCGCACGCGGCGTGCGCGTTCAATGTGCTCTTCAGCGCTGCCGTGGGAAAAGTTGAGACGGGTAACATCAACGCCGGCAGCTATAATAGCCGCCAGGGATTCAGAAGAATCTGTAGCTGGGCCGAGGGTAGCGACAATCTTGGTACGCCTTAGCATGTTTGTTTCCTTTAAGTGCGAATAGGTAGTAAATATATCAATAAATTATGACTAAATAATGACAATAGAGTGATTATACCAAAATAAGAACGTAAAATTACGTCCATGAGCCATGAAGTATACGTTGTGCAACGGAGCCTAGCATGCATGCAATCGTAGACAAGGTAACCCGGAGAATCATTGAGCGTAGCCGCGAACCCCGGCAGAATTATCTGGCGCGAATGAGCGAGCTGAAGGACCGTTCTCCGCACCGGAGCACGCTCTCCTGCGGTAATCTTGCCCATGGTTTTGCTGCCTGCCACCAGGATGACAAAGACACCCTGAAGTTGATGAACAAAGCGAATGTCGCAATGGTTTCCGCCTACAACGACATGCTCTCGGCCCATCAACCTTATGCAGCCTTTCCCGACATTATTCGCCAGGCGGCTCAGGGCATGGGCTCGGTGGCCCAGTTTGCTGGTGGTACGCCCGCCATGTGTGATGGGGTTACCCAAGGCCAGCCGGGCATGGAGCTCAGTCTGTTTTCACGGGACACCATTGCCATGAGCACGGCAGTGGCTCTGAGCCACAACATGTTCGACGCTACGTTGTTATTAGGTATCTGCGACAAGATTGTTCCGGGGTTGTTGATCGGTGCGCTCAGTTTTGGTTATCTGCCCACCATTCTGGTTCCTGCAGGCCCTATGCCATCTGGTCTGCCAAATAAAGAAAAACAGCGTATCCGGCAGCTGTATGCCGAGGGGAAAATTGGAAAAGACGAACTGCTGGAAGCAGAGAGCAAGTCCTATCACGGCCCGGGTACTTGCACCTTCTATGGCACAGCCAACAGCAACCAGCTACTGGTTGAAGTTATGGGGCTGCATTTGCCGGGCTCAGCGTTCGTTAATCCGAACACGCCATTGAGGGATAAGCTGACCCGTGCAGCGACTGAACAGGTTATTCGGCTATCCAAGCCCCAAGGTGGCGAGCTTGGCCTTGGAGACATGGTTAATGAGAAAAGTATCGTCAACGCGCTGGTGGCCCTTCTGGTCACCGGCGGTTCCACAAATCACACGATGCATTGGGTTGCGATAGCCCGTGCTGCGGGCATTATGATCGACTGGGACGACTATGCAGAGCTCTCATCGGTCGTGCCATCGATGACTCGCATCTACCCGAATGGTGACGAAGACATAAATGCTTTTCACGAAGCCGGCGGCACGCCATTTCTGATTCGTGAGTTGCTTGCAGGCGGTTATCTGCACGGTGATGTGGAGACAGTGGTCGGGCATGGCCTTGAGCGATACACGCAAATGCCAACACTGGTGGCTGACAAGCTGATTTGGCAGCCAGCGCCGGGGAAGAGTTTGCGCCCAGACGTACTAAGCAGCGCCGCCGAACCTTTTGCCCCCGACGGCGGCGTTAAAGTAC